>LSQX01094003.1_pt1 | contig 9997 bp, 9 predicted proteins | sample 654561 | NCBI WGS metagenome assembly LSQX01 (sample SAMN04489861, study PRJNA283612) | anaerobic digester metagenome | isolation source: 4 biogas reactors fed with cattle manure at either 37C or 55C with and... | place: Denmark: Kongens Lyngby | collected 2014 | reverse complement strand
CTGGTATTTTTGGCCGGAATAAAGTAAAATCCTGCCTCTTTGTGAATGTATGGTGTGGCAATTCTGATCCACGGAGTGGTCTGTTTCCCTTCCATCCACCAAAAACTTATTTTTACCCTTCCCAGCTTTTCAGGATCTTTATTGTCTTCGACCATGCCCAACTGGTTGGATGACGTCCTTACAAAATAGGGATCAGTGTTTTCAGGTATTGAAGTTTCTGCGGGAATGGCAGTAAAATTGTTTTCGTAAGTCAGTGTGTTGTCCATTTGGTGATTGACAGCAGTAATTATATAATTACCATAATCTATTTTACCTTTCATATCTTGCTTGGAGCAATCTATTTTTACTTCTGTACCCGCATTAAGCAATCCGTTGGAAGAGACTCCCGACAGATCGTTAAGGTTAATGGCATCAACAGATTCAATAGTTTCTCCGATCTGGTCAAGTCCTTTTTTGTAGTCAGATTCTTTAACATTGACATGTTCAAAATAATCCTTTCCCTCCTCAGTATACAAAGTTTTTGACATTTTCAGGGCATGTTTCCCATACATATTCAGATTACTTTCAATCTTGCTGTTACCCGAGTTATACCGGTATACTTCAAGTTTAAGCGGGTCTACTGTAAAGAGGCTGAATTTTACCGGATTTGCCCTAAGTTCATATTTCAAACTTTTTAGATTGGATCCCAGTGTAAGTGTTTCCGATTTCTGTCCTGTAGGGATTTCTCCAAAAATAAAATCTTGTCCGTTGTAATAGCACCACTCACCATAACGAATTGATAAACGTTTCAGGAACTCAAGATCACTCTCTTCGAATTGTACAATATATGGAAACCGTTCTTTTGTCCTTGTTGAAATTTTTGATTTTAGCTGATATTTTTTCAGTACTTCCTTAACAATCTCTTCAAGGGTATTGTCTAGAAATGCACGGTTTGTAGGTTTCCTGTTTAGTGCTATTTCAGCACTGCCACCTGAGATTACCACTTCGTCATAATCAGTTATTCCACTTCTTAAACTTTGAATTTCTGTAATATATCCTCTGAAATTTATGCCATCTTTATCTTCGTTGTTATCTTTAAATTTTGTCTGAATTACGATCGGCAAACCCAGGAAATTTTTTGATTTTTCTATCAGAAAACCATCCAGCTCTTCAAGTGCATCATAACGGCATCTGATTTCAAACCTGTCAATTCCATAAAGGTTCTGACTTATTGAAACCTCCCGGAAACTTTTAAATGGTTTTTGGTTTATGGAAATATCAATTTTAGAAAGTATTGCCATTAAGATTGTTATTAAGATTAAAATCAGCTATTTTTAGAATATACATCCCATTGAGTTTCCCAGCTGGCATTTGAAAGTGTAATTGACCGCGCAGAAATACTTAAGCTTATTGTCATGTCAGATTCATCTGTGAAGGATTCATAATAATTAACAAGTATTCCGTCTTTAAAAGAGAGTGTTTTTGTTTCCTGTGGCGCTGCTGTTTGGGGATCAATACCGTAAAAGCAAATTTTACCCTCTTTTTGCATATCTCTGAATATCATCCACTGTACCAGTTCTGTATCATTAATGCCGGGAATTGAAATATTTATAAGCCCTGCCCTGACCTTACCCGTAATAAATCCGTCCGCTGAGTAACTCTGCGTGAAACTAAAGTTGCAGGATAATACTTTGATACCTTTCTCTTCCTGCTGATGTCCCTTTAGAAATAGCCTTGCTGTTAAAGACATAATATTGAATTATTTTAGTAAATTTCAATGCCTCACAAAGAATTCACTTTGTGAAATCGCACAATACCTCCAGACTACCGGATGATGAATAAAAGAGGAAACCGGGTATTTTTATATTGCCCATTCATTTTCGTGTTCGCCATTGCCCATTTTTATACTTTTGGCTGACAGCGAAAACGACTGGATCATTGCACCAGATCCGGTGTCATCGAATGATTCTTCATACCTTACCATGTATGCTTCGGTGATCTCCAATTCTTTCATCTTAGAATCTTCATCACGTTTGTTGAATGTTACTGTGGCATCTTTTCTCATGTAGCTGTCACACATCCATTCGAACATACTGGTATCATCAGTAGATTCAATAGTAAGGTCAACTAACCCTCCCCTGACAGTCGAGGAAGGCCTGCCTGTTTTGTCAACTTCCTGGTTCATGCTGTAACGGCAATTCAATACCCTGTACTCATTGCCGTCTACTTTAAATGTTGCTTTAAATGACATGGTTGGAAAATTTTAAGGTTAAATAAAAAATTAATTTTGTTCATATTCGGTATCCCATTCATTTCCGTCATCACCTTTTTGACCATCCATCTTGATCATGAAATTTTTTGCCGGGAAATATGGTGTCATGTGTATATCAAGATAAATCCGGTCTTTCTGCACCCTATCCTGTTCAAATCTTTTAATTGAGAATTTTTCAATAAGTTTTCCGGGGCCGGTAATACTATCCAGGAACCTGGTTATCTGGCTTAATATTTCCTTCCGGGTTTTTGTGTTGAAATTTTCAAAAGCCCTTCGGTTAAGGAAGTCCATCAGCACTTTGGTTACATAATCAAAAACCCTTACCACCGAATAGGTCTGCAGTCCCAGGTTATCGCCGTTAAAAAGTGTTTTAGCGGAGAATGCCATAACTTTGCCATATTCATTAACCATAGGGATAAGCCCTAGTTTTTCGAGATTAGCAATTTCACTTTTTTTCAGGTCAAAACGGACTCCGTCAACTTCACTGAGGCTTCCGTGTTTTTTCCCGGCGGCAACCTGCGACATCAGCGTCTGGTAGATTGTGCCGGCAAGTGCTCCCGACGGGGGTATATAAAGCTCCTCATCTTCTCCTATCTCTTTAAATTTATCTCTTCCGACAAGGTAGTTGCATGCCATAAGTACATTAGAGCGGTACATATCTCCGCCTGTAAGATTTGCAGATTCAAACATCTCCATCACATCGTCCGGTGTGTCGAGGTGCTCAAAGTCGGTTACAAGCATTACTTTGTTCTCATGAGCTATTTTTGCCCATTTCTCAACCACTTTGTTTGATCCCAGGTATCCCGGAACAACAAGTAAGCTGTAATTGTCGCGAAGGTCAAGGCGGTCGAAGTTTTGTACAAGTTCAGCCTGTATGGCGTCAATAAACCGGGTGTCGTCAAGATCTTTTAATTGTTCGGGCGCGGCATTCAAAAATGTAACATTTTTAATTTTATTGCTGCCGGCATTTTTAAAAAAGAGGGCAACCGTACGGTAAGATTTTTCCAGTTCTTTTGTGCTTTCTACTGCTCTGGCCAGGTTTTTTGTAAGGGTATCTTCCGCCACTCTGGCACTCTGTTCGCAGCTCTCCACCATTTCCATAACATTATCGGACGAGGAGATTACAGCAGCCCAAAGCTGAAGAGTTTTTTTCAACTGTTCCCGTTCGGTTTTTTTAGATTCTTCAGAGAGAAAAATCTTTTTCCTGGCCTTCCGTTCCGGATTAAGGTTTTGTGCACCGTCTATTGCTACTTCCAGGAGGTCAAATCCTCCAATAGTAGCCAGTGTAGTCAGGCTTTGCCTGAGTAATTCCTCAGGTTTTTCAACCTGGGCAGTTCTTTCAGCTACTTTTTCCTTAAATTGCTCAATATTTTGTTTTTGTTCTTGTAGTGCCATAATTATTAATTTAATATTTTATTATTCAGGCTTCTTCTATCTCTTTTGTCAGTGCATAAATTGCATTCAGCATTGCCTCCTTAGTCTCCCTGTTTTCCAGCGCTTTTCTTAGCAGTTTATTACTCTTGAGTTGCCTTATAATCTTCATAAACTGCTCTTTTTGGGTGGTAAGGTCTTTTAAAAATTCGCTTTGAGCTGTTATCCCCTTAACGCCGAAATCAGCAAGACTTTTAAACAATAATTTTTCTTCTTTACCTTTACCTTCGGCGTCTTCAAATTCAAGATCCACAGTTGGGGAGAAATGTTGAAATACCTCATCAAGAGATGTCAGTCCCTTTGTTATTTCAGGTTTAAATGGTGCATCAGCTGTTAGTTTTTCAACTACTATTGTTCTGTTTTGCGGGATTTCGCTGATAGCTTCGCTGGCATCACCCTGGACTTCTGTCCCACCAATTCCGTAATTTTGCATATCTTTTTGTTTTTTATTAATAATTCGTATTAGTAACTCAATTAATTTCCCAAACCACTTTTTCATTCTCATCAATTTTTAACCTTACCACCGAGCCTCTCGTTATCTTATCGGCAATTATCATCCGCGATAATGGCCGGCGTAACTGGTTACGTATAACCCCGACAATAGGGCGTGCCCCATATTTGGGGGTATAACCTGAAAGGGCCAGTTTCTCCTTGGCATTATCAGCAATTTCGATTTTAATCCCTTTGTCATCCAGTGTTTTCAAAAGGCTTTTCAGGTGGATCTCAAAGATCTTCACGACATTTTCCCTGCTGATAGGCGCAAAGGGTACTATCTCTGTCAGCCGTGCAAGAAATTCCGGCCTGAAATAGTTGCTCATTATCTCCATCAGTGTGTCTGACGGAGGTATTTCACCTTTGTCGAAAGATTCAACTATATAGTTACTTCCAATGTTGGAAGTGAAAATGATTAGGGCATTGGAGAAGTCGCCTTCCTTGCCCAGGCGGTCATGTAGCTTCCCTTCGTCTAAAATTTGAAGGAATATATCAAAAACAGATGTATGTGCTTTTTCAATTTCGTCGAACAGCACAATAGAATAAGGTTTTTGTCTTATCTTATTAACCAGCAGTCCTCCCTCTTCGTAACCCACATATCCCGGCGGAGCACCGTAAAGAAGTGCGGCTGAATGTTCTTCTTTGAATTCTGACATATCGAATCTCAGCAGGAATTCTTCATCCTGGAACAGGAACTCTGCAAGTGATTTGGCAAGTTCTGTCTTACCCGTACCGGTAGGCCCCAAAAAGAAAAATGACCCTATTGGCTGGCCTGCCTTATTTAAACCGGAACGTGATTCCAGAATAGCCTCAGCAATACTTTTCAGTGCATGATCTTGTCCGATGACCCTGGCCCGCAGATGATCTTCAATATTCATAAGTCTTTCCCGCTCTTTAGACTGGATCTTCCCCAAAGGAATTCCAGTCCGTCCCGATACAATCGCCCCGATGTCTGACTTTGTCAATGATTCAATATTCTCCGTTGATATTTTTTCGAGATTATCAAGTATTGTTTCGCAGTAATTATAAATCTCTTCTCCGTTATTCAGCAGTAAGTTACCTTCCTCTTCTTCATTAAGTTTAGAGAAAAGTATGGGTGAAATCTGATTTTTTAAGTCAGAACTGAACCACTGCAGTTCTGCAAACCTGCCGTTTTTATCGTCATCAAACTTTTTCAGTTCGGTTTTAAGCTTCTTAATTCCTGATGGAGAGATGTCACTCATAAGCCTCACTCCTGCCATGGTATGATCAATAAGGTCAATAGCCGACTCAGGCAGGGATCTCTCTTTCAGGTACCTTTTTGCCAGTCTTATCGCTTCAGCAATTATCTCTTCGTCAACTTTTAATTTATGATGCTCTTCATATTTTGGGATCACACTTATTAACATTCTTCTGGCTGTCTGTTCATCAGGCTCTTCCAGTTTAACCAGTTCAAACTGCCGGTTAAAAGCTTCATCGGTTTCAATAAATTTTGTGTAATTATCAATTGAAGTAGTACCGATAACGGTAAGGTTACCCTTTGCCAGTTCCGGTTTAAGCAGATTAGCGGCGCCTGCTGTTCCTCCCTGCTTGTCGAGCAGCATATGCATTTCGTCAATGAACAGGATTGCCTTGTCAAATTGCTGAATCTCAGAAATTATATTTTTCAGCCTGTCTTCAATTTCCCCTTTATATGATGCCCCTGCGATCAGAGCCCCGTAATCAAGTTCAAAAATAAATGCATTTGCCAAACCGGGAGGTACCTTATTATCTGTAACATTGAGTGCGAATCCGTTGACCAGAGAGGTTTTGCCAACACCGGCATCACCAATTATCAGTACATTTGCTTTGTTCCTTCTTCCAAGGATTTCAGTGATTTCCCTTATCACATTATCGCGGCAGACAACCGGATCAAGCCTGCCCTGTTTTGCCTCTTCGGTTTTATCAGTACAAAATTTCAATAATGCATTTTGTGCAGGCTTCTGTTTCTGTACCTTCTTATTATCTTCGATGTTCCCAACAACATTTTGTAATTCATTACTTTCAAGAAGATAATCAATGATCTGTTTTTGAGACAGGGTGAATGTCTTTAGCTGTTCATAGCTAAATCCGACTCCCGGGGTACTCAAAGCTGCAAGTACCTCTTCGGGACCTGTCTCGTCTCTGGAAAGTTTAAGCCGTATTGTTTCCGCTTCTCTGAAAACAGCCTGTACATTACTGTCACCCGCAGGGTTTTCAGGCACATTGGATGACTTAGGGCATGATTCAATCCTTACATCAGCCCACTCTTCAAGATAGTAGATATCCTGGTCAAGAGCCATAAGAAGTTCTGTCAGTCCTGTATTTTTATGTAAAAGCGCTTTCAGCAGATGTGCCGGGGAGAATTCAGCATTAGAAGATTCTTTTGCCAGGGATTGTGCAATGCTAATTGCCTGTTTCAGATTACCGGTAAAGGTCATTATTATAATTATTTAGTTATATACCTAAACCCACATGTAAAAAATTCTTAATAAATTTATGAAATAAAACCGTGCAACGCAATTAATTTTTTTATTCCCTAAATAAAAATTGTATTTTTATCGTGAAATGATTCTGTATTCAGACAAAGTGTAAATTTATTTAATGATTTTTAACGATTTACACGAGAGGGAATCCGGTGAAATGCCGGAGCTGTACCCGCAGCTGTATTCCTATCATGTTGGAGGCATCTTCAGCCACTGTTCCGTAAATGACGGATGAGGGACGGGAAGGCCGCCACCAATCGGGGAGAGCCAGAAGACCTGTCATTTCAAAATTAACAATATCGTGAGCTTTCGGGATTAAAAGCTTGAGGTTGTATACCTTATTTTTCCCATGGTTTTTGGTATTGTAAAATTATTTGTTTAACACAAAAAGTTTTACGATGAAAAATTTATTAGTTATCTGTTGTCTTTGTGCAGTGACATTATTGGCGGGTGGCCAGCAGCACGCCACATTTGATGATTTAGTCCTGGAGCCCGGTTCCTTTTATAATGGCTCAGACAGTAAGGGTGGTTTTTACAGCGGGGGATTTTGGTTTCCCAACAGTTTTGATACGGAGTGGGACAGTTGGATGGGATTTTCTGTCTCTAATATGAAAGATACAATAACTGCAGGATATAATAATCAGTATAGTGCTATTACTGCAGGGGGAGTTAACGGCTCTGATAATTATGCAGTAGCATATGTTGGAGGGGAACTCGAATTTAACCTTCAGGATACTGCTGTTATCAGTGGGTTTTATATCACCAACAGTACATTTGCATACCTCTCTTTGAAGGATGGCGATGATTTTTCTAAAAAATTTGGAGGAACTGACGGTAATGACCCCGATTATTTTAAACTTATAATCACAGGCATTGATGCGGAGGGTGGCCAAACCGGAGTAGAGGAATTTTTTCTTGCCGATTTTACTTCAGTGGATCCTGATGGGGATTATATCGTTAATACCTGGAAATGGGTTGATCTGACAAGCCTTGGTGAAGTGGTCAGTTTGAAGTTTACTATGGAGTCGACCGATATGGCATCATGGGGCATGAACACTCCTTCATACTTTTGTTTAGATAACTTTAACTATCCCCGGACTGTTGTTTCAGAAGAAGTTTATGGTGGCTACGGAGAGTTAAGAGTATACCCGAATCCGGTAAAAGATATTTTTCATGCAGAGTTACCGGCCGGTGTTGAGGAGATCATTATTGCCGGTCCCGATGGTAAATTAATTGTTAAAAGAGAAATTTATGAGAAAAAGGTGATACAGATTTCGGCACTATCAGGAATGCCTGCCGGCACTTATTTCCTGTATGTTAAATCAAGGGAAACAATCTTAGTCAGTAAATTAATGAAATTGTAAAAAGATAGAAAGGTATTTTGTTCTGTGACAGAAAAAGAGTTACTTTGTAAAAATTTTAATAATTATATATATGCCGGAGATTTCGAAACATAAGATGGTAACATTGACCTATGATTTGCGTATTGATGATGAAAAAGGAGAAGTTATAGAACAAACGACCCCTGAAAGTCCGCTTAAATTTTTATACGGGGCAGGAAGGATGCTCCCAAGATTTGAAGAACATCTTCAGGGTTTAAACGAGGGCGAACCCTTCACAATAAAACTTTCAAAAGATGATGCTTACGGTGATGTTAACCATGAAGCGATAGTTGAGTTACCCAAACATATTTTTCTGGTAGACGGAAAATTTGATGATGAACTGATCTCAGAGGGTAATACAGTGCCCATGATGAGCAGTAACGGACAACATCTTAACGGGGTGGTCATGGAGGTTAATGATGATAGTGTTAAGATGGATTTTAACCATCCCCTGGCAGGTGAAGACCTCTTTTTTGTTGGTAAGATCCTTGAAGTAAGGGATGCGTCGGAAGACGAACTTGCACAGGCATTCAGCACAGGCGGATGTGATTGCAGTGGTGAAGACTGCGGCTCAGAACACCAGGGCGGATGCGGTTGTGGCTGCTGATATGAACACGTTTGGTAAAATATTCAGGCTAACCTCCTTCGGTGAATCACACGGAAGGGGAATAGGAGGAATAATAGATGGTTGTCCCCCGGGATTAGTAATTGATACTGATCTGATCCAGTATGATCTTGCGCGGCGAAAACCAGGCCAGTCGAAAATTACCACACAGCGTAAAGAGGATGACAAAATTGAGTTTTTGTCAGGTATCTTTGAAGGAAGGAGCCAGGGATCGCCCATAGCTTTTATTGTATGGAATAAGGATCAGCAATCCGGTGATTACAGCGATTTAAAAGATATTTTCAGGCCCTCCCATGCTGATTACACATATTTAAAAAAATATGGCACACGTGATCATCGCGGCGGGGGCAGGTCTTCTGCGAGGGAGACCATAGCAAGGGTTGTGGCCGGTGCCATTGGCAAACAATTATTACAAAAGCCAGGTATCTCGATCCGGGCTTTTGTTTCGCAGGTAGGTGAAGTCAGGCTCGAAAAAAGTTATACAGAGCTTGATCTGGACACAGTTGAGAAGACAATAGTACGCTGTCCTGATCAGCAGACCGCCGAAAGGATGATTGCAAGAATAGAGACTGCAGCAAAGAACAGGGATACTGTTGGAGGAGTCATTACATGTGTTGTCAGGGGTGTTCCTGCCGGATGGGGAGAACCGGTTTTTAATAAACTGCATGCAGACCTGGGTTTTGCGATGCTGGGGATAAATGCAGTCAAAGGATTTGAATACGGTTCGGGATTTGCGGGTACAAAGCTCAGTGGATCCGAACATAATGATATCTTTATACGTACAGAGGAAGGAATCAGAACGAAAACCAATAATTCAGGTGGAATTCAGGGAGGGATCAGCAATGGAGAGGATATATATTTTAACGTTGCCTTTAAACCTGTCGCAACACTTTTAAAAGAACAACATACAGTTGACAAAGACAGTAAAGAGGTAACCATTAATCCTAAGGGAAGGCATGATCCATGTGTCCTGCCGCGTGCAGTTCCTATAGTGGAAGCTATGGCAGCCCTGGTATTGGCAGATCATTTTTTGTTAAGTAAACTTAATTCTATTTAATATGCCGAGAAGAAAAAGAAACAGAAAGATACAGTATCCCCCTGTAATAAAAGGAATGTCAGTTTACGGAGTACGCGGGAGAAGGGCAAACGAGGTAATTCTTCATCTGGAAGAGTATGAGGCAATCAGATTGCTTGATTATCAAAACCTTACACAAGAACAGGCTGCAGTCCATATGGATGTGTCAAGGCCCACACTTACCCGCATATATGAAGAAGCCCGGAATAAAGTTGCAACAGCCTTTGTTGAAGGGCGGGGTATCATTTTCAGGGGAGG
>LSQX01083130.1_pt1 | contig 9997 bp, 5 predicted proteins | sample 654561 | NCBI WGS metagenome assembly LSQX01 (sample SAMN04489861, study PRJNA283612) | anaerobic digester metagenome | isolation source: 4 biogas reactors fed with cattle manure at either 37C or 55C with and... | place: Denmark: Kongens Lyngby | collected 2014 | reverse complement strand
GGATGGATTTTATCATGGATTATCGCTTGATCCACTGTTTAAGAAACGGCTTGCCCCTCGATATGGATGTATATGATGCGGTAGAATGGTCCTCTCTTGTGGACCTGACCAGGATATCCACCACCAATGGTGGCGTTCCGGTAAAAATCCCCGATTTCACGCGGGGAGATTGGAACAAATTGAAAGGATTGAAATTCTTTGAGTAGAAATATCGTCATCGACAAAAAATAATTATAATTTTACAAATATATGCATTCCGATAATAGCAGAAGAAAAGTACAAAAACAGAGAAGAAGAAAACAAGCCGTTTTTTATCTGTATTTCATTTTGGCATTCATGCCGATGACCGTTTTGAGTCAAAAATTTGACAACATAGCCAAAACCCCTCCCATGGGTTGGAATAGTTGGAATAAATTTAATTGCGACATCAACGAGGATATTATTAAGGAAATAGCTGATGCTATGGCCAGTAATGGGATGAAAGAAGCAGGGTATGAATATGTCGTTATTGACGATTGCTGGCATGGGGAAAGAGACAGCCTTGGTTTCATCCAGCCCAATCCTCAAACATTTCCATCGGGAATGAAGAGTTTGGCTGATTATATTCATTCCAAAGGCCTTAAATTCGGTATTTATTCAAGCATAGGAGAAAAAACCTGCCAAGGGCGATCAGGATCCGGAGGAAATGAATACCTAGATGCATTACAATACGCCAGATGGGGTGTCGATTTCTTAAAATATGATGGATGCTCTCCCGCTTTCTGTCACCCGGAAGGTGCCATCCGAACAATTAGTGCGGCCCTGCGTAAAGCGGGGAGGCCTGTTGTTCTAAGTGTCAGCCCTTTCGGGGAACCCTGGACATGGAGTGGGGATTATGTGCATATGTGGAGAATGTCTACAGATATAATGAGTTGTTTCAATTGCGAAAAAGGATATGGAAATTGGTTTAAAAAAGGAGTCCTGCAAATTCTCGATTTAACTCACGATTACAGGAAATACGCAAAACCAGGCTTCTGGATGGATCCGGATATGCTACAGGTAGGGAATGGACTTACAGATAGTCAGAACAGGGCTCATTTTGTATTGTGGGCTATGCTATCTGCCCCATTAATGCTGGGGAATGATTTAAGAGATATGGATAAGAAAACTCTAAATTTATTAATTGATAAGGACATCATAAAAATCAATCAAGATCCCAGAGGCGTTCCGGCTTTTAGATATATGAAGAATGAAGAATTGGAGATATGGCTTAAACCTTTGACAAATGGAGGGTGGGCTCTGTGTTACTTGAACAGGGGGGATAAAGAAATCTCAGCCAATATTGAATGGAATGAGTATTTTTCAGCAAAAGTGGGTATGGCAAAAAAACAATACATGATTAAGAACCTTTTGGAGAAAAAAGATTTAGGAACTACCACAAAAGATGTCTCTATAATAATACCTTCGGAGGATGTTGTCCTACTTAGAATTGATCCCATTGAAAAAAATTAAACAATAAAACGAACTTTCCGGAGAGAAACTTCAGGAAATCCTGACTTCAAAAGAAAGTCTAATTCAAATTATTTATGAAACTAATATTTAGATTTAGCTTACTGTTTATCATTGTATTATTTGTCTCCTGTGCAAGCACGAAACAGAATGGGGTGAAAATGGTTGAATTAAAAGAACCCAAACGTCCCGCGGGGCAGGAAAATGTGTTACATCTCGCCGTGGATCCCATCCCCACCGTAAGGATCGGATTCATAGGCGTGGGAAACCGCGGAGGAGCAGCCCTCAGAAGATATATCCACATGGAGGGCGTTGAAATCAAGGCTATCTGCGACTTGAAGGAGGAAAGGGTAAAACAGGGACAATCCACTATTAAAGGCAAGAACCTTCCGCCGGCCGATGAATATGTGGGAGAAGAGACCTGGAAGAAAGTATGTGAGAGGGATGATATCGATTTAATCTATATCTGTACCGATTGGCTGACACATACCCCGATGGCTGTATATGCCATGGAACAGGGAAAGCATGTCGCCATAGAAGTGCCGGCAGCGGTCACGTTGGATGAATGCTGGCAATTAGTCAACACCGCGGAAAAAACCAGAAAACACTGTATGATGCTGGAAAACTGCTGTTATGACTTCTTCGAACTGACAACCCTGAATATGGCGCAAAAAGGTGTGCTTGGAGAGCTGGTACATGGAGAAGGGGCATATATCCATGACCTGAGGAGTCAAGCAAAAAACCCCGATTCATGGAGAGTGAAGTTCTATGAAGAGTACACGGGGAATCCTTATCCCACACACGGATTTGGGCCTATCTGCCAGGCGATGAATATACACAGGGGCGATAAAATGGAATACTTAGTGTCTATCTCATCCGACCAATTCGGACTGTCACTCTTTATAAAAGAACAATATGGCGAAGGTTCTCCCGAATCGCAGAAAAATCATGCCTTGGGCGACATGAACACCACCATTATCCGCACGGCAAAAGGCAAGACCATCATGGTGCAACACGATGTGACCAGTCCACGGCCATACAGCCGCCTTCATACCATAAGCGGCACAAAAGGATTCGCCCAGAAATATCCCACGCCTAACATAGCATTGGATCCCGATTCACATCAATTTTTGCCGGAAGATAAATTGAATGATCTCCTGAAAGAATATGAACACCCTTTCATCAAAGAGATTGGAGAAAAGGCCAAGCAGGTCGGAGGTCATGGGGGGATGGATTTTATCATGGATTATCGTTTGATCCACTGCTTGAGAAATGGCTTACCTCTCGATATGGACGTCTATGACGCGGCGGAATGGTCATGCCTTGTGGAGCTTACAAAAATTTCCACCACCCATGGAGGGGTACCGGTGAGAATTCCCGACTTTACAAGAGGAGACTGGAATAAATTACAAGGACTGAAGTTTTTTTAATAGAGACATCATAATCGACAAAAAAAAATTATACGTATATGCATTCCGATAATAGCAGAAGAAAATTTATCAAACAGGCCGTCATCTCAGGCGTAGGCTTAAGTATGGGAGGAGTCTCCTTAGCCAATACGCCGACCGTCGAATCGCCGGCAAAACAGATCGTCCTGCCTGATGTGTCCAAATTGGTCTCCACTCCCCCTGACATACCCTTTGCGCCACGAAGGATTGCCAGTTGGTGGAATACCATAGAAGACCTGCAATGGTCACAGAAAAGTATTCGTGACAAGATCAAAAGGAGAGCGGAGGCTTTCGCGGAAGCAAAAATAGACATGGTGGTGAATTACGGGTTTCATATCCGGTTCGATTTTTCCAACTATTTTGGACAGTTGCACGGCCTCTGGGCCAATGCCTGTGAAGAGTTGCACAAATATGGCATCAAGTTCATGGATCACTATTCGTGTAACCATGTCGAAAGGCCGCGTAACGAGGAAGATTTTCACAAATTGCACCGTAGCCACCGGCACCATGTGTTGTTGTTTCACGATCCCATCGCCGCCCAGCATGCCCAGTATGAAGGACATCGTTTCCAGGATATCTGCGAGGTGGATGTGAGGGACGGCAGTAGAGGGTATTCAATGCAATACCAGATGGAAGCATTCTGCCATAACAACCCCGCTTTCCTCGACATGCATGTCAAATACCTGAAGCGGCTATTGAACGAGGTGCCCATCGACGCGATCGAGGTGGATGACATGTGCGATTATGTCGGCCTGGCCGCCTGCGGGTGTAAATATTGCAGGGAACGGTTCAAGCGCGATTACAACCGGGAAATCCCGCCTTTCGATGACAAGCGTTTCTGGGGGGATACCTCCAAACCGATGTTACAATGGGGTAATTATGACAACCCCGCCTTCAGGGACTTTCTCCACATGAAAGTGGACGGAATTGTCGACCATGTCAAGTTAGTGAAAATGACGGTGGGAGGCATGCCCCTCATGTCGTGTTGCTCCAGTACCGGTCCCATCGTCCTGAATGCCATCTCCCTGAATTTAGAGAGAATGGCGCCCTACCTCGATTTTTTCATGCTGGAGAATGTAGGGACAAATATACGATCCACCAATTGGGTGCATATGGATGCCGAAGCGTTGCACCAAAAGGATATCGCCAAGCAAAGAGGCGACTCTCCCGCCATCGCGTTGAGTTATACCATCTATGAAAAGGGAGCTTATATGGGATGGGCTTTAAGCCGCTTCTGGGGCGTGGCCAATTGGAGCAGTACCCACAACCAACGTTTGATAGAAGACCCTGCCGATGCCCGCGAGATGGAAGAGGTGATCCATGAGTGGAATAATTGGGAGGTGGAGCAGAGCGACCTCGACTACAGAAAGGGTGAAGACCTGGTCGAAGTCCGGCTTGTCAGCAACAGCTATTGCCGGGATAACGGGTGGCGCGACAAGGACGGGAAAGAGCATTGGGACCGCTTAAGGGCATGGTCTGGTTTGCTGGTCAAACACAACGTGGGGTACCGGTTCCTCAGAACCGATGAACTAAGTGATGCCGCCGCGCTGAAACGGGAATCCACACCACTGATCCTCGACGGGGTGGCTTGTGTTTCAGACAAACAGTTCAAAGCACTTTCCGGCTACTTAGCTTCGGGTGGGAAAGCGTGGCTCGCGCTGCCCTTCGGCACCCACGACGAGAAAGGGTTCAAACGGGAAAAACCCCTGTCGGAACAGCTATTGAAGGCTAATGGTAAACGGATCACCCTGATTGAGTCGTCCATCCACTCCGACCCGCTGGCAGGACTGATAGCGGCGAAGAAATTTTCCCCGGTCATCCGCCAGACAGCCGGCGACGAACGGTGGGCGGCAAGGATCAGGTTCTACAACGGCGAATTCACCATGCACTTCATGAATACAGCCATGAATCCTCTCCCTCATCCTACTATAAAGGACAATGGAGGTGTAGCCATCATCCAAGATATCGATTCTCATATTACCGATAACAAGCTCTCGTTCGAGATAAGGATGGATGCGCTGCCGCAAGCACAATACGCGTTGAAAAGTCCCGAGTTAAAGGAGAAGCATCGCGACGTGGTATGTACCAAGGGGAAAAAGGGTCTTCAACTGCTCGATGTGGATTTGAGCGGAGTAAAGATATATGGGGTAGTGCAGAAGGGATAAGTGTGCAGAAGAGACAAAAACAGGTAAAAAATGAGTGACAGGCGGAAATTTATTAAACAGACACTGCTCTCCGGGGTAGGATTAAGCATGGGTGGATATGCCCTTGCCAACTCCTCCGTGGAGAAGGGTTCTCATGGTAAAATTAAATTATTCGACATACCCCAGTTAGTCGCAACCCCCCCCGACATCCCGTTTGTGCCACACAGGGTGGCTCGGTGGTGGATAGATCTGGAAGACCTGCAATGGTCCCAGAAGAGCATCAGGGATAAAATTAAACGCAGGGCGGAAGCATTTGCCGAAGCCAAAATTGATACGGCGATCAATGGAGGATGCCATATCCGTTTCGACTTCTCCAATTATTTCGGACAGTTGCACGGCTATTTGGCCAATGTGTGTGAAGAACTCCACAAACAGGGGATAAAATACATCGATCACTACTCCTGCAACCATGTGCAGAGGCCTCGCGATGAACAGGAGTTTCACAAACTGCACCGGAACCACCGCCACCATGTACTGTTGTTCCACGATCCCATCGCGGCCAAGCATGCCCAGTATGAAGGACATCGCTTCCAGGATATCTGCGAGGTGGATGTGCGGGACGGAAGCAGGGGATACGCCGCGCAGTACCAGATGGAGGCGTTCTGCCATAACAACCCGGGATTCCTCGATATGCATGTCAAATATTTGAAGCGGTTATTGGCCGAAGTCCCCATCGACGCGATCGAAGTGGATGACATGTGCGATTATGTCGGTCTGGCCGCCTGTGGATGTAAATATTGCAGGGAACGGTTCAAACGCGATTACGACCGGGAAATCCCCCCCTTCGGCGACAAGAGTTTCTGGGGAGACACCTCGGGAGCAATGGCATATTGGGGTAATTATGACAATCCCGCCTTCAGGGACTTTATCCGGATGAAAGCCGACAGTATCGCGGATCATGTGAAATTAGTAAAAAATACGGTCGGCAAACTCCCTCTATTGACATGCACTTCGAGTACAGGCCCCATCTCACTGAATGTCATCTCGTTGAACTTGGAAAGGATGTCTCCATACCTCGATTTTTTCATGCTGGAAAATGTGGGGGCAACTGTCAGGTCCACCAATTGGGTGAGGATGGATGCCGAAGCATTACACCAAAAAGACATTGCCATGCAGAGGGGAAATGCTCCCGCCATTGCGTTAAGTTCCACGATTTATGAAAAGGGAGCATACCTCGGTTGGGCATTAAGCCGCTTCTGGGGTGTGGCTAATTGGAGCAATTTACTCAATCGACGGTTGGAGGAAGAACCACCCAACGCCCGGGAAATGGCGGAAGTGATCCATGAATGGAATAACTGGGAGGTAGACAACAGCGATCTCGATTACCGAAAAGGGGAAGACCTGGTCGAAGTCCGGCTTGTCAGCAACAGCTATTGCCGGGATAACGGATGGCGCGACAAAGAGGGGAAAGAGCATTGGACCCGTTTGAGGGCATGGTCGGAATCATTAGTGAACCACAATGTGGGATACCGGTTTGTGAGAGCCGGCGAGTTGGGCGATGCCACCATGTTGAAACGGGAATCCACCCCCTTGGTACTCGATGGGGTGGCTTGTGTTTCAGACAAACAGTGCAAGGCCCTTTCCGATTACCTGGCATCGGGGGGAAAGGCATGGCTCGCGCTACCCTTCGGCACCCACGACGAGAAAGGGTTCGAACGGGAAGAACCCCTGTCGGAACAGCTATTGAAGGCGCATGGGAAACGGATCACCCTGATTGAATCGGCCATTCATTCCGACCCCTTGGAAGGACTGATAGCGGCGAAGAAGTTTTCCCCGGTCATCCGCCAGACCGCCGGCGACAAACGGTGGGCGGCAAGAATCCGGTTCTACGATGGCGAGTTTACCCTTCATTTCTTGAACAGGGCGATGGAGGCTATTCCGCATCCGGGTATAGAGGACAGTAGGGGAGCCGTCATCCAGGATATCGAATCCCTCATCACTGACAATAGGCTCTCTTACGAGATAAGGATGGACGCTTTGCCCCACTCCCGGTATGTTTTGAGAAGCCCGGAGTTAAAAGACAAAAGCCGGGAAGTAATATCCGGCAAGGGGAAAAAGGGGTATCAACACCTTAAAGTGGATCTGACCGGCATCAATGTATATTCCATCATTCAAAAGGGATAACTGCCCGTAAATTTTCACAATGATAAATTGAGATTAGATTGACCATGTGCTTAAAAAAAATAAATATTATTTTAATACTCGCCTTCTCACTCACAAATCTTCTATTTGCCGGTGACAAGGGGTATGCCCGTCAGGAGGGTGGTATTTTCTATATCGGGAACAATAAGATTGAACGAGAATTCCAATGGAACAACGGAAATTTGATAACCACGAAGATTATCGATAAGATGAACGGGAAAGTGTGGGAAAGCGAGGCAAAACAAGCCGATTTTTTCGTTCCCGGACAAAGCGACAAGAACATGAAACCCGGGAAATGGGATATCAAGCGCGTCGAAACACCTGCATCCGATCCATACTCGGAAGTGACGGTAGAATACGCGCTGGAAGGATTATCCATCAGAAGGGTTTTCAGAATATATGATGATTGCCCCGCCATAGGCATAGATACCTACTTAAAGGGAAAAGCAAAAAATTCGTGGATTGTCCAGGAGAAAGATCTGGGGAAATGGAAATACTTACCACAAAGGAGCATTCTCTCACAGTGGGAGGAAATCCCCGTATTGGACCAAATGAGTTTTAGCGGCAAACACTGGAAACTGAACCTGGTTGAGTTTACCGACAATTCCGATTCACACAACACCTTTGTAAAACCCCATTCAGAGACAACCTATGCAGAAAATGTGTACAAAGGCAACATCCTGTTTTTGGCAAATTTGGAAGAGGATCTGGGCATTTTTTATCTGAAAGAATCTCCGTTAGCTCCCTCCCAATTAGCCTATCCGGGAGCCGATTTCGTGGTCAAATTTGGGGAGGTCAAAACAATTGGAATTGGAATTACCGCCTCTGATTTACAAGGCGATGAATGGATCAAGACATACAGCATTGTTTTCGGCGTCTCCGCCAATGATGAGTTAAGCCAGTTGAAAGCGTTGCACAGTTACCACAAGAGTAAAACGCCAAAAGTGGATATGATTTCGATGAATACCTGGGGAGACAGGGGGTCGCTCGATCGGTTGACCGAAGAATTTTGTTTCAAGCAGATAGAGGCCTGTGCAAAATTAGGCATTAGCCATTTTCAACTGGATTGGGGATGGCAGGAATATGCCGATTACACGGATAAGGATGGTGTGCTTGTGAAAAAATGGACTCCCAAACGGTCGCTCTTCCCCAATGGTCTTGAGAAAGTGGTAGCCAAAGGCAGGGAAGCAGGCGTGGAAGTCTGTCTCTATTTTGTCCCTAACTCCAAATATGACAATGAAGGATGGGAAAGAGACGCTGACGACATCATCCATTTATATAAGGAATATGGAGTGCGTATATTCAAAATCGACGGGCAAATGATGCAAAGTAAGGCCGGAGAGGTCAGGACACGGAAAATGTACGAAAAAGTGATGAGAGAGACTGATCATGCCGTCATTTTCAATTATGACATCACAGCCGGACAGAGAGGCGGGTATTTCTTTTTGAACGACCACGGCAATCTGTTCATCGAAAATCGCTACACCGATTTCACCAGTTATTATCCCTATAAAACACTTCGCAATATATGGATGTTGTCGAAATATGTTTCAGCAGAAAAAATACAGGTCGAGTTTCTCAATAAATGGAGGAACCAGGAGAAGTACGGGGAAGATATCTTCGCGCCGGCCCATTATTCCATGGATTATCTTTTTGCGATTACAATGGCAGGGCAGCCGCTGGCTTTTATGGATGTAGCCGATTTACCGGAAAATGCTTTCCAATCGCCCGATATCATCAAAAAGTACAAAGATATCCAACATGCGTTTCATGAAGGGATAATCCTGCCTATCGGTGCCGAACCATCGGGAAAATCCTGGACAGGCTTTCAATCCATTGACGGCAATAAGGGATTTCTCTTAGTATTAAGGGAATACAACCCAAAAGACATGGCCGAAATTGTCACATGGCTGCCAAAGGGGGCTAAAATAGAACTCACACCGGTGCTGGGCGATGGCAAGAAAAACAGGCAAACAGCAGGAAATAACGGGAATATATCCGTACAATTAGCCAAAGAAAATAGTTTTGTCCTATATAGATACACGATACTCAATTAAAGTTACATATCAAATTTATGGAAAAGATTACTGAACAACCGTCCATTTATCGACATTTGGAAAAAATGTCAGTAGAAGAACTGACGACAATCATCAATGACGAAAATAAAAAAGCAGCTTTGGCTATCAAAGAGGCATTGCCACAGATTTCAAGATTAATTTCCGCTATTGAAGAGGTGCTCAAAAAAGGGGGTAGGATGTTTTATCTGGGAGCTGGAAATGAAGGACGCCTCTCCATCCTCGACAAAGTGGAATTGCCCAACACCTACGGCATTGAAAAGGGAATCATCAGCACTATTCTTGCAGGTGGTGAGGAGAGAATGCTTGAAGTGCTTGAAGAAAAAGAGGATGATGAAGAGGATGCATTAAAACAAATGCAAGCGCTCAATGTGAGTCGCAACGATATTATCGTGGCTATTTCTGCCGCCGGAGATACCCCATTCGTATTGTCCGGCTTAAGAAAATGCAAGCAAGAAGGGATTCCTTGTGGCGCCATTGTCCATAACCCCTCCTCGCCGGCAGCGGCCTTGGCAGACTACCCGGTAGAAATCATTACCGGCCCCGAAATTATCGCGGGATACACGAAACTCAAAGCCGGTTCCGCGCAAAAAATGCTGTTCGACATGATCAGTACAAGTGCTGTCTCTTATACACATCT
>LSQX01104440.1_pt1 | contig 9998 bp, 13 predicted proteins | sample 654561 | NCBI WGS metagenome assembly LSQX01 (sample SAMN04489861, study PRJNA283612) | anaerobic digester metagenome | isolation source: 4 biogas reactors fed with cattle manure at either 37C or 55C with and... | place: Denmark: Kongens Lyngby | collected 2014 | reverse complement strand
ATTAAGCGATATAATTAAACCAGTCCACTCGTTCAACAAGCTGCCGGAGGTTGATTCCGATGCGCAATAATCATGCAGTGTCCTGGTTAGTTGCATTGCTCACACTCGTATTAGTGACCGCCTGTTCACCAGCGGTCAGTTCAACGGATCTGCCAGAAGCAACCACTGTCAGTTCAGTAATGTGTATGGAACCATCACCCACACCGGCTGCATCAACGACCGCTCGGCCTGCCGTGACGAGTCATCCCACACCAACGCCTGTTCCTTCTCCCTCCGCATCGCCTGCTGCTTCTCCCACTCCTGTGCCAACTTTGGCACCGACTCTTGCTCCAACTGTTACACCTGCAGTAACATCGATCACCTCCACATCTACAGCACCGGTCACCCCCACAGCTGATACGGTAGAGAACCTTCATCAGGACGCACTGGTCATAGACGCACACAACGATACAGTATTGAAGATCATCGATTCAGACACCTGGCTGCCCAAAAACAAGCTGTCCCGCATAACCAATTTTATGGTTGACATCCCTAAACTGGTTGCCGGCGGAATTGACGTGGCAACCTTTGCTTCTTATACCAGCGGCTATGCCCAACCGGGAGGCGGACAGGACTTCGATAGAGCTAACAGCCGTCTGCTGGCACTTCTCAACGCGCTGCACTGGACAATGGACCAGAACCCCGATACCACACGTCAGGTGCTTGACTCGAATGATCTCCAAAACAGCAATTCTCAAGGCAGTATCGGTTTTCTGCTGAGCATTGAAGGTGCTTATTCTCTAAATGCCGTCAACTCCTTAGCTTTACTACGCCAGTACCACGACCTGGGTGTCCTGATGCTGGCACCGGTCTGGAACTACAGCAATGAACTGGGTGAGGGTACCAAGGCCGAATATCCCGACGGCTCACCGTCTTCGGGTGGTCTGACTGATTTAGGCAGAACGGTGATTGAAGAAATGAATCGTCTGGGCATCATCGTTGATGTTTCCCATATGAATGAACAGACATTCTGGGATACGCTCGGGATTTCGTCTGCCCCTGTTATAGCCAGCCACTCATCAGTCGATGCACTGTGCCCCAATGCCCGCAACCTGACTGACAGGCAAATCCTCGCTATTGCTGATTCCGGCGGTTTGGTTCATGTCAACTATTACCGGAATTTTCTTGCCGGTAACCCGTCATCTGCGACAGTAAAAACACTTGTCGACCACATTGAGTACATTGTCAATCTGGCCGGCATCGACCACGTCGGTTTAGGTTCGGATTTTGACGGAGCCAGCATGCCACAAGGTCTGGCAGACGCGTCACACGTACCGGCCATAACCCGGGAGCTGCTCGAACGCGGTTACAGTTATGAGGCAGTCGGAAAAATTTTGGGTGGCAACTCAGCCAGGATTTTCTCAAAAATCTGGAAGCAGGCAACGGTATCGACAAGTGATGTCGGTCCAGTGGTCGAAACAGATCTGTCCATGGGTGCACCATTGGCTGCGAATGAGCCGCTGCAAGCCATGATCACCGATCCGGCAACAGTCGAAACGGCAAGTATGCAAATTATCATCGACGGGATTGTTTATTCACCCGACTACGATGCTGCTACCGGCATCATGCAGATTATGTTGCCGGTTAGCATTCGCGAAAAATTCCATGTTGTTACCTTCCTGGCCAAAACTCCGGAAGGTGTGACGACGCGTGAGACGCGAATATTTTACTTAAACTGATTCAACGCCTGCCTGACTGTTAGATGCGGTATACCACTTTTATTGTACACGTGCTTTTTATTGTGCTTTTCGGCGTCTGACGACATACGTAAGAACTCCAGCCAGACTGAGTAAGATGATGCCGATCAATATGGATTGGTCTGATTCACCCGTTTTCGCTATTTCTTCATCATCATTATCTGTGGTTGTGGATTCTGTCGTATCAACTGCGGTTGTTGCCTCAGTAGCTGTGCTTGTAGCAGAAGTCGCGGTTGTCTCATCCGTATCAGTGCTGGTAGCTGACGTCTCAGAAGTTGCACCCGTGGTCGGTGTCGGAGCAGCACAGACGCCGTTTGTAATCGTATTGCTATCAAGCGTCACAGCTCCGTTTCGTGCCAACAGTTGCCCTTGCACTTCTGCGCCTGTTGTCGCCGTTATGGAAGTCAGGGCAAGGATATGTCCAATGAACTGACTGTTGGTTCCCAAGGTTGCGGAACTTGTAACTTGCCAGAAAACCCGACAATATTGAGCTCCATTAATGAGCGTGACAGAACTGGCTGATGCCGTGGTGAGTGTACTGCCAATCTGGAAAATAAAAGCCGCATCAGGATTTCCTTCGGCGTCCAAAGTCAGTTCCCCTGTAAGATCGGCTGAAGATTCAAAGAAATAGACACCTGACGTGAGTGTTAATCCGCCCAGATTCTGACCCGTCAAAGTTGTGGTAACGGTCCGACCAGCTGCGTCATTATACGCAGTTGTCAGATCTGTTTGTGCTTGTTGCGCGACAGCATCGCCTGCATGGATTGTCCCGTCTGAAATTGTCCCCGGCGGAAAACCGGTAACTGCCGCTGCCAATCCCGGGTACAAGCCGACATCACCGCCTGCACTGCCACTGATGACTGTCGATCCAGTATTGGTTACTGCCGATCCGGCCAGAACGGCAAAACTTTCAGTGGTGCCAAGGTTAACAGTCGGTTCAGCATCGGCAAATACTGTTACTGGTGTTGCAAGAAAAACGATTAGTAAAAAAGCCATCAAAGTCATGATATATTTATTTCGTGTTTTCATATTCTTATCCTCATTTAATCTCCGGTAAGCCAATGCAAATTGTAACAATTCTTGGCTTGATCATTCAGCAAACGCCCTGTTCTCTTGAATTTTTGTTATTCAATGTTCTTTTTCTGTTGTTCGGATTCTTGTTTCATTTGGTCGAGTTGTGTTCTTAACTGCTCATTCTCGAGTTGTTGTCGATCAATCGCATCTCTTCGACCTTGCTCATTCTCTTTTTTCAGCTGTTCATTTTCTTGCCTCTGCCTCTCGGCGTTTGCTCTCGATTGCTGCGAAAAATCCTTTGTCTGTTGATCATATTTTCCGCCCTGCCGAGCATAAATTCCGACCAATAGTCCCATACCACCAAGAACAATTTCACCAATATTGACGTAAATTGAATCACTCTTAAACATCGGAACCAGACCTGTTGCTCCCAAAATTCCTATGACCAGAAAAGCCAGACCCATCACGACACATGCTGCTTTTGTCATTGAAATGACCTCCTTCTTATTGTCTTCATCCATAACTTATTTCAAGCCATGAACAGACTGCGTTATCTTCTACCTCTTCCACGAATCAAGTTGAACAAGAACAATAACAGCACAGCACCGCCAACAGCAATTAAGAATGTCATGAAACTGAACGTGTTTGGTTTTGATATACCAAGCAACCCCAAAATCCATGACCCGGCCAACGCACCGATGATTCCCACGATAATGTTCCAGATAATACCCATGCGTGCATTATTCTTTGTTAAAATGCTGGCGACCCATCCCGCAAAGCCACCCAGAACGATCCAAGCTAACCAACTCATAGTAATTTCCTCCTATTACGATTTCGAACAATATTCCAGCAGAATCAATACTCGCGTTTGAAAATTACAATGTATAGAGACTGCATTGTTTTATTTTTTTCTTGATTGTTTGTTTCATTGTCGTTCTTGAGATACAGCTGATATGTATCTTGAAGAATTATTGAACTCAGTTCCCATCCTTGACTTCCGTGTTTTTCAAGCAGCATATCCCAGTCAGTACCAGAAATGTTTTCAGACGTTTCTTGAAAATATTCATACCTTTTCATCTTCCCCTCCCTGCTTTGCCCTTACTCATGTGCATTCAACGATAGTTCTCCTGTATTAAGAAAAGTCACAGGTTCTCTTCTTTCAAAATCAGACAGGCCGATCAGCACTTTCGTCAGATTTTCTTTCATCTCTATCGGAGAATCATACCGATCTTTATCTTTATACGCGCAGGCTTTTAAAACAACTTTTGCCAACCCTTCGTTCGCCTGATCAGGATTTCGAAAAGGTTCGCCTCGCATCCTTCTTTCAAGTGGTTCTCGACTATCACCAGAATGGATGGGGTTTGGGTAAGTTGGCATGAATGGCATTCGACCGTGGTTCAACAGCCTGTACATCACAATGCCAAGAGAATATATGTCAACAGAATCATTATATTTTTCACCGTGGTAAACCTCCGGAGCCATGAAATTCGGCGTACCTCGCATAGCCGCAGTCCGAAAGGTCTGAGATAGTTTCATGGCTATGCCGAAATCACCCAATTTGAAAACACCATCCTCACTGACAAAAATATTTTCGTCCTTAATATCACGATGGATAATCCCGTGTTTAACACAAATATCCAGGGCCGTGCACAGATCGATACCAAGTGTAATTACCTCTTCCATGGTCAATCGTCTTTCAGTCAGATAAACGCTGAAAGGTTTTGCAAACTCCATTCGAATCATAATATCCCAGCTTGTTTTGTCTTCATGCTGAATGATTTTATGATCGTGGTAACCAAGAATGTTACTATAACCGCTCAAGGAGTACAGGATATTAACTTCATTGACCAGTTCTTGAACCAATTCTTGTGAATATCGTTGCAACGTACTCTTAACATTGCCTATCGATGGTTCTATATCACCATATTGATCATCATCTGCAATAGATATCATTTTCACCGCGGATATATATGTGAGCCCGTATTCCTTGAACGAAACACGATAGACCTTTCCAAAGACGCCTTGTCCGATCAATTCATCGACTTGCCATTTGCCCCATAAGGGTTGATATTGGTGAATGTCTTTCGAAATAATCTGCATGGTCCAAGCTCCATAGAACAAACTATCATCTGGAGAAATCTGGTGCTACGTTGATCCAATAACAGCCGATTTTGCAGACGAAATCCGATAACCAATTTTCGGGAGGAATAATCTGCCGATGTTTCCTCCAGCCTCAACGCTTCATACAGACCAGCAAATAATCCTAATGTTCCACAATGAATGTGATCTTGGCATCCACACGATACCTGACGACCTGGTTGTCCTCAACAATGGCTTTGAGGCTATTGATGTATACATTTTGAATGTTGCGTACTGATTTGGCTGCCTCAGCGACAGCCGCCTTCGTAGCAGCCTCCCAACTTTCGGTCGACTCTGCAAGGATCTCTATGACTTTAACTACTGTTGCCATGTTAATTCCCCTTTCTTTATTGTCTTGCGCTGTGTTCACTCACTGTCTATCAATGTTTTCTGCGTTTTTTTTTGTTATTCTTGTCAATCTTATTGTTGATACTTTCCGCAATGTTCTCTTTTAAGTCTTCAATTCGGTCTGCAACATTGATATTTTTTTTGAAGTCCGCTTTTGAGGACTGCATCTTACCTTTTAGTTCCAGCTGTTCGTTACCGGTAATTTTTCCTGCAGCCTCTTTAATCTCACCAGAGAGCTTATTTTTTTTATGATCAAAATCCCGTTTAATATTATTCATTTCAAAACCTCGCTTCAATTATTTTTATCACTTATATTTTACTTTTGGGGTGGGTTAAGCTGCCTTAGACCTTATGCTTGTCGATTCAAACATGATTGAAAACTCAAGAAATAGAGTCTGCAGCTGAGCTGCCACCTCATTTGAATTACATGATTCTGGAATTTATGTCGAAATGTGACGTTGAAAGTCTGCAAAATGCTTTTTTATCCAGAATGGTCAAAGCATCAGTTGACAGATAAATATTTTGATCGCAGACCTACATGCAATAGCAGATAGACGGATTTCTCAATATAGAAACAGCTTGGGATATGATTCTTATTTCAATGTGTCTGAAACTTCAAATCCTGTTGAATCGGATCCACTTAATCATAAGTAAGTTCTTCTCCGTTCCCTGGCATCCAAAGTCACATCATCAGGAAACATCTTAACGGTCATTTGGCGGGAGTTGATTCTCGATGTCCTGTATCAAGTGGTCAAATGAATACGTTTTTCTTTTTCCTTCTACAGGCAATAATGCCGTAATTTTTGCAATATCCTTTTCTTCTATGCTTTCCATATATTCAATAAAGACTGCTATTCGTTCGTATTCTGCAATAGAGAATAAAACTGCATCCGGTTGATTGTTTTTCAAAATGAATATCTTGCCATTGATTTGCGCCTTATCTCTACATGATTTATAGTTTTTGATCATATCAGAATTGGAAACGATCGCTTTTGTTGAAATATTCATTACTGTTACCTTGTATAATGCAGAGGCATTATATTTCCTTTCTTTTCCTCTAACTATCGTACGCAATCAGTAACAAACAGTCAATCTATTATTCCATCTTTCTTCCGAACAGTTGTCCGGTTGATCAATTGTGTTTCTCCGGGATATTTGTTCGTTATTTATCCAGGTGATTGCTGTCCGTTTTTTTATGATTGTCGGCAACTGCAGGATCAATATACTCAGTCCTCTCTACTCGGTTGCTGATACGTGGTGTCATAAGTTTCAACACAAGCCATCCAATGAGGGCAACAACCACGATTGCAATAAGTGTAGCTGGTTCAAAAACAGCAGATGAAGCTTCATTGACCGTTATGTTGGAAAAAATTCCTTCGAAGATACCGACAAAAAACCGGGTTATGTTATAAATCATTTTGATGAAACCGTTGTTAGGGTTTGCTCCCAGCAACTTAAAGATCAACCTCATGCCGAGAATAACTTCAATCACCCCGAAAACAACACCAATGATACGCTTTGCCGTATTGTTTTCCGTCCTGATGTCACGAGTTTCTGTTTGTTTGGTCACCTGATCCATCGTACATGCTCCTTTCTAATAAGAAAATTCTAATTTCTGACGGTTAACCAGTAGATACCGGTCATTAAACGACTCGTTTACCTTGTATTATTTTGATGATAATAACGATGACTGCAATTACCAGCAGTGCATGAATAAATCCGCCCAAAGTAAATGATGTAAGCATTCCTACAATCCATAAAACAACTAGAATGGCAACGATTGTCCATAACATAATATTTTCCTCTTTCTATGATTGATCCGAATTTGCGACCGGTCTATTGTTCTATCCACTAATGATGTGTGTGGATTCCTACGGTTCCATTGATAGCCAGCTGTACCCTTAGCGTTCATTGTGATAGGACTATCACAATTCGTCGATCGCAATGATCAGCTGTTTTTCATGTATATGATAATCAATGGTATAGGTTCTCTTATTTCCAGTTTTCGATAAAGATGTTAAAGCCTTTAATATATCTTTTTCTCCAACGTTTTCCATGAATTCAATAAAAACAGATAGTTTTTCATATTCATAGATCGAAAACAGGACAGCATCCGGTTGATTATTCTTTAAAATAATTAACTTACCAGCTACTTCTGCACCTTGCCTGCAGGCTTTGTAGTTTTTGATCATATCAGAATTTGATACGATTGCTTTGGCTGATATGTTCATTTGGTCCACCTCGACTCTTTTTACCTTTCAACTTATCATCTATCAATCATCCATTGATGGTTGTCAACATCACCTGCACTCAATTCATTGTCTCTGCTGCAGTGTAATCAAGCAAACATTCTGATCTGCTTTGCCTTGATGATTTAATCAGTTAAAGTTGATGAGCGAATCTTAAGGTATTAGGTAACCGTTGAAAATAAATTCTGCGAACCTTTTTTCATTGCATCGAATTGTTAAATACTGTTCGTATAAAACCGACCATTTCCCGCACTTACAGACTAACCCAATTTAGATCATGTGTCAATATATCATTATATATATTTGTATATATATCATTCTATGTTTTGTTACACTTTTAATGAAGCAATAAGAGATTAATCGGATGATGAAAATGTGATTTTCACATTCAAATCATGTGCAAGTGTAAGTGTTCTTGATGCATGATCATCGATTATTTTTTTATAAACCAAATATGTAAACACAAGTCATCACAAGGGTACTCGAACAAATCGAGAACAAGAGAACAGCTCACACAACATATGTCATATCAAAACCAGTTGGGAGTCAGGTTATCTATCAAGCTTAGCTTCATTAAAGGCACCCTCGGACGTGACCTGATCTCTGACCCAGACGGAAACCTGACCGCCGTTGCAGGGAAAGATTCCATTGCCATCTTTATCGATGGTAACTTTGTCGGTCCGGTTACCTGTATAATCGGTGTAAACGGCTCCCTGATTGATGGAGTCAACATTCATTTTTTTTGAACCGTTTGCCCCGTTGCTCATGACGACTGCACAACCGTAGGCATGCACTTCATCACCCATCCGGACCCAACCAACACAATTGGGGTGGTTAAAATAGTCCACCTGTTTCCCGTACGCATGGCGTGTTCGCAGGTACAACAGCTTGTCAAGCATCGCCTGTTGCCCTTCGATGGATTTTGAACCTTTGATGCCATAATAATCCCCATAGAAAACCTTCGGATAACCGTCTCGTCGAAGCAGGATCAGTGCATAAGCTAATGGTTTGAACCAGGCTTCTACCCAGGACTGCAAAGCTTGATTCGGCTGAGAGTCATGATTGTCGACAAAGGTTACAGCATAATCAGGATGTTTCTTGACAACAGTTCCCTCAAAGATTTTGCTCATGTTATATCGGTCACCAGATATGCTGGCTGTATGCATATTGAAATGGAGTCTCACGTCAAACAAATCTATCTCGAAACCTGTATTATTCAGGTAGCCGTTAATCGTTTCATGATCCTGATTCCAATATTCTCCCACTGCATAAAAATCTGAACGATATTCGCTCCTGATCTTCCGGATTAAATCTCGTATGAAAAAATCGTTAATGTGCTTGACTGCATCGAAACGGAAACCGTCCACGCCAGTCTCATGAATGAACCAGAGAGCCCAGTTGCAGATCTCATTGACTACGTCAGGGTGCTTATAGTCAATATCATTGAACATAAGGTAGTCATAATTACCTTTTTCAAACGTGACACCCTGTGACCAGCCTTTATTCACTCCATCGATCATGTAGATAGCATGCTTATTCTCTCTTGTATTGAAGTCAACGCCAGAGAAATGGATCCAGCTCCATTTGAATGTAGAATACTGATCTCCACGCCCAGGAAAAGTGAATTTTGTATAAGCCTCAATCTCATAGGGTTCTGAAATAATCCTGGTTCGATCTGAAGGATCTACTTCTCTTACCTTGAACGTTTCCTTCTCATCGCCGTTGGCCTTATGATTCAGAACAACATCAGCATAAACCTGGATACCCTGTTCGTGTAGCACACGTATGGTTTCTAGCAGCTCTTCCCTGGATCCGTATTTGGTTTTGACAGAACCTTTCTGATCAAACTCCCCCAGATCATAGAGATCATAGGTGCCATAGCCTGCATCGAAAGGCGATGTCGCCTTGAACGCTGGTGGAATCCATACACTGGTGACGCCCAGGTTCTTGAGATGACTGGCATCATCTTTTAAACGGATCCAGAGATTATTCTCCAGATCCCCCATATACCATTCGAAATATTGAAACATAATGCCGTTTCGAGCCATTTATTATTTCTTCCTTTCAGTAAACACGTCTCTAAAAAAATCATTTATCTTCTCTTGTTCGAATCTACGTTTTCGCTACATGCTGCAAAGCCACTTTTCGAAAGTGGTAACCATAGATGGAAAGCGTAATGGCCAACGGGAATAAACGGGGACGTCTGAAAAGCGACCAGAAAAACAGTTTCCAATAGTGCGCACGCTCAACTCCACGAATTCCCAGCTGATAAATGGATCGCCCTAAAGCCAGAACATGTTGAATATCCAGGTGGGTTTTAATATGTGGCGGTTTATACTGTCGCAAGAACGTTCGAACACGTTCGTAGTACAGCTTAGGCCCGTAAATTTGATCAAGAATGATGTGATAGCCTTTCCGCAGCAGCTCCTGCCCCATTTTGGGTATGATATTTGTTAACCCGTCCACATTGTCTCCGGAAAAATCATGCACCAAACGTCCTTCTTGTTCCATG
>LSQX01115113.1_pt1 | contig 9999 bp, 5 predicted proteins | sample 654561 | NCBI WGS metagenome assembly LSQX01 (sample SAMN04489861, study PRJNA283612) | anaerobic digester metagenome | isolation source: 4 biogas reactors fed with cattle manure at either 37C or 55C with and... | place: Denmark: Kongens Lyngby | collected 2014 | reverse complement strand
AAAAGCTAATTTGGACAAGGATGATTTTTATTTGTACTTCAGGGTTCCGAAAAGAAATCTATAGCGGCTGATCATGAGAAAAGAGAAGTCAAACCCCCAAATTTTGGGCGTTTATGGGTTTAAGAACTGAGCCGCAAGCCGTCTTGTGTTGGTGCGCATGGAGCCGAGCGTAAACTACGCGGAACAAGCGAGATGACAAGACTCAGTAAATTCCTTGAATCACCTCACAGGGTTCATCGTTGCTACCACCTTCTGCACAAGTCCGTCGTCTTTTGCCGCACTGGTTGCCAATGTGGAAATTAGCTCTCTGCACCTCCAGCCTTATAGTTATCCCAAACCCCGCTAGAGCCCGCCTGCGTCCTGTTTTTTATTTAAGAAATACGAACTGGCTCACTTCCCACATGGTAGTATCGGCCTGCTCATAGCCTTCCAGATGGAGCCTTTCCACAAAAGTGACGACCAGCGTATCTCCCTGGTGTTTTACCGTTACATGGGTGAGTTCCTCGCCTTCAGGAATAAGAACCCCTGTACCTGTTTCCAAATCCAATTTTCCGCACACCCTCCTCTGAAGGTCGGGATAAGCTGCATAATGAGCGCCATACCCGGGGAAATTCTGATAAATGTAATTTCCGATTACCCCGTTGAATATTCCCTGCGATTCCATATGAATGTCCAGAAAAATACCGCCGTTTCTCTCCAAGCTACCAGTCGTCTTTTTAGACCGCCAGTGTACCGTCATGCCTTCAGGAACACTATCTGTGCCATCTGATCTTCCTTCTTGACTTTGATCCTTGAGACTGCCCTGACAGATCACAGCGACTCATGAAACTCACCTCACCATTTTATCAACACAACAAACCACGACAGTGAAGACAACACAGAAGTAACAAGCTTTATCCACGAAAGCCCGCGACCAGCAATGACTAAACTCTTCCTCCTGTTTGGCTGGAAAGGGTAAAACAAAAAGGGCAAAGGGAACAAGGTAAAAGTAAAAAGGGTTACTGAGTCCGCGAAATCCGGAACCCGCCGCTGATGTACCGGTCTCCCGGGTTGTTGAAGTCGCGGTAGGCCGCGCGACAGTGGCGGTCGTAGCTGCCCCACGAGCCGCCGCGAAGAACTCTGCTTTGACCACGAGGCTTATCCACCCAAGCGCTGCCGTCATCAGGAGCTCCATCATAGTTGTCATGCCAGTCGTCTTCGCACCATTCCCACACGTTGCCGAAGATATCGTATAAACCCCAGGCATTAGGTATTTTTTCGCCCGCAGGGTGTGTCCTTCCATCGCTATTGTCCCAATGCCAAGCGTAGTCATCGATCATGTTTAGATTCGGGTAATCGCACCATTTAGAAGTCCTTTGTGAGTCTGCGCGGCTGGCGTACTCCCATTCCGCTTCGCTGGGCAGTCGGAATTTACTCTTCTCTTTTGCATTTAATCGGGCAATGAATTTTTTAGAGCTATACCAGGACACCTGTTCCACGGGCAGGCAATCATTACCTTTAAAATAACTCGGATTGTCTCCCATCACCGCTTTCCACTGTGCCTGAGTCACCGGACATTTTCCCAGCCAGAAACCCTGCTGAATCGTCACCTCATGTTGAGGATATTCATTACCACGCCCGATACCGCTTGGACGGCCCATGAGGAAGGTGCCGGCCGGGATCCACACCAGTTCCAAGCTCACTCCCTCACCCAGATCAATCACCTCTACATCACCTGGTCGTTTTTTTCCATGTCCCGATGCAGACAGCCAGTGCTTTATCCTTTCCGGTATAAGCTCCGAGACGCGGCCCAGGGATTCCAGAACCCGCTGCTGGGAACGTGCCACTTCATGAGCCGTCACCACTGCTTTCTCTCTTAAAACCCAGGCTGAGCCCTGAGCATATAAGGACGCCACCTCCTGACCGCTTACAATTGATTCATAGGCGCGAAGGACAGCGGGATAAGAGAGCCAGCGTTTATCAGTCAGCGGAAATCTATAGATTGACGAAGTCAATGCTCCCAAAAGCACCGTCGCTGAAAGCACATCGTCACTTATCGCTGCCGTCAGTGCGTCATCCAAGGCCGATTCAGACGCGTCTATAAGCGAACGCATCCAGGGCGAAGTTTCACCAAGACGGTCGGCCAGTGTACGCAATCCTGACAATTCTCGCGCGGCAGCAATATCTGCCTTCTCCAAGGCTCCGGCAATTTCGCCGATCACACGACGCCGTTCATGCATATGCTCCTGATCGTCGTGACGACGACGACGCTCCTCAGAACGTTTCCGGCTGCCTACCTCTGACTTATATTTTTCTGTTCCGGCTGGCTCGGGTCTCTCCTCATCCCTCACTGCATATGGTCTATAAGGATCCTTAGCCATATCACGCAGTTCCGCACGTGACGCAACATGTCCATCCAGATAAACAGGCTTGATCCATCCCTGGGCAACCAGACGATCGTAAAATTCGTCTGTCAGCATCCCCGCATCATCCAAAAACTCAATAATCTGATGTATTACTTTCATAGGTCGTATCCAAAACAGAAGCAACCACACGAGGTCAATGCGAGTCGTCACGACTTTAAGAACGTACTGCCTCGCCTTCTCATTCTATCTCAGGTCTTTCAGCAAGTCTTGAATCTTATAAATCATCATCATTTCACTCTTCAGCTAATTACATTCAAAAACCGTTGTCCTGCAAGGGAATGACCTGTCCATAAGGAGGTTGAAAATCAGGTGAGTCAGTAATGACCCAAAGCACTTCATAGGGCATGGGTTCAGAAGGATAATCAATATACCCATCTGTAATGACGATAACGGCCGTAACTTCGAAGTCTTTTGCAAGTAATTCCATGGCAGGTGACATGTCACTTCCACCCATACCACGGACAATAAAGTCGGCCAAATCTTCCGGCGTGACTCGTTCATCGGCTGTAACTTCAACATCACACTGGAGCAGACGTACATCCTGTACATTAACCTGCACACAAAAAGAGGCTATAATTCCCAAAATTTTGGAGAGATCATCAACCATGGAACCGCTGGTGTCAAGAATGATATTCAATGTCCATCCTTCCCGGGAACGTCCCGGAAGAACTACATCAGAGCGGTCCGCTCCCCGTCGCGAAGGGCGGCTGTAGCTGCGGGGACCAGGTGCGGTGGATTCCATCCAACGTTGCAACGCCTGTTCCCACGGAGGACGGTAAGCAGTTGCAATAGACTGAATATAGGCTTGAGAATTTCCAGACTCTGTTCCCCGACTCTTGGGATAGAGCACTTTCTCCAGGTTCTCTTTCATCGCACCCAGAGCCTTGGCTTCCATAATTGATTTCTTAATGTTTTTTCGGAGACTTTCTTGTTTTCTCGGGGTCCAGTCGGGACAGAGGCTCCGTTCTTCTTCCTCGGAAAGCAGGTCGTCGGTACATACACCGGAAGATGCGCCTTGATTATCAGAAAATGCCTTTGTAAGTGCATCCTGTAAGGTATCTGCTGCCGCAGGACCCTGGCCGGGCACCTCGCCGCTGCCTCCGCCCTTATCAAGATTGCGGATGATGAGTTCTTCCAAAGAAAAACGACGTGCCCCCGGCTCATACAACGCATCTGCAGGTGGACAATCGCATCGCCCCAGATCCACCATCAACATGTCGTTGATAATATAATCAGCAGCCACATTCATTGACTGTCTGTCAACACCCATTTCGAAGCGATCATGATGACGCAAAGCAAGATGCATCAGTTCATGAGCCATGACAAACATGGCATCTTCCAGGCTGAGTGATAAAAACCATCCAGGATTCACGGTGATAAGACCACTGGGACCCACGCCAACTGTAGCCTTAAATTTATCAGCAACCACATGGACACTATGCGCAAGACCAGCCAGGTGAGGCAAGGCAATGCAGACAAAGCGCAATGCATCCTCCGCCTTTTCCAGAGCGAAAGCATCTATGGAACCACGTTCTATTTTCATACAACCCCCATCAGTCTTTCCAGAGAAGTGAGCATCAATTCACTGGCACCCAGCTTCCCCCAAATGGGCACCAGATCGATGAAGAGCGCAAAACGGTGTTCCTCGGGCAAGCTCTTAAGAAAATGGTAGATCTGCTTGGGGGTAAATTGAGTCAATTCATCTCTGGCGGCCATCTTACGGATAAGACTGAGTATCAACCACTTACCCGAATCCTCTTTCGGAAGCAGACCGGGATTAAGAATACAATCGGCTGGCATGATATTGGGGGAAATACCGGAAAAGTCCAGAGAAGAAAACAAGGCGGCATCCTCAGCACTGAGCCGCCCGAAAGCCAGGGCGCGACAAATTTCCGGCGTCAACATATCCCGTTCTTCGACCAGGTCCAAGGCCTTGGACAATAAAGCCCAGGAACGGGGTGTTGAGAAAGGGACAGGCGATGTGGGTACGGGGCGCAGCAATACTTCCGGCATGAAAAGAATAAAGGCCAATATCTCTCCTCGGATACCATTGGCCTTTGCCCAGATAAGCCATTCCTGCAAATCGCTTTTAACATGAAGAACGATCACGCGGTTGATCAGAGCGCTGCTGATGGAACGGACCAGTGCACGATCCTCCATGCGGTTGCCAGCCGAAACCACCCAGGTGCCTGGCGGCAGCAAATGCTCACCCAGACGACGCTCCAGCAAAAGAGAATACAGAGACTTCTGCACGTCCGGTGCAGCCGCCGGCAATTCATCCAGAAAAAGACAGAAAGGTTCCGGTATCTCTGGAAGCAACACCCGGGGGGGACAAAAGACGGAGCGCTCGCCGATAATCCGGGGGATACCGCTCACATCCTCCGGGGCAATCTGTGTCCCCAGAAGAGAACGCACCGGCAGTCCCGATTCCATTGCCGCTTGCGCCACAATATCGGATTTACCCAGACCCGGTTGGGATAGCAACAGAACCCCATGTTCGTGGGCCACCGATTTAATAATGTCTTTGGCTTGACTCAGCGTAACCGTTTCTTCAAGCATACGGAAACTCCTTGTTGATAAATGAATGCGGCAAACTCGCCTGTGACAGGACCACAACGAATCATTACAGGAAACACTGAATAACGTTAACTGCAAAAGTTTTTATATCAATAATTATATATCAGTATTATGCATTTAAATTCAACTTTACAGCAAAACAATGAGGATTCAATCCGATTGTTTTAATAAATCTGCTTTTACTTGTCATTCTTGTTATAAATATTATTGTCCTTTAGCTGAGGCTTTTCTGTTAAATAAGGTAACGGACAACTGGTTCCATCAAAACTTCTGTACCAATGATCTTTATCAAACTTCACGATAAAATTAAAGGCTTTTATAGCACACCTCAGCCGCAAGCAAATGATTCTTTCTTTTTCACCACAGAGAACCACCGAGAAATGAGATGACTTTTTAACCACGAAGACTCGAAGGGCAAGAAGATTTATGAAGAAAACAACCATCAAGACAACCGCAGTCTGTGAATAAGCATCCTTCAAATGACAACTTTTCCTGCTTTCAAATGCAAGATAATTTTGTCTGTAAAAGCAATATTCTCCTTTCCAAGAATTTTTCACTCAAAAATTATGTTATTTGAACAGTGGTGCAGTTTTTGGCTGGCAGATACCTTTGTGCGGTAACTGACTTCAGAAATGGTTGGGCATGCTTCATTGGTAAATCAAGGAGATTTTACTATGAAGTTCCAGGCTCTGATCTGCTCAACAGTAATGCTGTTTGCCGTCCTCGTCCTCTCGGGTTGCAATGTGACTGTTCCGGACCTTGTGGGCAAGCATGCCGATGAGGCGCATACTCTTTTATCGGATGCTGGTCTCCAGGTGGGAATCATTTCTCAGGCTGAGAGCGAAGATATTCCCGAAGATCATATCATCAGCCAGAACCCTGAAGGCGGGAATAAAGTCTCCAAGGGGAGTGCTGTAGATTTATTGATATCCCTCGGATCTGAAAGTCTTGTGACTGTCCCGGATCTTGTGGGAAAGCATATCGATGAGGTGCGTACTCTTTTATCGGATGCAGGTCTTCAAGTAGGTGTTATTTCACAGGTTGAGAGTGCCGATATCCCCCAAGGCCATGTCATCAGTCAGACCCCTGAAGGCGGGAATAAAGTATCCGAAGACAGTGCTGTTGACTTGTTGGTGTCCCGCGGATCTGAAAGTCTGTTGATCGTCCCGAATCTTGTTGGTCTGAGTGCTGGTGCCGCTGAGGAAGCGATCATCGCAGCCGGATTCGCTCCAGGTTTTGTTTCCCTGGACTGTAGTGATACTGTGCCCAGTGGACAGGTCATCAGCCAGAACCTGGTAGCCGGCACTCTCATGGATGCCGCTATCCCTATTTCTCTGATCATATCTACAGGCGAGTGTGAAAGACCGGACACAGCGACAGCCATCGTTCCTGATATCATCGGGAAAACCCGGGCACAAGCGCAACAAGCCGTGGCCGCCGTCGGTCTCTATCCTGGTGATGTGGTGCACCAATGCAGCGATGAGGTGGAAGCAGGCAGTGTGATTCGACAGCACCCGGCCCCCGGCACGGTTATAAACATGGGCAGTCCCCGTCCCGTTGACTTTGTGGTTTCAACAGGCCCTTGCGAAGATGTACAACCAGAAACAGCTCTCATCCCGAATATCACCGGGAAAACCTTTGAACAAGCCGAACAAGACCTTATCGCTGTCGGTTTCGTTGCAGGCCAGATATCGTATACATGCCGTGACGATGTGGCTGCGGGAAGGATCATCAGTCAAGACCCTGCTGCAGGCATCTCTGTATATCTGGGTCGTCCTGTTTCTTTCGTTGTGTCCACAGGCCCTTGCGAAGACCCGCAACCGGAAACAGCCCTCATTCCTAATATCACGGGGAAAACCCGGGAAGAAGCGGAACAAGAACTTATCGCTGTCGGACTCGTTGCAGGTGAAGTATCAGAAGACTGTGATGACACCGTGGAAGCGGGTCAGATTATCAGTCAAGACCCGATCGCCGGCATCTCTGTAGATTTGGGCACGCCCGTTGCTTTCGTTGTTTCTACAGGCTCTTGCGCACCCAAAGTTGCTGTCCCTTCTTTGAAAGGAAAGACCCCGGAAGAAGCGGAAGCATTGCTGCAGGACTTGGAGCTTCATGTAGGCATGACCCGACAGGCTTACAGCATGGACACAGCCGTGGGTCTTATTACCAGTCACCACCCTGCGAGTGGCGAAGAGGTGTTTCTGAACACCCCGGTGGATATTGTCATATCGCAAGGCTTCCCACTGATAGAAAGAACAACAGTTTTCAGACCTGTGAATGAAGTGGAAGAGATCGAAATTGAACCCGACGTCTTTGTTGAAGCGGCCCGGGGTGAGCTCATGCTCAGCCTGAAATTCGACATCACTGAGGAAGAGCTGGAAAATATTCTGGGCTTTCTTGAAGACCAGTCCTTTGAAGTTGTGGGCTATTCGGCTATCTCCCGTGTACTTCAGATTCGAAAAGCCCACGAAGATATGCCGGTCACCCCGACCCTTTTCGAAGAGTTGGTGGATCATCCCCATGTTCTGAGTGTATCCCCGAATATGGAAGTGACCTTGGCCAGTTTTGAAGCTGTCTATGAAATACCTGCTGAAAGGCCGCTCATCATAGGCGACAACTGGGAAGGTCATCTGGCCGCTCTGGAAGACGGGTACCAGCCTGTGCCCGAAGCACTTCTTGAAAAACTCGATCCCGATCTGGTCAACTGGCAACCTCAGGACTTTGAAGGTGACTGGTGGATCAGAGCCATCAATGCTCCGCAGGCCTGGGAGATCAGTACAGGCAGCCCTGATATTTCCATAGGCATTATTGAGAGTGACATCGTGCCTGGGGAAACCATTGATGAAAGCAGAATCACCGAAGTCTTTTCTGATGGCGGGTCTGGAAAGGGGAGAGGCTTTCATTCTCCCAGGACAGAGCACGGCGAGCAGGTGACCGGTCTGGCCGCCAGTGACGGCTCAGGCTCGGGAGCGGTGGGTGTCGCCTGGGAAAACCCCGTTCTTCTGGTTCGCTGGCGATGGAGTGAGGGTGGCTTCAACCGTGCAGGCGATATAGGAAGCGCTATTGAGCGTTGCGTTGAAAACAATGCCAAAGTAATCAATCTTTCTGTGAGCCCGGTTCTGGGTAAAAGCACCATAGCCACTGAAAACGCTCTGCTGAGCCAGAAACGCTGGTGGCGCGAGTCGATGACACCCTATGTCAATACAGCAGGTCGCAACGATACACTGGTGGTTTTTGCAGCAGGAAGCGATGGTTATGGTATAACGGAACATCATCATCCCCGTTTGGTGGACGATGCGGGCAATGTACTCGCTGAAGCCACGCGAACAGGGGCGGGCGGAGGTCTGTACACTTTTGTTCCCGGAACCACCTTGTATAATGACGACCAACTCTTTCCCTCCAACAGTAAACAGAGCGAAGCATTCTGGCAGACCCATGCGCTTGTTGTCGGTGCCGCCGCTCCTGAAATTATGGAAGAAAGCGCACGCCTCTTTTCCAATCAATATACGCCCACATACGTACCACAGCAATACATTTACCATCCCTTCACAAGAGGTAAAATAGCACAGTTCAGCCCTTTGGGTGAAGTGGTGAACATACTGGCTCCCGGCGTGGAAATATCGCACAGCCCGAATTTCTATCCAGGCTCCGGTACTTCTTTCGCTGCACCTCTTGTTACCGGCTTGGCTGCATTGCTCAAGAGTATCAACGAAGACCTGTCCATGACTGAAGTAAGACGGATGGTACTTGACGGAGCGAATAAAGCGCCTCTGGCTGGATTGCATGCAAAAGCCGGTGCGGGCCTCCTGGACCTCGGTCGTTCTGCTGTCTTTACGGAGTCGTCTCTGACCGTTCCCAAACATGACACCCTGGAAGCCATACTCGGACTGGATGAGACGGAGTCCTTTATTGTGAATGTCCAGGTCCCGGACGCTGATAAAGCCGTGGATATTGTATTTTGTATCGATGTTTCTGAGAGTTATTACGATGATCTACCCAATATCAAGTCCTATGCGGGGGACATCGTAAGTGCACTGTCAAGCCGGGTTTCTGACTTGCGTATCGGGTTGACCAGTTTTTCTGATTTTCCCGTTCCTAAATATGGGAATCCTGATCGAGGTGATGAAGCTTATTTTCTCAACCTTCCGCTTACAAAAAACATCGATGCTTTTTACAGCGCAATAAACAGCCTCGAAGTGTTTAGCGGGTGGGACAACCCGGAAAGTCAATTGGAAGCCTTATATCAAATCGCTACAGGAGCTGGTCGGGACATCAACGGCAACGGCAGCTACAGCGATGTCGGGGATCTCCTTCCAAGAGATATAGGGTGGCGTCCCGGTGCTATGCGCTTCATTGTCCTCGCTACGGATGACGCTTTTCACGATAGTGAGAAGGACAAAAATTATCCCGGTGCGGGCTTCACTGAAACGGCATATGCCCTTAAATACAATCGCATTACTCTATTGGGCTTGTATACAGGAGACATAGCGAAAATGCATATGGAAAATCTTATAATGGAAGTAGGCTATGGCAAAATGTTTCCATTGGAAGGGAACAGCAGCGATTTTGTATTTTCCTTTACCTCTGCTCTCGATCAAGCCATGTCTTCGATGGATGTTTCTCTTGAAGTTCTGGATGACCACCATGGCTTTGTTCAAGACCCTGAATCACTGCGGCATAGAGGAGTTGCTCCCGGCAGCTCAGTTGATTTTGAAGTCACACTCCGTGGCATGTTGAAAGAAGGGATCAGCGCTGATGAACCGGAGTTTGACATGATGGCCTGGGCCTTGATGAACAATTCCGGACTGATCAAACGCATACCCATTAAAGTCACGGTGCCCCGTGAATAACGCTTCTTTTGAAAGGATCGCTTTTGGAATTGCTGTACCCTTTCTTTGAAATGCTGGTCCTGTGTGAACACTCTTGCCAGATGCAGTAATTGGTAACCTCGCCGCAAGAGCCACACAGGGCCAGTTTTTTATTCCATATCACTGCTGTCCAAATCAGCTTTTCTTGGACA
>LSQX01302391.1_pt1 | contig 10000 bp, 8 predicted proteins | sample 654561 | NCBI WGS metagenome assembly LSQX01 (sample SAMN04489861, study PRJNA283612) | anaerobic digester metagenome | isolation source: 4 biogas reactors fed with cattle manure at either 37C or 55C with and... | place: Denmark: Kongens Lyngby | collected 2014 | reverse complement strand
TTAAACTGCTCAAGGGAGAAGGGAAGATCACAGAAATTAATATTGCCGAGACATTAAAGGATATCAGGCGGGCGCTGCTTGATGCTGATGTTAACTATAATATTGCAAAGAAATTTACTGACGACGTAAAAGAAAAGGCATTAGGCCAGAATGTGTTAACTTCGGTAAAGCCCGGCCAGATGATTGTAAAGATTGTCAAGGATGAATTAATTGCTTTGATGGGCGGTGAGTCGTCGGGCATTAACTTAAGCAGCCAGGTGACAGTAATTTTGATGGCCGGCCTGCAGGGTTCAGGAAAGACGACATTTGCAGGAAAGCTGGCCAATATGCTGAAAAAGAAGAAAGGCAGACACCCGCTGCTTGTTGCCGGCGACGTATACAGGCCTGCAGCAATCGAACAGCTGAAAGTTTTAGGGGAGCAGATCGGTGTATCCGTATATACAGAAGAAGGAAATATGGATCCCGTCAAGATTGCAAAATCTGCAATTAAAGAGGCAAAAAACAAGGGGAATGATGTTGTTATAATTGATACTGCCGGCCGCCTGGCAATTGACGAGCAGATGATGAAAGAGATCTCGTCGATAAGAAATGCTGTAAATCCCGATGAAATATTGTTTGTGGTCGACTCCATGACTGGACAGGATGCCGTTAACACAGCAAAAGAGTTCAACGACGTGCTCAACTTCGACGGGGTTGTGCTGACAAAGCTTGATGGTGATACAAGAGGCGGGGCGGCATTGTCTATAAGGGCGATAGTTGAAAAACCCATAAAATTTGTCGGGACAGGTGAAAAACTTGATGCGTTAGACATTTTTTACCCGGAGAGAATGGCCGACCGTATTTTGGGCATGGGCGACATTGTAACGCTTGTTGAGAAAGCACAGGAACAATTTGATGAGGATGAAGCCCGTAAACTTCAAAAGAAACTGGCCAAAAATACATTTAACTTCAATGATTTCCTGAAGCAGATAAACCAGATCAAAAAAATGGGCAATCTGAAGGATGTGGTATCACTGATACCGGGGATGGGTAAAATGATGAAAAACATAGACCTTGATGACGATGCATTTAAACATATTGAGGCGATCATCTCTTCTATGACACCCGACGAACGTGAAAATCCGGCTCTTATTAACGGCAGTCGCAGGAAAAGGATTGCAGGCGGCTCCGGTACAAATGTTCAGGAGGTAAACAGGTTGTTAAAACAGTTTACAGAAACCAGGAAAATGATGAAGATGGTTTCCTCCGGTAAGAATATACCTCAGATAATGGGAAATATGAGGCAACCGGGAGGGAGATTTTAATAAGTAACAACTAAACTTTAATTCATGATCTTAATCGACGGGAAAAAAGTTGCAGCTGAAATGAAACTTGAAATTGCTGCAAAGGTGGAGCTTATGAAAAAAAGCAGTAAAAAAACACCGCATCTGGCTGCCATATTAGTAGGGCATGACGGAGGAAGTGAAACATATGTTGCGTATAAAATTAAAGATTGTGCCGAGGTTGGATATAAATCTTCACTGTTCAGGTTTGAAGATGATGTCAAAGAAGATGCTTTACTCAATAAGGTAAAGGAGTTAAATGAAGATGATGATATTGACGGATTTATTGTTCAGCTCCCTTTACCCGGGCATATCTCAGAACAGAAAGTAATTGAATCTATAGATCCTAAAAAAGATGTTGACGGTTTTCATCCCGAAAACTTAGGGAGAATGGTAATTGGCTTACCCTCTTTTGTTTCGGCAACACCTTTTGGTATCGTTGAACTCATTAAGCGGTATAACATTGAAACCTCAGGCAGGAATTGTGTTATTCTCGGCAGAAGTAATATTGTAGGGCGGCCTTTAAGCATTTTAATGTCGCAAAAAGCAGTTAATGCTACAGTGACAGTTGCACACAGCAGGACAAAAAATATTAAAGAACTCTGTCACTCTGCTGATATTTTAATTGCTGCTATCGGAGTTCCCGGTTTTGTGAAGGGGGACATGGTAAGTGAAGGAGCTGTGGTTATCGATGTAGGAACTACCCGCGTCAAATCAGATCAAACCAAATCGGGCTGGAAGCTTAAAGGAGATGTTCTGTTTGAAGAAGTAGCCGACAAATGTTCATATATTACACCTGTGCCTGGAGGAGTCGGTCCCATGACCCGTGTCTCCCTGCTATATAATACCCTGTTGGCATCATCAGGTGAGATTTATAAATAGTATTAAAAGACACTTTAATACAGATACAGTTTAGAATGTTTATAAATTAGGACTACCCATGTCAATTTACACCCTTATGTGAAATGTTAATATTCAAAGTGATATAATATTTGAATAATTTTTCTATTTTTGAATTTGTATCTTGAAATAAATCACAATAGGATGGAAAGTGTTGAGAACAAAGGAGAGAGCCCAAAGGCTGAAGAAATCGTAAGACAAGAGATTTATTCTAAAGCAGTCAGAGCAGGTAAAAGGACTTATTTTTTTGATGTTAAAAGCACAAGGAACAATGAGTATTATCTGACTATTACAGAAAGTAAAAAGAAGTTTACTGAGAAAGGCCAGTTTCATTACGAAAAGCATAAAATCTTTCTTTACAGAGAGGATTTTGATAAATTCGTTGACGGCCTTCAGGAAGTAGTCAATTATATTCGTGATAATCAGGCTGAATATTTGGCTGATAATCATGAAAGTGCAGAGACAACAGTCGAAAGCAGTGAGTCCGGCAAAGAATTAAAGGATTTGAAATTTGAAGATATTTAACAGCTTTTTACAAGCCAGATAGTTGATGTAAAAACAGCAAATCCACTGATGCAGATTATAAGCCGGCCGGGTCCGGCTTTTTAATTGCTAATTTTTTACTCAAATACATTTTAAATGACCAGAAAAGAGCTTTTCAGGTACGTGCTGGATTATTTTCAGAGGACGATGCCGGAAGCTGAAACAGAATTGGAATATCATAATCCCTTTCATTTGATCGTTGCCGTTATTTTATCAGCTCAATGCACAGATAAAAGAGTAAATGAGATTACACCGGGATTACTGAAAATATACCCCACACCTCAAAAAATGGCAGAAGCTACTCCTGCTGAGATATTTGAATTTATAAAAAGTTGTTCTTATCCAAATAACAAAGCTAAACATCTGTCAGGAATGGCCAGGATGTTAACTGAACATTTTGGAGGCATTATTCCTGACGATGTCGAAGATCTTCAAAAGCTTCCCGGAGTAGGCCGGAAAACCGCCAACGTTATAGCCTCAGTTGCTTTTGATAAACCTGCAATGGCAGTCGACACACATGTGTTTCGCGTTGCTGCAAGGATTGGCTTAAGCAATAATTCGCGAACCCCCCTTGAAACAGAAAAGCAGTTAGTTAAATACATTCCGGAAAATTTATTATCCAGGTCACACCACTGGCTGATCCTTCACGGGCGTTATGTCTGTTCAGCCAGAAAACCAAAATGCCATAGTTGCGGATTGACAAGTGTTTGCCGGTATTATAAATCCGAGGTGCCAAAGAATGCATAAAAACGCCTGCTAGTTGAGTAGAAGAAGGCTTACAGCCATTACAAACATACCACCTATCAATCCCCAAACGCCCCAGTGATGTTCTCCAAACTCTTCGGCTGAGGGAAGTAATTCATCTATTGATATAAATACCATTATCCCGGCAACTGCAGCCATACTGGCTCCGAATAATGCTCCTGAGTTTTCCGAGGTAAACAGCGGCATCAATAGTAAATAAGCAATCACTGCCCCGACAGGTTCCGATAGTCCTGAAAGAAAGGAGTAGCAGAACGCTTTTTTGCGACTGCCGGTGGCATAAAAGATCGGGACTGAAACGGCAATACCCTCAGGGATATTATGTATTGCAACAGCTATAGCAATAGCCAGTCCGATTTTGGGATCATGCATAACAGTCATGAATGTTGCAATTCCTTCAGGAAAGTTATGAATTGCCACTGCCAAAGCTGTCAATATTCCTAAGCGATAGAGCTTGTTATTCTTTGGTTTACCTTTCTTCTCATCCATCTCCTCCAAAGTATGCATTTCATGGGGGTTTTCAAAGGAAGGAATGAATCTGTCTATAAGGGCGATTAACAGAATTCCTCCAAAGAAAGCACTTATTGTATATAATGTTCCTGTAAATTCTCCGTAATTTTCAATGAAACTCAACCTTGCTTCAGCGAATATTTCGACAAACGAAATATATATCATTACCCCCGCTGAAAAACCCAGGGAAACAGTCAGTAATTTAGTATTTGTGCTTTTTGCCATGAAAGCAATGGTACTGCCAATACCTGTTGAAAGGCCGGCAAATGCTGTTAACAAAAAGGCATACAATACATTAGTGCTGTCCATAATCTAAAGTTTAATGCGTAAAGTTAAAAAAAGTATATATTTGAATTTCTAAATTCTGATTTTTTTATGTAATATGTTAAATTATTGATATTTAGTTTTTTATTAAAAGAATTGTCCGCCGGGTGCAAAATAATTATTTATGAACTTTGAATTATTACTATTCTTTGTACTTTTGCTGCTCTTAACATGTTAAATTAAAAAATTTAGAATTATGGCATACAAAATATCAGATGAATGTATTGCATGTGGGACTTGTATAGATGAATGCCCTGTAAATGCTATTTCGGAGGGTGATATTTATGTAATAGATCCTGAACTTTGCACTGACTGCGGTTCATGTGCAGAGGTTTGCCCGGTAGAGGCTATCTCAATTGATGAATAATCACCGGACAACATAAAAAAAAGAGGCTGTCTCATAAATCTGATACAGCCTTTTTTTTTGTAACTTCATCTGCTGATCATTTAGAATAACTGCCAGTATAATAATAACTTAATACTCTGACAATTTAATGGCAAAGCTGCTTGAATGTGTACCCAATTTTTCGGAAGGGAGTGATTTAAAAGTTATCGGTAAGATCACCTCTGCCATCAAAAGTGCCGGTGGCATAAAGCTTCTTGATACTTTCTCAGGGGCAGACACCAACCGTACAGTTGTCACCTTTGCCGGAACTCCCGATGATGTCATTGAAGCGGCCTTCAGAGGTATTGAAGCTGCCTCCCTTTGCATTGACATGTCGGGGCAGAAAGGAGTTCATCCCCGAATGGGAGCAACAGATGTTTGTCCGCTGATACCACTGGCCGGAATGACTATGGCAGAGACAGTTGAATATGCCCGCAGGCTTGCAGAGAGAGTTGGCGAAGAATTGCAAATACCGGTATATTGTTACGAATACGCCGCCTTTTCTGATGAAAGGCGTACCCTTGAAAGCATCAGGCACGGAGAGTATGAAGGATTGAAAAATAAAATGACATTACCTGGATGGAGGCCTGACTTCGGGCCGGCTGAGTGGAATGAAAAAGTTAAGAGGACAGGAGCAGTTATCATCGGGGCACGGAATTATCTGATTGCCTATAACGTAGCCCTTGATACAGATTCATTGGAAATTGCCAGAGACATTGCAGCTGCTGTAAGGGAATCGGGAAGCCAGATTCGCAGTCCTGGCAGCTTAAAAAAGGTAAAGGCAATAGGTTGGTATATAGAAGAGTATGGTTGTGTACAGGTATCAATGAATATTACAGATTTCAATATTACCCCTGTGCATATTGCATTTGAAGAGGTATCAAGGCAGGCCAAATTACGGGGGGTGAATGTTACCGGTTCAGAGCTTGTGGGCTTAATCCCTTTGAAAGCCATCTCAGATGCCGGTAAATATTACATAAGCAAAACAGGACTGAACGAAAACCTCTCCGAAAAGGAGACCATAGCAGTTGGCGTCAGACATCTTGGACTTGATGCCATTCATCCTTTTAACCCGGGGAAAAGGGTTATTGAGTATCTGATTAAATAATTTCGTTTGAAATGGATTCCGGCATTATTGGCATCTGTGTTTTCCACATATTATAATATTTTCCATGTTTACTGAATAACTCATTATGAGTACCCTCTTCTGCAATTTTTCCATTTTCAAGACATACAATTTTATCGGAATACATGACACTGCTTAATCTGTGGGCAATAATTAAAATAGTTTTATTTTCGGTTTTTAATTTTTTTATTGTTTCCCGGACATAATGTTCAGCTACCGGGTCAAGCGATGAGGTTGCCTCATCAAGGATCACTATCCCGGGCGAGCGATAAAGTGCCCTTGCTATTGCGATTCGTTGTTTTTGGCCACCAGACAGAGTAGCGCCATTTTCACCAATCAGCGAATGCAAGCCGTAAGGTAATTTTTCAATAAACTCCATCATACCCAGTTGTTTGCAGATGAAAATAGTATGATTAATATCTGGCTTTATGCAACCTGCAGTTATATTATCCAGGATAGTTCCATCAAAAAGATCAGGATTTTGAGGTACAATCCCGATAAGTTTTCTCATAATTTTCTTGTCGCAATAGGCAGTATCGATATCTCCTATATAGACAGATCCCCCGTTCAGGGGATAGAGCTTTTGCAGGATAGAAGCAATAGTGGACTTCCCGGAGCCGCTTTCACCTACTATGGCTGTGATCCGGCTTTTTTTAATTGTAAGGTTGAAATTTTCAAAAACATCTGTACTGGTAGCATAACTAAAAGAGATATCTCTAAGTTTTATATCTCCCGCTGGTATTGTATTTGTATAAATTGCACAGTTGTCAATTTCAGAATCAATATCCAATATTTCAAATAACCGATCCGCTGCAATAGAAGCATTTTGTAACGTTTTATTCATCTCAGTCAGTCCTGCAACCGGACCGGTAAAATATTCAAACAATGCATAAAAAGATAACAACTGTCCGGGTGTCATCTCCTGGCCTAAAACCAATATACTTCCATACCAAAGCATGATTATTGTAAATATGCGGCTCAGAAAAAAAGTTGTATAGCCTGCAAAAACCGAGTTCAAACCGGATTTATAGGCAGATTTTAGTAAGTTAATAAATCTTGTTTCTGTTTTAACTTGCATTAAGTACTCAATGCCAAGTTGTTTGATGGTCTTAATTGAATTGATTGACTCGACCAGTTGTGATTCAAGTTCAGCAGACTGCACCATTATAATTCTTTCCCTTTTACGGTTTAGTAGATTAATCAACAGATAGGTTCCCAGATACAATGGAATTATGAATATTATGATCAGGGCAAGCTTCCAATTGTAGACAAACATAAGGGAGAAAGCGAATATCAGGGTCAGAATATTGACAATTGAAGTGATGAGTGTATCATTGATGAAGCTTCTGATTTTGACAGCATCATTTATCCTTGAAACTATTTCACCAGTCTGCATGTTATCGAAAAAATTTTGTGGCAGCTTCAGAAGGTACCTGTAGTAACCAAGAATCAGCTTTGAATCGATCAGCTGTCCTGTTTTTAGAACTAAAATATACTGCATAGATCCGATTATAATCTGAAACAGCAGAATGATTATCATTGAAATGCTTAGAAGGTTTAACAGGTTTCTATTGCCATTTAGTAACACATAGTCTGTTATTTTTTGAATATAGACAGAGGTTGAAAGACCCAAAATAGTGAATATTGCAGCTCCGGTCACTGACTGGGTTATTATTTTACGGTGAGGATAGAGTAAAAAGTAAAACCTTTTCAGGTTTGAAATTTTTTTATTGCCCGCTTTAAAATCAGCTGAAGGTGATAAAAGAATAAGAACTCCGCTCCAGGCTTCTAAAAATGACTGGATTTTTTTGTTTGTTAACCGGCCTGTTGCCGGATCCATTATTTTAATTTTTCCGGGTGATATTTTATATATCACAACAAAATGCGGTTGTTTTTTTTGAATAATAAGGTGTGCAATTGCAGGTAAAGGGATTTCTGCAAGTGCCTCAGGCTGTGCCTTAACCCCTTTTGCGCACATATTCATTTTTTCTGCTGCCTGTATTAGTCCCCATGCGTTTGTTCCCTTTCTGTCAGTTCCTGCCCAATGCCTTATTTTTGAGAGGGGCAGGTTAAGTCTGTAGTATGCAGCTACAGAAGCCAGACAAGCCGCCCCGCAATCGGATATGTCGTGCTGTTTAATATTAATGTTCATTGATCTGTTTTAGCCGGATTGAGCCAGTTATCTGTTTTATCAAAGATCAATTGAAAAATGGTTCTTTGCGTGATCCTGAACCGTGTCGTTGTAGTCAGTCCCTTTTTTATATAGCCTTTATAACCATTTTTTAGAGTAAGATAAGACTCAGTGATATCACAACGAACCTTAAAGACTGGATTATTATTTACCAGGTAAATTTCATTAGAAATATCAGTAATAGTCCCGCTGGCCAATCCCCATTCATTAAAGTTGTATGCATCAATCTGAAAATTAACCTCCATTCCTTTGTGCAGGAACCCAATATCCTCGGGTGGAATAAGATGCTCGGCTACCAGCTTATCGGATGGACTGATAGAAGCAATTACCTGTCCGATGTTAGCATAGCTGCCGGCACTGATCCCATTGAAATTTACAATATATCCGTTTCCGGGAGCAAGGATAAAATGATTCTCAATATCCTTTCTCAACAACTTGATTTCGTTTAAATAGTTATAATTTTCTTCACGTAAATGTTTAGCTGATTGCTCCCATTCATTCATGGATAATCTGATATAGACGTTTTTTTTCTCTATCATGTTTTTGAGCCTGTATTCACTCTTTTCCTTTTCTGCTTGCGGGATAACCCCTTTTTTTAGCAACGTAACTGAGCGGTTATGCACCGTTTGCAGCTCTTCTATATTTAAATTGTAATCAGATAATTTTTGTGTGAACTCATTACAAACAGACAAATAAAGGCTTGTTTTAACATCACTGAATCTTGATTCAAACATTAAGTTAATATCCTGCAAACATGCAGTATTACTATTTATCAAGTTTTGAAGGTAAACTAATTTACTTTCAAATTTATCCGTATCCAACCAAATCAAAGTGTCTCCTTTTTTAACAAATTGATTATTTTTAATTGCAACCTTTGTAACCTTCGAAATCACAGGAGAAGTTATACAAATCGGTTCGGATCCAGAACGGATTATCCCCTTTCCAAGGATAGTAATATCCACTTTGAAGAGACATGTTGATATACCGGCAACAACCAGCAAAACTATTAAAGCCAGATAAATATTGTGTGACCTTTTGTTAAATTCAGAAAAGTGATTTTCGGCTGAAACCTCAATAATCTCGGAGGGAAAAACATTCTCCATTTCTGAGTTATTGTGTGTTTATGAAAAACCTGACAAGTAGGATTTAACAATCACATGGGTGGTTAATGTTACCAAAAATTTTTTTTACTTTACCATTTTCTATAATAAATAATCCAAAAGCTAATTTTAATTCAGATCCCGGATTAAACTGATAGGTTTTGAATTTATGGTTATATAAAATTTTTGCTCCCATTAATCTAAAGTATTCAATATAAGTGGCCAGGGTACTTTTACAAATACCCAGTCTCCGGGCTAATTCTTTCGGAGTTCCGGTGTTACTGTTATTAATCAATTTTAATAATTTATCCAACCGTTCAAGGAGTTTAAATATTTTCATAATTATTTGTTTTGGGATTGATAATTTAAAGAATAATTCTTTGACTCATTTAACAGAAGTAATTTGTGCTTTGGGGTTTTCATTTGTTTAAAATTTTGAAATTATTATATCTTTTTCATCTTCAGGGGGTATTATATTCAATGTTTTGCTGCCGGTCTGGCAATTAAGAGGGAAGCAAAAATACTTCCCTAATAATTGCAGAAATCAGCATTATTACACAGGCAGATGTAAGAATGTGAGGTTTTAAGCTGTTTTCTCTTAATTAAGAAATCAATTCATCTGCAAAAGGTGCAAAATGAAGGCCATCATTAATTTGGTGTTTAGAACATTTTACCATAGTGGCATCTGATATTAATTTGAAAAGTGTTAAAGGGTTTCCGTGTTTATAGTACCAATGCAGTATTAAGAGAAAGGTTTTACCGGGACTGTTTTCCATTTTTCAAAACCGGCAAAATTTTTCAGTTTTTGTAAAAAGTTTAAATAATATAACATAATAA
>LSQX01374683.1_pt1 | contig 10002 bp, 9 predicted proteins | sample 654561 | NCBI WGS metagenome assembly LSQX01 (sample SAMN04489861, study PRJNA283612) | anaerobic digester metagenome | isolation source: 4 biogas reactors fed with cattle manure at either 37C or 55C with and... | place: Denmark: Kongens Lyngby | collected 2014 | reverse complement strand
TTTATTATACCATCTAATGCGTATTTATTTAATTTTACTCTATTGACTTTAAAATTTCTTTTGATAAAATTGTTCAGTAGTATAAGAGGATTCAAGTCTTGAAACTTCTAAACTCAACTATTTTTTTATTGAAGCTATTCTTGCATATATAATAGAATGAAAAAAAAGAAAGGCAAAGGACATAATTATGGAAACAAATAAGACAGAGTTGGCCACTGGAAGTATAAAAAAGTTACTCTTTAAAATGTCACTTCCGGCCATTTTAGCCCAGATTATAAACTTACTTTACAACATGGTGGATCGAATGTTCATCGGCCGAATTCCTAACGTAGGAGCACTAGCTCTCACTGGCGTTGGAGTCACCTTCCCCATCATTATCTTAATAACAGCCTTTGCTGCACTTGTGAGCATGGGAGCGGCCCCCAGAGCTTCTATTATGCTTGGTAAAGGAAATAAAGAGGAAGCAGAAAAAATCATGGGAAATTCTTTCTCTGCGATCATCATTGTGTCTATTGTACTGACCATTATCATATTACTTTTCGGTAAGGATATCCTACTATTGTTTGGGGCTAGCAATAAAACCATTCAATATGCTTTAGACTATATTAATATCTATGCTTTAGGCACCTTATTTGTTCAGCTTACTTTGGGTTTAAATGCATTTGTCACAGCCCAGGGCTTTCCCAAAGTTAGCATGCAAACTATTATCATTGGTGCCATTATCAATATTATCCTGGATCCTTTATTAATTTTCACCTTCGGCATGGGCGTTAAAGGTGCTGCCTTAGCCACCATAATCGCTCAAGGAGTATCGGCATTGTGGGTGGTTAGTTTCTTACTCAGCGATAAAAGCTACTTGAAAATAAAGAGAGAAAATCTATCCATCAAAAAAAGTATTATTGTACCTAGTTTACTCTTAGGTCTGTCACCTTTTATTATGCAATTCACAGAGAGTATCTTAGCCGTGGTCTTTAACACTCAACTCCAACAATTCGGTGGTGACGTAGCCGTTGGAACCATGACCATTCTAACCAGTGTTATGCAATTTAGCTTACTTCCCTTAATCGGTCTAACCCAAGGTTCTCAGCCCATCATTAGCTACAACTATGGCGCTGGGAACTTAAAAAGAGTGAGAAAGACATTTAAATTGCTTGTTATTACATCCATAAGCTACAGTACCTTACTTTGGCTTATGATCATGATTAGACCTAGCATGTTTGCTCGAGTCTTTACAAATAATGAAGTCTTAATTCAAATGGTGATTCCAAGCCTTCGAATTTTTATGGCCATGTCTTTCTTGTTTAGTATTCAAATTGCTTGCCAACAAACATTCATTTCTTTAGGAAAGGCAAAAATCTCCATATTCATCGCCCTTTTAAGAAAAGTTGTGCTGTTGATTCCACTAATCTACATTCTCCCAACCATTATAGATAATAAAGTTAATGCGGTCTTCATTGCAGAGCCAATTTCAGATACGATCTCGGTAATTATAACTTCCATCGCAGCCTATGTTAGCTTTAAAAAACTTCTTTATCCCAAAATTGATATAGAAACTCTTAAAATACAAGATATGGTGTAGTTTATCTCATTTACTTTAAAACTATATTTAAGCCTTACCAAATGATTAACACATCATTGGTTGGGCTTTTTATAATTTATTTTGGAAATTTGTGTTCAATAAATTCTTAGACCTAATTTTAATGGCTAATGAACTTTGAGTTTTCAAAAAATCCATATCATTATTTTAAATTTAGTTTTTAACAATTATTAAGTGTGAATTTCACTTCACAAAACAAAGACTGTTGCTTTTCAAAATATTTAGCTTGACTTCACAGGGATCAAGTTGTATTATTGTATTAACCCACTAGTACAGTGGTACATGAATAAAGGAGGTCATACCGTGCCATGGAATTTTGATAACAGTATACCCATCTATCTACAAATCATTCAAGAAATCAAAAGAAGAATGATCCGTGAAGAACTTAGATCTGGAGACAAGCTTCAAAGCGTCCGGGATTTAGCTAAAGAAGCAGGCGTTAATCCCAACACTATGCAAAAAGCCCTAGCCGAACTCGAAACGGAAGGACTACTTGAAAGCGAGCGTACCACAGGACGATTTGTCACGAACAATAAAGCTCTAATCAAGAACCTTAGAGACATTTACCTAGCTCAGCAACTTCATCCTTTCCTAAATGAAATCTATTCCTTAGGAATCAACAAAGATGAACTCATTGCTCTGATTGAAGACTATTACAAGGAGGCAAAAAAATGACATCACCTATTATGGAATTTAAAAATCTTAGTAAATCATATGGAAAGCTGAGGGCCTTAGACAACCTAACCCTATCTATTCCTAAAGGGAAAATCATTGGCTTGCTGGGACCTAATGGTAGCGGTAAATCTACTCTGTTCAAGCTTATTAATGGATTGCTACAACCTACCAACGGTGAAATCCTCATAGAGGGTGCTACGCCCAACATAGACTCTAAAAAAATCATATCCTACCTGCCAGAGAAAACCTATCTTAATGAATGGATGAAAATTGGAGAACTATTGCACTTTTTTGCTGATTTTTACGAAGACTTCGATATGGTAAAAGCCAAAGAAATGCTGTCTGTCTTAAGCCTTGATGAAAAGCATCCTCTAAAAACTTTATCAAAGGGAAATAAGGAAAAGGTTCAATTGATTTTAGTTATGTCTCGAAAATCAAAAATCTATCTTTTAGATGAGCCTATTGGTGGGGTAGATCCTGCTGCACGAGACTTTATTTTGTCCACCATCTTAGGAAATTATCATGAAGACTCCACTATGATTATTTCCACTCACTTAATTAGTGATATAGAGAAAGTTTTTGATGACGTACTCTTACTACAAAACGGTAGACTTTATGATTATGATAGCGTAGACCATATGAGAGAAAAAAGTGGTCAATCCATTGACGAACTTTTCAGGGAGGTATTTAAATGTTAGGAAAGCTAATGAAATATGAATTAAAAGCCACAGCCCGTTATTTTTTACCTCTATATGCCGCTATTATTGTTTTATCATTTTTTATAGGCATTAGAACCTATGAAGGACCTTTCCTCTCTTTATTAAATGGAATTCTACCTACAGCTCTAGTTCTGTCCTTTATGGGGCTAGCAGTAATCACCATGATTTTGGTGGTAAACCGATTTGATAAAAACCTATTAAGTGATGAAGGCTACTTAATGTTTACTCTACCCGTAAAAACGACAAGTTTAATTAATTCAAAACTTTTCACCTCCTTAATCTGGATTTTTGGTAGCTTTTTGATTTTTATCCTATCCATGTTCCTTATAGGATGGCGATACTTTGAAGTAGACTTTTTCCGAGAGAGTTTTAGAGTGATTTTCTCTGAACCTTATTTCCTTATTATTATCTTCTTATTATTAGTGATGACCATCGTAAATTTCTTACTACAAGTCTATGCCTCTTTAGGAGTAGCTCAAGCTTATAGTGTTACAAAAAGCAGAATTTTAGGTGGTACTATAATCTTTGTAGGTATCGCTACTTTCTTTAATGTTATTGAAAGTTTGGTTGTATTTTTAGGAACTCTACTCTTTCGAGATAATCAATGGATTCAGGACATGGCTTTACAGTTGGAATCTGATTACTTCGGTGATATCTTACCAGCTTTAAGAATTCTTCTTACGGTGGTTTTACTCTATACTATCCTCAAGAATGTTATATTCTATGTTTTAACGAAATATCATCTCAATAAAAAACTGAATTTAGAATAAGAATATCAAGTAAAAAACAAATAAAGTTTTAATAAATTAGGAGATTAGGAGAATTTTTGATGAAACGAAATGTATGGAAAATCGTGTTAAGCCTCTTTGTCATTTTATCCTTAGTGGTATTTAGTTGGTGGAATTCATCTTTTAATAAGACCACCAGACAATTAGAAAAAAATCTAACCAGCTCTATTTTAAACCAAACAGGTATGGGAGAAGATTTATTCAATTTTGATTACGACTTTCTCTACGTGTTCGAGCCTTATCAATCTCAAGCAGAAATGGAAGAACAGATTGGTTTTAAGACTCGAGTTCTTCAAGAAACTGTTAGTGAAGGCATGTTGAATTTACTATTTGTAAAAAATCAAAAGCCTGTAGCCTATTTATATGGATATCCCTCTAATGCGAAATATAATATTGAGTTATTACCTGGGTATTACACTCAATCTGCTATAGATTCACTTGAATATATAGAGATAGAAACAGATTTAGGAAACTCTTCTGGGGAGCCCATTATTTACACAAATTATCAATTTAAACAATAGTGTTTAGTGAATAATAATTCACCCATAAATATGACCATAAATCCAAAACACCTAAAAGCTTATGAGCTCTTAGGTGTTTTTAATTAGAAATATTTATGCTTGTTCTTCAAGTTTTTTTATTTTTGCGGCGAATTCTAAGGCTGCTTTTTTGAAACAGTCCATCGGTGGGTTAACAATACCGGCACCGATCATGCCAATACCAGCGTCTTTATGAGCGATGGCTGTATTAATTAGAGGCAGTACTCCTGTTTCAAGAACCTTTCTGATATCGATGCCTGTAGGAATCCCTTTAAAGTTTAAAATAGGAATGGTGACATTTGGATTTTCTGTGGTGGTAATCTCTCCCATTTTCTTCGTGTATCCTATGGCGTCATCTACTGTCCCTCCGACTAAAGGAATGATTGCTAATGCCGCTGACATGGCAAATCCTCCAATACCGTAAGTCTCAGTGATGGCACTGTCTCCAATATCTAAACCTGAATCCTCAGGTTTAAAACCTGCGAAAAGTGGTCCTACAACAGTTTGCGCTGGGCCTGTAAACCAATTGTATCCGCCTACTCCACTAACCCTAATCCCAAATTCATATCCATTTCTGCACATAGTAGTCACAATAGAACTATAGTCCACGTCATGGGCAGCATCCATAGCATTTTTAGCTAAAACCATCCAAGTAGGACCGGAAAAATAGTCTGATGACTTTACAAAATCAAAGACATCTACTTGATCTTTTGTGGAGAAGCTGGTTTGAACTAAAAATGGCGCTAAAGCCTGAATTAAAATTGTAGTTCCTGCCACATTACGATTATGACATTCATCTCCCATATGGATAGCTTGAGATAGCATTAATCTTAGATCTAGCTCTCCTGCAATCTCCATAGCTTCTTTGAGCATTGGACCTAAGACATCTCTCATCCAATTTAGACGATCGATAACACTTTGATCATTAGCGCCCATTCTTAGGATTTTTGATAGTTGTTCTGAAAGATTAGTGTAAGATACATTACCATAGGTTTTATTTTCTACAATATGCACATACATGGACGCTGATGTAACCCCCGCCATGGATCCCACTGTGGCATGTTCATGGCATGGTGAAAACTCAATTTCTCCTGATGCTGCAACTTCTTCTGCTTCTTTAATATCTTTTGCTAAACCTTCAAATACGATGGCTCCAGTTACGGCACCTCTCATGGCTCCACACATATTTTCCCAAGCTATTGGTGGCCCAGCATGGATAATCATATTTTTCTTCATACCAGGAATCACGTTAAGTGCTTTATCATATCCCACTAACATAGGGCGAGAACCGATAATTCTCTCCACAACCTTCTCATTAGCAGCATCTATCTTCGCTTTTATAGCTGGAGTATCTAAATAGTCTAGGGCTTTAAGAACTTCCACATCTCCATCTGCAGGAGGCAGAAAATTCACTTGAGCAACTTTGACTCCTTGGGTATTAAGGTCTTCCTTAAACATCTCTAAGCCCACATTAACAACTTCTAAATCATTTTGAAAAAGATCATTTATCGTTTTCATGCTTAATTGTCCTCCTTTTCGACGAATCCCCTGGAAAGTAATCCTGTATTTTCACTACTGCTGGCGATGGTTACCCCTTCAGCCATGAGCATCTCTATTTGTTTATCAATCACTTGAGGATCAAGTTCTGTTCCTAGAACAAAGGCAAGAATCTCTAAATGTCTGCCGGCATCCTTAGCAATTTGTTTTGCTTCTTTGATGGCTGGTAATGTTACACCTACCGGGTCCATGTGAGAACCATATCCAAGGACAAAATCCATGATTAGCACTCCAACTTCTGGGTCTTTGGCTTCTTCAATGATTCTTTCAAGTCTTAGAGAAGGATCAATCATAGGATGAGGTCTACCTTGGGTAAAACTATCATCTCCTAAATCAATAAAGGTGTGTTTCTTACTGGCATCATCTGGACCGATCTTATATGCTTCATCTTTAGCGATATTACTATACACTTCATCATACTTCTCTTTTACTAAGAAGGTAACTTCTGCACAAAGAGTTCCACCAGTGAATAATCCTCGGATATATTTTTGTTCTGGATTTAGCTTTTCTTTTATCTCATCAATGAGAGGTAAATTCAATGAATGAAGATCAATGGTCTCTTCTTTAACTCCTGAAGCTAAAACCGCGGCTAGGGCTGCTCTTTTTGTAGTCTTTCCAAAGGTGGCTCCAGCAGCTTCGATTTCTTCTTGGTTTCCACCAATAAAACAAATCACCACAGGTTTTTTGCTGCCTTTGATTGTGTCGTAAATCTTTTGAGCGACTTCCTTAGCGGGGGGTTTAGAAACTAAAACGATAACTTCCGTCATATCGTCTTTCATTAGCGCATTTATCCCATCGATCATCATAATTCCGCCAACTTCTTTAGAAAGGTCTCGACCACCAGTTCCAATTAGTTGAGATACTCCACCACCAAAGTCATGGATTCTTACGCTCATCTCTTGAGCCCCTGTACCTGATGCCGCAACGATTCCAATATTTCCCCGTCTAACTTCATTAGCAAAACATAAGCCTTTACCATTTAAAATTGCCGTACCACAATCAGGTCCCATCACAAGTAGTCCCTTATCGTGAGCTTCCTTCTTTAAGGCGATTTCTTCTTCCAACGTGACATTATCACTAAAGATCATAACATTAAGTCCTTCTCTTAACGCTTTCCCCGCAACTCTTGCGGCGTAGATCCCTGGAACAGATACAATAGCCAGTCCGGCATCCATATTGTTCTTCACTGCCGCCTCAACGCTGGAAAATGTAATATCTTTTGTTTCACCGTCTGCTTCTTTTCGAACCATAGTATCTTCTACTTTTTTGAGTAAGTCATCCATATCCATAGAATCATTCGCTTCAATAACAATAATTAAGTCTCCTGGCTTTGCATCTTCTGCCTCTTTTTGCAGTAGTCCCGTATTTTTAAGGACGTCTTTATTCAAACTGGTCCCCATGGCAATATTGACGTTTTCTACACCTTCAATATTATTGGCCTTACTGGTTAAGGACATTAGGGAAACCGAGTCAAAGTAAGTATTCTTTTTGATAATTGTTTTAATCGCCATTTTTTCTCTCCTTTTCAATTAAAATATGATATAAACATAGTTAAGCTATCTAAATTTACGCCTTCAAACTCTCTTGCACTTTCTTCTTCTCTGCTTCGTATACGGAACTTTTTTTCATACTTAGCGCTTTTTCTAATAGTTCTAAAGCTTCATTATTTTCTCCAAGCAAATGCTGTGATTGAGCTTTATGAAAAATATACAGTGAATTCTTTGGATCTGCTTTTATTGCTCGATCCATTGCCTGAGCTGATTCTTCATGCCGTCCTAAACTTCTTAAGCTATTAGCCTTATGGAATAGGTAATCATATCGGTTAGGATCATTTTCAAGTAGGATATCCATAGCCTTTATAGCTTCTTCATGTTTTCCTAATTCTCGTAGGTAGTTGGACATATGATAACGGTAAAAGAAATCTTCTGGATCCATCTCCACCGCTTTCTCATATTCCTTTAGAGCTTCGTCACTTCTCTTTAGACTCCTTAATGTATTGGCTGTATGGAACAGAAACTCAGGAGAACCCCCAGGTAGCTTTGCAGCGAAGAGGTACACCTTTAGAGCTTCTTCATAGTTTTCTTGTCGAGTATACATTTCACCTAATAAATAGTATAACTCTAAGTCTCTATATTCATCCTCGATTCCCTTAACCAACAATTCCTTTGCATTAATATAGTCTTCAGAAAGAATCATTTCTCTTATGGTTTTAATGTCTTCAGACCACTGAGCTTCTCTTTTTTCTAGTATAGCCAAGACTCTTTCTTGCTTTCTTTCTTTCGCATAATCAAGCACATTTTTCCCATCATTGTCTTTCAGGTTCACGTCTGCTCCTGCGTCAATAAGTCTTCTTAAAATATCTCTATAAAGATATCCTCCATTACCTAAAATCACAGCTTCTTGGAGCGCTGACCACATTAGATCATTCACATGATTAACAGGGACCCCAGCGTCTAGACCTACTTCTACAGTTTTAAGATATCCTTTTTCAGAACTTGGAAGTAACACGGTACCTCCAAAACGATTGGAACTCTTAATATCAGGGTTATATTTTAGAGCCTCTTTTAAGATTTTATGAAATCCATTGGCTCCAGCACATAACCAAGGGGTTAGCATGGTATTTTCCCGGGCATTAAGGTCTGCGCCTTTTTCCATAAGATAACTGGCCAATTCCAAGTTATTCTTTTTTACGGCTATAAACAACGGAGTTTGTCCATTTTCATTCTTTTGTTCTAAATCCGCTCCACTTTCAACTAGCTGTTTAGCTTTGTCTAAATCTTCTGCTTCGCAAGCACTTATTAATTCTAACTGCATGTTACTTCTCCTTTTATTTCGTCTTTATTTCTATAAAGATGAAGAAAGAAACTATTGTCTTTTCTTCACCGCTATAGTCATTCAATAATTTTATTATTTAAATTTGTTATCCTTGGTCTGGCATAGCTTTAAGTTCTTCACCTAATTCTCCGTTGCTCTTCTTTTCCATAAAATACTTATAGGCAAATAATCCAGCCATAAGAAGGTATCCTATAGCAATTGGTATTTGACTATTAAGACCAACAGAGACGCTATGGATTACACCGCCATAAGTTAAAATTGCGGCCACAACAGCTGTAATAATAGCTTTGACTGAATCACTTCTGATGGCAAAAACCACTAAACATCCCCAAAGGATACTCGAAATGGGTGCTCCTGATCCCAAAGCAACTAAACCTCTATGGTAAACTCCGGCATCTTTAAATGCGGCTAATCCCACTTCACCTGCATTAGTTCCTGCAGCATTAAGTGTGTTATTTACAAGAGTTAGAGCCCAGTTAGCAATCCAGGGGAAAAGAGAAACAAATAATACAGGGATTTCTAAGTTTGATGTTTCGGTGGCGGCTTGTTTAGCCACAACAATTCCCACGTAGAATAGAATTGGGAATACTGCACTTAGTGGAATAATACCAAGAAATAATCCACCTAGTCCTAAGATTGAAATCACAAAGACTGTAAATCCTGAGACTAGGGTATAACCAATACCAGCTCCTATGGATTTCCATCCTGGATGACCAATATAAACGGTTGTTGGGAATGGACTTCCAAAGAAACTTCCTATAATGGATGAAAAACCATTCGCTAACATAATATTTCGAACATTGTAGTCGTCTCCTGCGGCTGATGCGGATTCAATGTTCTCCAGGGTAAAGATAAAATTAGTTACCCCTAGAGGAATCGCGGAGATTAAGAAGACTAGTGCTGGGGAAATCCCTTGAAATAAATCTCCAAATTGAGGAATTGGAATGGAAAGACTTACTTGTTCTAGTCCTGCAGAAATCCCTGCTGGGTCCATTTGACCAAACACCCACGCTAAGATCGTACCTACAGCTAAGATTAAAAATCCAGTAGGGATTTTAGGGAATATGGGCTTCTTACCAAACCAGTTAATAAAGATAATAGCAATAACCACAAAGGATACATAAGGGGCTTCAAATGATTGTAGAATTGGATTCATAGCAAGAAGTAGTAAGCCTAGACCTGCTAAAGCAGAAAGAAGGACACTTCTTGGTATAATCCGTCTTAACCAATCGCCTATAAATGCTCCAGAAAGTTCGACTTAAGATTCTAAGAAACACCATCCCAGAGCAACT
>LSQX01252854.1_pt1 | contig 10002 bp, 10 predicted proteins | sample 654561 | NCBI WGS metagenome assembly LSQX01 (sample SAMN04489861, study PRJNA283612) | anaerobic digester metagenome | isolation source: 4 biogas reactors fed with cattle manure at either 37C or 55C with and... | place: Denmark: Kongens Lyngby | collected 2014 | reverse complement strand
ACACAAACGGGCGCGGCATAAAGCTTGGACAGGTTTGCGGTAGTCAATACTTCTTCGGGCCTGCCCTGGGCCACTAATGTACCATCACGCATCAGGGCCACCTTATTGCCGGCCAAAAATGCATGATCCGGTAAATGGGTGGTCATTAAAATGGAGTAACCCTGTTCGGCTAAAGACTTAATCACCTGCAGTATTTTTACCTGATTGCTGTAATCAAGGTTCGCGGTGGGCTCATCCATAATCATAATTCTGGCCTGATGAGCCAGAGCTCTGGCCACTAAGACCATCTGCTTTTCGCCCCCGCTCATTTCATTTAAGTAATAATTAGCCATATGCAGGATCCCCACCCGCTCCATTGCCGCGTCAGCCAGCTCCCTGTCTTTTTTGCTGGGGCGGCCCCCGGTGGCCAGGTGGGCTACACGCCCCATCAGCACAATTTCTCTGGCTTCATAGGGAAAAGCCATCGTTGTAGCCTGCGGCACATAGGCCATCATTTTAGCTCTATTTTTGGCAGATATTCTGGTTAAATCACACCCGTCGATCATAATGCTGCCGCTTTTTATTTTATTAAGCAACAGCAGGCACCGGAGTAACGTTGTCTTGCCGGTTCCGTTCGGGCCCAGCAGGCATAAAATATCATGACTGTCCAGCTCAAAGGAAATATCCCGCAAAATCTTTCTGTCCGGGCGATAATAAAAGCTCAGCCCCTGTACAGTTAACACTACGACCACCCCTTCCTAACCCTTGCCAGCAGCAGCACGAATACAGGTGTTCCCACCAAAGCAGTCAGCACGCCCAGCGGCAGCTCAACTCCTTCGATGCCCCGCACAACATTGTCAATAATCAGCAAAAACGCTCCGCCGATAAAAAACGAAGTGAAGGCCAGTTTCGAAAAGCTCGCGCCGGTAAGCATGCGGGCGATATGCGGCACAACCATACCCACCCAGCCAATAATCCCGCAGACGCTGACTGCTGAAACCGTCATCAGCGTGGAGCTGGCCACAACGACCAGCTTGACTAAAGTAACATTCACCCCCATCGTACGCGCCTCGTCTTCCCCTGCCGCCAGAACATTAACCTGGCTGCGAAAGATGAAGATCATCAACAGGGAAAAGGCCAGCGCCGGCAGCATAATTAAAACATCCTCGTTTCTGGCCTTGCCCAAACTTCCCATCAGCCAGTACGTAATATTCGGCAGGGCATTATTCGTATCGGCCAGTGTTTTTACGATTGTGAGCAACGACTGGAACAGACTTGAAACGACAATACCCGACAATATGAGTACGGTAATCACATTACTGCCAAATACAGAAGCAATCGTATAGGCGGCCGCTACCGCAATAATGCCGAAAACAAAGGCCGAGCTCTGAACCTGCCACCAGGAACCATCGTTGAGCATAGCCAGCGCCGCGCCAAAAGCCGCACCGGCCGAAACCCCTAAAATATCAGGCGAGGCCATCGGATTTTTAAACAGCGTCTGATAAGACGCCCCGGCCACCGACAGAGCGCCCCCCACAAAAATCCCCAGCACAATCCTGGGCAGGCGTACCTGCAAAACAACTGTATTCAGGGTAGGATCCCAAGTTTGCGGTATGGAAAAAAATTGCGACAGAATGATATTAATAACCGTTATCGGGGATATGGCAAACCTGCCAACCAAAAACGATGCAAAAAACAATACCAGCGTAAAGCAAACCAGCCCGATTATTTTTACCTTAAAGCGGTCACCGCTCTTAATTCCCAATACCCGCTCTCCTTCAACTGCCTGGCAAAACATTGCATAACTAATTGAAACCAATCTTCAAAACTTATATAACGTGATTTGAATAGATACAGGACTGCTCATAAACATTCTACAGGAAATTACCTGGCTTTTCAATGTCAATTTTTAATTATTACATAACATGTCATAAGTAGACATAAATCAGTATATAATATCAGCCCGTATTTGAGAAGAATGAAACACAAAAAGACAACCCCCACTGATCAGCTGCAGAAGTTGCCTTTTTATGTCTTTTGTAAGGAGAGGGACTGTCCCTCTTCGCGCTTTAACTTATTAACGCGGTGGGGGACTGTCCCTCTCCCTTAATTCGATAAATTATGCCAAAAGGGGACCATTTCTCCTTACCAGTTCAGCTCAATGCCTGTATCAGTAATATTGATGGCGCCCTCCAGCAATAGCCTGCCCACGGCTCTTTTGAAGGCCCGTTTACTCATCGCCAGTTCGGCTTTGATCACTTCCGGCGGGCTGTTGTCATTGAGGGACAGCACGCCGGCGTTTAGCTTTAGCCGGTCCATGATCTTTTGGGCGTCATGCTCTATTTCGTTATGGGCCGCTTCCCGCAATGATAATTCCAGCTTGCCATCCGGCCGCTCCTGTTTGACCCGCACTGCCACCTGATCCCCGACAGCATAGCTGCCATAGAGTTCATTGTTGGGAATCATGCCGTGATACTTATTGTCTACCGCCACAAAAGCGCCCAGCTCAGTATTGATGCTATAGATGACGCCCTGCACGTGGTCATTCTTTTTATAGGGGGAGCCGGCGCTGAGGAGATCATATACCCGCATGGTGGCCGTCAGCCTGCCCATAGCGTTAATAAACAGGCCCACCAAATAAGACTTGCCTTTGACCACCAGGCCGGCTTGTTCTTTGTGGGGCAAAAGCAAATCTTTCTCCAGGCCCCAGTCCAGAAAAGCGCCGAATTTGGTAATGTCTACTACCTTTAAAAGGGCCAGCTCGCCCAGCAAAAGCTTTGGCCTTACTGGCGAAGCGAGTAAGCCTTCCGCCGGATCGTTATATACGAATACCTCTATTTCATCCCCGCTGTCCAGGCCCCCCGGCGCCTGCTGCCGGGGAAGCAAAACACCGCCTTGCAGGGTTAAGCCCCGGGACTCTTTTCCAACCACTTCTAATTTCTGCATTTGGCCTAATTCGATCATCTCTCATACCCTCTTATCTCAAGGGGGATTGCCCCCTTTCTCGCTTGAGGGACTGTCCCTCTCTCTTAATTCGATAAATTATGTCAAAAGGAGGACTGTCTGCCTTTACAGTGCCCCCTGGTGAAATTCCTTATACCACAGCCGCCGGGCCACGTGCATGCCGATAAACCCGGCCGCGCCGGTCACCAGATAAGTCTTGTCCACATCAACAGCTTTTAGCGTTTTCATCACACACCCACACCGTAATATTTAAAGCCTTTCTCCAGCATGACCTTCTTATCATAAATATTGCGCAAATCAAAGAAATACTCGCCCGCGCCGATTTCCTTGAACTTAGCAAAATCAAGGTTGGGTGACGCCGAGGACGGCCAGGGTTTTGCCATGCAGGTCTCCCAGGGCGCCGGTGATTTTATCCACCATTTTGGACCAGGGGGACGGTTCTTCTGGTTTTAAGATAGGCCCGGCAGGTTACCTGAAAGATCATTTCGAGAAATATCTAAAATATCGTGCTTTAGAAATCTTGCTTTTGTAATCTAACGATAAGGGTGTCAAGCTTCCGGCTGGCAGCCAGAAGTTTATCATAAGGCGACCCCTCCTCGGCCAACTTGTACATGACCGACCTTAATCGTTCGATTTCAGCCAATATTTTCTCATGACACACATCCCCCACCTCCAGGGACTATTATTTAAATACATAATTCGGCATATATCCTCAATTCTAGAATAATATTTTATGCGGTCGGTCAGGTGGCAGCTTGCCGGACGGGTTCTTCGGCTTCCGGTCTGCTGAGGGTAATCAAAGCCGCCAGCACCAGCGCCATGCCGATAAGGGCGTAAAGGGACAGGGTTTCGTGGTAAAGCAGGTAGCCCAGGATAGTGGCGCTGACCGGTTCGGAGGAAGACAGGATCGCTGCCCGTCCGGTATCAATATATTTCAGGGCCACGGTATATAAGATGTAGGGGGCTGCCGAACCAATCAGGGCATGTAAAAACAGCAGGCCCCCCACGGAAAGGGGCGCCGCTGTGACCAGTGCTGCCAGCTGTCCCCAGTTGGTAAATATGGCCAGGCCCAGGCTGGCGCAGATAAAACTCCAGGTGGTGATGGTCAGGGTATGGTAGCCTTTGTTAATGGCGACCCTGGCAAAAATGCTAAAAAGAGCGTAGCTGATACCGGCCAGAATACCAATCAGAATACCCCGGAAGGAAAAGGCGCTTCCCTGATCAAAAATGCCGCAGACCAGCACGCAGCCGCAAAAAGCCAGGCACATGGTTTCGATTTTCCGGAAGGTGATTTTTTCACCAAAGAAAACTTTAGCCAGCAAGATGACATAAAAGGGCGCCGTGCATAAAAGAATTGCCGCCAGGGACAGGGACAGCTCATTGATGGCAATATTGTAACAGGTGTTTAAAAACGCCGTGCATAATAATCCGGCGCCAGCAAAGATCCATATGTCTTTGACCTTAATTTTAAGCAGTCTTTGATCATAGATGAGCAGGCCGGCTACCAGCATTAGCATGGCGCCGAATATGCGGCATTCGACAATAGTCGTTGAATCAAGGCCCATTGCGCTCATGATTCTGACAAATGTACCGATTACTCCCCACATACATCCTGCAAGGATTGCCAATAACGGAGCTGTCTTTTTAAGTATGATGTCGCTGTACCTGTGCTTTCCTGGATTGGCCGGATAATAGTGAATTTACTTGAACATAATGTAATTATACTAGAAAAACAGGATACTTTGGGCACTGAAATTAAAAATGCCACGAAAACAGGCATATTCTGTCATTAAAAACCAGGGAAACCAGGGGGACGGTTCTTCTGGTTGCTTCATGCCTTTAATATCAAAAGGTCAGTGTACCTGTCGGAAAAACAAAAAGACCGGCAAAATTTACCGGCCAGGCAAGGTGTAGTATAAGTAAATACGATGTGTGTTCTGTCAAGCATAACCCACTAAAATATGATTCAGAGGCCCTGTATTTCTTTTTATAATCATCAACTTATAATCGCTCATACGCTGATAATCGCTTGTTAAATTCAGTTACCTCTTTTGTCTTTAGCCTTTTGTTTCACGCCTCAGCTCTTCGGTAATATCCGCGAACCGGTTGAAAAGGGCTATCAGCTGTTTTGTGTTTCCTGCCCCAAAACGGGACACAATTTCACCAAGCATCTCGCTGGCATATTCTTTCATCTGATTTACAAACTCTTGTCCCTTTGGCGTGAGCGTTATCGCAATTTTACGACGGTCACTCGGGTCATTTTCACGATGGACGAAGCCTTTTTTTTCAAGAGAGTTAAGCATTTGAGAAACAGCGGGTTTCGTAATGTAAAGATCCCTTTGAATGTCGGATACGCAAGCATTTTCCTCAACCCTGATCATTAAGAATACTTCACCCATATGAACTTCAGCGCCGGAATGGACCATTATGCCGATCTTCTTAAACCGAAACATAAAACGTACCAGCTGCTCTTTCAATTGATCATCCATATTAAGTTTCATTCCTTTGTCAATTATATTGTGTAGAAAATACTATTCATATCTGAGCGCCTCGATGGGATCAAGTTTCGCGGCTTTATTGGCCGGGTAGTACCCAAAAAACACGCCAATCAACATGGTTATGGAGACACTTAAAAGAATAATCCCGGTAGAAGCCGTGGCGGGATACCCCAGGAGCGAGGCCCCTAAGGAACCCAAAAGAAGCCCAAAGATAATCCCAACGAACCCTCCGATCACACAAATAATCACAGATTCAACAATAAATTGGAGTTTGATATAGGAATTTCTGGCCCCCAGCGCCTTTCTGGTACCAATCTCACGGGTACGCTCAGTAACTGAAACCAGCATAATATTCATCACACCAATGCCGCCTACCAAAAGTGATATAGCGGCAATAACTGCCACTGCCAGGGAAACAGTATCCAGCATGGAAGTCATAGTGGAGATGGCGCTTTCCATATTCATCACACCGGCATCCCACTTTGTGTTGTTTTCATACATCTTTGCAAAATAATTTTCGATGTCTTCCGTAAAAAGGGCGGCATCCACACCCGTTTTGGTCACGATGGTAAAGCTCTGATAGTTTTTCGCTGCGGCATCCTTCTTGGCCAAACTTACCGGTATATAAAAGCCGGTGCTGATGTCCTTTTCTGAGGAAGAAACCGGCATAAAGGCAGAAACCTCATGCTTATAGACGCCAATTATTGTATATGTCTCAATGTTGCCGGAATGGATTTTGATCTCCTGGCCCAGTGGATCTTCCCCGCCGGGGAACATGTTGCCGGCCAGTTTGTCAGACACAACGGCAACTTTTTTTACTGATTTTATATCCCTCTCGGCAATAAACCGGCCGGATATGAGTTCGATATTGCTTGACCTTTCAAATCCCGCATTTACACCGGTCACGCTCACGTTGGCGTAAAGCCGGCCATCTTGAGCCTTTGCCGGCCCCACGCCATGAGACAGGCTGATGGCTTCAACTTTATCGCTGAATCGTTCTGCAAACCTTTCGATATCTTCGTCCGTTAAAAGATCGCTCTCCTCAGGCGTAACCGCAGCCGGGGCAGGACCGCTCATATGACTGAATTCATCGCCGCCCCGTTCTTTTATGTTGACCATAATCGAGTTTGCGCCCATTTCTTCCATTGATGAAGTGATCGAGGCGGTTAGTGAATTTCCTACAGTTACAATGGCTATAACCGAAGCGATACCGATAATGATGCCCAGCATGGTCAGCATTGCCCGCATTTTATTTGCTTTCAGCGCCGCTAACGCCAGCATAATATTTTCAACTAAATCCATTCGTTTCTCCTTTTAGTTAATCAAGGATTCTGCCGTCTTTTATCGTCACGATCCGCTGGGTTTCCTGAGCCAATGCCTGGTTATGGGTGATTAGAACAACGGTGGTCCCTCTGATCTCATGTACCTTGTGAAAAAGCTCCATCACCATTTTCCCTGTCTCTGAATCCAAAGCCCCCGTGGGTTCATCAGCCAATAGAATCGCCGGATCATTGGAAAGGGCCCGTGATATGGCTACCCGCTGCTTTTGCCCGCCGGAAAGTTCATTGGGTAAATGATGCATTCTATCAGCCATGCCCACAAGTTCCAACAACTCTTCCGCGTGTTCTCTTCTTTCTTTTCTACCTATTCCAGCATAAAGCATGGGCAACTCCACATTCTTTAATGCTGAATTTCTTGGAATCAGATTAAATGCCTGAAACACAAAGCCGATCTTTCTGTTTCGGATGTCGGAGAGCTGGTTGTCGGACAGATTCTGAATGGGTTCCCCGTCCAAAATATATTCCCCCGAGGTGGGGCGGTCCAGAGCGCCGATAACATTCATCAGTGTGCTTTTCCCGGACCCTGACTCACCCACGATGGAGATGAATTCTCCTTTTTTTATGGTCAGGAAGATGTTTTTCAAAATCACCAGTTCGTTTGGCGTCCCGATATAAAATTTCTTCACCAGATCACGCACATCAATGATGATCTCACTGGCCATATTTATCTCCTTCCCGCTGCCGGCTGCAACTCCACGGCATCTCCCGGTTTTACACCTGCCGCATCATTTATGATAATAACACCGTCAGACAGCCCGGCGCCGGATACTTCCGTATAGAAATCGGTCTCCATTCCTGTTTCTACGGCCAATTCTTGTACAATTTGTTTTCCGTTCTCTTTAGAGACGCTATAGACAACGGTTTGTCCGGCAGCGTTGGTGGTAACAGCATCATAAGGCGCCGCGTAAACATCGTTCTTTTTTTCCAGAATGATATTCAAGCGCGTATTCATCCCGATTTTCAAATCCGGGTGAGGATCTGAAATGGCCACCTCCGTTTCAAATTCCACTGTACTGGAAATATGGGTTTCACCGGCAGCGTTTTTGGTTGAAGCGGGGGATATGCTAATTACCTCTCCATTAATGACTTCATCGCCTGTGGCATCCGATTTAATGGTTACCAGCTGTCCCGGATAAACCTGCCCGGCGTCATATTCTTTTACATATGCTGTAATAATAAGATTTTCCGTATCTTCGATCACAAAAAGCAGCCCGCTGCCAGGAGACCCGGCCACAGCGTATACCGCCGTCACCGTACCGGCTACCGGCGCTTTGATCAGCGCATCCGCAAGATTCTTTTCCAGCTTTTGGAGGGCGATTTTCTGACTATCGTCGTCATAATTGGCCTGGGCCATGCTCAAGTTAGCTTCAGCCGTTTTTATATCCTGCTCTATTCTTGTTTTTATTGACTGATAATTTATTTCCGACTGGTCGAATTCCAGTTTAGAAATAGCGTCTGCCTCGAATAAGATCTTATTGTTTTCATAGGTGGTCTGCGCATTGACAAACTCGGCATTCAGGCCATTTTCATACTGGCTTTTCATATTCTGATAGATGCGTTTTTTGTTTTCCAGATCAATCGCTAAAGTTTTCTGGGAATTATTTATAGAATTACGCTGCTGCGCAATATCCATCTCTAAGGATACCGTATCCAGCCTGGCCAAAGGGTCGCCCGCCGCTACTTGATCTCCCACGCTCACATATATATCTTTTACAGCATAACTCAAAGTGGAATAGACATGCTGAACATTGCCGCTTTTGACGTTTCCGGAAACACTGATGGTGTTAGCCAAATCCGTTTTAGCGAGTACGCTATGGGGCACAGTGCAGGCACTGCCGCTTCTTCCTGCCGCAAATGTCGTAATCGCCCCGATGGCAATAATTCCGAGTATTGCCGCGCCGATAATGAGCGCTTTTTTAGATTTTATTAATTCCTTTATTTTTTTCATGCACCCACTGCCTCCTCTATAACCTAACGTTTACTCCCGATAAAAACAAAATAGTTAAGCTGCTTAACATTTTAAGGCTTAACTATATAAAATACAATAGAAATTTTGGAGACAGAGCCCTTCTGCTGCCGTATGTTGTCACAATTTGTCAGGGGGACTGTCCCTCTACCCGTTATGTTGGCAACTTGTGTCAGGGGGACTGTCCCCCTCTAGTGTCTCAATAAATTTCTCAACTAGCTCGGGGGCAAATTGCCTGCCTGAGAACCTTCTCAGTTCTTCTATTGCTTTTTCTTGAGACATGGCCTTTCTGTAGGGGCGGTTGCTGGTCATGGCGTCGTAAGCATCAGCGATGGCCAGTATGCGGCACTCCAAAGGTATTTCTTCTCCCTTCAGCCCTAAAGCATATCCGCTGCCGTCCCACCATTCGTGATGTTTTAAGATCCACTCGGCAATCGGGTCCAGGTCAGGTGCCGACATGGCTATGCGGTAACCTATCTCACTGTGCCTCCTTAACTCCTCAAATTCTGTTGGGGTTAGAGGTCCGGGTTTTAATAAAACACTGTCGCTTACCGCAACTTTACCGATGTCATGAAATCTGGCCAGTAGTTTCAAGTCCGGGATTTTGTTTTCCGGCACTGATACAGCACGGGCCAGGGCCACAACAAGATCCCCCATTCTTTCGGCGTGCCCTTCTGTAATAAAGTCCTTTTCTTTTAAGGTCTCCATTAATACCTTGACAACCGCGCTCCTTTTGCTTTTACCCTTGTGCAGTCCCACCCGGTACATATTGTTCTCAGCCGACCTAAAGAGCTTTTCCAGATCCGGTGTATGATTTACGGCGTATCCGATTGATAAACTAAGAGGCAGGTCCTTGTGTCCAGCGTTATATTCTTCAATGGTATCTTTTAATTTACGGCAGGCTGCTTCGATGGCTTCTTTCGGCACATCATAAAAAATAGCCGCAAACTCATTACCACCTATTCTAGCGATAATATCGCTTGCGGCGAAACATTTTTTAATCATTCCGGCAGTAGTGATCATCATTTCATCACCTTTGCGGTAACCAAATGTATCGTTGATCACCTTAAGGCCGTCCACATCGCAGACAATTATCCCTGCCATCTTTAAGTGACCGCGGCGGCATAATTCCTCTTGAAAACATTTGCGGTTATACAAACCAGTCAGTGAGTCGTATAAAGCATGCCTTTTTAATTTTTCTATTGCTTTTTTGTGTTCGCTGATATCGGCTATAATGCCAATTACACCATTTACC
>LSQX01088777.1_pt2 | contig 10002 bp, 9 predicted proteins | sample 654561 | NCBI WGS metagenome assembly LSQX01 (sample SAMN04489861, study PRJNA283612) | anaerobic digester metagenome | isolation source: 4 biogas reactors fed with cattle manure at either 37C or 55C with and... | place: Denmark: Kongens Lyngby | collected 2014 | reverse complement strand
GTTGTAGACGCAGAATCCGGGGTGCATCTCGAGCGCAATTTTTGTTACGCCGTGTGAGCGGGCGAACTCAACAGTTTTTTTCCAATAAGGAATCAACACTTCGTTCCACTGGTACTCATAGATCTTAAGGAAATCATCCGGCCATGGGCAGGTGACCCAGTTTGGTGTCTTATCCTCAGGGGAACCGCCGGGGCAGCCTGAGAATGTAATAACTGTGTCAACACCCAGTTTTTCCGCAAACAGCACGGCGGTCTCAAAATCTGCATGAAATTTTGCAGCTACATCCTTATCGGGATGGATGGGGTTGCCGTGTGCACCGATTGCGCTAATTTCCAGATTGTACTTTTTCAGCAGAGCTTGTAGTTCCTCGATTGGCTTTTCACCGTTAATATATTCTGCGGTGTGGGTATTGCCAGGAAAACCACCGGCTCCAAGCTCAATAGTCTGCACTCCGAGACCTGATAGATACTCCATTGCCTCTTCGAGCTTCATGCTATAGAGTGGGACTGTAAGAACACCTAGTTTCATTGGATCAACTCCTGATTTATATTTTTTCTATCTGATTAAACGTTGTTTTTAAGATATTCGAAATCTTCTCTCAAGCACTGGATTCTGTCCTTCGGGTCATTGTAGCTGTGTTCACGTTCTACGATATATGCAATACAGCCCTGAGCATCGGCTGCAGCCTTTACGGCCTTCCAGTCTACAATGCCTGTACCCATTGCAACATTGATCTTGTTGCGCTCCTCCAACATTCTGAGGAGCTCCGGCGGGAATATGGGCTTGCCGTTCTCATCAAACTCCAGTTTGAAGCCTGAATCGTCACCGGGTGACTTTGGCTCCTCGACTCCGATGACAGCACTGTTCTCCTTGACATGGATTGAGATAAAGCGGCCGGCATGAGTATTGATATACTCAACAGGGTCGAGGCCTGCGGCTGATGCCCATCCGCAGTCAAGTTGGAAAGCTACATAGTCGGGGTCAGTGTTCTTAATGACAATGTCTAGGAGATACTCTCCATCAACCTTCCAGAACTCCTGGGTGTGGTTGTGATACCCGACCTTCATGCCGTATTCGGATGCCTTCTTGCCTAGGTCATTAAGCTTGTTCGCAAGATCCAGTGCCTCTTCGCGGGTAGCGAAGTTGTGCATTGGGCAAATTACAAACTTAGCACCGAGTTCGGCGAGGAAAGGTAACTCCTCCTCAATTTTTCCGAGTTGGACGTGTGAGGAAATTACTTCAATGCCAGTCTCTTTCAGGACCTCGTTTATTTCGGATGCTGTGCGACCTTCGTAACCTCCGGAAAGCTCAACACCAGCATAACCGATTTCTGCGGCAGTGCGTATTTTATCTAGCATAGTCAAACTATTGTCCATGCCGTAGGAATATGTTGCAAGATATACTTTATCCATAGTTTCACCCCTTGATAATTTTTGCGGTTAACCATAAACACATATGCCTTTTGCGTAAGACATCTGCTTCTAGCTATGCCCAACGTTCAGGTTATGAAACTAGAACTTAACAAGCTCTCCGGTTTCGGAGGACTTATACACCGCATCAAGAATTTTTGTAACAGTAAGGGCCTGTTCAGGCTGTACGATCAGTTTGCTCTGGTCATTTGCTTCGATTGCGTCTAGCCAGAGTTTTGCTTCCATGTTCTGCGGCGACATTGTGGAGCCTGGGAAGAAGTCGACCCCTCTGGGGGTTCCGACATCTGGTTTGAGGACTGCTGTCTTGTCGGCAACAACTGTGTTGATGCGAAGACCCTCTGTGAACGGACCGTCAGAGACCATGTCGGCGCCTGCTTTTGTTCCGCTTAGGAAGGTGCGTGCTTCACCGACGTCAAGCGTGTTGAGTGCCCAGGCGGCTTCGATGTAGATGACTGCACCGTTTTCCATTGTGACAAACCCGAATGCAGAGTCCTCTACTTCGTAGGTTTTGTTGTCCCAGGTACCCATCATATTGCCCTGATTACCTGGCTCAAGCAGTTTTCCGAGTATTTCAAATGATTTGCCCATGACGCTCTTCGGCTTGTAGTTATCCATCATCCAGAGTGTGAGGTCAAGAGCATGTGTTCCGATGTCTATCAGCGGGCCGCCTCCCTGCTTCGACTTGTCCGGGAATACGCCCCATGTCGGTACGCCGCGGCGACGAATCGCGTGGGCCTTCGCATAATAGATATCACCAAGTACTCCGTCCTCGCAGAGCTGTTTCAATGTGAGGCTGTCTGTGCGATAACGGTTCTGATATCCGATGGTAAACAGCTTGCCGCTTTTCCTCCAGGCGTCCATCATTTTCTCAGCATCCTCAGTTGTTGCTGCCATGGGCTTCTCGCACATAACGTGCTTTCCAGCTTCAAATGCTGCAACACTGATCTCGCAGTGAGAGACGTTTGGTGTCAACACATGGACGTCGTCGATCGACTCGTCCTTCAGCAGCTCTCTGTAGTCGGTATATACCTTGGCGTCGGGTGTGCCGTATTCTTTCGCGGCCTTTTCGGCTCTTTCTGGGATAATGTCGCAGAAAGCAACCATTTCGCATCTGTCCGAAAATGCTTTTAGTGCAGGCATATGCTTCTGGTTTGCAATTCCACCGCATCCGATGATGCCTGTCCTAATTTTCTTCATAAGATACCTCCTCAACCTTATTTTTCAAATGCTAGCTCCGATATTGATTTATGCACCCTCCAAGTAGCATAAAGTGCAGAATAAACCCAATAAATATTATACAGCAACCACCAATGATTGACAAGCAGATAAGTGAAAAGTTAACAAAGGAGGCGCCTTGCACACGTCGATAATAGGCAGACTGTTGTGATGAGAGTATATTGACAGACATCAAAACCGGACCCCCTTCATAGTAATAATGTGGGATAAAGTTTATGATTCGGCATTGTCAGTGGAGGGGGTGGCAGTTTGTTTATTTTTACCCGCAAATTGAATAGGAAAGGACTCGCAGTAATTTTTGTGGTTGCAGGCTTGGTGGTGTGCGGTGTCATTGCACTGGTAGGGGGATTGAAAAGCTCTTCAAACTATGGACTGGCAGAGACCGAGGCAGACCGTATAGCTTTCATCAAATCCTTTGGGTGGGAGATAGAAGACGAGGAACCGGAGGTAAGCGAGGTTACGATCCCTAGGGAGTTCGATGAGGTGTACTTGAACTACAACCTAATTCAGAAAGCGCAGGGTTTGGACCTCTGGGACTATATTGGCTGCAAGGTTAAGCGATATACATATAAGATATCAAACTATCCTACAGGCGAAAAAGGAGTATGCCTGACATTGCTTGTATATAACGGATATGTAATTGGAGGAGATGTAAAGTCACCGCGAATAGACGGGTTTATGCATGGGTTTCAGTATATGGGATAGGCTGTAACACGGGCAAAAGAGGATAAAGGCGAAAAAAGAGATGCCGGGTTATGAATGATTTCATAGCCAGACATCTCATATTTTTTTATATATACTATTGCATATAGATTATTGAATTATTGCCCTAGAAATAGCTGCGGTAGACCGCCACGACAACTCCAACGATGGAGCAGTTATTACCGTCGATCGGGCTGAAATCGGGGTTCTCTGGGAGAAGCCAAACATGCTTGCCGACAAAGGCCAGGCGCTTTACGGTTGCCTCGTCCTCTATGAGAGCCACGACAATGTCTCCGGCGTTGGCGGTCTGCTGGTGACGCACAATTACATAATCGCCGTCGAGAATTCCAGCATTGAACATTGACTGACCTCTTACACGAAGGGCAAAGAACTCGCCCGATCTGCCCTCGGGATCAAAGGGGAGAAACCCTTCCGCTTCCTCAATTGCCAAGACAGGAGCACCTGCCTGAACTCTTCCGAGTATGGGCACTTTGTTTTCCCTTGCCATGGTAGCCAGGGGGACGGAGATTGCTCGGGTCTTATTGTCGTCCTTCAGTATGTACCCACGGCTTTCTAGGGTCTTGATGTGGGCATGGACTGAAGAGGGGGATTTTAGGTTTACAGCGGCACAAATCTCACGAATTGAAGGGGGATAGCCGCTAGAAGCGGTAAATTCAACAATGAAGTCATAGACTTCCTGTTGTTTAGGTGTTAACATTTTCATAGCCACACTCCGTTTCAGCCATTTTCACAGCTTCTTATGCTTATACTATGGTGAATTATACCATATGTATTACTCGAAAGCAAACATTTGTTCAGGTATTTACCTGTGACTGATCTCCGCAGCGCCGATGTCTCGTATCGACAAAATCATGCAGCTTCCTTCACCCGTTACCTTTTCAATGTTTCTCTTAAAGCTATCCAGAAAGTCGAGAGGAACAAAAGCCTGAATTGTACCTGCAAAGCCCCCTCCGTGGATTCGACAGGCACCGTCTCCGCCAAGAATATGGTTGCAGTATGCAAGAGCAAGCGAGGCGGGCTGCTCTGCGCCAGCATCGTCAGGGTATATGTTTTGCAATAACATCCAGCTTGAACGGCCACTCTCGTTTATGAGAGATAGAAAGCGCGCAATATTACCGTCTTTTAGTGCCTTTGTCTGATCGATTGCTCTTTGGCTGTCTTCAAAAAAGTGCATTGCCCTGAGAAGCGCTCGATCAGGAATTACACCCACCATTGAAGGAAGTGTATTGAAGAACTCGGTTTGGGACACCTCTCTGAGCTTTGATTTACCAAAGAATGAGGCTACTTTGTGCATTTCAGAAGGGATAGATGCGTATGCGTCAACCAGATCGTGGTGATATACCCCAGTATCTATAACGCACAGTGCATAACCATAATCATTGAAGTCGAATGAAATTCGCTCTACCTTTGGCGAGTCTGGCACTTCGAAATCTATCGATGAAACTCCGCCGACTGCCGAAGCTGTCTGGTCCATAAGACCGCTTGGCTTGCCAAAGTGCTTGTTTTCCGCATATTGCCCAGCCTTTGCTATCTCTAGAGGGGCAATTCTGCCGCCGTTGAAAAGTCCGTTAAAAATCGTGCCGATCAACACTTCAAACGCAGCAGAGCTCGAAAGTCCCGATCCGCTAGGTACCTGGCTATTTATAACGCAGTTAAAACCGCCAACCGACCAGGAGTTGCTATTAAAGTAGTCAGCAACGCCTCGAACCATTGCAGCGGAAGTTCCGAGCTCTTCAATGTGCGGGGCAAAAGAATCAAGGGAGACTACAAACTCTGGGTAACCATCTGAGTGCACCTCAATTACATTTTTGCCGTTTGGTGCTGCTACAGCTAACGCATCAAGCGAAACTGCAGCAGCGAGGACGCAGCCCTGCTGGTGGTCAGTGTGATTTCCACCGATTTCGGTCCTGCCGGGTGCCGTAAAAATACGAACTTGGCTGGAAGAACCAAACAGTTCATTGTAGCACTGCTTAAGCCTATCAACACGATTTCTCGCATCCTTAAGCAAACTTGGTTTGCGGTAAAGCTGTTCAATATTTATAGTGGGTAGATTGCCTGTCATTTAAAGAACCTCCCAAACTGCAGAAGCCTTGTCTATTATATCTACCCTAATTCACGCCTGGTATATTTGTCAATACAATAAATGTCTGTTTAATTGCATTCTTTGAAGCTCTGTTGTATTATAATCATGCTATAATACGCGCTGGGCACGCCAATCTTAAGATAAGCCGGAGGTTAATAATCTTATGCAAAAGAAGGCACATGTTTATCTGCCGATTTTCGCCCTTATAATGGGCGTCTGCGGAGCGGTATTGCGCGCAGTCGAACTCGTCCGCTCCTTTGAACCTGATACCGGACTTCTTATTCCGGTGTTTGCCGTCCAGGCTATGCGATGGTTTACCATAGCTGTGGTTCTGCTCTCAGCACTGTTCGCTTTTCTCACTAGAGGCGAGCTTAGGAACGGTCTGCACCTACTTTCGGGTGAAGAGGATGCAACCACAAAGACACTCTGTGTAGCCGGATGCTTTCTTCTTCTCGCTGCGGCGGCGTATAATTACGTAGGGTATAGGCAGGTACTGCGCGTTTCTGAAATCATTCTGTTGTTGTTTGCTGCTTTCTCTGCTGTGTCTCTCCTCATTCGAGTAAGTAAACCGGGAGAGGAATACAGAATCTTTTCACTTGTGCCTGTATTTTGGTGTTGTTTCTGGCTTGTACTCATATATCGTGACCGCTCTATAGATCCAGTAGTTGAAGACTATATCTATGAACTGTTTGCGGTTGTTGCTATTACTTTATTCTTCTATGGGCTTATCGGATACGATTTCGGATCCCGAAAAAGGAGAGCGAGTGTATTCTTTGGATTGGTAGCGATATACCTGTGTGTCGTTACGTCATTTGGACCCATTATTGCAGCTGTTATATACAAGAGAACGATTGTGTATGCAAATGTCATAATGTATTATGCTGCGTGCGCTGTCATAGCAATGGGAGGAGTTCACTGGCTCATAAAGAATGGTCGCACGGCACAGGATACCGATATTGATTTTGACACTACTCCAACAGCCTCCTGAGCTCTATAGCGTTTTCAGCATGCCATCTGGCAGCGCCCAAAAGAGCTTGTATAAGCGGTACATCTTCGGTCCCTTCTGAAGCGCTTGTACATTGGGCGGTGAGCGACACTTCGTTACGCCATGCTTCTCGTAACGACGATCGATAGTATTGGATCGATTGCTCAGAGAGTTCAGCCATGGAAAACCGTAGATTTTGATTTTTAGTCAGAAGCATCGTTGCGAGTTCTCTTGCAGCTGAGAAATCTCTGTTTGAAATGATTGATAGCGTTCTGAGAGCCCTCCGGTTGGGAGCGAAATGTGAAAGTGCTCTACAAAAAGCGCTCTGTATAAGCTGATTTTCTATGACACCTTGGACAAGTTCGATTATCTCCTCCTCGCTTTTCATCTGGACATACCTATCTGCCGATGCAGCAAGGATGCGCTTCCACACCTCGAGTTCCTGGTTCTCAGTTAGCTCTTCTGACATATCTGCACCACCTTTTCCAAGTCTCGTTACAGTATTGTATGAAAAAGTGGATATAACGGTGAAAATATAACAAAAACAGGCGTGACGACTTGTAAAGTGCTTTTTTTGGCATTATAATAAAGAATCAGTGATTTTATTAACTGCAGAGGGGATTGCCATCAAACCGGTGCATGAGGCTTCCCGAATAAGATATTATCAGACGCCGGAGAAACGGAGCACAAAATGGAAAGAAAAACCTTTTATATCACGACGCCGATCTACTATCCGTCGGGGAAATTGCATATCGGAAACGCGTATACCACCGTTGCAGCCGACGCCGTAGCTCGACTGAAGCGAATGCAGGGTTACGATGTGATGTTTCTCACCGGAACAGATGAGCACGGTATGAAAATTGAGCAGAGTGCCAAGGCCGCGGGAATGAAACCGAAAGAGTTTGTTGATGAGATTGTTGAGGGACCCGGAGGGATCAAGGATCTTTGGAAACTTCTGAACATATCCAATGACAGATTTATTCGAACAACCGACGAATACCACCAGGATGCAGTAAAAAAGATATTTAAACGACTGTACGATCAGGGTGATATATATAAAAGCGAATATGAGGGTCTATACTGCGTACCCTGCGAGGCATTTTGGACAGTGACTCAGGCCAGGGACGGGAATTGTCCCGACTGCGGACGCCCTGTTGAGAAAGCAAAGGAAGAGAGCTACTTCTTTAGGATGTCAAAGTACGCTGACAGACTGGTTCAGCACTTTAATGACAATCCGGAATTCTTGCAGCCTAAAGCAAGAGTAAACGAGATGATAAACAACTTTATCAAGCCGGGTCTTGAGGACCTCTGCGTTTCAAGGACTTCCTTCAACTGGGGAGTTCCGGTGGAGTTTGACCCCGGCCATGTGGTCTATGTATGGATAGACGCACTTTCAAACTATATTACAGCTCTCGGATATCTCTCGGAGGACGATTCAGATTATAAGAAGTACTGGCCTGCTGATGTTCAGTTGGTTGGGAAGGATATTGTGCGCTTCCACTCAATCATCTGGCCAATCATGCTGATGGCGCTGGATATCCCACTACCCAAAAAGGTTTTTGCACACGGTTGGCTACAGATTGACGGCGACAAGATGTCAAAATCAAAGTCCGCAGGTGCGAACATAATCGATCCCGTAATCTTAAGTAACAGGTACGGAACCGATGCAATCCGGTATTTCGTTCTGCGCGAAGTGCCGTTCGGTTTTGATGGAAACTTCTCAAATGAAGCGCTTATTCAACGGATAAATTCCGACTTGGCAAATGATCTGGGTAACCTAGTAAGCCGTACGACAGCGATGTCCGAACGTTACTTTGACGGAAGCATTCCTGCAGGCGTAGAAGCTGAGGATATTGACAAAGAGCTGGAGGAGCTCGCCTTCGAGACCTGCAAATCATATAATGCGAAAATGGATGAGCTTCTATTTTCAAACGCACTGGCGGATGTGTGGAAGCTGGTATCCCGCGCAAACAAATATATTGACGAGACTATGCCGTGGATCCTTGCAAAGGACGAGGCGAAGAGAGAGCGCCTTGCTACTGTTCTAAAGAATCTCTGTGAAGCGATCCGTTTCTCTGCGACCCTTGTTTATCCGGCAATGCCCGAGACAGCCATGAAGATTTTGAATCTACTGGGCTTGGAGACCGAAAGGGAGCAGCTGTGGGAAAGCCTTAATGTGTGGGACGCATCAGGGGAGTTCAACACTCGCACATCGGCACCTCTATTCCCGAGGATTGACGTGGAAAAGGAGATGGCCGAGCTTGCCGAACTGATGAAGAAGGACCTAGAAGATTCGGTGACAAATGATGCTGATAAGGACAGTAAGGATGGTAAGGTAGAAAAGGCTGCTAAGGAAACGAAGGCTACAAAGCCTGCAAAGCCTACACCACCTGAGAATAGTGAAATAATCAGCATAGACGAGTTTGCGAAGGTTGAAATGCGGGTAGCACTTGTAACTGAGTGTACGAGAGTTGAAAAGGCGGACAAGCTTCTCAAGCTGCAGGTTGATTTAGGTTATGAGAAGAGACAGATCGTTTCAGGCATAGCACAATGGTATTCGCCCGAAGACTTGATCGGGAAGAAGGTTATCGTCGTGGCAAATCTCAAACCCGCAAAGCTACGCGGTGTTGAGAGCCAGGGCATGCTGCTAGCAGCTGATGTCGGCGATGATGCGGTTGTAGTATTCGCCCCCGACAATGCCGAGCCAGGCAGCAAAGTGCGATAATGCAATGAAAGTACTGTAAAGATGATGAAATACTTCGATACACACGCCCACTATCACGACAGTAGATTCGAAGACGATGTACATGAAGTGCTATCAGCCCTCCCTGACAAGGGAGTTCTGAGGTGCGTATGCCCCGGAGTCGATGTTGCAACATCGGAGCAAGAGATTGCTCTTGCTGAAAAGTATCACTTTTTGTATGCCGCTGCCGGCATACACCCCCACGAAGCGGGGGAAGCTGACGAAGCCAGCTTTGAGCAAATCGAAGAGTTGCTTCGGCATCCGAAGGTTGTCGCGGTAGGCGAGATTGGTCTGGATTACCACTATGACTTCTCGCCGCGGGATGTGCAGCAACAAGTTCTGCGTAGGCAACTCGAGATTGCACGCAAGCATAACTTGCCCGTAATAATTCACGATAGGGAAGCCCATGAGGACTGCTTCAATATTGTAAGTGAATACCCGGATGTGTTAGGTGTGTTTCACTGTTATTCTGGCAGTTGGGAACATGCAAAGCGTATACTTAATTTGGGCTGGTATATCTCCTTTACCGGAACGATTACGTTCAAGAATGCTCGTCGTGTACTCGAGACAGTTAGGAACATGCCCGCCGATCGGATCATGGTCGAGACTGATGCACCCTATATGACTCCCGTTCCTCATCGTGGTAAGCGGAACGATTCGTCGTATGTCTCATTCATATGTGACAAGGTTGCAGAGCTCCGCGGCATCACTCCCGAAGAGGCAGCAGAGTTGACGCTGCAGAATGGCAACCGCTTTTTCGGTTTAGAATAACCGCAATAAGAGCACAAGACCACAAGACCAC
>LSQX01056658.1_pt2 | contig 10002 bp, 7 predicted proteins | sample 654561 | NCBI WGS metagenome assembly LSQX01 (sample SAMN04489861, study PRJNA283612) | anaerobic digester metagenome | isolation source: 4 biogas reactors fed with cattle manure at either 37C or 55C with and... | place: Denmark: Kongens Lyngby | collected 2014 | reverse complement strand
CCGGAAGTATGTCGTCAAGTCCTTCACCTTTACTAAGCCGCTCCTTAAAGTAAGGCGTTTTTGCCTGTAAATCTACATCAGACAACGCCGAATACTCGCTCTCAAATGCTAAAACCTTATCTTTAATATGATTTATTCTTTTAATTTCTTTAGATGAGTAATCACCAAAAATTTTTGTTAAAAATGACATAATAAATCTTCTTTCTTTTTAATACACATCAGTAAGTATATCATATTAACATCTTTTTATCAATTGTTCTTTTACCGCATATAAAAATTTACATTTCAATGATTTTATGATATGCTTGCAACAAAAAGACTTTCTTTTGCGTCTAATAAGTGAGAGAAGAAACGGGGGATAAATATGACGGACTTTGCTTTACTCGTAAAGCTTTCTAAAAATGGTGACACGAACGCTTTTTCGAAGCTTTATGACCTTTATAAAGAAGATATGTACAGGTATGCGTCATATCTATTAAACTCCCCTTACGATGCTGAAGATGCCGTTTCTGAAGCGGTGCTTACGGCATTTCGTAAAATAAATTCTCTCAAAAAAGATGATGCTTTTAAGTCATGGCTTTTTAAAATTCTCTCAAACTGCTGTAAAAACATTCTCAGAGAACGCGGAAAATCCCCCGATTTATTGCCTGAGGAGGACTACTTCTTTTTAATTAAGGATGAAGCTCATTCACAGACAGGCGTGGCTCTTGAGCTTATGGAGGCTATAAAAAACCTTCCTCCCCCGGACGGTCAAATTGTGCTTCTTTCTGTAATCGGCGGTTTTAAAAGTCATGAGCTTGCTTTGGCTTTCGAGCTTTCCCCCTCAACTGTGCGCTCAAAGCTAAAGCGTTCTCTCGAAAAGCTTCGGTTGGCTCTCACGGTTTAGTTAAGAAAGGCGGTCTTTATTATGAATAATGAATATAACAAAAATGACGGGCAGGCAAAAATTAATGAAGAGTTAAAAAAGGCTGAAAAGCTTACGCTTCCCTCCTCCCTTTCGGAAGAAAATATAAATGAGCTTTTACAAGGGCAAGCTCCTGTTAAAACCATCTCAAAAAAGGTTTCTTATAAAAGGACTTTAGCCTTTGCCGCGGCGCTTATGATAGTGTTTTCGGTTTTGATGTATAAAAAGCCGTGGCTGCAAAGCACCCTTGAACCGACCCCTCCTGTTAAACAAAATCTCTCGGGAAGAGTTGAAGTTCCAAATTCACCTTTAAGCTATGAACAGCTTGAAAACCTTTTTACGAAATACCAAAATGCAAACGCCAGAAAGTGGTACCATTTCGATTTCGATATAGGCGCAAAAGTATCAGACTCTGCCACCACCTACTCTGCTATGCCTGAGGCGGGCGGCGACAACAATGAATCAGCTGGCATTGGCAATGACGAATTCACAAGCTACGGCAAAACAAATGAACAGGTAGCGGGAGTTAATGAGGCGGATATAATTAAAAATGACGGCGCTTATATTTATATGGCGGTTAAAGGCAATGAGTTTTTTTATGACTACGGCACTGACGAAAGCGTGACGGGAAAAGAAGAAATTGCCCCTGATATGTACAGCGGCAAAATGTCCGCCCCATATAACCCTACGGTTAAAAACAGCATTGCCGTAATCAAGCCCTCAAGCAACGGTCAAATGCAAGTGATGAGCGTCATTTCAGCAGATGTTGACAGCGGTATCACATATCAAAGCATTATAAATATGTATGTCAAGGGCAACAGATTACATGCTGTTTATGATGTTTACGGCAAGGATTATTTAAGCAGTGTTCTCGTGGTAACATTTGATATCACAAACAAGCAAAAGCCCATTGAGCTTCGCCGTTTCTACCAAAGCGGCAGCCACATCTCAACACGCCTTATCGAAAACTCCCTTATTCTTATCACAAATCACTATGTGACACTTTCTAACGACTCGGCTCCAATTAAAGACTACTGCATACCCGAAACGGGCGTGGCGTTTGATACTAAGGCAAGAATACCGTCGGAAAACATTTGCGTTATGGAAAACGCGTCTTCTCCGTCTTATCTTGTTGTAAGTAATATCGCCCTTGATAAGCCTGACACTTCCCCCGCAACGGCGGCGGTGCTTGGCGCGGGCGGAAATGTTTATTGCACCAAAGAAAAGCTGTATGTTACGAACGGCGAATGGGACAATAATTTTGTAAAAGCGTCGGAGGGCGTCTTTTCAACAATTGATATAATGAAGTCAGACTCACTTAAAACAGCTATATATTCCTTTGATATCAACGGCGGTAATGTTATCTTCAAAGCGAATAAAGCGGTTGAGGGCAGCGTCCTAAACCAGTTCTCCATTGATGAGTTTAACGGTAACTTAAGAATTGCCACTACAACGGGTAATTTTGAAAAAGCAAATAATTTTGTTTTTATTCTGTCTGCCGACACGCTTGAACAAGTAGGTTTGCTAAAAAATATAGCGCCGGGTGAAAGTATAAAGTCCGTTAGGTTTATGGGTAATAGGGGCTATGTCGTCACATTTTTACAGACTGACCCGCTTTTCGTTATAGACCTTTCTAATGCCGCTTCCCCTAAAATTTTGGGTGAGCTTAAAATAACGGGATTTTCATCGTATCTGCACCCCATAACCTCTACACTCCTTGCGGGAATTGGGGTAGACGGGACAGAAGAGGGGCAAAACAACAATCTAAAGGTTTCGCTTTTTGATGTAAGCGACCCGTCAAAGCCCAAAGAGGTTGACAAGGCAGTTTTCGGAAACGGCACCTCATCGCAATACGCTTCTTCTACTGCTTATTACGACCATAAAGCAATTTGTTATGACGAAAATGAAAACATCTTCTACTTCCCTATTGAGATTAATGATTATATTTATACAAACGGCAATAATAAAACAACTACGGGTATAATAGGACTTAAAATTGATACTCAAAACAAAACCTTTAGCAAAACCTTGAAATATTTAATTCAAAAAAGTGACTATACTCAAATAATCCGCTCCACCTATATAGATAATTTGCTGTTTGCTTTTACGAATAATTTCGTTTATTCGTTTGATAAGGCGGAAGAAAAGCTGCTGTCTCAAATAGACTTTACGAAGTACGAGTTTCCAAAGGAATATACCCCAAGACCAAATAAACCAACACCAACAACGGAAATAACAAGCACAGAAGTTACAACAACCGAAAAAACAGATGAGACCACTTCTGATGAGGCAAGTGAAACTATAACAACGCAAAGCCTTTCAGATGTAACAGACCCTTGGGATACAGCTACTGTTCATACAGGCGTTTTTGAAACGATAGTTGTAAATTAACCTATTTTATCACAAAGCTTTTCAAACCACTCCACTATTATAAAGCGCGGCTCTAAGACAGGCTTTTCCTGAATAAGCTTAGAGCCGCTTTCTGTTAGAAAGCTTTCAGGCTCTGTTTCTGAAAATCCAGGTAAGCACAGCGGCGGAAACATAACGCACCACCAATTTTGCCCTTTGCCCTCGCCTATAATGACCTTAACGGCTTTATACTTGCCCGCAGGCATTGTATACCGTCCATAGCTTCTTGTAGTGAAGTATTCATCGCATATATTTATAGTTACTTTGTAGTCAAAGCCCTCGTCTTTAATTACCTTTAAAGCTTCTGTTATAAGCTCATTTTCTGATTTTTGAAGCTTTTTTTCAACCTCTTTAATATCAGTACTGCCCGAAAAAAGGTCACTGCCTGAAGAAAGCAGCCTATCTCGAACCTTAATCTTTAATTCTTGGTCCTTTGCACTGTCGGAATTAGCAAGTATATGAAGTCTTACACATTCACCTCTGACGGACTGTGCAGCCGCGGCAAAGGAGGTGACATAAAATGCAGCCGTAAGTACAAAAGCACATATAAAAGCACGAAAAGAAAGACCTTGTCTGCTGTACCCTATTTTCATTATTTATCTCCTTTAATTAAAAAATTCCCATAATCCGGATAAAGGATTATGGGCTTTATTTTTAATTCTTATTCAAAAACAATTCCACTTTTTTGGGGAGTTGTTATAAAAATATCGGGTACAATTAGTTTTAATAGGAAGCCGCATTTTTCAGCATCGTCTTTATTATGAAATATTCCGAAAACAGTAGAGCCGGAGCCGCTCATACAAGATGCCAAAGCACCCCTTTCACTCATAATGTATTTTATATCAACCCTTTTTGGTATATCTATAACCTGCTCAAACACATTTGCACAGTAAGAGGCTATATCAGACAAGTCTTGCCTTACAACGGCGTTTAACATAAGCTCGTTTTTAGGGCGCCTTATCCACGGCGCGGCGTCATATTCTCTATATGCCTGTTTTGTAGAAACCCCTTGCGGCGGCTTTGCAAGCACGATAAAGCACGAAGGTAAATCTGGTAAAACGGATATTACAGAGCCGATATCTTGGCAAAGCGCCGTCCCTCCCACAAGGCAAAACGGTACATCTGCGCCAATTTCTGCGCCAATGCCGCAAAGCTCTGCCGCAGATAAGTTCTTCCCCGTCAGTTTATTTAATACAGCCAAAACAGCCGCCGCGTCAGCGCTGCCGCCCGCAAGCCCTGCGGATACGGGAATTCTTTTTTCTATTTTAATATCCGCGCCGTTTTTTATGCCTGTTTTATTAAAAAATATTTGTGCCGCTTTATAGGCGGTGTTTCTTTCGTCACATGGTATAGGTTTATCGCATAAAAGCTTTATGTTGCCCGTTTCATTCAGCGATACTGTAACTGTATCGTATAAATCCACGGATTGCATAATAGTATAAATGCTGTGGTATCCGTTTTTCAGTGTGCCCGTTATATCAAGAATTAAGTTTATTTTTGCATTTGCTTTCACTGTCATTTCTTTACGCATACCATTCACCTGCCTTTATTTAATTTCATTATACAACCGCCCCTATTTCAAGTCAAGTATAGACAGCGAAGCACTTTTATGTTATTCTTTTGTAAGTTATTGTGAAGGAGTTTTTTATATGGAATATCAACGCATAATAGACTCTCATGTCCATTCCGACAATTCACCCGACGGACATAATTCTGTAATTAATATGTGTGAAATTGCGGTGTCTAAAAATCTTCGTGTAATAGCTTTTACAGACCATTGTGAAGTCGACTCTTATCATAAAGAAGGATATGACAGGCGCGTAAGGCAAAGCTATTTTGAAGTGGCTAAAGCAAAAACTGCATTCTATGGCAGTCTTTTAGTTTTGCAGGGCATAGAGCTTGCGCAGCCTCATTATGACGAGCGGCTGTCTAACGCTATTTTATCTGCTCAAAAATACGATACCGTATTAGGCTCACTTCATAATCTGCGCAAAAAAAAGGATTTCTATTTTATAAAAAGCTTTGAGGGTTTAGACATTACCGCAATTTATAACGAATACCTTGATGAGCTGATAGCTATGACAGAATGGGGAAATTTTGATATTCTTGCACATATTACTTATCCTTTTCGTTATTTTTACTCCGTAGCGGGCATAGATGAGGATATTGGCAAATATAGCAAAAAGGTAGACGAATTATTAAAGCTTACTGCTGAAAAGGACAAGGCTATTGAAATTAATACGGGCGGACTGCGCCAGAAGATTAATAAAACCTCTCCCGAAATCTGTATTATAAAAAGATTTAAACAGTTAGGCGGAAAATTTGTGTCTGTCGGCTCTGATGCGCACTATGGTGAACAAATTGGCAGCGGCATTTCCACAGCTTATAACATGGCGCTTGAAGCGGGTTTCAATTCTGTCACTATTTTTCAAAGGAGAGTACCTATGGAAATCGGTATAAAATAGCCTTTGACTATTATTTATCAATATGTATATACATTAATTAAAGTTAATTTTATGTATTTTTATACGGACATCTTTTTAAGAATGGTGTAAAGTACTTTGCTTACTATTGTTCATAACTGTGTTCACGATGTTGATAACATTGACTTATTTCGATATATTATTAAATAATAATTCTGTAAAAGAATTATTCTGACAGGCAACTAACTTTACATCAACAATTTAACTGACATATATGTAAAAACGCCCTTGCATATGCAAATGTATATACAACGGCGTTTTTATTTAATTAATGACATAAAATCATCGGGTGGCGGCGCAGTCAAATTCCTTTGGTACAGTAAAGCTTAGAACTCCCATTATGCCGTTACTATTTCCGCGGCATCTCTGAGCTTTAATTCTTCAATTGCCGTTTCACGCATCTTATATTTAAGTATTTTACCTGCCGCATTCATCGGAAACTCTGTAACAAAATCAACATATTTAGGTATTTTGTGGTGTGCCATATGGCTTTTTACATACTCTTTAACTTCGTCCGCAGTAAGTGTTTCATTTTCTTTTAATATAATACACGCCATAATTTCTTCACCGTATTTAGTATCAGGCACTCCTATAACCTGCACATCGTTTATTTTCGGATGAGTATAAAGAAACTCTTCAATTTCTTTCGGATAAATATTCTCGCCGCCTCTAATAATCATATCCCTTAGCCTGCCCGTTATTTTGAAATTACCGTCAGGTGTGCGAGCGGCAAGGTCACCCGTATGAAGCCAACCGTTTTCATCAATGGCGGCCTTTGTTGCTTTCGGCATTTTATAATAGCCCTTCATTATATTATAGCCTTTCGCTACAAATTCACCGTTTACACCGTCAGGTACTTCCTTACCCGTTTCGGGGTCAACTATTTTGCATTGTATTTCAGGAAGAGCCGAGCCTACTGTACTAACCCGTACATCAATTGAGTCGTCTGCCTTGCTCATTGTGCAACCGGGAGATGACTCCGTTTGACCGTAAACAATTGTAATTTCAGTCATATTCATTTTATTTATTACATCCTGCATAACGGCAACAGGACAAGGACTTCCCGCCATTATGCCTGTACGCATATATGAAAAATCCGTTTTGCCAAAGTCTGTGTGCGAAAGCATAGCAATAAACATTGTCGGCACTCCGTGGCACGCCGTTATTCTTTCCTGGTTTATACACTCAAGAGCAGGTTTTGCCGAAAAGTACGGTAACGGAAATATCGTTGCGCCATGTGTTAATGCCGCTATCATTGCAAGAACCATTCCAAAACAATGGAACATCGGCACATGTATCATCAAACGGTCTGCCGTGGAAAAATCCATTCTGTCACCTATGCATTTACCGTTGTTGATTATATTATAGTGAGTAAGCATAACCCCTTTTGGAAATCCCGTTGTGCCCGATGTATACTGCATATTACAAACATCGTGCGCATCTACTGCGGCGGCGCGCCTTTCGACCTCTTCAATCGGCACATTGACACCCGCTTGAAGCGCCTGCTCCCAAGATAAGGCGCCGTCCATACTAAAACCGCAAGTGATAACATTTCTTAAAAACGGAAGCCGCCTGCTGTGAAGCGTCTGACCCGGTTCTGTATCTTTTAACTCCGGACAAATCTCTTGGATTATGGCCGAATAGTGTGAATCTCTGAAACCGTCAATCATAACGAGCGTGTGAGTATCTGATTGCCTTAAAAGATACTCTGCCTCATGTATTTTATAAGCGGTATTCACGGTGACGAGTACGGCGCCGATTTTCGTAGTAGCCCAAAATGCAACATACCATTGCGGTATATTTGTAGCCCAAACGGCAACATGCGTACCGGGCTTTACACCAAGCGCGATAAGACTTTTCGCAAATTCGTTGACATCATCTCTAAACTGGGCGTATGTCCTCGTATAGTCAAGAGTTGTGTATCTTACAGCTAATTGGTCAGGAAATTCCTCAACCATTCTGTCAAGTACTTGTGAAAAGGTGCGGTTTATTAAAATATCCTTTTTCCATACAAACTTGCCTGTTTCTGCTTTGTTGCTATATAACTTTGATGAATGTTTTAACGCATCATCAAACTGGCTCATATAGTTTATAAAATGCGGGAAAACGATACCTGCATCTGAAATTTCTGGCAGCCACATAGGCAGCCACTCAAAGGATATAAATCCGTCATAATTAATTGAGCGAAGTGCGCCTAACATTTGCTCTACAGGCAAATCCCCCTCGCCCATAAGGCAATAAGAGCGTTTACCGCCTATTCGCTCGCTGTCTTTAATGTGAACATGTTTTATGTATGCGCCAAGGTTAGTAACGGTCTGCTCCGGGCTTTCACCAAAAAGATTGTAAGGGTGATGAAAATCCCAAAGTGCCGCAAGGTTATCGTTTGCAAAAAGGTTAAGAAGATTAGAAAGCCTTCTTGTATCTGCATAAATACCAGCAGTTTCAATAAGGAGTGTTACCCCTTTCTTTTGGGCTAAAGGTAAAAGTTTATAAAGAGCCTCTGCAACAGTTTCGTCGCAAAACTCACTAACGCCTTTCGTATCAAGGGCATAAAGCCTTACATAGGGGCAGCCTACCCTATAAGCCGTTTCAATATATCTTTCTATTGTTTTAGTGTTTTCCTCAAGCTCGTCCGGTTGCCCCATATTGCACATCGCGTCAATACAAGTTATCTTTAGCTCAAGGTCTAAAAGCTCTCTCACCGTTACTGCTGAGTTGCTTTTGCTAAGGGGCGAATTTTTACCTGAGAAAATATCTGATTCGATATTATGTATCTCTATCCCCTTATATCCAAGATCTTTAGCCATCGTGTAGTAATCCTGCCACGAAAAGCCGGTCCATCCGTTTGTTGAAAATGAAAGTTTCACTTTGCTCACCCTTTCGCCTTAAAACCTAACTCTTGTTTTCTTCATGCGCTATTTTATTAAGTGCGTTTACATATGCAAGTATACTTGCGCCTATTATATCGGTAGATGTGCCTTTTCCTGAATAAAGTCTGCCGTTGTTTCGCAGTTTAACAAGCGTATCCCCAAGCGCTTCACGCCCCTCAGTTACAGATTGAATTTGGAAATCGTCAAGCTCAAAATGGCAGCCTGTAATTTGCTCTATTGCAAGAAAGGCCGCGTCAACAGGACCGTCCCCAAGTGAAAAACCTTGTACTTGCTTGCCTGTCTTTTCAAGCACTATATGTGCTGTTGGGGTTATTATATTACCGCTGTTTATTACATAGCTTATGAGTTTATAAGTTGGCGGCACTTGCAGGGCGTTACTTGCTATTATAGCCTCTAACTCTTTTTTTGTTATGCTTTTCTTCTTTGCAGACTTTATAAACTCTTCATAAATTTTTGCTAAATCGTCTTTTGAAAGCTCATAGCCCATCTTTTTAATGTATTTGTTGACTTTTGTTATAGAGGACGAAGCGTCAAGCTCAAAGCTTTCTGTATAAAGCTCTCCTACTCCGTAATCGAACGGAGATGTTGCGCTTTTCTTCGTATTCGTTATCATATGTAACTTTTGGAGCGTATTTTTTAGCTGCGTAGTTTTCAGTTTCCATGTAACGCCGAGCGAATCGCCCCTAACTCTCAATATGTCCGATATTGTGTCCATTGACGGCAAAAGCGAAGGACCGATAGCGGTTTTTATCTGCGTTGCGCTCTCTGCAACACAGGCGAATACGCTCGCCGCTGCCACTCCAAGCTCGTCACTGCATTGAACAGATATTCTCACTGATAAAATTTCCGGCACATTCTTTTTAATGTCCGCAATAAATTGTGCCATTTCATCAGGCAAATAAGTTCCCGCACAGTCAGAAATATTAATGATACGCGCACCGCTCTTTATTGCCGTATCAAGCGCGCTGTATAAAAAGTTTCTATCAGCTCTTGTCGCGTCATCTGCCGTAAACTCAATATCAGGGGTAAGACTTCTTGCGTGGGATACAATTTCCTTAATCATTTCGAGTATTTGTTCAGGCTTTTTCTGGCACTGGTACTCCATCTTAATTGCCGATACGGGCACGCTTATATGAAGACGCGGCTTACTTGCTGTGCTTACTGCTTTCCATGCTCTGTCAATCTCACCTTTTGACAGCCCTGCCGCTAATGACAGCACACTGTTTTTTAGCAGTACAGCAAGTGAACGGATAAAAAGCGTATCAGCCTTTTCATCCTTTATTTCGCCTATTTCAATAACATCAGTATTGAGCTT
>LSQX01151350.1_pt1 | contig 10003 bp, 8 predicted proteins | sample 654561 | NCBI WGS metagenome assembly LSQX01 (sample SAMN04489861, study PRJNA283612) | anaerobic digester metagenome | isolation source: 4 biogas reactors fed with cattle manure at either 37C or 55C with and... | place: Denmark: Kongens Lyngby | collected 2014 | reverse complement strand
AGATGTGTATAAGAGACAGCTGCAGGAGATTGCGCCGGGGCATTTCCACCGGGCTGCGGAAGCGATACGGGCCGGAGAAGAAGCGGCCAGGAAAGAACTGCCGCACATCAGGAAACTACTTTGCGGAAAGGAACATTATGCGCAAGTTACTTAAAGCCATTGCCGTTGTTGCCCTGGGGGCGGCATTGCTTTTTCTCCGTACCGGGTATTTAATTGTTCGCCCGGGGTCGGCGGAAGATTTGTCCCGCATTGTCAAAGCGGAACAGAAAGCGGGTACAGACGCAGGCTCATTTTATTTGGTTACCGTTACACAGCAGTATGCCTCCCCCATGCTGCTGCTTTACGGCCTTGTTGATCCCATTGTGGATGTACGGCCAAAAAGCAGTGTAATTCCCCCGGGCATTGATCCCAAGGACTACAGGAAACTGATGGTGCGATGGATGGAAGAAAGCCAAAACCTGGCTAAAGTAATCGCCCTGCGCGAGTTGGGTTATGAAGTGCCAATTACGAGTGACGGTGTGGAAGTGGTACAGGTTGAGAAAAACAGCCTGGCAGAAGGCATTCTTTTCCCCGGTGATATTATTACCGCTGTTGACGGGAAAACTGTTTACCTGACAAATGAATTGATGGACATAGTCCAGTCCCGGCCGGTCGGGGAAACTGTCCGCTTGCAAGTTCTCCGTAACGGGGAAGAAAGGGAAGTAACCGTTCCCACTACCAGTCATACTGAACTGCCTGGGAAAGCGGCTATTCGTGTCCTGATTAAGACCTTAAACTGGCAACCCGTTCTCCCTTTTCAGATTGAGATTGAAGTGGGGGAAATTTCAGGTCCTTCCGCCGGTCTCATGTTTGTGCTGGAAATTTTAAACCAGCTTGATCCGCGGGACCTGACAGGCGGCTATAAAATAGCCGGCACAGGAACGATAAATTTGTCAAGGAAGATAGGACCCATCGGCGGCGTCCGGCAGAAAGTGAGGGCGGCGGAAGAAGAAAGGGCGGATTATTTCCTTGTTCCCCTGGAAAATTATGAAGAGGCAAAGACGGCAGTGCGCAGCATTACCTTAGTCCCGGTAGGGACGCTGGACGATGCACTGCGTTTTCTTTCCAATCTGGAAAAGCGGTGAAAAATGTTGTATTTGACGGGAAAGACGTGAAAAAGCAAATTGTTGACAATGAATTTATTCCTCTATATAATAAAGTTTAGCGCAAGTGAGGTGTGTATTTCCCCGATGAAAATAGATGTAGCCGCGTTAAAAAACGCGCCCGGCAAAATATTTACTTATACTTTCACCGTTGCTCCCGGTTATTTGCAGGCGGAAGGGGAGACAACACTGCTTACGCCGCTTGCAGTTGACCTGGAAGCAATGTACTGTGAAGGGAAAGTAATTGTCAAGGGAAACTTGCGGACAAAGGTAAAAATGACGTGCAGCCGCTGTTTGCAGCAATTCTCATCGGACTTTTATGAAGAATTCGAGGACGAAATCCCTCTGGAGCAGGAAACGGAAATTGACCTTACCGGGGTTATCAGTGAGCTTTTTCTGACCGCTCTGCCGTTTAAACCATTGTGCCGGGAAGCATGTAAGGGGTTATGTCCAGTCTGTGGTACCGATCTGAATGTGAAACAGTGTGGCTGTCCGGCAGAAGATGTAGACCCGCGGCTCGCAGTTTTGAAAAAGTTCTCTGCCCATAGTTAGCTTGAGGAGGTGGATTTGGTTGGCAGTTCCAAAAAGAAAAACGTCGAAACAGAGAAAAAACAAGCGTAGGACACACTGGAAACTGACAGTTCCTGGCTTGGTCTCATGTCCGCAGTGTCACGAACCCAAACTGCCTCACCATGTTTGTGTCCATTGCGGTTACTATAAAGGCGAAGAGGTTGTAGAAACAGAATAGCAAACAGCAACAATTACTCTCCTGAGGAAGGAGGGTTTTTGTTATCAGGGGATAATTTCCTACGGGAAAGCACGCCTGTACCAATTATTCAGAGTGAGGTGAGCGGAGTGATCAGAGCGGCACTGGATGTCATGGGGGGGGACAATGCACCGGCTGAAATTGTTACCGGTGGATTGCTGGCTGTGAATGAACTGCCGGATCTGCAGCTGATTCTTGTTGGTCCGCAAGCCGTCCTGGAAAAACATCTTGCCGGAAAATCTTTTCCCACTGAGCGGGTAAAACTGGTGCATGCACCGGAAGTTATTACTGCCGATGAGGCTCCGGTTTTTGCAGTCCGCAGAAAAAAAGAATCTTCCATGATAAAAGCTATCCAGATGGTTCGTGACGGTGAGGCTGATGTCATGCTTTCCGCAGGCAATACTGGCGCCTTGATGGCCGGCAGTTTACTAATTACGGGGCGGATTGAGGGAGTGGAACGCCCCGCCCTTACCGTTGTTGCCCCCACTTTTAAAGGCGGCAATGTTGTCCTTTTGGATGTGGGTGCCAATATGGATGCCAAAGCGGAGCATTTATTGCATTATGGTCTGATGGGTAAAATATATGCCCGTGAAGTTCTGGGGAAAAATGGCCCCAGCGTGGCCTTGCTGAACGTGGGGCAGGAAAAAATTAAAGGCAACGAACAGGTAAAAAAGGCTTATTCCCTTATGCAAGATTACCTGCCCGGTTTTGCCGGAAATGTGGAAGCCCGCGATGTGCTTTACGGAGTGGCTGATGTGGTAATCTGCGACGGTTTTGCCGGCAATATTATGTTGAAAACAATAGAAGGGGTGGCATCGGGTATTTTTGCCACTCTGAAAGAAGTATTCACAGCAAGCCCTGTCACAAAGCTGGCGGCGGCAATCCTTTTGCCTGCACTAAAAAAAGCCCGTGCTAAGCTAGATTATGCCGAATACGGCGGTGCACCCCTTTTGGGCGTTGCTGTTGCCTGTATTAAATGTCACGGTTCTTCCAAAGCACGCGCCATTCGCAGTGCCATTGTCACCCAGGCTTACCGTTATGTTCTCCATAATGTAAGCGGCCAGATCAGGCAGGAAATGGCCCGTCTTGCCGGCCGCCATGATTAATAGGGTTGTGCTTTACACGTGAATGCATCTGTTAAGGAACCGGTTGTCTCCGTGGACGGGTGGTAACCGGGCATAAAAAAATTTTTATCCCGGCAATTGCATTTATTGCCGGCATTCAGTACTATCATAGTGGGAGGAGGTGAGAATAATGGATATCTTTGAAAAAGTTAGAGGACTTATTTGTGAGCAATTAAACGCCGACGAGGCCGAAATATCGATGGATACCACTTTCGAGGACCTGGATGCGGATTCCCTGGATATTGTGGAGTTGGTGATGGCCCTCGAGGATGAATTTAATCTCGAAATTTCCGATGAAGAAGTTGAAAATATTAGGACTGTGGGAGATGTTGTGCGATACATAGAAGCCCACGTCTAAGGCGTAAGATAAAAGAAGCCCTGCGCCCGCAGGGCTTCTTTTGAAAGATAGGAGAAAGATTTGAGTTTAAGAGATGAAAAAAGATCTTACCGTGCTGCTTGCGAAAAGCTTTCATATTGCCCCGCGGCAAAAAGAGCTGTACCTCCAGGCATTGACACATTCTTCCTATGCCCATGAGCATAACTTGGGCGGAAACACCCATAACGAACGTCTGGAATTTTTGGGTGATGCCGTTCTGGAGTTGGCTGTTTCGGAAATACTTTACCATCGTTTCCCCCGGCTCCCCGAGGGGAAACTGACGCGTTTCCGGGCCGGCCTGGTTTGCGAAGAATCTCTTGCCCGGTTGGCCGAAAAATTACAGCTGGGATCTTACTTGCGCCTGGGCAGGGGGGAAGCGGCAAGCGGGGGGCGGCGGCGCCCTTCCCTCTTGGCCGATGCTTTGGAAGCTTTGCTTGGTGCAATTTATTTGGATCAAGGCTTTGCTGCAGTCCGCGACGTGGTGGAAAAGCTTTTTCAACCTCTTTTACACGAACTTGAGGACGGCGGCCTTATCAACGATTTTAAAACATTGCTGCAGGAGTATACACAGGCAAAAATGGGTGTTACACCGGAGTACATCATTGTGGACGAATGCGGGCCGGACCATGAAAAAATTTTTACCGCGCAGCTTTTACTGGACGGCAGAAGCTACGGCGAAGGCAGCGGTCGCTCCAAAAAGGAAGCGGAGCAGGAGGCTGCCAGAGAGGCATATGAACGGCTGGTGAACGGTAAATAACTGTCAACAGCCGTACAGGGCGGCAGGAAAGTTATTTTACGGCAGCGAATATAAAACACGGTAACAGCGGACATTTGCCCTTGTCCAACCTGCTTGTGACCAAGCAGGTCTTTTTATAGCGGTCGGCTTACAGTGTGCCATGCGGGGAGGGAAATACTTTGCTCGTAAAAAGACTGGAGCTGGGCGGTTTCAAATCCTTTGCCGAAAAAACAGTTTTTACCTTGACACCGGGGATAACGGTTATTGTGGGGCCGAACGGCTGCGGGAAAAGCAATATTGCCGATGCTTTCCGTTGGGTTCTGGGAGAGCAGTCAGCACGCTACCTGCGCGGCCTGCGGATGGAAGACATCATTTTTAACGGAACCACCCAGCGGAAACCGTTAAATTACGCGGAAGTTTCTGTTACTTTTGACAACACAGACGGCACCTTGTGTCTTGATTACCAGGAAATTACCGTTACCAGGCGCCTCTACCGCAGCGGCGAAAGTGAATACCTCCTGAATAGGCGGCCGTGCCGCCTCCGGGATATACTGGAGCTATTCATGGATACGGGGGTGGGCAAGGAAGCTTATTCCTTTATCGGGCAAGGGCGGATTGAGGAGATTATTACCGCCAAGCCGGAAGAGAGGCGCCAGATTTTCGAGGAAGCGGCGGGGATTGCCAAGTATAAGGCACGAAAAAGGGAAGCACAGCGACGCCTGGCGGAAACGGCGGAAAACCTGCTGCGTGTGGGCGATATTATTACTGAACTGAAAGCGCAACTGGAACCGCTGCAAGTTCAGGCCGAACAGGCGCAAAGTTATCTTGCCTACCGGGAAAAATTGAAAGCACTGGAAGTTGATGTGCTGGTTGCGGAAGCAAAAAAGCTGCGTGCAAGGCGGGATGAGGCGGAAGAGAAAGCAAAAGCTGCAGCCGATGAACTGCGCACAGGCCAGGCGGCGCTTAACCGGCTGGAAGCCGGCCTGGCCGAAAAGCAGCTGCGCCTTGATGAAGCGCAGGAAGCGGCTGCCGCAGAAAGGCAAAAACTGCAGCAGCTGTCTTCCGAACTGGAAAAATTGCAACGTCAGCTTGCTGTCCGCGCGGAAAAGCGCAGCAATATAGAAAAACAGCTTGAGGAAGCACAAGCGGCTATGCAGGAACTGGAAGTGCAGGCGAAACAACTGACTGCGGAAAAAGAGCTGCTTGGAGCAAAGCAGTCCAGGTTGCACTCCCTGCTGGCCGTCGCAGAAAAAGAACTGACGGCGGCGGAAGCCAAATTGCGGGCACTGGAGAATTCACCGGAGGAGCAGCGGGCAGGGGCTGTGCAAGCGGAACTGGCCGGGCGGCAGGAAGAAAGACGCAAGTTGCAGTCTGTTTATGACAGGCTCGTCCTGGAAAAAATACAGCTGGAAGAAAAAAACACGCTTCTTGCTGCCAGGCGGGAAGAAAAACACCGCGAAATGCAGTCTCTGCAGCGAGAATTGGCGGCGCTACGGGAAAAAGCAGACTTGAAACGCATGCAACTGCAGGAGTTAAAGGAGCAAATGACGGCACAAACCAAGGAGCTTGCCGCACTCCGGGTGTCCCGGGAAAAGTGCCAGAAAAAACTGCAGGAAGCGCAGGAAAAACTGTCCGGCCTGCAAAACCGGTTGTCTGTGCTGCAGGAGCTGGATACGGCCATGGACGGCTATTACCAGGGGGTAAAAACTGTCCTGGCGGCTGGGGAAAAAACTTTGCCGGGCATCTACGGGACGGTGGCCGATGTAATTACTGTCCCGCCCCGTTATGTGACGGCGCTGGAAGCCGCCTTAGGGCCGGCACTGCAGCATCTGGTGGCGGAAAATGAAGAAGCCGCCAAAAGGGCCATTGCCTATTTAAAAAGGACAAGAGGCGGGCGGGCAACCTTCTTGCCTCTTGCCATCCTTTCCGCCCCACCGGGGCGGCGGCAGCCGGAACTGGAAAAGCTGTCGGGATATCTTTGCTGCGCCGCCGAGGCGGTAAAGACTGATGCCAAATTTCTGCCGGTAGTGGAAGCATTGCTTTCCCGTATTCATCTGGTCAGCGACATGGATGCGGCACTGGCGGCGGCCCGTATTCTGCATTTCCGTGAACGGGTGGTCACGCTGGAAGGTGATGTTATCCAGCCGGGCGGCGCCATGAGCGGCGGGTTTGCCAAAAGGGAAGGAGGCATCCTGGCACGGCGCAGGGAGAAGGCCGAACTGCAGGTGGCAATTGCTGCAGAGACAAGAAAGCTGCAGGCGCTGCAGGAAGACATTAATGGCCTGCTCCGGCGGCAGACCGACCTGGAAGAGCAAAACAGAATGACAGGGGAAAGATTGCAGCAGGCACAATTTACGGTCAAACTTGCCGAACAGGAAATGTCATACAGGCAAAGGCAACTGGTTGCCCTGGAAGCTGAAGCTTCTGGCTTAACGACCGCCGTGGCTGCAGCCGAGAAGGAGCTTGTGGAGCATCGGGCTGCGCTGCAGGAGGCTGCAGAAAAACTGGCCCAGGCCGGCGAGGAGGAAAACACCCTCAAGGTTGAACTGGCGCACCTGAGCGGTGTGCTGGCTGCACGGGAGCAGGAAAAAAGGGCCCTGCAGGCGCATTATACTGAATGTCGTGTCCGCCTGGCTTCGCTGCGGCAGCAGGAAGAACACCTGGAGCTGGAGGCGGAGCGCTTGCGCCGTGAGCTTGCACGCCTGCAGGAAAAGCGTGGCTTAAAGTTGTCTGAAATCGGCAAGGCCCGTGAACTGCTTTCTGAAATTGCCGCTTTGACGGAAGAAGACAGAAAAGCGGCCGCCGAACTGGAAAAAAGCTATCATAAGCTGGCCACCGGCCTCATGCAGCGTGAAAACAGTATCAAACAGCTGCAGGCCGTCTTGCGGGAAGAAACTGAAAGGCTCCGCGGCCTGGAAAAGTCACTGTCGGCTCTGGAAAGAAAAAAAAGCCGCCTGGAGCTGGAAAAGGAGCGGCTGGAGGGTGAATTGCAGCTAATTTGTAACCGGCTACAGGAAAGCTGGGAACTGGATTTAAGCACGGCGGAAAAAACGGCACGGCCTGTACCGGACCTGGCGGCGGCACAAGAAGATATCCGCCGGCTGAAATTATCAATTCAAGAATTGGGCACTGTAAACCTGGGTGCCATTGATGAATTTAAGCGGGTGGCGGAGCGGGTAGATTTCCTCACCGCCCAGAAACAGGACCTGGTTGCGGGTGAAAAAGATCTGCTGGCCATTATTGCCGAGCTGGACAGCCGGATGGAAGAAAAGTTTGCCACTACTTTTACAGGTATTAACACCAGTTTCAATCAGGTTTTCCGGGAATTATTCGGCGGCGGACGCGCCCGGCTGTTTCTGACCGACCCTGATAATCCTCTGGAAGCCGGTGTGGAAATTGTTGCCCAACCACCGGGGAAAAAGCTGCAGCATCTTTCCCTGCTTTCCGGTGGGGAGAAAGCGCTTACGGCTATTGCTCTGTTTTTTGCTTTTCTGAAAGTGCGCCCCACACCCTTTTGTATCCTGGATGAGATTGAAACCGCCCTGGATGATGCCAATTTGGCCAGGTTTTGCACTTATCTTAAGGATTTTGCGCGGCAGACGCAGTTTATTCTCATCTCACACCGGAAAAAAACCATGGAACAGGCTGATATCCTTTATGGTGTGACTATGGAAGAGTCCGGAGTCTCCAAAATCATTTCTGTCCGCCTGCGTGACGACAAAAACAGTGCTGCAGCCGGCGCCTGACAGCCTGCATTTGCCTGCGGCAAGACGCAAAAAGCGGGAGAAAGGATGAAAAAGCATGGGATTTTTAAGTAAAATTAAAGCAGGGTTGCAAAAGACACGCAGCAGCCTGATGGCGCGCTTGGAAGGGCTATTTGTCCGCAATACCTTTGATGAAGCATTTTACGAAGAATTGGAAGAAATATTAATTGGTGCCGATGTGGGAGTGGAGACCACGCTCCTCTTGGTGGAAAAATTACGTGCAAAAATACAGGAAGAAAAAATCAGAGACGGGGACAGAGTAATAGAGGTGCTGAAAGAATTGATTTTGGATATCCTGGGACGGGAAACGACGCCCCTGCAGCTTGACGGTACCGGGCCGGCTGTTATACTTGTTCTGGGGGTAAACGGTGTGGGCAAAACTACTACCATTGGCAAACTGGCCAAGCTTTTCCGGGCTGAAAATAAAAAAGTCCTGCTGGCGGCAGGCGACACTTTCCGTGCTGCAGCCGGTGAACAGTTGCAAATCTGGGCGGAACGTTCCGGCAGTGAACTGATTAAACACCAGCAGGGGGCCGACCCGTCCGCCGTCATTTTTGATGCCATTTCCGCCGCCGTTTCCCGGGGCAGCGATGTGGTCCTCTGTGATACGGCAGGACGCCTGCATAATAAAGCCAATTTGATGGCTGAACTGCAAAAAATCCGCAGGGTGGTGGGAAAAGCGCTGCCCGGCGCACCGCATGAGGTCCTTTTGGTGCTTGATGCCACCACGGGGCAGAATGCCCTGGCACAGGCAAAAGTTTTTCATGAGGCAGTGCCTCTCAGCGGTTTGGTGCTGACAAAACTGGACGGGACGGCAAAAGGCGGGATTGTCATTGCCATTGCCCAAAAATTGCGGCTCCCGGTGAAATATGTGGGTGTGGGAGAAGGTATTGATGATCTTCTGCCCTTTGACCCGGCAGAATATGTGGAAGGGCTTTTTGCTTCCCAGGCCTGACAACAATCGCAAGCACCGCCGCAATACTGTGCTTGCTGTTTGCGGTAAAACTATTTTGTTTATACTAAACTGTAAAGTATTTTTACTTTACAGCCATGTCAGGATGTGTTACAATGCTTGAGGATACCACGCGTGCCAATTTGCTCTATGACTTTTACGGCAGCCTGCTGACAAAAAGGCAGCAGGAAATACTGGAGCTTTATTACCAGCATGATTTGAGCCTGGCTGAAATTGCTGACAACACCGGTATTTCCAGGCAGGCGGTCCATGATGTGGTTAAACGCGCCGTCCGGGCGCTTGAAAAAGCGGAAGAACGCCTTGGCCTGGCATCCAGGTTTGTTGCCCGGGAAAAAGATTTACGCCGCTTGCGGCAACTGCTGGCAGACAGGGTATTGACGGAAGAACAACGCCTGGAAGCGCTGCAGATTGTGGAGAAATTACTGGAATAAAGCGGGGAGGAAAAGGCATGCTTTTTGAAAACTTATCCGCCAAGCTGCAGGACACCTTTAAACGCCTGCGCGGGAAAGGGAAACTATCGGAAAAAGATGTGGATGCCGCCCTGCGGGAAGTGCGCCTGGCCCTGCTGGAAGCGGATGTTAACTATAAAGTGGTCAAAGATTTTATTGCCGCCGTAAAAGGGCGTTCCCTGGGCAGTGATGTCATGGCCAGCCTGACACCGGGCCAGACGGTTGTCAAAATCGTGCATGAAGAATTAACCCGGCTGATGGGAGAGAGTGTGGCAAAGCTCACGAAAGCTCCGGTCCCTCCCACAGTGGTCATGCTGGTAGGCCTGCAGGGTTCAGGGAAAACCACTTCCGCAGCCAAACTGGCCAACCTGCTGAAAAAGGACGGCGGCCGGCCTTTGCTGGTGGCGGCCGATATTTACCGCCCCGCGGCCATTAAACAACTGCAGGTTCTGGGTGAGCAGCTTGCCGTCCCCGTTTTCCAGCTGGGCCGGCAGGACCCGGTGCAGATAGCCCGGGCGGCATTGGAATTTGCCGGGAAGCACAACCATGATTACCTGCTGGTGGATACGGCGGGCAGGCTGCATGTGGATGCGGAATTGATGGAGGAACTGGCCCGCATGGAAGCCGCGCTGCAGCCGCAGGAGATCCTCCTGGTGGTGGATGCCATGACCGG
>LSQX01148797.1_pt1 | contig 10003 bp, 9 predicted proteins | sample 654561 | NCBI WGS metagenome assembly LSQX01 (sample SAMN04489861, study PRJNA283612) | anaerobic digester metagenome | isolation source: 4 biogas reactors fed with cattle manure at either 37C or 55C with and... | place: Denmark: Kongens Lyngby | collected 2014 | reverse complement strand
AGCCACGACATCGACTTCGATCGAATACATTATGACACCGGGCTCATCTTCGTTCTTTGTTACTACGACCTTGTAATCACCATTGCCCATAGGATTGTCCGGCCATTCATCCAAATATTTGGGCACCAGTTCGTTTGTGTCATCTGGTTTGGTTATCTCAAACTTATCATTACCATCCTCATCATCAGTAGTAAATTCATCATCTGGGATTTGGTCCAACATCAACATCATATTTGTGGCATTGGTTAACACTTTTCTGTTAGCAGCGTCAGCGGCTTCTTTCGCTCGCTGCTGAATGTTCCCGTACTGCTGAACACCGATACCAGCTAGGATCCCGAGGATTACAACAACAATCATCAATTCGACCAGGGTGAAGCCTTCTTGGCCCTTCAGCATTTGCCTGATTTTCTTCAGCATTCTTTGTCCTCCTTGTAATAAGTTACTTAACAGTTCCGTTAAAACACATACTGCACTTTAAGCCCCAGCCTCGGCGGTTCAGGCTTGTCCTTCGCTAGAGGCCAAACCATATGTGGTTCGAACTTCAGCTGCTGCCATTTTAAAGGTATACCAAACACTAATTTCGGTACCCATTGCCGATCTTCCATGAGATCAAGCTGGATTCTTCCTTGAAACAATGGCACACCATACTGAAGATAGCCTGTGAGGCCTAATTGCTCCTCTCCATAAACTCCACCTATTCCTCCCTCAATCCTGCCTGCTTGCGCGCTCACCCCCCCTGCAATTCTCTTTTTTTCGATCTCCACCCAGTAACCCCGTTCGTATTCTGTCTCTTGCTTAGAACTCGTGGTCACTGGGCGTGGGGAAAAAAATCCTTGTGTACCAGACCTTCACCATCCTTAACGATCCGCGGTATCAAAAAGATTGTCATTTCAGTTTGGGTCTGTTTAGACTCTTTCCACTGGAAGAGCTTGCCCAGGAGGGGCAGTTGGGACAGGAAAGGAATCTGTTTGATCGTCTCATTGTCCTGCTCCTGCAGAAGGCCGCCCAAAACAAAGGGCTGACCGCTTCTGACCCTAACCGTCGTTTCCGCTTCTCTGGTTCGGATCTGCGGGTATTCAGTATCTGCCCGCCAGATAAACGTGCTTACCTCTGGCTGAACCAAAATGGTGATGTAATCGTCGTCGGAAATCCTCGGTGTCACGCTTAAGTTGATGCCAGATTCGAGAAATTCGATTGTCCGTGTACCATCGGGGCTGTCCAATACGACCGGAACCCTGTCACCGACGAAGATGTTAGCCGTCTGGCCACTCAACGTAGTCACTTGAGGATTGGCCAAAAGCTTGGCATCCCCCTGCTCCTCCAAAACCCTCAGGGCTAGGATCAGATCCCAGGATTCCCAATCCAGTTCGAAAAAGACCGGGGCGGTACCGCCTTGGAAAGAAGGCATGCCCTTCCAATCCACGCCGAGGTTCTGCAGGGCTTCTGTGGCGATTTCCTGCACCCAGACTTCTAACACTACCTGAGGCAGCGGTTGGTCGAAGTCAGCTAGGAAAAGGTCCACTTCCGCCAATTCTGCATCCGTACCCCGTACAATTATACTTTTCCGTTCCGGATCAAGCTGGATCCTCTGAACGTCCACTATCATTGACAGTGCTGTGCGGGCGGCATCGGGTTCGGCATAGTCCAAACGGTAGACTTTAAGCCTTTCGGTGCCTTCATCTGCCACGGCGCCGACAACCAAGGAATGTTCAGTAATCTCCACCCTTATCTGCACTAACTGCTGAATCTGCTTGATGATTTCTTCCGGTTCTTGATTTCTCAATTCTAGGTAAAGACTTCTGTTTTGGAGTGATGGATCGGCGATTAGGTTTAGACCCATCTCCGCACTTAAGTCCTTAAAGATTTCCAGAAGTGACCGGCTGCCTTCTGAAGAGTCTCCTCCAAGGAAAGAGCGATCTAGGGTTGCTATTAAGTTCTCAGCCCGATCAAGGACATCTCTTGAGCCCAGCAAAATGATGAGATTGCTTTGGGGCTGGACGTATACATCGGTGCGAGGCATGACCAGTTCCAACGCTTCTAGCACGTCGGTAACAGGCACACTTTGTACTCGAATATAACGTATATCCCTAGCATCGAGTTCAGCTAGCCTTTCAGCGGGGCCCACGATCAGCGTATTTCCTTCCAGACGATAAACAAAGCCGGTCAGTTTAGAGACGAGGTCTATAGCCTCTAGGGCAGTAACATCCTTAAGTTGAAATGTACCTTTTCCTTGGACGGCAGGATCAACCAATACATTGAGTCCAGCGCTTTCCCCTAGAGCACGGTAAATATCTGCATAATCTACATCGTTGAAGTTAATATTGAACTCGGAAGCCCAGACTCCAGTGACAGCCATCAGGCACAACAGCACTACACCAATTACAACAAGTGCTCGTTTTCCGCTTGTCATGGCGCTATCTCCCCATCCCTATTCTGATAGAGCGTCCGTCTTGGCGGAACTCCGCAACACCATCCTGGACTGTCACTAAGGTCCAATCGTACAGCGCTTCGCCCTGCCTGACCAAGCTGGTTTCGCCGCGATATTCCACAAGGACCATAGACTGATCCGTACTGCCCAAAATCCCCTTTATCACAAAAGTGGGAAGATCAAGTTCCTGCACGAGAAGTTGAACATCAGCCCACTCTTCCTCAAGCGTATAAGCAGCCACGCTTTGAATCCGTTCATCCCAGATGAAATCCCTTTCTGGCCAAAGCTGCGCCAGGGCGGCCGCAATTTCCCTGCCGTCGCCGTAGCGGACTGGGATTACACGGCGGACTATCCTTTCGCCATCTGGTTCATCTGCATCAGGTTCGGCGGGAACGGCGGGTACAGTTGGTTCGATGGGTACATAGGCTGTCTGGTCATATTCACGAATTATGTCTAGAGCTACCGCCAAGTCAGAACTTGGTCCATAAAGCACCAAGAGGCCGAGCTCTGCATCGGGATAGCTTCTCACATTAGGTACCACCATGTTCACTAAACGCTGGGCCGCTTCCACGCCAACATGCTTAACAGCAACAAAGGCAAAGTCGTTGCTTTCGAACTCCTGTTTGAGCCGTGCTTCGCTAGCAATCACCAAGGTATTGCCCACCAGCTGATACCGGTACCCGGTGGTACGGGTAATCAAGTCCAGTGCCTCGCCCACCTCAAGATCCTTTAGGGCAAAGGTTACATTGCCAGATACGGAAGGATCAACAAGGACGTTGTAACCACCCAGTTCACCGAGGATTTGAAAAACATCCACTAGCGGTGCCTGTTTAAACTCCATGTCCACAAGCTCCTTCGCCTGGGCTAAAGACGTAAGGACGATTAGGAGGATCAAACACACTGCTACCGGCGGAACCCTTCGGACCTTACACCAACATTTCATTTCCATCAACTCCCCAGATTCAGTCTAAGCTGTACTCCATCCAGATCAAGCCAAACACTATCTCGAGAAATATCGCTGATAACCGCCTCCCCGAAGCGTTCTCCAACTGTGTACCAGCGCTGCACACCATTTCGAGAAAGGAGCACCCTGCTCCCCTTCCCCGCCTCCACCACGCCTAACACCTTTACATTAGGCTGGAGGAATTGGGCCAAAATCTCAAAGGGAACACCAAAGCCCAGATTAGGCAGATTTACCAGTTCCAACGGAGTCTGGGCAGGCCGCTGCCAATTGGAGGCGGAAGCTCGTCCGAGAATCAGGACCCGTAAGTCCGCGTCTACCATTACTTGAAATTGGCCATCACCAATATAAACTAAGAGCAGTTCGGTGATCTGCAGTGTAGGCAGAAGCTCCTGCAGCTGCAAGATGAGGCTGTAGACTGTGCCATCCCCGGTTAGGATGAATGACAAAGGGATCACTCCGCTAGCGCTACTGGAATTTGCTTCCAGTGGTACATGTTCCAGGGACTCGAGGGTGACACCAGCTGAAGTGCTCAGCTCTGTAATCAACTCCAGAACGGCAAACAAGTCGTATTGAGATGGGATTCTCTGCCCCAATGCATACAGGCGTCTCTGCACATCCATCTTCTGAGTTTCCAATGTGGATCTACCGGACACAACCCGCAGCAGATTATCCGCAGCCATTTCCACCCGCTCAATTTCCGCCAATAGATCCTTTTTCCTACAGTGCGTAGGTAAAAAAACCGCGAGGAAAACCAGGGCTGCCACAAGGTAAAGGAGGATAAATACAACGAGCTGCCAAGAAGCCTTTTCCCTAATAGCTCTAAGATCAATCACCTTGCTGCACCCCCTTTACTTCCACCGTAAAGAGCACAAAACCTGTGTTCTCCAAGGGACGCACTATTGCTAAGGACGCCTCTTCGCTTACTTCGTTGAGGTAGTTGAGGTAGCGGGACAAAGCGGTCATGCTCTTTGAATACCCCGAAATATTCACTTGCTGGTCCGTCCAAGTAATGCCCTCGATCCAAAGTTCGGCCATACCGTGGGACATTACCCGCGGCAGTCGTTTCAGCGAGTCATTCTCTGCATTCAGGAGAGCCCGTTTTACCTTTTCTTCTTCCTCTAATGCCCCGATTTCTGATCTAATGGTCTGAATTTCCTGCACCTGTCTCTGCAGCGAAAGTTCCCGTATTTTCGCTTCGTTTAGGTCACGTGTTAACGCAGCAACTTGTCCCTTTTCCATCCAGGCAAAAAGCACCGCCAAACCCACAAGTAAAATCGCAAGGAGCCCCACTAAAAACTCCCAGCGGACTTCAGACTGCTTTAATGGCCTTTCTTCCGGGGGGAGCAGGTTGATCTTCACATCTCTAACCCCCTTAGACCCAGGGCCAAGGCAGAACCGAAACAGTTGAAACGACCAGGAGCCTGGATCTGAAACTCAAGGCGTAACTCCTGTTCCCTCAGGGTTGTGACATTCAGTCCCAACTCCCGCTTCAACATCTCGCTTAGCCCCTCCAAATCAGCAAAGTCGCCAATTAAGACTATCTCATCCAGCATAGACGGAAAACTTGCTGCCCTTTCCTGAGCCCGGACAAAGTCCAGGGTCTGCAGGATTGAGCCTGTAAACTGCTGCACAGCAGCCCTCAGCAGCCTTTTGCTGCCCGTTCCCTCTAGCAGAAGGTAGTCTAAATTATGCTTTTGGCACAGCTCCTGGGCCTGCTCCGCCGAACACTGAAATGCTTCCTGTACACCTTCCCTAAGATGGGCCATACCCAGCGGTACCATGCGCAGCACTTTAAACACACCATCGAGGATTACCTGCACTGTGGTCTGACCATCACTTGCCTCCACATAGGCACGCCTCTTTCCATCCCTTAGCAGGTCACCCCAACCAAAGGAAGGAACATCTATCCCTTCCAGCGTAAGACCTACCTGGCGCATCACCTCAATGTAAGGATCTAGATTCTTCCTCTGGCAGGCCACAATCACAACTTCCATCTCCTGCTCCGTCTCGGAATTGACGAAGAAGTCGTAGCACACATCACGCATGCTCGGTATGGGAAAGGAAACAAGCTCAGGTAGTTCATACTCAATCGCCTTCTCAAGTTCACGCTTGGGCATGGCCGGCATTTTATGGGTCTTAACCGTCACCCATGGACTTCTCACACCGAGGACGACCGAGTCCGTGTTGAAATCGGCGGCCTTAAGCAGTGCTTCTAATCCTTGGATCAAATCGCTCCTGCTCCTAACTTTACCGTCCACTATTGCGCCTGATGGTAAAGTCTGCATCGCTAGTCTTGTAACCAGTCTGTTGCGACCTTTACGAACTACTTCAGCTGCTTTGATCTTGGCCAGATCTATATCGAGGCCAACAACTCTCTTTGCGATTGTCGGCACCTCCCTAAATCGAAGTAACCATCTGCATCATGGGCAGATAGACTGAGATTAGAATAAAGAGCACTACTACAGCCAAAACGAGCATTATAACCGGTTCTAGGAGCTTGGTGAAACTTGCCACTATGAAGTTCACTTCCCGGTCATAATAATCGGCCACCTGCTCCAAGACAGTCTCCAGATTACCCGTTTCTTCCCCTACTGCCACCATCTGCACCAGCATTTTAGGAAACGTTTTGTACTGCGATAGGGACGGGCTGATTCCCTCGCCCCGCTCTACTCCCACTTTTGCTCCCTGTACTGCCTTCTTCACTACCACGTTGTCCATAAGCCGCTCCAAGATCTGTAGGGTCTGGAGCATGGGAATCCCGCTGTTGAGAAGGAGCGCCAGGGTGCGGCAGAAACGGGAGAAGATGACCATCTTCTGCATTTCACCCAACACGGGTATCGCTAAACGCACCGAGTCCCGTACCAAACTACCCTGTTGGGTGGAAACGTAATAACGGTAGAGAAATGTTAGGACTACAAGCCCGCCAATCACTATGTACCAATGTTGGAGCAGCCAATCCCTGGCATTCAGCACCGCGAGGGTGATAGCAGGGGTCTCCACGCCGAAACCTGCGAAGTTGGCCACGAGCATGGGCAGGACCACGAATAGGAGCACAATCACCATCAGGACCGATACCCCGGAGATAATAGCCGGATACATCAACGCGTCGGAGATCTTTTTGCGCAGCTCGTCTTCCCGTTCGTAATACTGGGCAAGGCGGTCTAGCACCTCGGGCAGGGCACCGGACACTTCGCCCGCTTCCACCAGGTGGATAAAAACATGGGGGAAAACATGGCGATGTTTGTCCAAGGCCCGAGTAAAGGCCATGCCGCTGGCCACTTCCAACCTCACATCCTGCAGCACACGGGCAAAGGCCGGTTCTTCCTGCTGCTGTTCCAGGAGTTCCAGGGCATCCACTAAACTCAAACCTGTCCCCAGCATAATGGCAAACTGGCGGCAGAAGAGGGCCAAGTGTTTGGCTTTGAGTCGAGTCTTCTTCTGGAACAAGGAGGTCTTTTCCTTGGCTTCTTTGATGGAGGTGGGGTAATAGCCGCGTTCCCGAATCTGACTGCGGGCCTCTGCTTCGTTAGCCGCCTCAATTACACCGCTCACTTTTTGGCCCGTCTTACTCCTGCCGGTAAAGGCATAACGGATCACAGCTCATTTCCCCCTTTTGGTTACAAGTAGTTGTCCTTCCTAAAGACGACCGTGCCGTCCACCAAATCCCTCTGCACCAAGTCGTCAATGGCCGCTTTCATGGACTGCATACCAAAGCGTGTACCCGTTTCGATCATGGAAGGAATCTGATGTACCTTCTCTTCCCGAATCATATTGCGAATAGCAGGCGTACCCAACATTACCTCCACAGCTGGGACCATACCCCTCCCGCTCTTCAAAGGGAACAACTGCTGCGAGACAACTGCTTCCAGCACCGTACTCAGCTGGACACGGATCTGCTGCTGGCTCTCGGGTGGGAAAACGTCAATTATCCGGTCAATCGTCTTTGCGGCACCCCTGGTGTGCAGTGTGGACAGGACCAAATGGCCTGTCTCAGCAGCGGTCAGGGCAATGGAGATTGTCTCCAAGTCCCGCATCTCACCAACCAAAACCACATCGGGGTCAGAGCGGAGGGCTGAGCGCAACCCGCTGGCAAACGATTTGGTATCGGTGCCAACTTCCCGCTGATTGACTATACAGTTTTTGTGGTTATGTAAAAACTCGATTGGATCTTCCAGGGTTACGATCACGCCTCGCCGCTCCCGGTTGATAATATCTATCATGGAAGCTAACGTGGTGGATTTCCCACTGCCCGTTGGACCAGTTACTAGAATCAATCCGTCCCGGATGTGGGCCAAGTCATGGAGGATTTCAGGCAGGCCTAATTCCTCAAGGGACTTAATGGTGGAGTTTATCACTCTAAGGGCCAAGGTCAACGAACCCCTCTGCCTGGATATATTACACCTAAAACGGCCAATACCTGTAAATCCATGGGAAAAATCCACTTCCCCTTCACTGGCCAGGGTCTCCCGTTGATCTTCATTTAAGAGCGGCAACACCAGCTCTTCTATGTCCTTGGGCATCAGCCTGTCATGGCCTTCCATGGGCTGGATGCTGCCAAAGACTCGTAAAATAGGTGGTAGACCAGCCGAGAGATGGAGGTCGGACGCTTTTTCATGGACCGCTATTTCCACCAAATGGCGCATATCATAATCCACTGCCATGCACTACTCCCCTTCCATATCCACGCTGTAAACTGTACGAATTATCTCCTCTACCGAGGTAATCCCATTAACCAATTTGGCAATCGCATTCTCCTGCAGAGTGGTCATACCTGTCCGCAGGGCAGTCTCCAAAAGTTCCCCTTCCCCGGCACCATTTTCCACCGCTTGACGCATTTCTTTCGTAAAGACCAGGACTTCCCCTATGGCCGTCCTGCCCCGGTAGCCCGTATCATTACAAAGGGGACAGCCTTTGCCCCGGAAAACAGCCCTGGGAGGTTCGAGACCTAGACCTTTGATATACCGGATAATGAGGGGATCGGTCAGTTCGATCTCCTCCTTACACTCACTGCAGATTCTCCGCACCAGCCGCTGCGCCACAATACCAATAATGGTGGAAGAGAGCAGATAGCGCTCTACCCCCATGTTCACTAGACGGGAAATGGTGGCTACAGCACTGTTTGTATGAAGGGTTGAGAGAACTAGATGACCGGTCAAACTTGAGCGTACCGCAATTTCTGCAGTTTCCTCATCCCTGATCTCACCAACCATAATAATATCGGGATCTTGCCGCAGTACTGTTCTAAGCCCGGCAGCAAAAGTGAGTCCTACCCGCTCATTCACCTGGACGTGGTTAACCCCGTCTAAACGGTACTCCACAGGGTCTTCCACCGTCACAATGTTCTTTTCCGGTGAGTTCAGCCTATGCAAAAAGGCGTAGAGGGTTGTGGTCTTACCGCTCCCGGTGGGACCGGTGACTAAAATCAAACCCTGGTTCTGCCGCAGAATGCGCTCAACCAGGCTCAGGTTATGGTCACTGAACCCGAAATCCTCCAGCTCCAAAAGGTGGCTTGATTTATGCAGGACGCGGACAACCAGCTTCTCGCCGTAGACTGTCGGCAGCGAAGAAACACGCATGTCCACATTGTTTTTGCCCACCTGCATCTGAAAACGCCCATCCTGGGGACGGCGCCTTTCGGTAATATCCAACCCCGCCATTATCTTCACGCGCGAATTAACGTCTCCCTGGAGGTGACGGGGAATTTCCATCACATCGCGCAGAAGGCCGTCAATGCGGTATCTAACCTTCATCTTCGTTTCGTGGGGTTCCAGGTGGATATCACTGGCCTTTTGGGTGATGGCCTGCTCCAAAATCAAATTGGCCAGTCTCACACCGGGAGCGTCACCCAGATAATCCTGGGTTTCCAGCTCCTTCTGCCCTTCCTCTTCCACGTATTCGTCAATTAACTCCCTAGCACTTTGGGCAATATTGCGGGTCCGCTGAAAGGCGGCCTGAATTTCAGCTTCAGTGGCAACCAGGGGTTGAATAATCTTGCCTGTTATACGCTGTAGATCATCAATGATATTAATATCCAGGGGATCGGCCATGGCCACCAATAGCATGCCATCTTGGATATCGAGGGGAAGGACCTGTTTGGAGGTGATAATCTGGGCAGGAACCAGATCTACAATTTCAGGCGAGAGGTAGCGCCTGGAAAAGTCCACCCGTTCCAGTTGAAGGTGTTCACTTAAGGCATCAGCCACCTGTGTATCTAAAACATACCCCAATTTTACTAGGGTAGTCCCCAACCGTTCACCAGTAATCCGTTGATCTTCGAGAGCAGCTGCAAGCTCATCCTCTGTGAGCAGGCCCTGCTCCCGTAGGATATCTCCAAGGCGCTTCCGCAAATCTTCTCCTCCTTCCCAACAAAAAGCAAGCATTGAAAGTGATTCTCGACCGCTGGCCCATAGCCATACAAACACAACCACATGCCAACGGCAGCCTGCCGTATATGCATTTCAATTATTCGGCGCGTGCATATCAGCCATCCATTAACACGGCTTGTATGAAAAAGGCACATTCAAGGCGCTTTTTCTCCATTTTACAGATGAATTCGTGTGGACTGTACAGATTTCCTGCATACTCCATGTTATTTCTGTGACAACCCCCAC
>LSQX01284938.1_pt1 | contig 10004 bp, 8 predicted proteins | sample 654561 | NCBI WGS metagenome assembly LSQX01 (sample SAMN04489861, study PRJNA283612) | anaerobic digester metagenome | isolation source: 4 biogas reactors fed with cattle manure at either 37C or 55C with and... | place: Denmark: Kongens Lyngby | collected 2014 | reverse complement strand
TGCATGCGAGAGTGATAGCCTCTAGAAGTTGCTCTGCCCGTTCCAAACAGCCATCATAGGATCCAATGACTTGTCCTACTTCCTGGTAGGCAAGATAGTCTGTCTTCAGTCTCCCAGGACCCTTTCTTATCTTGAAGCCTGCGATGAACTCGTCAATGTCTCCAAAACCGCGATCAACTCGTCTGTTAATCTCACCAAGTACAGCTTTCTCATCAGCCCTAAGTATCCACCCAATAGCGTCTTCCATCGTCCAGTTTTCAGGCCATTGGAGGATTACTTCCGGCGCAGGATTCTCGTCACGAAGCTGTTTAATCTTCTTGTCGCCCTCCTTATCTCCATCCACCAAAGGCACAAGACCTGATCGCGTACGCCGAAGCACACCGAAAGTCTCAATTACAGCGGAATCATGCGTCGGAACCACGCCAACCACAGCACCAAACGGAGGCGCTGCTGAGGGAGTCAGCTTCAACGCCCGCTCGCCGGTCTCGATCACGTCTGCCAGAAGTCTAAACCATTCGTGTTCACTTCGTCCCTCGGGAATAACTACATAATAGTACATCAGAGCTTCAACGACCCGCGCTCGCTCCTCATGAAAAAGCTTGCGAATAGCATTACTCGCTTCCGCATCGAGGGGTTGCGCGAGCAGAGGTGTAGCTGCGAGTTGTGTGCCCCGCTTCTCCAGGAGTTGCACTGACGTGGCAGGGTAGAAAGCTGCGACGCGTGGAGAGTGGCTTGTACAGACAGTCTGGTCTGCGATTGATACTGTCTGAGAAACAAGCCTGCGCTGTAGACCGGGTGGCACGTGAAGCTCGGGCTCTTCCATAGCTAACATAAACGACTTCCCTTGTCTCTTGCGTTCACGACCAAGTTCCAACAGCAAGATGAACGTCTGAAGTGATAACAGACCTGTACCATGCCGCACAATAGGAAGAGGGATATCATCCTCTGTCTGGTAATGCGGGACCAGCGCCTGAAGCAGAGAATCGGAGTCAGTACTAGTAAGTCGTAAGCAAAACTGCGGTGACTCAGGAAGAAGTTGTGATAACTGCTTGTTAATGCGTTCGATGAGCGGCGACAGTCCTATATCATACTCAAGGGGGGACTGAGGCTGGCGAAGTCTGTCACGTTCCTCGAGAATAGCCTGTGCCGGAACGCCGCCCACGGTGGCTACTGCCTTCCGAAACAACTCTGAGGCAAAGGAAAGTGACGCTTCCCATGTACGCCTAGCTGGGAGTACATAGTAACCCACATCATCAAGGAGTCGATATGGTACTTGCTGAACTACATCTTCCTGGAATACATCAGTGATCGCGTCGTCGTCATGGAAGTAGCGAATTTGCTCAACACTCAGCTCCTCACAATCAAAACGTGCCGAGAAGGCAATCTGAGCACAGAGCTCGTGAGGGTCCTCTTTAGGCTCGGGACTAATTCTACCTGTCTCGCGATTCCACCACTTAGGCACCGCCCTGCCTACTCGAAACCAGGCGTCGTGTCTGTCAGGGTCATTGCTGGAAAAACCGCCTAGAGTCGCAATAATGCGGATACGGCTGGTACGACTAGGGCAGCTTCCATAGAAATCATGTTCTGTTAGACTGCGGACAAGGCGCGTCCGCCCAAGAACTAATGACATAGCATCAATTATGGTGCTCTTTCCTGAGCCGTTCGGTCCTACAATGACAGTGTGGTTCCCCAATTTGATGCTTGCACGCTTGATACCTCGAAAGCCTTCAATCGACAGCGCTATCAACTTCATGCTGTCTCCTCCTAGCGTGTTGTCTTCTCCGCCCATCACGTTGTGAGCATTACGATCCGCGACAGCAAAAAGACGGCTTGGCAAACAATCGCCACTGTAACCCTTTTCGCTCCCGGAGAGACCATTGCTTGCATGAGAATTGTTTTCACTGCTTATCGCGTTTCAACACTCTAGACTGAACTGAATGCGGTATGTTTCTACTAATACTTCGCGATGATCGCACCTTCGCTTTGTTCACAAATGCCAGGCACGGGAAAGTCATATCATGCCTTACTCAAAGCGAGCAATGTGGCGCAGTTCGTCCCTGACATACACTGCCCCCTACTCGCCCATCCCCTTGCGATAATGCATTAGCTAGGTGCAGTCGTCTTTTCTATTTCTCGATTATCAGTCAGCGCCGCTTTTAACTCTCAATTCAGTAAATCTCTCATCCCTGATTTCAATATCCTCGTATGCAAAATCATCATGCACAAGCCATTTTCCATGTCTCATTTCTAATCTATGTTTTGGCCCAACAAGAACACAGTTTGGTAAGTATACTTTTCTTACAAAAGGTTCATTCTGCCTGTCCCTTTTTATGTAAGCTTCTCCGGGTGTGTTAGGAATGAACCAAGGCTGTATGCCTATGGAACCAAACTGCATTTGAACGATATTTTGCAGAAGATGAATTGCTTCAAGAGCAAGAACTCGATCATTTGTGTCAATTTCCGGACGAAAGTGAATAGCCCTATTTCGCATAGTCTCAAGTCTTAAAAAAACTGTCGCCTACATCGGGTAAAAGAACATTCCAAGCTAGCAGCGTATTAGTTGCTAATTTCCAGTTATCGAAGGAATGCTTCCTATATACTTGCTTATATTCAGGCGTATCTTTATAATCTTCTCGTAGTAACAGGATCAAATGATTTAGGATACGTTCGCCAAGGGCACATGTTCCAGTTAAAGCTGGGTAATAAGCTCCAATAGTGAAAGCATCTCGACAATTGGCTAAGAAGGTGTTGTGAAATGCCAATACTGAAAATGGCTTTGAGCCAAGATCTATAAAGTTCTTCAGTTTTTGTCCATGACCAAACACTCCATATTGATGCAAAATTTGCTCTCTAACAATGTCTTTATTCTGCAACCATTGCTGTTTAGCATTCTCCGCCCAATGCTCGTCTATGTCTTGTAGTAAAACCGTAGCCCTACTATCAAAATCCATTCCAAGCACCCTATATCGCTTCAACTCACCAGCCCCTTAATTCGAAGCAGTAATTGACACTACACCTAACGTCCTACGGATCCCTCAAGCGTGTTCAGTGCGTCCTGAGCACGGCTTCAACGTCTGCGATATGCCATGCAATAGACCGCATCTTGTGCTCTCAAGAACGAAAATCCTTTCGTCTTACAGGCGAAAATACAGTTGCATGTGGCTGTCTTCGACTACTCATTCCCTCTTTTGCTTTCCGATAGGGGTTGTCCCACAAGATCAAGCTCTTCCATTTCGCCGATACGTTTCGTTCGAATTGGCTCTGTCTTCCGATTAGTTGATCGTTTGGAGTCTTTGGTATCGTCGTTATTGTCTACTGATTTCGTCTCATTACAAGGATCGGCCATGATCCTAGCCTCCTTTCATTTGTCACTTAGATTCCACTTGTTCTATGCTCGCTTGTCTAGTCGCACTTCCACCTTAGCGTAGACCTATCTGACACTAACCAAGCGCAGCAGCGAAAGACTAAAGCGTTCAATGGTCATCAGGACCAGCACTGCCCTTTACCACACACTGCTTATCGTGGCAACTTAAGACTGTTCGGGCTGAATCGAATCGTATCCATAGTGGCCAGCAAGACAATCAGCACAATAACTATGCTTAGAGTCACGCATCGCTGCGCCCATGTATACCATCTGATCTTCTCCTTCGCCACTGCTTCAATGGATACCACTGTTTTGTGCCATGTTGCTGACAATCGAGTCACACAGTCTTCCGGTGCCAGATCAATAACACCTTCCTCAAACAACGCCTCGGTGTCTATTCGCTCATACTCTGAAATGTCTATGACCTTCAAAGCAAAAACCATTCCTATGCCGAGACTAATTACTGCGATGACACAGGGCACTAAAGCCCACGGCATTGTCGACAGCAATGTGACAAGTCCTCGCCCAAGCAGTCCAACGAAAATACCGGAAGACGATAAGAGCATACCGGCCTTGCCCTCTATAGTACGAATACGACGGTGCTCAGAGTTAAAGACTTGAGTCAAGGTATTCAGAATCAGATGCACGGTTGTCCCATCGAAATTCTGTGCATGCATTCTGTCTGGATCACTGTCACCGGTAATCCTCTGATCATTGTTGCCACTCATACACACAACCCTCCAGTACGGTTAACATCTAGGTTCCGTTCGCTCGTGCATACGCTTTCGGGGCTTCTGTGGGATCATACTAGGTCTTGCAACAAGCTGAACTAAATGATAACAATACATTCTTCACAAGAGGCGTCTCAAGGTAGCCAGACAGGTAAGGGTCTTACTAAAGAGAAACCTAAATAGAAGGCGCATGTATTTCGTGAGCTAAGAGCCGGATGAATCGCAAGATAATAAGTCCATACGTACTAGGTTCGTGCGTCATAGAATATCGTTATAGGAGTCGGATGAAGGTGTTGAAAAAAACATGAGTGAATAGTACAGCAGCAGAAATCGCAATTTAGTCATGCGCAAGACCGCGTCAACTATTCGTCGTCAAATTCCATAATCCTTCACAGATCTCACCCCGTAGTCGTTACCTCTGTAGCTTGCTGAGATATGGTCTTCGGCTCGAAACACTCCATCATGGCATGAAATACAAATCGAGGGATCTTCCTTACGTAAAATGACTTGTCGTCATGCCCAGTCTGCCCGAATTTGATTGAGTCTCAGTTCAGTAAGCATTACCTTTACCCCTTTGACCACTGTCTCAGCATACCTATAGCAAAGCCAACTGTCCATCCACTTTCGGTTGGCGTTTAAAAAAGCTCGACCTTTGGGCAAGAGCTTTATCGATCTCCCTCTCACCTAATCGTTTATTCGGAAAGAAGGATATATCATAGCCGTTCTTGTGCGCCTTCCATGAGTTGGTTGCAGCTGTATGAAGTATATTTGTCATACACTCTCCTAACTCAACCTTGCCCTTTTGACCGGAAGATTTATCAAGCTGTTGCGATATGGAACCCACAAGAACGTCTGCCAGCTGAATAACATGCGACTCTGCCTTATGGACCTTCTCTTTCTCATGATCTGAAGACACAAATACGATATGTTCGTTAAGAAATTGGATACGGGTATCCGCCACTACGCTTGGGAGATGCCAGCGGAAATATGGGTGCTTCTGTAGATTACCTTCATCGTCATGAAATACATTAGAAATAATCACTCTCTCATACGACTTGAAATATGTATTGATACTGAACAGGAAAGCAGTGCGAAAGAACCGATTATAGACTGTGGCATATTTGCCGGTGGGTTCATCTCCAGGGCCAAAACCACTGAAATCCAGATTGTGAGTGGCTATCCCCAGCACTTCCCAGTAGACATCGATGCCGGAGTGCTTCTTAAGGACCTGCAACCAATCCTTTGCCACTGCAGTCCGAGGGGACTTACGGGATAGTCCCTTAACGTCACTGATGCTCATCTCCCCATGGAAACCATAACGCTTACGAATACCAAGAAGCTGAGAGATGACGTCCTTTACTGACGAGGATCGAATGAGCAACATGCATATATACCACCATCCCTGTCCGTCCTTATTCGCTGCCATCTTGCGCTCGTCAGAAAAGATAGTAAGACGTATAGTGCTGGGTTCTACTTTATTCCCAAAGAGATCTTTATGTATCTTGTAATGGTTTAAGATGGTTACCTCCTCTCGTACATTTCACGTATGTTCGGTGACGGATATTCCATCGCATCGCTTCAGAATGAGTAAGGCAAGCTATAGTCACCGTGTTAGGCTACTCTCGCCGTGTGTAATACGGCCATGACATTGCTCGAACCTCAGCCCGGATCCACAGTAACACTGAGCGTTCGGTGGCGTAGCAGAAAGCAATATCGGATGATGCAGTGCCTCTCGCCCAATCCACACACCATATCCAGTAGCTTTCTGGGTAGCATCCCAGACAGAAAACTTAACCAACCAAATAGCAATGTGATCGAGATAATTCACCAGCGAATGTCCATCCCAAGACCACGCGCCCAGAGAAGGCAGCAATGGACACAAGCTGCTATCACCAAACACGTGTGGGCATAACCCAGGCAATTGGGGTATCGTCATGAACACCTTTGGATGGCTTGGAGGACCCTCATGACGAGCAAGTAAGAAAAAGGTCCTCCTGAGCTCTTTTTCATCAATAGGCAAGTCTAGCGTCTTCTCTGCCAGATCCTCAGGATCCACGTCTACACGCCCATTTATGTGAACTTGAACATATCGATCCTCCGCCAAAGAACTGATTACAGCAAGAGCATCACTAGGTAGCGCCAACGGCGTAATCGAGCCTACCCAGACCGGCGCAACTGTTTCTTTTGGATTCTTTTCCCCCGGGTGGCAGCCCTTTGGCTGCCACCCAGGATAATGCTTCTTCATCTGACGACATTCATACTCCCATCGCTCGGGATCCTCTAACCACCATACTGGACTAGGCACTCCGAAGGTCGGTTCAGGCTTCACGCGACGGGGTGGAGGATCTCCGCGTCCTGGGAAATCCTTTGGTGGACCCGGCCTGTCAGGATTACCCGGTGGTTTCTTTGGTTTTCCCGGGTGGTCTTTCGGTGGGCCAGGCGGATTTGGGTTGCCGGGAAAGTCCTTCGGCTTTCCCGGAGGTTTATCAGGAGGCCCAGGCTGACTGTCCGACCCCCGTTGAGTGTTGGAAGAATCCTGAATGTTCCGTACAACGTCTTCATCTTCCTTCATATTGTACTCCTACTTTCGGGGGGCAAATTTGTTTACCCAAGAGACAGGCTATGGGGAGGATTCGAGGACATTGTGTCGTAAATAGTATGTATACTACTAAGTGCAAATTGGCACAATGTATACACGTCAAACCTCAGGGGCATGGTATTCCCTTGTCACAGACTGTCTCTGGGGAAGGTTGAAGAGGTACCCCCTTATGCGTCCTCTTCAGCCGGGTTGAGTTTCGTTGGCAGACGCCGCACGTACCAGGTGCGGTGTCTGTCCTTTCTTGGAACCCATAGCCTCACCCCCCCAATCTTCTGTTAATCACTGGGAGTATCTACCGGGCGGTTCATGTCAATCGTCATCAGGTCTCTATCTTCATCCCATACTGCTAGGTACCTAACTGTCCTGCTCAAGTTCAGTTCTGGACAGAACCGGGCAACAAAACGGACGAAATCCTTGCTCGAAATTCGAATATAACCATCACGTTCGCGCTCAGCAAAGGGCAGTCCTCCGGATGGCACTTCGGGGTCTTCGTGTTCTTTCCTAATCGGTTTTACCACGATGTTCTTGTTTGCCTTGTCAAACCCAAGCATGATCTTCCAAGGCTTTCCGAGCACCTCTACAGCCGCCCTGTTAAACGTAAGTCCATACTCCGCCATAGACACCATGGGCGTACCGATTTCCGGATCAAACCACAAAATTGCCTCCTCTTCCACTAGGTTCCACCTCCCCAAGGATGACCATACCATATAGATCCATGCCAGTCAACTCTCCGGCGTGTTTCTGATGTCGTTTTCATATCAGTTGTGCAGAATCCGTACTAAGTCTGCAGCGTTTCTGCCGTGGACCTCGTGTAGCCTGTAGGCTTCTAGATAACTCTTGCATTGCTCAATTGTGACCGCCTCAACATTGCGTTCGCCCTTAGCTGCGGCCCCCAATTGCCAATACGCTGCTAAGGACCGCATACCCCTAATGCCTACCCACATGCACCCAAGCAGATGCTGTCAGTAGCCTACTTGCTTTTCTCAGCTACGCGTAATCCGCCCACATCCGCAAGACACATTAATGGTTTGCCAGTCCATGCATAACGTGTCTGCACAATCCGGATCCCAAAACCCATCGCGTTCTTGACTATTTGCTCGCTACAGTCACACATTTCACGACAACGCAGTTGCCGCAGAGCAGCAAAAGAATGGGGCATAGACGCAACTATGAATCTCACGCCTTTGGAGAGACTCTATAGCAAATAGTACACTCCATGACGACGCATCAACGAGCTGCTATTCTACATTATCTGAGCGGCCTTCTTGGCCCAAAGGTAGGGATACCTTGACAGTCACTGTTTCGGGCGCATTTCATTAACTCCACAGTACTGGTAGCCTTGGCTAGTATTAGCTGTTGAGCATCAAATATTACTTTGTCAATTCTTACATAAACAGTACATGCCGAATTCATCTTTCATAAAGATAGTCCTCTTTACTAAGGACTCTTCATTGGCAGCGCATCGTTCTTTCGAATAGCCCGCAGCCTGCCTAGAATAGCGAGTATGCATCTCGCATGTCATTTGTCTCTATCTGATTTTGCTGTCTTTTTATCCGTTTATCAACAGCTTCCAATTTTGCAGGAATTCTGTAAATGTAATCAAGTATAGACTCAGTAAAATCTATTAAGATCGGCACATCCATTTCCGTAATTTCAATTTGATCAGCATGTGCACCTATATTTCTCAAAGCTCTTATTCTATGAGAGATCTCTGCTAACCCCCTGGGGATATCTTGTCTGTTGCTTAGATCATCAAGCTTTTGTGCCAGCGTTGCCCCCATGGCTTTTCTATCATCAACAATAAACTCCAGAGTCCTTCCAATTAAGACTGCAAATGCGTTTGGCTCGATATTTCTAACTCTTAATGCTGCCTCATAAGCTTTTTTCACTTTCTCCGGCAATCCATCAGTGACTATTATGTCTGTAGGATAAATGATTTTTGCTGAGTATTCACAACCATTCTCTATGTCCAAAGAAAACGTATCCCATGAGGTTTCATACACGATTAGATTTCCGCAAGACAAACAGAGGAATAACTGCCATTTTCTATAGTATTCATCAGTATACGGCGGATCACCAACGGTAACTTCATCTGTATATTCCGCAACTGGCTTTAATGGGGATTTGTTTCCGCAATGCCCACATTGAACATATACCGTTTTCTCTGACATTAATTTGGCTCTCCTTTCTGGCGTGTCACGATGGCAGCCTGTGCTATATGGCGACTAACGATGATATCCTCGATGTATGTATCATCTAGTAACCCATGTTGGGTGTATTACCTACTGTTACGAATTCTTCTAATATCGGGTGTTTCGCGATTTACATCACTAATCCTTCCTTGTTTCCAGTATTGCCCAAGACATACAAGCCTCCTGCCTAAGACATGAACATGTTGGGGATCTTTGGTAAGGCGAAGTCATGCATGGCCCCTATACAACTATAAGTGTTTGATGTAGTGCAAAACACGCTAATGCCTAGAAACCATACCAAACCCACATTCTACCAACTATGAGTCTGCTGATGCCTCTCACTTATTTACTATTACGGATAGCAATTGGGTCTAGGGGAATCTGGCACTAAAACGAAGAAGACTAATGCGGGCTGGTTGACCAATCTATCGTGACGTAGTTGAATATCGGTATTCGTGTATCTACGCCACATCATCTAGGGCAGTATTGAGCTCTCACCCGCTTACAATCTGATTTGCCATATTGTGGCTGGTGTTCTTCAGTCGAATCAAACATCGCGTTACGTCTTCTCAAACCCATCGAAGAACTCTTCAGATAAGCTATGGCATCTTCGATTTCTTGCGACTCAAACTTCCTACCCTTTATGCGCTTGATCTCTCTTACGGTTCTCTCATCGCTGTCATCATCCTCCCGCAAAGCTGTGCCACGCACAAAACTGACAGAAGCCAGCAACTCTATTTCTCTGGGTGATCGCCGGGTGAGTTCTTTCATGACATTGTCAAAATTGGACCTAAAACCAATCAGCTCTTGACGATATTCCCCAATAGGATCATGGGCATTACTACCAGGACGATATTGTAATCTGCTGTTTGGGCTAGTGTCTTCTATAACATCACGAATCTCAAGCCATTCAACACGATCAGTCACTTCATAAGAATATGGGCCGTAGTAATGCATTCGGTGGTTAATCGATAAAGGAACGCCACTGGCCTTCAAGAAATACATAAGTTTCTGTAGGGCAGTTCTACTTATGTATTCACTTGTACGCCTGTACCAGCTCTCCACAACACAAGCAATAACAGCGTCCTCAAATTCCCATGCTAAACACCGCATTGATT
>LSQX01175367.1_pt1 | contig 10004 bp, 6 predicted proteins | sample 654561 | NCBI WGS metagenome assembly LSQX01 (sample SAMN04489861, study PRJNA283612) | anaerobic digester metagenome | isolation source: 4 biogas reactors fed with cattle manure at either 37C or 55C with and... | place: Denmark: Kongens Lyngby | collected 2014 | reverse complement strand
AGGTTAGGGTGTGAACAGTAACAAATAAAGGGAAAAAAGGAACTTCAAGAGTGGAATAGTATTGTAAATACTATTAAAATATGCTAAAATAAGCGAAGTGTTAGCGACGGTTCATACAAATGTGAGGAGGATTTATCAATGAGTGAACAAGAAAAAAGAGTGGAACAAAGCTATCTAAACGCAAAGGAAGTATATGCAGCTTGGGGCATTGATACTGATAAGATACTTAGTAAGATGAAAGAAATACCAATATCCCTAAATTGTTGGCAAGGAGATGATGTTGGAGGGTTCGAAAAGTCTTCTGATGAATTAACCGGGGGAATTCAAGTAACCGGGAATTATCCGGGTAAGGCAAGAACTCCGCAAGAATTACGTTTGGATTTAGAAAAGGCATTATCGTTGATACCAGGTAATCACAGAGTAAATCTACATGCAATTTATGCGGAAACGAACGGAGAAAAAATAGAAAGAAATAAGCTGGAACCAAAACACTTCGCAGCTTGGGTTGAATGGGCAAAAAGTAACAACTTAGCTTTAGATTTTAATCCTACATATTTTTCCCATCCCCTTAGTGATGATGGTTTTACATTAAGTCATGCTGATAAAACTATACGTGAATTCTGGATAGAACACGGTAAAGCATGTAGAAAAATCGGTGAATATTTTGGTAAAGAGCTTAATAAAGCATGTGTAACTAATATATGGATTCCCGATGGATACAAGGATAATCCCATAGACCGTTTTACTCCTCGACAAAGACTAAAAGAATCTTTAGATGAAATATTATCAGAATATATTTCAAAAGAGTATAATATAGATGCAGTGGAAAGTAAAGTATTTGGGATAGGCTCTGAGAGCTACGTTGTAGGTTCGCATGAATTTTATATGGGGTATGCCGTTAAGAATAATACCCTATTATGCTTGGATGCAGGGCATTTTCACCCGACCGAATATATTTCTAACAAAATATCCTCCATGTTAAGTTTTCTTGATGAAATCCTATTACATGTCAGTCGTCCGGTTCGATGGGATAGTGATCATGTTGTAATCTTTGATGATGAGCTCCAAGCAATCATGCACGAAATCATAAGAGGTGATTTTTTAAATAGAGTACATATAGCTTTGGATTTCTTTGATGGCAGTATTAACCGTATTGCTGCATGGGTTATTGGCACAAGAAATACCTTAAAGGCACTTATGAAGGCAATGCTCGAACCAACTGCACAATTAAAACAGCTTGAAGCAGAGGGAGACTTCACTTCCAGATTGGCACTGACTGAGGAATTTAAAACTTATCCTTTTAATGCAGTTTGGGACTACTATTGTATAACCCAAAATGTTCCTGTTAAGGAATTATGGTTAAATGAGGTAAAACAATATGAAAAAGAAGTGCTTGCCAGGAGATTATAATCCTGTTAAATAAGAAAGAAGGTAAATTCGATGTATGCGAAATGTTTAAAAGAATTAATGATAATATCACAAGAAGTTGGCAATCAAGCTAATTATGTACAAGGTGGAGGAGGGAATACCTCTGTAAAATTAAATGATGAGCTTATGGCAATCAAAGCATCGGGATATCAATTAAAACAAATAACACCGACGCAGGGATTTGTAGTTGTAAATTACAGTGCTATTAAAAAATATTATTCTTCTGTCGATTTAAATTCAGATACTGATTTTGAAAAGGAAAGTGTAGAAGTTGCCCAAAAAAATGTAGTTGCTATGGAAGGTATTGAAACATTAAGACCATCAGTGGAAGTTGGATTTCACTCCTTATTAAAAAAGTATATAATCCATACTCATGCGGTGTATTCTAATATTTTGTGCTGTAGTAAAAACGGAAAGGAATTAGCAGACAAATTCTTCTGTAACAAAAATTTAGATTTTATATGGATACCATATATTAATCCCGGCTTTAGTTTAACATTGAGAATTAAAGAAGAAATTGAAAGATATATGTCCAATCATAATAGATTTCCCGAAATAATTTTCATGGAAAACCATGGTTTAGTCGTGTCCTGTGATGACTATAAAAGATGTGTTGATTTACACTCGGAAATCAACACAATAATTAGGAATAACCTTAACATCAGTTTAGAGTATCCTAAAATTCAGATTGAAACCATAGATGGGACCACGCATAAAAGTAAGACAAAATACCTAACTGAATACTTTTTAAAAAACAAAATAACACAAGAATATTTTGATGACTATTCTTTATATCCCGATCAACTAGTTTACCTTAACGAGAGTATATCTGTAAACGCTATGAATAATAAGCTGAATATAAATACAAATACCGGAGAGCTTATCTACAAATCAAACCTGACAGAAGCTGTTACAATTGAGGAAACCTTGTTGGCATATTTGTATGTTATTAACCAAATAAAAGAAAGCGGCTTAGAATTAAAAGTAATGACAGAAAAAGAAAAAGCATTTATTAAGGGGTGGGAAAGCGAAAAATACAGAAAGAGTTTATTAAAAAAATAAAATTATTGTAGTTTTAAATTGCTTAAAGTATAATAATAAAAAAGAGACATAAACAGGATAATTTTTTTGCTTTTACTTAATAACTGTTGAAAGCAGACCCTTTCTTGTCTTGACATTTTAAAACAAAAGGAGTGGCTCAGTAATGGTACATAATTCAATCGATATATGGGATAATTATAAGTATTACGGTGAAGGTGAGGATGGTTTCAGACCAAGATTAGATACTTATATCTTAGATGGAGATAAAGTAAGAGGAAGTGTTTTAATTTGCCCGGGAGGCGGGTATTCATTTGTTGCAGAAAGAGAAGCGGAACCAATTGCACTGCAATTTAATGCTGCAGGTTTCCATGCGTTTATTCTATACTACAGTACAGTCCCCAGAAGACATCCGCAGCCATTATTAGATGTTTCGCGTGCCATGTGTATTATTCGTAATAATGCACAGGAATGGAGGGTTGATTCTCAAAAAATCGCTGTATGTGGTTTTTCTGCAGGCGGTCACTTAGCTGCAAGCTTGGGGGTGCATTGGGAAAAGTCTTACTTAAGTGATACACTCGGTATCGAAAAGGGAAAAAATAAGCCAAATGCGCTGATATTATGCTATCCGGTTATTACGTCCGGAGAATTTACTCACGCCGGTTCTTTTAAAAATTTACTAGGTGACCAAACTGATTTGTTGTCTGAGATGTCTCTTGAGCTTCAAGTAAACGATAAGGTACCGCCGGCATTTATTTGGCATACCGTTAAAGATACAACTGTTCCTGTAGAAAACAGTATGTTATTTGCACAAGCGTTACGTGAAAAAGACATTCCTTTTGAGCTGCATATTTATCCTGAAGGAGGTCATGGGTTATCACTTGCTACGGAAGAAACTGCCGTTGATGATTTTGGGGTTCGCCCCAGGGTTGCAACCTGGCTGAATTTATGTATCAATTGGTTAAAAGGAGTTGTTTTTGAAGATTAGTATTTGTTATAATATTATTACTAAAAGAAACCGTTATCCAGGGGTGTAGCGCCGCTTATCTCCCACTTGCAGAAGCGGGGGTGTTAGCGGCGGTAGTCATCGGATAAGTAGGATGATGAGACTTTTAATATGGGAGGAAATAAATGAAAGATAAAGTACGAAGAATATACGTTGAAAAGAAAAAAGGATTTGATATTGAAGCAAATTCCTTATGCAAAGATTTTAAGGAAAATCTAGGGATTAAGGAACTTGAATACGTTAGGATAATAAATAGATACGATATATCCGGAATTAGTGATGAAGAATATCAAAGGGCAAAAATAACGATTTTTTCTGAGCCGGTTGTTGATGATACATATGATGAAGAAATAAATATAGATAGTAATGAAAAGGCGTTTGCTATAGAATATTTACCCGGTCAATATGACCAGAGGGCAGATTCCGCCGCACAATGCATACAGATACTTACATGCGGTGAAAGACCATTGGTTAAAGCTGCAAAGCTAATAGTACTAGGTGGAAATATAACGCCCCAGGATTTTAATAAGATAAAAGAATACTGTATAAATACTGTGGAGTCACAAGAAGCATCTATGGAAAAACCTTCTTCATTAAGTGCTAAGGTTAATGTTCCTGATGAAATAAAAAGTCTTGAAGGTTTCATTAATATGAATAAGAGTGAGCTTGAGGATGTTATTAGGGAATATGGTCTTGCAATGAGTATTGAAGATATTAAGCTGTGTTGCTCATATTTTAGGGATGTAGAAAAAAGAGACCCTACCTTTACTGAGATTAGAGTTCTTGACACTTATTGGTCAGACCATTGCAGACACACAACATTTTTAACATCTATAAAGAGTGTGGACTTTGAAGAAGGAATCTATACAAAAAGGATAAAACAAGTATATGATGATTATCTAAGAACCAGAAAAGTAATCTATGGAGATAGGGAAAAAGATATATGCTTAATGGATATTGCAACATTGGGGATGAAGGAGCTTAAGAGAACAGGAAGCCTTGATAATTTAGATGAATCCGATGAAGTAAATGCTTGCAGTATTATTGTTGATGTGGATGTTGACGGAGAAAATCAACAGTGGCTTGTTATGTTTAAAAATGAGACCCATAATCATCCTACGGAAATAGAACCTTTTGGGGGAGCAGCTACTTGCCTTGGAGGAGGGATTAGGGACCCTCTTTCCGGAAGGTCTTATGTTTATCAGGCAATGCGAGTTACCGGAAGCGGGGACCCAAGGACACCGTTTGAGGATACAATTCCCGGTAAGCTGCCTCAGAGAAAGATAACTACCGTAGCAGCTAAAGGGTATAGTTCATACGGTAATCAGATAGGGCTTGCGACAGGACAGGTTGCTGAGATATATGATGAAGGTTATGTTGCTAAAAGAATGGAAATTGGGGCTCTTGTAGGAGCAGCTCCACGAGATAGTGTATACAGGGAAAAACCAAGACCCGGGGATGTGGTAATACTACTGGGCGGTAAGACAGGACGTGACGGTTGCGGAGGAGCAACAGGTTCGTCAAAAGCTCATACCGAAGAATCCCTTGAAAGTTGCGGCGCAGAAGTGCAAAAAGGTAATGCACCTGAAGAAAGAAAAATTCAAAGACTATTTAGGAATCCTACAGTAACTAAGATGATTAAAAAGTGTAATGATTTTGGTGCAGGCGGTGTTTCTGTTGCTATAGGGGAGTTAGCACCGGGTCTTGAAATTGACCTTGATGCAGTTCCCAAAAAATATGAGGGGCTTGACGGAACAGAACTTGCTATATCCGAGTCTCAGGAACGTATGGCTGTAGTAGTGTCGCAAGAAGATGTACAACCTTTTATAGCTGAGGCAGGAAAAGAAAACCTAGAGGCTACCAAAGTTGCTGTTATAACTGAAACCGAGAGAATGAAAATGTTTTGGCGAGGGCAAAAAATTGTTGATATCAGTAGGGAATTCCTTGACACAAACGGTGCAAAGCAATACACCGAGGTTTTTGTAAAGCAACCACTACAACAAGATAATTACTTTAATATTAAATCAGAATCTGATGATATAATAAATAAATGGATTGACAAATTGCAGGATATTAATGTATGCAGTCAAAAAGGATTAGTAGACCAATTTGACAGTACAATCGGAGCAGGAACTGTTTTATTACCCCTTGGAGGTAAACATCAACTTACACCTGCAGAATGTATGGCTGCCAAAATACCTGTACTAAAAGGAGATACAACAACAGGAACATTGATGTCATTTGGATACAATCCAAACATTTCAAGATGGAGTCCTTTTCATGGTGCAGTGTATGCAGTTGTTGAAGCTGTTGCAAAGATAGTTGCGACAGGAGGAGATTATAAAGGGATAAGGCTTAGTCTGCAAGAGTATTTTGAGAGTTTAGGAGATGACCCTGTGAAATGGGGAAAACCTTTTAGTGCATTATTAGGAGCGTATTACGCACAGGTGATGCTTGATATGCCTGCAATAGGTGGTAAGGATAGTATGTCAGGAACATTTAATGAACTTACTGTTCCACCTACCCTTGTAGCTTTTGCAGTTAACACGGTTAATGTAAGTAAGGTTATATCTCCGGAGTTTAAAAGCATTAACAGTACGGTAGTAATGGTTACACCTAAAAGAGACAGCGAGGATTTACCTGATTTTGAAGACATAAAATCTAAGTATTCTTTAGTCCATGCCCTTATAGAACGAGGGGAAATAACTGCTGCACATTCGGTAAGAGTTGGTGGAATATGTGAAGCGATAAGTAAAATGTGTTTTGGAAATAAAATAGGATTTACATTTAAAGATAGTGAGATAGATTTGTTTATGCCGGAATACGGTTCTATCGTACTGGAGATACCTGAAGGTCTAAGTGTTGACGAAGTATTTAATGGGACAGAGTACAAAGTGCTAGGCTATACCCAAAAAGCCCCTGAGATTACTATAGCCAACAAGTCAATGGATTTGGATATGCTAATAGATAAGTGGAGTGAGCCTCTTGAACAGATTTTCCCTACAAAGGCAAAGGAAAATCCCGATACAATTGAAAAATATGAGTTCGAAGCTGATAAGATAATTACTTCAAGTGTAAAGACAGCAAAACCAAGAATATTTATACCTGTATTTCCGGGGACAAATTGTGAATATGATACGGCAAAAGCCTTCGAAAAGGCAGGAGGAATTGCAGATATCTTTATTGTGAAGAATCTAACTCCTTCTCAAATAGAAGAAACGCTGCAGGAGATGGTAAGAAGGATAGAACAATCTCAGATTATTATGATGCTGGGTGGTTTTAGTGCCGGAGATGAACCTGATGGTTCAGGTAAGTTCATTGCTACAGCTTTCAGAAATCCCCAAGTTAAAGAGGCAACCATGAAGTTGATTAACCGGAGGGATGGCTTGATTTTAGGAATATGCAATGGATTTCAGGCTCTAATAAAGCTGGGGCTGATACCTTACGGTGAAATTAGGGATATAGATGCGACATCTCCGACCCTTACATTTAACACTATAGGTAGCCATGTTTCACAAATGGTTAATACAAAGGTTACTTCTAATTTATCCCCTTGGTTTAATAATGTGAAACTAGGAGATATTCATACGGTTCCGGTTTCCCATGGGGAAGGAAGATTTGTCGGAACAACGGAATTAATAAAGAATTTGAAGAAAAATGGGCAGATTGCAACACAATATGTAGATGTTAACGGAAATCCCACCTATGATATTAGATATAATCCTAATGGTTCTATGGAAGCGATAGAAGCTATCACCAGTCCTGACGGAAGAATTTTAGGAAAAATGGCACACACTGAAAGGGTAGGCACTAATGTAGCACAGAATATACCCGGTGAAAAGAACCAGAGAATATTTGAGGCAGGAGTAAATTATTATATTAAGTAAATTACATAATAAGCTTTAACATAAAAACTACAGGGGTTCAATTCATTGAACCCCTGTAGTTTTCGATTCTTAAAGGTGATTGAAGTTAATATTTATTTCGTTACTGTTCACAAATTAATCACATTATAAAAAAGATTTCGTTGTAGGCTCCAGAAAAGTGTAGTATAATGGACATAATATAAAATGTTTGCAATTTAGGAGGAAGTATATGGTTCTTTCTATTATATTTATCGTTTCTTTTATAATATTTAGCATCTTAATAAATTATAAGAATAGAATTACATGGATATTCCCCATGTATTTTATAGGTATAGGGATTTTATTGTTTGCATCAATTCTCTATATTGCCAAGTTGTCAAATTATCACTATTCAATGTCTATCGATTATTACTTATATTTGCTTTTAAGTGATATAAAACTAACACTTAGCGATATATCGCGGATTTTTAATTTTGGTATTGCAATAATAATGTTTGCATCCCTTTTTTTCTTTATTACTATCAAGAAGCTGAAATTTTGGGTAAAAATCCTTATGCTGCTTCCAATTCCGATTTATTTATGGGCAAATGACCCAATTACTTACTATAATGCGTTTATACATATAAATTCATTCGATGAAAATGCTAATAAGCAATTAATTTCATATTTATTGGAATTAAATAATCGCTTTAGCAGCTCCATATTGATAATCTATATGATACTACCGTTTTATGCGATGTATCTTTACTCCAAAAACACAAAAATAAGACTAAAAGTAAAGTATTCGCTTATTACATGTATATGTCTTGCAATAGGAGATATTTTTATTATTGGTTTTTTTGTAGTTGGTCCTTTTAGTAAGTTTATGACATCGAATGTTGATTTATTAAAATTTCCTCGAAATTATACCGGGTGGAATTATTATATAATTTTAGAACCGATTGTGATATTTATCATATTGATATTATTATATCTGACATTCTACTATAGGCCATTTGATACATTAACGGTAATAACACAAAAAGATATGAATAGGAATTCTCAATTATTAAATAAGAATTTAAGAATGATTTTTCATGTTTATAAGAATTACTTTTTTGCTATTGACAGATTGTCTAAACAAGGAGTTGACATGATAAATAAGAATAATAATATTACGATAAGTAATCTTTTGGAGATAAATAAATTATCACAAGATTCAATTCAAACAATTGCAAGAATGCTTGATATGTTAAGCGAAATAAAGCTTGCAAGTCAAAACACCAATATAATAGAATGTATAAATGATGCACTGGATAAAACACCCATTCCTAACAACGTAAGAGTAATAAAAAACTTTGAATTTGACGAGATTTACGTCTGCGCAGATGCCTTTCATTTAACTGAATGTTTTATAAATTTATTTTATAACTCATTGGATGCTATAGCACTCAAGCATAATAATGATGCTTTTATAAAGGTTGATATTGTTTGTGAGGAAGATATGGTAAGTATTAATCTTACCGATAATGGTTGTGGTATTAGTAATAAAGATATAAAAAATATATTTAAAGTTTTGTATTCAACAAAGCAAAGCTCCAAAAATTGGGGTGTGGGTCTTAATTATGTTGATAAGGTGATTAAACTTTATCGTGGGAATATTTTCGTAAAAAGCAAAAAGGCAGAATATACGTGTTTTCAAATTACTTTGCCGTTACTTTCAGAAAAGGAGATGAAGAAAGATGAAAAAAATCAGATTAGCTATGTGTGATGACGTTAAATCTTTATGTAAATATTTCAAACAGGAATTTGACATGCATGAAGATATTGAGTTTGTTGGGGCAGTGCATAACAGTAAGCAATGTATAAAAATGGTTAAGGAGAAGAAGCCCGATGTCTTATTACTGGATATTCAGATGGAAACAAACGATGAAGGTGTTATGATTATTCCGGAAATTAGACAAGTGAGCCCGGAAACCAAAATAATTATGCTGACTATTCATGAAGAGAATGATTATATTTTTAAATCGTTTGCTTTAGGTGCGATTGACTATCAGATTAAAACAGCCCCAATTGAAAACATATTAGAGTCAATAAGAGCAGTTTATTCAAATACTTCATTGCTAAGGCCTGAAATAGCACAAAAGATTTTAATTGAATGTGAGAATATGAGTCAAAAGCATGAAACATTACTTTATACATTTAATTTATTGACCAAGCTATCAAATGCTGAATTTGAAATACTAAAAGACTTATATTATGGATATTCATATAAAGAAATAGCGCAAAAACGTTTTGTAGAGGAGTCTACTATTCGTTCACAAGTCACAAGACTTCTCAAAAAGTTTGAAGCTAAAAACATGAGAGTTTTAATTAAAAGTTTAAGAAACATGAAAGCTTTTGATACCTTTATAAATTAATCTTTTGATTAAAAATCATAATAAACTACAATTTATTTAGAATATTCCATATCTTATAGAATTATTTTCATCATCTCTTTGTTCTTATTCACAAGCTATTGGCATAAAGTGTTGATATTTTTTCAGCTTTTTGTTGATAGAATTTCACATTGTTTTGATTCGTTTTTTTAGATAGAATTCAATTAACATATGCAGAATATAAAAGTCGGAGAAGAACACGAAAGTTTAATTACTTAAATAAAGGATAGTGTAAAAACTTTTATGAAA
>LSQX01368043.1_pt1 | contig 10005 bp, 8 predicted proteins | sample 654561 | NCBI WGS metagenome assembly LSQX01 (sample SAMN04489861, study PRJNA283612) | anaerobic digester metagenome | isolation source: 4 biogas reactors fed with cattle manure at either 37C or 55C with and... | place: Denmark: Kongens Lyngby | collected 2014 | reverse complement strand
ACTTTGGTGTAGGATCCGATATAGTCGGTGAAGATGGGCGTAGGTCGGGGAGGCGAGGGACAGGACGTCCGTAAGAGGGCTACAAAATAGGATGTTTTGTTTAGCCCGGTACCCCCTGAGTCGCACATCAAGCCGTTAACTATATCGTGACGACGGAACAGGTGCGCATGGTGAACCTACTGGCTATGATTGATTTTCAGTTATCGTGGCCTGTTCCACAGGTGATAATTGCCCTAAAGGACTACATATGCGGATACAATTAGGGTTGAGGAGCGCAGCGACTGGTAGGGGGCCATGCCCACATCGCCACGCAGTTGGGTTGTAGGGTGCAATGACATATACTGAGACTGCTTATTAAAATATTGAGGGGAGTATGTTATGAAATTTACCGGAAGGGTTCATAAATTTGGAGCTGATATAGATACCGACGCTATTATTCCTGCTCGTTATCTTAACACCTCCGACCCTGCTGAACTGGCCAAGCACTGTATGGAAGATGCCGATCCCAGCTTTCCGCAAAAAGTTCAAGCAGGAGACATTATTGTGGCGGGGAAAAATTTCGGCTGTGGCAGTTCAAGAGAACACGCTCCTATCGCCATTAAAGGGGCCGGAGTGGCCTGTGTCATCGCTTCCTCCTTTGCCCGCATTTTCTACCGTAATTCCGTTAATATTGGTTTGCCCATTTTAGAATGTGAAGAAGCGGTGCAGGCTATTGAAGAAGGGGATAATATCCAGGTGGATTTGGAAAAGGGAGAAATAGTTAACCTGCGTACTGGTGAAACTTATCAAGCAGCACCTTTCCCTGAGTTTATGCAGGATATTATGGCTCAGGGGGGCTTAATTGGCTATGTGCAGCACAAGAAGATTAAGCAGTGATTAGTTCGCAATTATCACTGAATATCAGGCCACGATGAATGAAAACATTGCTGGTCCGCTTTGCACCGAAGTAAGCCGATGTGTTGCAGGCGAGGAGTCTTGGAGCGAGCCGGCTAACACTCCTGCAAAGCCGTGGTATGCGTATATCGTCATAGAGATTGCCACGCCCCTTCGGGGCTCAAACACATAAGTAAGCATTTACAGCAAAAACAAATAAAATCAGCAAGGAGAAAGGAAGGAGTAAATGTTTCAGATTGCGGTTCTTCCCGGTGATGGGATAGGGGTAGAAATTGTTCCCCAAGCTATTAAGGCTCTGGAGGCCATAAGTGAAAAATATGGCCATACCTTTAATTTTACCCAAGGATTAGTGGGCGGTGCCGCCTATGATGTCAAAGGACATCCGCTGCCTGATGAAACCTTGCAATTGTGTGAGCGGTCTGATGCGGTGCTTTTGGGAGCTATAGGCGGTCCCAAGTGGGATGATTTGCCAGTTGAACTGCGCCCAGAGGCCGGAGCACTGCTGCCTTTGCGCAAAGAATTAGCCCTCTATGCTAATCTGAGGCCCTGCATAGTTTTTCCTTCATTAATGCATGCCTCCACCTTAAAAGAAGAGGTTTTGCAGGGAGTGGATATTCTGGTTATCCGGGAGTTGACCGGAGGCCTGTACTTTGGAGAAAAAAGCCGGGAAAAAACCGCTGATGGCCAAAAGGCAACCGATGTGCTCACCTATTCCACTTATGAAATTGAGCGTATTGCCCGCTTTGCCTTTGATGCGGCTCGCCAGCGCCAGAGAAAACTGTGTTCGGTGGATAAAGCCAATGTCCTGGAAAGTTCCCGGCTGTGGAGAGAAACAGTTATGGACTTAGCCCGGGAGTATCCAGATGTGGAAGTAACCCATATGTATGTAGATAACTGTTCCATGCAGCTGATAAGAAACCCGCGTCAATTCGATGTAATTGTTACGGAGAATATGTTTGGAGATATTTTAACCGATGAAGCTTCCATGTTAACCGGCTCAATCGGCATGCTGCCCAGCGCTTCTATCGGTGGTGAAGTGGGTTTATATGAACCTGCTCACGGCAGTGCTCCGGATATTGCCGGTCAGAATAAGGCTAATCCCCTGGCCACCATTTTGTCCGCAGCTCTGCTGTTGCGTTATTCCCTCAAGTTAGAAAAAGAAGCTCAGACTGTTGAACAAGCGGTTCAGCAGGTAATTGATGAGGGTTACCGGACACCAGATTTAGCCGAACCTGGTAAGAAAATTTTGGGTACCAATGAAATGGGAGACCTGGTGGCCCAGACTATATTAAAACACTAAGGGTTTGTTTTAGAAGGAGGAATACTGCATTGGGGATAAAAAACTGGACGTAACTATCTATGATACTACTCTACGGGATGGTTCCCAGGCCGAGGGCATATCTTTTTCTCTGGAAGATAAACTGCAGATAGCCCGAAGGCTTGATTCACTAGGCATATCCTATATCGAAGGGGGCTGGCCGGGCAGCAATCCCAAGGATTTGGAGTTTTTCAGAGCCATTCAAAAGGAAGAACTGCAAAACAGTCGTATAGCTGCTTTTAGTTCCACTCGCAAACCAGGGGTTTCGGTTGAGCAGGATGTGAACCTAAAGGCTTTGCTGGATTCGGGCGCACCTTGCGCAACCTTAGTGGGCAAGAGCTGGGACTTTCACGTCTTAAAAGCCTTGGAAACCACTCTGGAAGAAAACTTAAATATGATACGGGAAAGCATTGCTTACCTTAAGGATAAAAACCGGGAAGTTGTCTTTGATGCAGAGCACTTTTTTGACGGGTTTAAGGCTAATGAAGAATATGCGGTGCAGGTCTTGCAGGCTGCCCAAGAAGCGGGAGCAGATTGGCTGGTTCTGTGCGATACTAACGGGGGAACCATGCCCTGGGAAATAGAGGATATTCTCTTGCGAATCCGTCACCTAGTCAAGGTCCCTCTAGGCATTCATGCTCATAATGATGCGGGCTGTGCAGTCAGCAACTCTCTGATTGGTGTAAAAAATGGCTGCCGGCAGGTGCAGGGAACCATAAATGGTTATGGGGAACGCTGTGGCAATGCGGATTTATGTTCCATAATTCCTAACCTGGAACTGAAAATGCAAATGACCTGCCTGCCACCGGGACGATTGAAGAATCTCAGCGAAGTTTCCCATTATATAGCGGAAATTGCTAATATGCCCCATAATAACAATCAGCCTTTTGTGGGCTACGGTGCTTTTGCTCATAAGGGAGGCATTCACGTCAGTGCTTTGCTGAAAGATTCCCTTACTTATGAACATATTGACCCTGAGAAAGTGGGTAACCGCCGTCGCGTACTGGTATCAGAACTTTCCGGTTTATCCAATCTGCTCTACAAAGCCCGGGAATTGAATTTGGACATTAACAGCTATGATGCTCAGACCCGGGCGGTAATCAAGCAAATTAAGGAACTGGAAAGCCAGGGACTTCAGTTTGAAGGAGCTGATGCCTCCCTGGAATTATTTTTACGCAAAGCCTTTGACCAATGGAAAGAGCATTTTCAGCTTAAGAACTTAAAGGTTATTCTGGAGAAGAACGAGCAGGATAATATAGTCTCGGAAGCCATGATTAAACTCTGTGCTAACGGAGAAACTTTTCATACCGCAGCTGACGGTGACGGCCCGGTGAATGCTTTGGACAATGCTCTGCGTAAAGCTTTAACCGAAGTATATCCAGAAATAAAAGATATGCATCTAACCGATTATAAAGTAAGGGTGCTGGATGGTAAAGATGGTACCGCTGCCAAGGTCCGGGTGCTCATTCAATCCGCTGATTCCACCGGTAAATGGGACACAGTAGGGGTATCGGAAAACATCATTGAGGCATCCTGGCAGGCTTTAGTGGACTCAATTAATTACCTGCTGATGAAGCGCAAGCTATCTCAACCGGAAAACAACTAAATATCAACCTTAATGCAACTGAAATTCCACCTCCTGGTCTCACCATAGGGTACAGGAGGTGTTTTTTATGCATAAACAGCTGGAACAGGTTAAGGATTCCATAGTGGTTTTGCGGCCTATTTATGGGCCTTCAGGAGATAACACTGAACTTTGGACTTTTGAAGGCATGACCGTTGATCGCCGCTCCATACGCTCCATAAAAAAGGCTTTAGCACGACTGTATGCTATTGATTTGTTAGCCCAGGGAGAACAGGTGGCAAAACTAGTGGACCGCCAGACGGTACTGCCTTTTTACCTGCAGCCGGAACGGGTCTTTGTTCCCTTAAAAATGCGTACACCAATGTATCCTAATGACCGCTCTTGTGGTTATGTTGATGTAAGCCATATAGAAACCGTTAGTACTGAAAACGGTACGGTTCGTTTGTTCTTAAAAGATGGACGGTCCCTGGAATTATACTGTACTCCTGCTACTGCTGCTCAGACCATCTGTATAGGTCAGAGATTGATCAGCCGCCTGCAGCCTACCAAAAAAAATGTCAATGAGGCCGATATAATTGTCCAAGCAGCTCTTTTAGTCCTCAAGCGCCTGGAGATTTTAGATGATATTATAAACAAAATAGCTAAAATGGAAAAATGATGTTGACCTATGGGGACAAGCTATATACAATAATATTTGGTTTATATGGAAATGATTGTATAAATATTAGGACAGTGTGGAGGGGAACGGACCCATGGATAGTAGAAACCTGGGCAATAACTGTTATCGCGCCATACTTGCCCAGGTTAATTCTCTGGAAGCAGTTTGGCCTGAATCAAGTTATTTAAAGCAGATTTATGAAGATTTAACCGAATTAGCTTTTTACATGTTGGAAAAGGACGGGCATCGAGTCACCAAGGGTATTGAACAAATGCTTTCCACCTTAGAGGAAGTAAAAGGGGCTTTTCCCTCAGAAAGCGATCGTTACTTTATTGAAGTGAGAATGATCATCTCCGAATTAAGAACCCATTTAGACTTCCTGCGACTGGAGTACGAAAAGGATAACCCGCCTAAACGTTTTTACAATGCTGATTAACTCACCTTTTGGGCGCTCCTGATGCTGTAAAAATGCCTCGCGGGGCGATGTGGGCATCGCCCCCTACACCCGCTCGCGATGACACCCTTAAGTTTTTTCTGCATACGGGAAAAAATATAATATATGGTTTTTCCCCCTTGCCCAGACCGAACATATGTTCTATAATAATAACACCCTGGATATGTGAGGAGGGACTTATGATGTGGGTTAAGGAATTACGCGGGCTAGTGGTTCAGGGGGGATTTCTGGATGGATTGGAGGTTAATTTTCAAAGCGGGCTGAATTGCATAATCGGACCTCGAGGAACCGGCAAAAGCAGTATATTAAACCTGATTCGTTTTGCCCTGGGAGACTGGCCTGGTCAACCGCGAGAATTTGTGGGAAAGATGAACGGTTTATTAGGGGATGGTCAAGTAGAAGTAGAATTTGTTACCGAAGTGGATAATATACGGCGGATTAAGCGCAGGATAGGGCGTTATCCGCGGCTCTATGATGATAAAGGTCAATTAGTACAAGAGGGCCGGGAGATGAGATTTAACCTGGAAGCTTACCACCAAGGCCAGCTGGAATTGCTGCTGGATCAGGGGGGAACAGCGTTAATGGATATGCTGGACCGCACCATTGAGGATCTAGAGCCTTTGTTGCGGGACCTGGAAGCCAATATTGCCAAGCGTACTCATCTCCAGCGGGACTATGAAACAGAGGCAGAAAAGCTTAATGAACTGAAAGAACAGGTGGAAAGGAAGGACCTGCTCTTAAAAGAATTAGCTGCTCTGCAGTTAAATGAACCAGAAAAAAGAAAACAAGCCCTGGTTCAGGAAGCGGCTCTTTTTGAGTTTTGGGAAAAGCTGTTTTCCTCAAGAGTGAAAACACTGCACAATATGCTGAAAGCAGACTATCATACCTGTCGCATGGAAAATGCTATGCTGCTTAACCCGGATTTGGTGGAGAGCTTTATCGTTCAGGTTAATCAAACTTTAGAGGTTCGCCAGCAATTGGCAGATGAACTGATTAAGGTTATGGAAGAAGGGTTGGCAGCCATAAAAGAGTTAGGTGCTGATTTGGCGAAACGGCATCAGAACCAGGAAGAACAGATTATGGAGGATTTGCGCCAACAGGGTTTTGCGGGTTGTACGGAACTGGCCCAACGCCGTCAGAATTTGATGAGGGAATTAGCCGAATTAACTGGCTGTGAAGAAGAATACCAGAAAACTGTGACGCGGATTCGACACTTAACAGAACGCAAACAGATCCTGCTTGTAGAAGCTGAGCGCCTGGAGAATTCAATATTCCGCCTCCGCCATAGTACCGTGAATAGGCTTAATGCGGTGTTAGCAGGCAATCCTTGGATCCATATCAATAAGCATAGCGATATAGACGAGTACCGGCGCTTTTTGCAGCAAAGGCTGCAGGGTACGGTAAGCAGGAGGATGATCGATGATTTGGCCCGTCGCCTTGATGGACGTACCCTCATGAACATAGTGAATAAGGCTGATAGTGAACTTCTCAGCCGAACCCTGCAATGCGGAACCAACGAAGCCCGCCAAATCATTTGGGTATTGGGCCAGCGAATGGACAGCGGGAGGATGACGGAGATACCTGTTGGGGATGAAGCTGCCTTATACTACCGGAACAAGTCGGGGGTGGAGTCAGTAAACAGCTATCATCTCTCCCGGGGTACCCAGTGTTCTTTACTGCTGCCGATAGTCCTATTGGCGAGAAAGCCAGTACTCATAGGGGATCAATTCGAGGATCATCTGGACAACGCTTGTATCTATGATATGGTAATACCCCGGTTGTTAAATATAAAGAAAACCCGTCAGGTTATTCTAGTCACCCATAACCCTAATATTGTGGTGGGCGGACAAGCGGATTGGGTGATTGCTATGACCCTGGAGGGTGGAAACGGCAGACTTAAACAGCAAGGAAAACTGGATGAGGAGTCCATACGCTGGGAGGTAATGTCTACTCTGGAAGGTGGGAAAGAGGCTTTCTGCTGCCGGGTGGAATATCTGGGGGTAGGCTGATGGTGGCTAAGGTGCATTTGTTGGACTTTATTATACCTATGGTAGCCGAAGCAGGTTCAGAAGATGTGTCCCTGGCCCAGATGGAGGAAATAGTAAGAGAGGTTAACAGTGATCCTATGGGACAGTGGTACCTGGAACAGAGCAGGATGCGGCAGCATAATTACTGGGCTGACCAGGCGGCCTGGGAAGAAAAACCGGGTACCTATGAGGTGAATGCCCGGGGCCGTATTCAGGCTGGCCATGGGCATTTACTTAAAATAGACTTGAATCAAGGTGTGATTTACGGACCCCAAGGAACCGTTTTGTTAACACCCACCGAAACCCGCCTTTTAGAATGCTTGGCTCGCCAGCCTGGGGTGATTGTGTCCCATAGTGTTCTATCGGATATAATTAGCCAGGATCACACGGGAGCGGTATGGACGGATCCCAAATACCACATTCGCAATCTGCGCATTAAATTAGGTGACAACCTCCAGCATCCTGGTATTATTAAGTCTCGTCGCGGTATGGGTTATTACCTGGAAAAAAATAATAACCGCTTGGTGATATGGTGAGGGCTGACCGGCTGGCTATATAATGGTATAGTATTTACAGGAAAATGATTGCGGTAACGGGAGGTTTAATGGATTTGAAGGCGATGATTATGGCGGCAGGGGTCGGCTCACGTTTAATGCCGCTTACCAGCGAAGTTCCTAAACCAATGGTACCCATGGCTAATCGACCTTTGATGGAAAACATTGTGCAATTGTTAGCAGAGCATAATATTACCGAGGTGATTGCCAACCTCCATTATCATGCGGATAGTATTGCTAATTACTTTGGCGAATGCCCCCGCCCCGGCATGAGCATGGTGTATTCCCGGGAAGAGGAGTTGATGGGAACCGCCGGTGGAGTAAAAAGGTGCCAGTGGTTTCTGGATGATACTTTTGTAGTGATGAGTGGTGATGCCTTAACAGATGTTGACCTGACCGGCCTGGTTCAGGAGCATAAGCGCAAAGGAGCATTGGCCACCATTGCTGTAAAAGAAGTAGATGAAGTTGAGCAATTTGGAGTAGTGGTCAGTGATACCGGTGGACGTATTACCAGCTTCCAAGAAAAACCGCGCCGGGAGGAAGCTCTGAGCAATCAGGTCAATACCGGAATATACATATTTGAACCCGAAATATTTGAATACATTCCCGCTGGACAGTTCTATGACTTTGGCAAACAGGTTTTTCCTCACTTAGTTAAGATTAGGGCACCATTTTATGCCGCGGTTATCAACGATTACTGGTGCGATGTGGGCAGTATAGATACTTATCGTCAAGCCCATGCTGATATTTTGCAGGGGAAGGTCAGAGTACCGGCAGCAGGTATATTAAAGCGGACCGATAAGGCCAGCGTTTTAATCGGTGATGGAGCCGTAATCGAAGACGGTGTCGAGGTAGTTGGCAATGTGGTCATTGGTCCGGGCTGTCATATTGGCTGTGGGGTACTGTTGGATGAATGTATCCTGTGGGATCAGGTACAAATAAGTGAAAAAGCGCGGCTGCAGGGATGCATCCTGGGGACTGGTTGTCAGGTGGGCAGCCATTCTCAACTGGGAGAAGGTATTGTAATCGGGGCTGGATGCCAGGTTGATCCCGGTCAATGTCTGGGCCAAGCTGATAAGATCATCCAGGTTTAGCCGGCCAGCTGTTAACCAAAATATAGCATAAATAGGCACAATTATGGCACAGCGTAATAAATGCTGTGCATTTTATCTTTATATGTCATTTGATAGCAGGATTTAGAAAAGCGATGATAGAATTCATACTTTAACGGAATATATACTCCTTTAAAGTTGGGGGTAGATTCTAAAGGTGGGGAAACAATGGAGAGGAAAGCACTGATTCGGGAAAACACTCGAAACGGGCATCTAATGATGTTCAAAGCTATTGTCATAATTGTGTTTTTAGCAAGTTTGGCTACTTATGCCATTTATTTTGCTGGATTATCGTCTGAGGCTATGACCTTAGGAAAGACCATTAAAACAACCATTGGAAGCGTATTGATTATAGTTGTTACTTACCTATTGGTCAGGATGCTCCAAGATAAAGAAGTATCGAAATATTTGACAGTTTTAATGGTCGGTTTAATCATGTTCCTTTTTAGTATGACCATGACTGGATCTCAGGAATTGTTTGCAACCTTCTACCTGGTAATAGTGTTAAGCCTGGTGTATGTAGATGTAGCACTTACCATATTCGCATCGGTATTAGCCATAGTTTTGCATACGATTCTTATCGTAAGTCATCCCGAGGTAATACCCGCTGGTGCAGTTGGTTCAGTTCTCGGGGTTCGCTATCTATGTTTCGTCTGGGTAGCTATAGCAGCCATTGTGATAATTAACAAATTTAAGAAGCTCTTGGATAGTTCGATTGAAAATGAGGAGAAGGCAGCTGAGTTATCAGAAGGGCTCAAACAGACGGCTCAGGTTGTAGCTAACGAGGTAGCCCTGCTAAGTGAGGCAGCTTTAAGTGTACGCGCTATGGCAGAAAATACGGGCGTAGCAGCTGCTCAGGTCAGTGCCAGTGTAGAAGAATTGGCTAATGCAACCACGGAAGAAGCGCTTCATGCTGGTAAAACAACGGAAGTGGTAAGAGAAATGGCCTTGGCTTTAGAAAGTTGCGGCCAAAGTTTACAAGCAGTAAATCAACAGTCCGCCCAGTTTAACCAAATCGTTGACGGTGGTATAAAAGCCCTGGAAAAGCAGAATTCTTTTATGCAGGAAAGCACGGGCGCCCAGCAATTGGTCAGTGATGCGGTACATGAGCTGAACAATAAATCGGCCCAGATAGTAAATATTGTAGAAGTGATAACTGGTATAGCCAATCAAACTAATCTGTTGGCTCTAAATGCTGCTATTGAAGCGGCTCGTGCCGGGGAAGCCGGCAAAGGTTTTGCAGTTGTAGCGGAAGAAGTGCGCAAACTAGCGGAGGAATCTGGGCGGGCAGCAGATAACATATCCCAGCTAATCAACGAGATACAACAGGGTATGCAGACCACCGTTGAACAGATTGAACGCTCCAGTCAGATTTATGAGCAGCAGGATGAAGCGGTACGAGA
>LSQX01337581.1_pt1 | contig 10005 bp, 10 predicted proteins | sample 654561 | NCBI WGS metagenome assembly LSQX01 (sample SAMN04489861, study PRJNA283612) | anaerobic digester metagenome | isolation source: 4 biogas reactors fed with cattle manure at either 37C or 55C with and... | place: Denmark: Kongens Lyngby | collected 2014 | reverse complement strand
GCAATTCTGGCTTCTTCCGCCAGTCTTTCCTGCTCCAGTCGCTCTGCTTCCAGACGTCTGCGTTCTTCCTCTAAGCGCTTTCTTTCCAATCGCTGTTGGCGGATGGCAGCTTGGTCTACCGCAACCCAACGGGGTTTTTCCATCTCCCTCAAAGCAGCGGCAACTTTTTCCAAATTGATGGTGCGCTGTTCTTCGAGGAAAATTTTTTCCAATTCAACCGGGTCTGAAATGTCCTCTTCAGCTCTCGACAATGGGTCTTCTTGTAGTTCGGCAATAGGTGGATTGTCCATACCGGGCTGCGCAATCGGTGTTTCTTCTCCCGATGGGTCGACTGCCTGCGTCTCCCGGTACTCTTCCTCCGCAATAGATTGGGGTTTCAGTCCCTCCGATGCTTCGGTATGTGTCGAAGTGTCCTGGTGCAAAACCACATCCTGAGTCGATGTCTCATTTTCAGGGGTTGTTTCGGCGTCAATTTTCTCTAAGTCTTGGACCGGTTCGGTCTGTGTTTCGAGATGTTCTTGGACTTCTTTTGGAGGTGCGGGTTTCTTTTTTCTTTTCCAAAACATAGCAACTTTTTCCTTCCATCTACTCGGTGGTGTCGGTTGATTGACCACCTTGGTGTTTTCTTCTTGCTGCCCGACCTCTTGGTCGAGGTATTCGGTTTCATTCTCTGTGTCTGCTGCAATGGGGACATGACCGGTTTCGGGCGCTGCCTGTTGTCTTTTTTTTAATTCCTCCGCAATGGCGCGTTGGTTGACAATATCCGTCCAACGTTTCGTTACTTGCAGGGGTTGTTCGTTTGAGGGGGGTGTATCCTGAGAGATGGACATCTTCGATATTTTATCCTCGATTCGGTTTTCGCATTGATCGAATGTCGAATAAAGATGTTCCCTTTTATGGGCATAACCGTTGTTCTCATTGTGATTGTGATCTCCCATTACGTCCCTTTCCGATTTTCAATATCAAATAATAGTATTTTATTTTATATTATAGCAAAGATACGCCAGATAATAAAGCAATCCTTGTTAAAGCCCTACAATTTCAATGAGAATGAGGTGTTTGGGGTATCATCAGATGAAGAGAAGAGGCGGTTTAAAATTTTTTACGCTGAACACCACCCCACGGGTTGATCGATGATTGGGTGCCCTCTCGGGTAGACCACTGGATTGCGATTGAGCTAGAATTGAAGTTTGATTTGATGTTACAATACAGATAGAAAAAATGTAATCAGAGTAAAACCGACCATTTTTCAGCACATGCCAAACTCGGTGGCGAGTTGCCTATGGGTAGTAGCTTTAAATTCTATGTTGTCGGACTCAAACCGGTGGCACCACCTGTTGTTCTAACAGAGGCTGCGACCTTATAGGAAGGGTTTGGCTTAGGGATGGCACTTATCCTTGAAGACCTCGGATTGTTCTGCGGTATTTTAGGACAGCCTGTGATCGCACATTCTGCTGAAGGAAATAACTTATATCAAACCATAGGAGTTGTCCGAGGATGGGTGCAAGGCGTGGTGATGGCGGTCAGGATGGGGCCGGGTTGTTGATTTTGAAGGATTTGAAGATTGTCAGAAATAGGGGTCAGGAAAAAGTATGGATCAAACCGTTGTTAAAGAAAACGAAAAATGTGAAGATTTAGATTTAAAGGGCTTGCATATCATTCAAAACTCGGAGCTATTTTGTTTCGGTATGGATGCGGTTCTTTTGGCGTGGTATGCCTCCAGGTCTGTTTATTTAAAAACCAAAGTGTTGGAGGTGGGTACGGGAACGGGAATCATTCCACTGCTTTTAGTGGGGCACGAGAGAACTAAAAAAATTGAAGCGATAGAGATCCAAGAGGTTATGGTGGAGATGGCAAGACGCAGTGTTGCCCTAAACGGTTTGGAAGATCAAGTATTGATTCGCCATGGAGATATCCGATCAAACAAATTAGAATTAGCCTACCAAAACTATGATGTCATCATCTCCAACCCACCCTATATGAGAACAAATCATGGCGAACATGCCAAAGGGGACAGTCGCGCCATTTCCCGACACGAAGTAATGATGACTATGGAGGATTTGTCAGATTTTGCCAAGAAACGTTTAAAAGATAAGGGGAAACTCATTATGGTGTACCGGGCGGATCGCCTGGGAGATGCGCTCGTCACCTTGAGGCAAGCCGGCATCGAGGCCAAAAGGCTACGGTTTGTCCACCCCTATGTGGATAAACCGGCTAATTTGGTACTCATCGAAGGCATTAAAAAGGGCAACCCTTTTTTACAGGTGGAGCCGCCCTTAATCATTTACGACGATCAGGGCAATTATACGGAACTCATCAACCGTATTTACGAGGAAGAGCGCTACGGAAAAATTTGGGGACCGATTCATCTCGATAAAGGACTACAACCTTAGGAATTACCGAGGGTGTCGAGGGGAGGAAATCTGAAAAAATCAAACTTTGCTAAAATTGACTTGTCGCGTGAATTAGGATATAATTTTAATAGAATTTAATATGAATGTTGATACCAAGGAAGTCGGTGTAAATCCGCTCAGTCCCGCTACCGTGAACTGTCAAAAGTAAGACGGATACTTTGTATCACAGCTATTCTGCGAGGACAGGTTTTGCCGAAAATGAATGATCGGTTATAGATGAAGTTGAAACTCCTCGTTGTAGGAGTTTTTTTGTTAAGGAGAACGAATTGTATAAAAGTATAGCGAAACGTTTGTTACAATTTATACCCGTTTTATTGGGTATCACCTTTATGACCTTTGCCTTGATGGCCATCGCCCCCGGAGACGCTGCCACCGTTCGGCTTTCTGCCGGTGGTACCACACCAACCCCGGAAATGGTCGCTGCCCTTCAAGCGGAAATGGGATTGGATCGCCCCTTTACCCTCCAATATTTTTCATGGTTGGTGAATTTTTTAAGTGGAGATCTGGGTAATTCTTATTTCGGCAATACACCGGTGATGGACAAAATCTTTCAGGCTTTGCCCTTTACCTTGATGATGGCGGCTTTGTCCATGGTTCTGACTTTGGCGGTATCCATCCCCTTGGGTATCTATACGGCGGTGCGCAGGGACAAATGGGACGATTTCCTGATTCGAGGGTTAACCTTTGTCGGCAACGCTGTCCCTAATTTTACCATAGCTATCTTGTTGATTTATTTTTTTGCTCTGAAATTGCGTTGGTTTCCGGTTTTAGCAACCAGAGATCCCATCGGAGCCATTTTACCGGCTGTAACCTTGGCTATCGTCATGTCCTCCCGCTATATCCGCCAGGTGCGGGCAGCGGTATTGGACGAATTGGCCAAGGACTATGTGGTCGGTGCACGGGCCCGAGGCATCAAAGAAAAAACCATTCTTTACAAGCATGTTTTAAAAAATGTGATGGTTACCATTATTACCTTAACGGCGATCTCCATCGGATCTCTCTTGGCGGGTACGGTGGTGGTGGAGAGCATTTTCAATTGGCCGGGTTTGGGGTCCATGGTGATGGAAGCGATTGGTCGACGGGATTACCCCGTCATCCAAGGGTTTGTGGTTTGGGTTGCCATCGCTTATATGATGGTCAACTTAATTGCGGATATTTCCTACACATGGTTTAATCCCAAAATTCGGGATATATAGGAGGCAGGATGAAAAGAAAGAATGCGGGGCATTTACCAAAAAGTTTTTGGATTTTAGTTATTTTGATCAGCCTTCTCGTGGTGTTTTCGCTGTTTTCAAAGCATCTCACACCCTACGATCCCTACGCAACAGAACCTTCCAATGTTTTGCAACCGCCGTCGGCGGCCCATCCCTTCGGCACCGATGGACATGGAAGGGATTTGCTGTCCCGGGTCATCGTCGGATCGAAAACCTCCATATTTTCCGCCTTTGCCCTGATTGCCATGACCAGCATCTTCGGCACCCTCATCGGCATGATTGGCGGCTACTACGGCGGCTGGGTGGATGCCTTTTTAATGCGGATCACCGATGTGTTTTTATCCTTTCCGGATATTATTCTAGCCATTGCCGTTGCCGGTGTATTGGGGGGCGGTCTATTCAACGCAATTTTGGCGCTTTTTTTAACGACTTGGACCCAATTCGCGCGTTTGGCCCGATCCTCTACCATTTCTGTCAAGGAAGAGGCCTATATCCATGCGGCAAAACTATCCGGTTGTTCCTCACCGCGCATTATATTTCTACATATTTTACCTAATATTTTAGGGGCCTTGATTGTGACAGCCACTTTACACATCAGCGGTATGATGATGGGTATCGCGGGATTATCCTTTTTAGGGTTGGGAGTCAAGGTACCCCAAGCGGAATGGGGATCCATGATCAGCGAAGGGCGCAAGTATTTGCAAACAGCTCCTTGGGTGGCCATTTACCCCTCGGTGGTGATGGTTGCGGTGATGATGCTCTTTAATTTGTTCGGCGATCAGGTCAGAGACCTGTTGGACCCCAAGCATGGTAAGAATTTGCTTAAGAGGAATACGTTATAATAGATAGTCAATGAGCACGATTGAGATTATTCACATCAGAGGATGTTGATAATAAATCCATAACAAGGAGAATATAATGAGAAGAAAAGTATTATTGTTGGCATTGATCCTGATTCTGGCCATCAGTTTGATTGCCGGTTGTGGCGGCGGGACCTCCAGCGGCGGAAAGAAGGACGACGGTTCTATTGTTTTCGGCAGTACCAATGCCGTCATGCCCACCTTAGACCCTGCCGTGGATTGGGTGGGTTGGTACCCCGTACGCTATGGTGTTGGGGAAACGTTGTTCAAATTGGACGAGAGTTTGCAACCCGCTCCATGGTTGGCGGAAAGCTATGAAAATATCGATCCCAACACGTGGAAAATTACCCTAAAGGACAAGGCGACCTTTTCCAACGGTGAAAAGGTAACCGGCGAAAAAGTGGTAGAATCCTTAAAACGCGTCGGGGAGATCAACAGCCGTGCGGCTTACATTCAGGATATCGACTTTTCCGTAGAAGGCAACACCATCACCATGAAAACCCCGGAACCCAATGCGACTTTGATTTATAACTTTTGCGATCCCTATGCGACGATTGTAGACGTAGCGAACACGGAAGATTTTGAAAATGCACCGATTTGCACCGGTCCTTTTAAAATAGAGAGCTTTGATCCGGAAACCAAGGCCGTCATGGTTAAAAATGAGAACTATTGGGACGGTGAGGTCAAATCCCAAAGTGTGACCTATATCGACGTCAGCGATTTTAATACCTTGGCGATGTCACTGGAAACCGGCGAGGTGGATGTCGCCTTGGAGCTGAGCCCGGAAGCAGCGGAAAGTTTAAAGGACAAAGAGGGCATCGTGGTATCTCAAACCGTACAACCCCGGACCTATCAAGTCTATTTTAATATGGAAACCATGCCGGACAAGGCGGTACGGGAAGCGGTGATGACGGGCATCGACAAACAGGCCATTTGCGAGGAGCAACTAAAGGGAGCGGTGACTTCGGCTGTTGGCGCTTTTCCGGAATTTACCCCCTACAACGATAAAGACCTGAAGGCCAGAATCTATGATATCGAAAAGGCCAAGCAAATTTTGGCCGACGCCGGTTATGCAGATAGCGATGGCGATGGTATCGTTGAAAAGGATGGCAAACCCTTAACCCTTCAACTCAGCATTTATAAACGTTTGGCCATGGAGAGCATCGGAACGGAAATACAAGCACAACTTAAAAAAATCGGCATCAATGTAGAGCTTAAAGTATTTGAGAAATCCACTTACTTTGAACCCGGAGATTTTGATATCGGCATGTATTCCATCGTGACCATGCCCATTGGAGAGCCCTCCAAGTTTTTAGCTGATTGCATGATGGAAGGGGAAACAGCCAATTACGGTCATTACAACAACCCCCAAGTCAATGACAAATTAAAAGAATTGCAACAAACCTTTGACGAGGATAAGCGCATCGCCTTGGTAGCGGAAATTCAACAAACCGCCATCGACGACGCCGCTTTCGATTACATCGGTTTCAATAATATGATGGTGGCAGCAAAGGAATCGGTACAAGGGTTTACCACCCATGCCAACGACTATTACCACGTCACTAAAGATTTAACCAAATAAAACCATGAGGGTAGAAGCAGCTGCCCTTTGGCTTTCATTTGGTTGCAACCGAACGGCGGCATTGCAGGAGCAGCTGCAGCCGCCGGCTTTAAAGAAGTTTTTGAAAAATAGAAAAGAAGAAATAGATAGGAAAAGAAAATGGCGCCACTATTACAAGTAGAAAACCTTTCTGCCGGATATGGCGGAGTCAAAATTGTCAGAGATGTTGTCTTTAATTTACATGAGAACGAGGTCTTGGGCATTGTTGGCGAAAGCGGATGTGGCAAATCCACCATGGTCAAAGCCATTGCCCGATTAAAAGGTATGAATACCGAGATCTTATCCGGAAACATTCGTTTCAAAGGTCAAGACTTGAGCACCTTGTCCAAAGAGAAGAGACGAAAAATAATGGGAGAGGACATGGCCATCATCTTCCAAAATCCGGAAGCCAGTTTAAACCCTTCGCGAAAAATCGGGCATCAATTTTTAGAAACCATGCAAAACCATCGAGGTGCCGTTCGTTGGTCAGAAATGCGGGACAATGCGGCGGAAATTTTTAACAAAATCGGTTTAGACGAGGTGGATCGCATTCTAGATGCTTATCCCTTTCAATTGTCCGGAGGGATGGCACAGCGGGTCGCCGTTGCTTTAGCCATGCTCCTAAAACCCAAACTCATTTTGGCGGACGAGCCGACTTCCGCCTTGGATACCACCGTTCAAAAACAAGTGGTGGAGGAAATGCTGGCATTGAAGAAAAGCCTCAACACCGCTATGATTGTCATCTCTCACAACATGGGCGTCGTCGGCAAAATGGCGGACACCATCGCTGTGATGTACGGTGGCAGAATAGTGGAAATCGGCTGTAAAGAGCAGATTTTAAATGCGCCGGCCCACCCCTATACCAAGGCGCTTTTGTCGGCGGTCCCTAAATTGGGCGCCGGTTTACCCGTCGGTTTAAAGGGACGGCCGCCTCATTTTAGCTGTATCAAAGAGGGATGTGGCTTTTACGACCGTTGCATATATTGTACGGAAAAATGCGCAAGTTACAATAACGTCGCCTGCGAAATTCGCAAAGACCATTGGGTCTTGTGTGGACGAAAGGAGATCTATGCCTGATAACCTCGTGTCCTTTAAAGGGGTCTCCAAAACTTTTTCCGATGGCAACTATACGGTACAGGCTTTAAAAGACATCAGCTTTTCCATGAAACCCGGCGAAATATTAGGTGTCATCGGAGAAAGCGGCAGTGGTAAATCCACTTTGGCTAAGGTCTTGACGGGTTTGCATCGAGTCAGCTCCGGGCAAATTCTATATCGAGGCGAGGATATCGTCCACTATAAAAGAGCTCAGTGGCATCAGTTGTACACAAAAGTACAAATGGTTTTTCAAAGTGCCGTCGGCTCCTTTAATCCGAGGCGAAAAATTGGCCCCTCTATTGAAGAGACCATTTGTTTGTTGTGTCTTGAAAGAGGAAATAAGGCCAAGGATATGGTCGGCGAGCTGTTGAAGCAAGTGGGTTTAAAAGAGTCGTATCGAGACAAATACCCCCACGAGCTCAGCGGCGGAGAGTGCCAAAGAGCCGCCATTGCCCGAGCCATGGCCGTCCATCCGGAGCTTTTAATCTGCGATGAGGCCACATCGGCACTGGATGTTTCCGCTCAGGCGCAGATCATCGAGCTGTTACTGAGTTTAAGAGAAAGGCAGAACATGGCCATTTTATTTATTACCCACGACTTGCCCTTGGTCAGCAACTTTACTGAAAATTTGATCATCATGCATGCCGGCGAAATTGTTGAAAGAGGCACCACCAAAAATATCTTAGAAAACCCTCAAAGCCGCTATACCCAAGCATTGATCGACGCTATTCTGTAAATGTATTAGAGGAGGATTTTATGACACAATTTTTTTCTATGAGCCGTATTTTGCCTGAGAACAGGCGCAAAGGCCCGGTACCGAATACAAAAAACGCCTATCAAAATTTTTTGAATGTGGCGTGGCCCGCCGCCATGCAAGGTTTGCTCATTGACCTGATGATGACCATCGACTTGGCGATGGTCGGCACCTTGGGTGCTTGGGCATTGGCTTCCGTCGGCGTGATGAGCCAACCGAAAATGGTACTCCACGTCATGATGCGCGCCTTATCGGTACCGGTTACCGCCTTAGTAGCTCGAAGAATGGGCGAAGGCAACAGACAAGCGATGAATGCCACTTTAAAACAGGGCATCTCGCTGACACTTTTGCTGTACTTGCCTATCGTTGCAGCGGCTTTTTATTTTTTGCCCCAAATTATTTTATTTACCGGGGGGCAATCCTCCTTAATCGATCCGGCGACGCGTTACGGTCGCTATGTGACCATAGGTGTTTTCTTCACCGCTTTTACCCAAGTGATCGGGGCTGCACTGGTCGGAACCGGCAACACCAGGGTGGTTTTTAAGGCCAATGTCATGGGCAATGTGGTCAATACCCTTTTAAACATCGTTTTAATTCACGGTATCGGGCCCTTTCCCCGTATGGAGGTGGTCGGAGCCGGGCTTGCCACCATGGTTGGCAATATCGTAGCTCTGTTGGCGATTTCCAGAGAAGTGATAGGCAGCGATAAGTTGTTGACCCTCAATGCTCCCGGAAAGTGGTTTGATCCACAAATCTTAAAACCGATTGGAAAATTAGGCAGCAGCTCCCTAGGAGAGCAAGCATTTGAGCGCTTTGGCATGTATACCTATACCATGATGGTGGCCCGACTGGGTGTTGTGCCCTTGGCAGCCCACCACGTCGTTATGAGTTTGTGCGATATTTTTTACTCCTTTACCCTTGGGTTGGGTTCTGCCACGGCTTCCCACACCGGGCAAAATCTCGGTAAAAAACGGAGCGATATGGCGGAAGCCTATGGCAAAATCGGCATACGGGTCGGCTTTGTTTTGGGACTTGCGGCCTTTGCCGTCTACGTGGTGGGACGAACACCTTTAATGTGGATTTATACCCAAGATGTCCAAGTCATCACCTTGGGTAAAGCTTTGACGGTGATCATGGCTTTGGCCACGGTGCCACAGGCGTTTCAACTGGTGTATTCCGGTGTGTTAAAGGGTGCCGGCGATAATTTTTACGTGATGGTGTATTCCCTCGGGGTTATTGCCGTTTTCAGGCCGCTACTCACCTACCTGTTGTGCTTTCCATTAGGCTTCGGTATTTACGGGGCGTGGATCGCCCTGGTGGTAGACCAGAGTCTGCGCATGGTTTTTTCCGCCAAACGCTTTTATGGCGGCAAGTGGAAACACGTGCGCATTTAATCAATCAAAAAATAAAAGGACCTGAGCTCTCTGCGGAGGTATCCCGCAGAGAGCTCAGGTCCTTTGTCGTTATGCAATAGCCGGTGTCGCCCTTATTTAAAGGTGGTGCGATAAACTTGAATGCCGTCCAAGGACCACTGGTTATCGGAAAAAGTACCGGGCTCCAAAGTGTTTTGGATGCGTTCCATGGTGTTCATCCGGGCATCGATGACATCGATGTGGTGCAACAGCTCCGCTTCGGCAAACATAGGTCGTTTGGGACTGCCGTATTCCGCTTCGTAGTGGTGGGAGAGCAACATATGTTCCAACAACAATAAAATTTCCGGATCGGTGCCCAATTCTTCGCCCTTTAATTTTAGATCCGCAATGCCGGTGACGATGTGCCCGAGCAGCTTACCCTCGGTGGTGTAGTCGCTGACAATGCCGTTGGGGTCGGATATCATCTCATCGACCTTACCCAAATCGTGTAGAATAATACCGGCATAAAGGAGATCCGCATTGATAAAGGGGTAGAGGGGCGCCAAAACCATGCCGATTTTTAACATCGACAGGGTATGGTAGAGCAAACCGCCCTTTAAAGCGTGGTGGTGACGCTTAGCCGCCGGAAAGTGCATCAAAGCCTTTTCCTTATCTTCCACCAAGCTCAGGGTAATGGCTGTCTCTTATACACATCT
>LSQX01323668.1_pt1 | contig 10005 bp, 6 predicted proteins | sample 654561 | NCBI WGS metagenome assembly LSQX01 (sample SAMN04489861, study PRJNA283612) | anaerobic digester metagenome | isolation source: 4 biogas reactors fed with cattle manure at either 37C or 55C with and... | place: Denmark: Kongens Lyngby | collected 2014 | reverse complement strand
TTACAACACCCGGCTTAACAACATCAGCTATTCTTTTCATAACTTATTATTTTTTAAAATTTTGACTTGAAATTATCACTACACTTTAGATACAAATCTACAAATTTGACGTAATGACAACAAAAACAGAATGTTAATGAAGAATAAATTCTTTATTTATTAATATTCGACAAGATTTAAAATACACACTTTGCGAAGCGGACTTTAAAAATGATTTTTTTAGAATTTTCAGGTTAAAAGACCCACTATTCTGAAAGCACCTCGCCATCGGTAGTGAAAACCACAACTTTTAATTTTAAAGGAATTTTTCGCTCAGTTTCAGATGTAAATTCAGAAGCAATCACACAGCTACTCATCTGTTGCAACTATCTCCCGAATCATTGTTTTTCTTCTGTTTGAAAACAAAAGTAGAGCAAATGCGTTTATTGATTTGTATCAATTGTTACAGAGTTTTATGAGATGATAAATTTTACTTTTTTAAGCAGATCTCCGATTTTTACAGGGATTTCTGAGAATGAACTGGAAAGATTATTTAGTGAGATTCACTATCAGTTAAAAAATTTCAAGAAAGGGGACCTGGTAGCGTTAGCCGGTGATTCTACTGAAAATTTATACGTTGTTCTTTCGGGAAGCGTAAGGGGTGAAATTATTGATTACAACGGAAATGTCATTAAGATTGAGGATATTGAGGCGCCCCGTCCGCTGGCTACTGCCTTTTTGTTTGGAAAAGAAAATCGTTTTCCTGTGACGGTTACCGCAAATGAAGAGGTGAAAATTCTTATCATCTCCATCCCTGAATTTTTGAAGCTTTTACAGCAAAGCACTCAAATTCTGAAAAATTTTCTGGACAGTATCTCCTCACGCAATCAATTTCTTATTCAAAAACTGCGTTTCTTAAATTTTAAAACCATCCGGGAAAAAGTTGCCTACTACTTTTTGCAACAAATTGGCGACAACCACCACTCCATTGAACTGAAGGGGACCCAGCAGCAACTATCAGAACTGTTTGGTGTTACACGTCCTTCGCTGGCGCGTGTTTTGAGCGATATGCAGCGTGAAAAGCTTTTCATCATCAATAGAAAAACCGTAACTCTGCTGGACAAACCAAAACTGAACAAGATTCTTAATAATGGATAAATCCCTCATTATATATCCACAATTTGCAGCATTTGAAAATCTAATTGCATTTTTAACCACAAAAGAAACTTTCCCGGAAAACAGTTCGCCGCATTTCACCGGGGAGCGCTCCACAATATTCGAAGAGAACAGAAAAAAACTTGCATCATTACTCAACATTTCTGTAAATCAATTGGTTTTTCCCCGGCAAACACACTCAAACTGTGTGGCAGGGATTTCAACAACTCCGGAAACTGAACTAAAACAAACCGATGCAACAATCACTAACCAGAATGGAATTTGTTTATGTGTGCAAACCGCCGATTGTGTTCCAGTTCTGCTTTTCGATCCGGCTAAAAGAGTAGTTGCGGCTGTTCATGCAGGTTGGCGCGGAACCGTGAAAAATATCACAGGCAAGGCAGTTGAAAAATTCAAAAATTCTTATCTGTCAAATCCTGAAAATATTGTTGCAGTCATCGGTCCGTCAATCAGCGCTGAAGTTTATGAAGTGGGAAATGAAGTGATAGATGCAGTTTTCAGAAATATTCCCCATGCTGAAAAAGTGATTCATAAAAATTCTTCGGGAAAATATCATTTAGATCTTTGGGAATCTAACCGGCAGCTGCTGATTACACAAGGTTTAAACCCGGAAAACATCCACATTTTTGGCGAATGTTCCTTTCTAAACGACAAAAAATATTTTTCAGCCCGCCGTGACGGTATAGAAACCGGACGAACAGTTTCGGGAATTATGATGTTGTAAACCTATTCTATAAAAATCCTTAATTTCCATTATCTTCTTTCTGTTTTATCCAAAACCTTTATCTTCGCATAAATTAACTATTTGTGAAAAAATTCTAAATACGGAAAACAGTAGAAATGAAAAAATATAAATTGGTTAACAATCTGACAGGATGGGTTATATTCCTGATTTCCTCAATTGTTTATTTAATGACCATTGAGCCTACTACCAGTTTCTGGGACTGCGGCGAATTCATCACCACATCATTCAAGCTTGAGATCGGGCATCCGCCGGGTGCGCCAATTTTCATGCTTTTCGGAAGATTTTTTACACTATTTGGCGGCGCTGAAAACGCCGCTGTGCTGATAAATTCCATGTCGGCGCTTGCCAGCGGGTTCACTATTCTATTCATGTTCTGGTCAATTACGCACCTTTCCCTCAAACTGGTGAGCAACAATGGAAATATAACCAGGGGTAACATTATCTCAATCATGGTTGCCGGTGTTGTCGGTTCGCTGGCATATACCTTTTCCGATACATTCTGGTTTTCGGCAGTTGAAGGCGAAGTTTATGCATTTTCATCGATGCTCACCGCTCTTGTTTTTTGGGCAATCCTGAAATGGGAAGATGTTGCCGATGAGCCCTATGCCAACCGCTGGCTTGTTTTCATTGCCTACATTCTTGGCTTGTCAATCGGTGTGCACCTGCTGAATTTGTTAGCCATTCCGGCAATTGTTTTTGTCTATTATTTCAGGAAATACACGCCTAACCGAAAAGGTTTTATTGTGGCGCTGATTGTTTCTGTTGCTATCATCGGTATTCTCATGTGGGGGATAATCCCCGGCGTGGTAACCGTGGCTTCATGGTTTGAACTGCTTTTTGTGAATGGTTTTGGACTGCCGATTAAAACAGGAGCAGTAATTTATATTGCCCTGATTGTGGCAGCAATTATATACGGTATCCGCTACACCGTGGAAAAGAAATTGGTGCTTTGGAACACAGTAATTGTGATGATTACCGTTATTCTCATCGGATACTCCTCTTTTGCCTTAATCATCATCCGTTCTGCTGCCGAACCTCCCATGGACCAAAACAGTCCAAAGGATGTTTTTTCCCTTCTGGGATATCTCAACAGGGAGCAGTACGGCAACCGCCCTTTGTTCTACGGAGAGTATTACAATTCGCCACTCAGCCCCAATGAACGTTACAAGGAAGGGAAACCGGTTTATTCACAGATTGATGGAAAATATGTAGAAACCGACCGCAGGGTTATACCCAACTATGACGATAAATTTAAAACACTTTTCCCCCGGATGTGGAGCAGCACCGACCCGGCTCATGCTCAGGCTTATCAGGAGTGGGCTGGCATTAAGGGAAGACGTGTTCAGCACATGAATGAATCGGGCGAAAGGGAGATCATCATTAAACCTACTTTTGTGGAAAATATTCGCTTTTTCCTCCGCTATCAGGTGGGACACATGTATTTCCGATATTTTATGTGGAATTTTGCAGGAAGACAAAACGATATACAGGGGCATGGCGGGCCGTTATACGGAAACTGGCTGAGCGGAATTAAATTTTTCGATGAAATACGCTTAGGAAGTCAGGACAACCTCCCCGACCGTTTTGCCAACAATAAGGCGAGAAACACATATTATTTTCTACCTTTGATATTGGGACTGCTTGGTGTTTTCTACCAGAACAGCAAAGGAGCAAAGGGGAAACAGGGACTGTGGGTTATTTTCCTGCTCTTTTTCATGACCGGTCTTGCCATTGTGATTTATCTTAACCAAAATCCCCTGCAGCCCAGGGAGCGGGATTATGCCTATGCCGGTTCCTTCTATGCTTTTGCCATGTGGATTGGTATTGGCGCTCTGGCAATTATTGAAACACTTAAAAAATATATGAGCGAAACCGTTGCTGCTTCTGCAACCGGTGTTGTTACTCTGCTTTTGGTTCCCGGAATAATGGCTGTGGAAAACTGGGACGACCATGATCGCTCGGGAAGATACACTGCACGCGATTTAGGCGCCAATTATCTTAAAACCTGCCAGCCCAATGGAATCATCTTCACCAACGGGGACAATGACACTTTTCCTCTCTGGTATAACCAGGAAGTGGAAGGCGTGCGCACCGACACGCGCGTCTGTAATCTGAGCTACTTGCAAACCGACTGGTATATCAACCAGATGCGGCGCAAAGCCTACGATTCAGATCCTCTGCCCTTTTCCATGGATGAAGACAAATACCGCCAGGGAACACGTGACATCGTCTATTTAATTGACGACCCGCGAATTAAGCGGAAATTTGTAGGTTTGGAAGAAGCTGTCAGCTGGATTTCTTCCGAAAATCCGGCAACAAAATTACGCCAGGCAGGAGATGCATCTTTCCTCCCCAAGAAAGTTATCAAATATAAGGTGGACAAAGAAGCTGTCATTCGCAACAATGTGGTCAGGCCTCAGGACTATGATAAAATCGTGGACACCATCACCATCGATTTGTCCGGGCGCAATTATCTGCCAAAAGATGAGATGATGATTCTCGACATGCTGGCTACCAACAACTGGGAACGCCCCATTTACTGGGCAATAACTGTTGGAAGAAACAAATACCTGAACCTTCAGGAATATTTTCAGGTGGAAGGCTTTGCCTACCGGTTTGTTCCCATCAGCGGCGTGGATAATCCGGAAAGGCTGGCGTTCGGCACCGTGGCAACAGACATTATGTATGACAACATGATGAATAAGTTTAAATACGGCAACATGAACGACCCGAAGGTTTATATTGATGAAAACAACTCCCGGATGATGACAAATATCCGTAACAGCTTCAACCGTCTGGCAACTGGCCTGATTGAGGAGGGAAAAAAGGACTCTGCAATTGCCGTGATTGACCGGTGCTTTGAGCTGATTCCGGGAAGTATTGTTCCTTATGAATATTTCACGCTGGAGCTTTCGGAAAACTATTATCGTGCCGGCGCAAGAGAAAAAGGGAAACAGATTTTAGAAGAGGTTTTCAACACGTTTGATGATGAACTGGCCTATTTCTTTACCATGGGTGTTCGTTTTACAAATTCAGCAGCTGTTAATGAAGAGATTCAGCGAAACCTGTTCTACATGCAGCGCATAGAGAGAACAGCCCGAAATTTTGAAGAAACCGAACTTCAGGAAAAGATCGAAGCGAGCATGAGAAAGCATTTTGAAACCTACAATTTACTCTAAGGCTGAAACGAACATGAATATTTTGGTAGTTGGCGGCGGCGGCAGAGAACACGCCATAGGTTGGAAAATCAAACAAAGTGACAAGTTAAAAAATCTTTTTTTTACGCCCGGAAATGCCGGTACCCAATTGTTGGGAACGAACCTCGAAATTGAACCGGAAGATTTTGAAGGTGTCAAATCTGCAATTCTGGAAAACAGAATCGATTTGGTGGTGATTGGTCCCGAAGTTCCGCTGGCTCAGGGGATTCACGATTTTTTAGCTTCCTGTCTGGAATTGGCAAAACTGAAAGTTGTGGGGCCCAAAAAAGAGGGTGCACAACTGGAGAGCAGCAAAAATTTTGCAAAAAGTTTTATGGTGCGCCACAATATCCCGACTGCCAGATATTTAACGGTTACAAAAAACAACCTTCCACAGGGAATTCAGTTTCTCGATTCACTGAAGCCGCCTTTTGTTTTGAAAGCCGATGGGTTGGCTGCCGGAAAAGGTGTTTTGATTATTGAAAATCGCCGGGAAGCAGAAACTGCACTGCAGGAAATGCTGAACGGCAAGTTTGGCGGTGCAGGCGATAAGGTGATCATCGAAGAGTTTCTCAGGGGGATTGAAGTTTCGGTTTTTGTAATCACCGATGGGAAAGATTATAAAATTTTACCCGAAGCCAAAGATTACAAACGGATTGGCGAAGGCGACACCGGACTGAATACCGGTGGCATGGGGGCGATTTCACCCGTGCCGTTTGCCGATGAAAAATTTATGCAAAAAGTGGAAGCGGGCATCATCAGACCCACTGTAAACGGGCTAAAAGCAGATGGCATTGAATACAACGGGTTCATTTTTTTTGGACTTATCAATGTTGACGGAAATCCCTTTGTGATTGAATATAACGTGCGATTAGGCGACCCCGAGGCGGAAGTTGTTTTGCTGCGCATCAAATCCGACTTTGTTGATTTGCTGGAAGGAGCTGCTGATGGTACATTAGCGGAAAAAAATGTGGAAATATCTAACCAGAATGCTGTTACGGTGATGATGGTCTCCGGCGGTTATCCGGGGAGCTATGAAAAGGGAAAAATTATTTCAGCCCTTGATCTGGTTGAAAAGAGCATCGTTTTTCATTCCGGCACAAAATCCGACGGAAAAAACATTCTAACCAACGGAGGCAGGGTGCTTGCCATCAGCTCACTGGGCAACAACATGAATGAAGCTCTGGAGACTTCATACCGGAATGCGGAACGCATTCAGTTTGATAAAAAATATTATCGAAAAGATTTAGGCTTCGACCTGTGATATGCTGTTCAAAACACTTAAATCAAATAATAAAGTTAATTTTATTTTGTTCCCAATTATGGGAATTGCATTCTGGTTTAAAAGTGTTTGGAATCAAAATATTTATCCTTTTTCGCCGGGGGAAACTGATAATCTGCTGTTTAAGCCCATATATCTTTTTCTGAACAAGATTCCTTACCTGCCGAATATCATTACACTTACGGTGCTTATCGGAATGGCTTTTTTAATGCTGAGTATTAACAATAAATACAATTTCATACGCATCAGGACAAAGCTGCCGGCACCGCTGTTTATCCTGATTATTTGCGGCTTTACTGACCTTCAGGCAATGCATCCGGTTTATTTCGGCGCTTTTTTCGTTTTGATTTCCATCCACAGGATGTTTAATGCTTTCGGGCAAAAGCAGCCCTATTCCGCTGCATTTGATGCCGGCTTTTTCCTGGGAATTGCCGCACTGTTTCATTTTAATATCATCATTCTTTTTCCGGTATTTCTGATAGGAATCGGATTTTTCTCGCGCGAAACGCACTGGCGGGAATTTGTAATTCTGACCTTAGGGCTATTCCTTCCGTTTCTGTTTGCATTTAGTTTTGCATACGTAAACAACTCTACTCCTGAACTTATCGAAACTTTTGAATTAAACATCTTTTCACCGGTTAATCATATTCAATCCAATATTCCATTGCAAATCTATCTTGCATTCCTGAGTTTGCTTGTGTTGATGGGCAGCATCAGCATGGTTCAGCAATATGATGCAAAAAAAATCAGCTCACGGAAGTTTTTCATCCTGTTTTTGCTGCTTTTTATCTTTTCATTAATCAGTATTATTGCAGTTCCCGGTGCTTCCCATGAAATGCTGATTATAATCTCCATTCCGGTTACTTTCCTTTTGTCCAATTTTTTTGTTTTTCTGAAAAGCCGCTTTTGGGGAAATTTCCTGTTCCTGCTGCTGTTTTTTTTAGTGATTGCACTGCAATTCTCAACCGCTTTCATAAATGGATAATAAGATACCGGCATTGGGATTTTCCCTGTTTACGAACAATGGAACAGGTTTCAGGCTGATTGAACTGTGCTGAATCCGGGCGATTTGTTCTCTTTTTCCAAAGAACAGAAAAGAACGGAAAGCGCCATTAAACATAAAAAGGCTATCTGTTCATTACTATTTTGGTTCAAAATTTCTATTTGCTGAAAATAGCAAAAACAAAATGCCCGGGATAGTCCGGTAGGTGCTATTTGATGTGAATCAGTCTGTTACCTTCATATTCAAACCATGCATCTTTTGCGTTTACACGAATATTGTGCACTCCCGGATTTTCCTTTACGGTGTAAGTTGCTTCCCAGATGTGCAAGGAATTGGAGTCGCCTCCCATTTTTCGCCAGGGAACATTATTTATCTGCTCTTCCCACTCTTTTTGTGCCAGCCTGACCGGATCTGTTTGGGTAACCCGTTTCATTTCAATCCAATTCCCGTCATCACCGATTTTCATTTTTACAACGGCATTGGGGAGTGCGTTAAAAATATTTGCTGTCACTTTGATTTCATTGCCTGCATCGGTTTCAACAAAATCGGGGGCATCAATCTGCATTTGAAAACCTGCATCCATTCCTGCCGGCTTCCATTCAAATTTCCAGTCGTTTTTATTGATGTGCAAAAATCCGTATCCGTTTGGTGTTCCGTCAGACATCATGGCGTGCGGAATTCCGAATTCATTGGGTGCCCCGGACCACCAAGCCCCGCAGACTGTCCCCACACTAATCAGATGGTGCGGCTCACTGCCCGGATATCCGTCATCGCTGTCAATAAAACGATGAAAGTGCCTGTGTGTGTGAGCTGTGAGCGAAACACTATTGGGATGGGTTGCCAGCAGTTCGTAAAACTCTCTCTTTTCATTTTTATCATGCCATGCCGTGGAGCTCTCATAAGGAATATGAGCCAGCAGCACCAGCAGCTTATTTTTATCAATGCGCTGAATCTCATTTCGTAAAAACTGCATCTGATCTTTACCTAATCCGGTTCGGTAAAAATTTTTACCCTCTTCAAAAATCCACAAAATATTGTCAAGCACAATAAAATGTGCCTGCCCGTAACTGAACGAATAATACAGAGGCCCGATTTTATTTCTCCATGCGCCGCGAAACTCCGCTTTGTTTGTGCCTGTGTAGTCTGAATCGTGATTGCCGGGAACATACCACATGGGAATTCCAAGGGTTGAAAGACTACTGAGAACATGGTCATACAGGCTCAGATTGTCAAACACAATATCGCCAAGGGTTATTCCAAAATGTGAATCGGTGTCTATCAATTCGTGAAGCACATCCTTAGCCATATAATAGATTTCTGTATCGTTGCGTGGCTGGGTGTCGCCAAAAATTAACGCTTTGAATTTGCGCGGCGCTTTTTTGGGTAAGAGCGGAAAATCAACCGATTCAGGAAGCGGTCCGGTGGGTGGCATACCTTCAAATTTTGTCCCGGTTGCTCCGCCGGAACTATACATTTGATAAAACACCGGTTTACGATTTTCATCAACAGGTGCAACCCAGTTTGCCGGCTGAATCACGAAAATGGCTGAATTGTCGCGAAGCAAAAGCTCATATTCTCCTTTCCGGTTAGTTAAAACCACATCTCTCCCGTTGGAAACTGCTACCCCTTTAAGTGGCTTATCGGAAGAATCATAAACTTCGTTTCCGTTTTTATCGTGAAAAACTACCCCCTTAACCGTTGCCGGAACCTGAGCATTTAAAACGGACTCGTGAACAAATGCAGATAAAAGCAAAAAAAGTGTTGCTAAAAAAATGGTGTTTAAATGTTTCATTTGATAACAAATTTTTAGTAATTAACTCGAGTTTCCCTGTTGATAACTATTTGAGAACTAGGGGCATATAAAATTAAAAAATGTTGCACGTCATAGCTTAAAAAGCAATATTTGAGTTAGTTATAAAACAAATACGACATGCAACAATCGAAAAATACGAAAATTAATTGAGAATTTCAAAAATTTATTGATAGTGATAATAAAACAGGTCTTTATTCGGAAGAAATCATTAGAAGTAAATCGATTCTTCAATTTTATCTTGTCAATTATCAATGGAGTGATCGATTTTTGCTCAGTTCTCTCAAAATATCATTATCAACGCTCCTATAATGGCCAGTATCGCTACAATCAGCATTATTATCTTCGTTGTGCTCTTCGGATATTCGCCAATTACTTGTCCGGTTCGTCCGTTTACCACAAACTGATACAGTTTGCCGTTGAATTTAAAGGCACTGATCCATATTGGCAGCAGCAGCAGTTTGAACATGATGTCGTTGTATTGCGTGTATTTACTGCGAATTTTTTGACGATTGCCCCCGATATCCGCTTTAATGCTACTTTCAATTTCTGTATCCATCTTCTTTTTGGCCTCGTTTACCCCGTCTCTGAAGTCGATTTGATATATTTCTGTGATAAATCCGGCCGTAAACTCGGGACGGTAAGCCACGCAGTTCATCATATCCCAATTGGTCAGTTTATTCATGATTTTTTTGGGAAGAGTTGTAGCAGCAGGCACAACTATATCGTCAAATGGTAGCGTTATAGTGCCATATCTTGGATACCAATCTGTTACAGTTCGTTTCGACTCTTCTCCTTTGTTGTTGCGATATA
>LSQX01282145.1_pt1 | contig 10005 bp, 7 predicted proteins | sample 654561 | NCBI WGS metagenome assembly LSQX01 (sample SAMN04489861, study PRJNA283612) | anaerobic digester metagenome | isolation source: 4 biogas reactors fed with cattle manure at either 37C or 55C with and... | place: Denmark: Kongens Lyngby | collected 2014 | reverse complement strand
GTTGAGGCGATCTCAGCCAAAAAGATCGGGTAGTGGGCTTCCGGATAGGGTCGTTTGCTGCTGAACCAGGTGTGCAGGCTGTGGCCCAGCTCGTGGGCCAGGGTGAACAGGTCTGACAAGGTGCCGCCAAAGTTGAGCAGGATATAGGGATGGGATTTATAGGTCCCCCAGGAGTAGGCCCCGCTGGTCTTGCCCGGGGTCTCATGCACGTCAATCCAGCGCCCCTGGAGATTTCTTTCCAGGGCAGCGGCATAATCGGGACCCAGTGGTTTCAGGCCCCGCCGGATTATGTCACAGGCCTGGTCAAAGGTGTAGGAGCGCTCCGGCACATCCATGATTGGCACATAGGTGTCGTAGATATGCAGCTGGTCCAGTCCCAGCCGTTCCCGGCGCAGGTCAAGGTAGCTGTTCAGGGTCGGCTGGCCCTCATGGACCGCTTCGATCAGGCCGCTGTAGAGGCTGTTGGGCAGGTTATCACCAAAGAGGGCCTGGCTCAGGCTGTCCTCGTGCTTGCGGGCTGTGGCATAGAGGATATCCGCCTTGATCCTGGTCGCATAAAGGGTGGCCAGGGTGTTGCCATGCTCTGAAAAGGCCTGGTGTATCCTGGCAAAAGCCCTGGCCCGCACAGGTCTTTGCCGGTGCTCGCGCAGGCGGCCGAAAACTGCCGGGGTCAGCTCTATCGTCTTGCCGGCCTCGTCTTCAATGCTGCCCAGCTTGATATCCACATTTTCCAGCATATTGTAAGTCTGGTTGATTCCATCAGCGACAGGGCCGAAACGCGACAGCAGGGCTTCCTGTGCCTCCGGCAGGATATGCGGCCTTGTCCGCATCAGGTTTTCCAGCTGCTGCCGGTAGGGGGCCAGGCCTGGCTCTTCTTTTAGCCAGCTGCGCAAGGTTCCTTCAGCAATAGCTGCAATCTCTGGCGAGAGGAAGGCTGTTGCCGCGGCTGACTGGTAGTAAAGTCCCGTGATCCGGTCGGTCATATCCTGGTATTTGCTCTTGCTGTTATCTTCATCCCGGCGCATCCGGGCATAGGCGAAAAGCTCGACCAGGTCCATATCAAGGTCTTCTATCTCTGTCAGGGCGGCCAGGAGCTGACCGGCCGATTGGGATAACTGGCCCTTGTGAGTGGCCACCGACTCCATTCTTTGCGCTGCAGAAACATATTCCTCTTCCCAGGCCGCATCATCTGCGAAGATATCTTCCAGTTGCCAGCGCAGATCCAGGGGCACTTCATCCCTGTTCTTATATTGCTTCAGGTCCATTTTTTCCTCTCCCTTAACTTGGGCCCGGCTCATCCGGCCAGGTCCAGTCTGTAGACACCATTGCTTGTTACCACATACAGGTTATTTTCATGAAAATCAAAGCGGATGATCCGGGCCGGCATGGCCAGCTCCAGGACAAGTTTTTGGTTTTTACTGTTCAAGACCATGATCTGGTCTTCAGCAGCCAAGGCAACAAGGTCACCTGCTGCAACCGGACCGAGTACATTGGTCCCTCCCTGCGCCATCTCCTCCAGCTGGCCGGCCAAAGAAAGAAAATACAACTGGACCCGGCTGTCAGACCTGGCCCTGGCCAGGAGCCAGTAGCCATCCTCCACGGCCACCAGGCTGTGGATCTGGGCAAAGGCATGTTCAAACAAGGGTTCCTGGCTGCTGAAGGCCAGGGCATGCAGGCTCTTTTGCCCATAAAGGACCAGGTCACCTGTTGCGCCGTGGACCAGGAGTGGTGTCAGGCCGTCCAGGGCCGGTTTCAGCTGGCCCAGTGGATTACCGGCCAGGTCAAAGCGCTTGATGACCGGCTGTAAAGACGAGCTGTCCGTATTGATGATGCTGACATCAAAATAATCACTGCCGGCAAAAAAGGCCGCTGCCAGCACATAACCCGATTCAGCAAAGTGGCAATCGTAAAGATGCCGGCCTGTCTGTCCGGCCAGGACACTGACCACGCCTGTGCTGTTCTTTTGTTCCTGGATCAAGGCCGCCATCCCGTTTTGGCTGAGGGCCGCCCCGCTGATCTTGCCTTCCAGCTGGCCCTGGTGGACAAGGCCGCTTTTATCCAGCATGACATAGCCTGTCCCCTCCTGGTCGGCCACCAGCAGCCAGCCGCCGTTTTTGACCAGAAAAGGGGTGGTGAAGTCTATATCGACAGTGAAGCGTTCGTTGCCCATCACATCAAGCCCGCTGATCCGCTCCGGGGCCAGCCGGACAAATCCATCCAGGAAAGGATAGATATTCCTGGCCTGGCTGACATCACTGGCAAAACCGGCTGACAACTGCTCAGCCTCCTGGCGGCCGGGCCGGACCAGTTGCCAGGCTTCATCCTGGGGCAGCCGGCTGACAAAAACCACAGTTGCCACCAACAGGAGGAAAGCCAGCGCAATCAAAATGATCAGGCTGGCTCTGTTTTCTTGTTTTTTCGGCCTTTTCCTTCTGGCTGGCATTTAGTCGATCTGATATCCTTCCTGTGTATTGAATATCCCATCAACAGCATTTTCTATGGCATAGAGCATTTTCTTGTAGGCCACCAGGATGCCTTCGTCTCCTGTGCGCTTTGAAGTGAATGCTTTTTCGCCATCTACATAGTAACCACCATAAACACCGTCGATAAATACATAATATGTATATTCATCCCGCTTGGCAAACTCCACGACTTTCTTGTGGGCTGGCACATTATTCTCCGTGTCTTCCTTGATATGGAAAACCAGGCTGGCATCTTTAGTGTTCTCAGGTTGGGCGGCAGTATCCAGGCCCTCGATCAGGATGCCGATCAGGCGCTGGTAAAACTGGCTGTAAAGGCTCTTTTTAGATTCATTGAGAATCTTGGCATCTTTGCCATCCAGCTCGAGGAATACTTCCTCATCATCTGCCCTCTGGTCCTGGTTCATGTCAATCTTGGTCACAAACTTCGTGCCGAAGATATCAGCATCAAGCTGGCTGACTGTCCAGATGCTCTCCAGGCTGACAAACCTGTCAATCATCTCTGTCACCTTCATGTCAATTGTCGTGTAGGAACTGGCATTAACGGTGAAAACGGCATCCAGCTGGTTGCTGATGGCATAAAAGGTGTTGCCTGCCCTGGCACCGAGCAGGATCTCCACTTCTTTTTCGTCCGTGGTCAGGGTGAACCGGTAACTGGGTTTATCCAGGCCGTACTGGCCCAGGTCCGCTGGAGCCAGCTCGACAAATTCCTTGACCATTGTCGTGGCCGCTTCTGTGGCCAGCTTACTCAGGCCTTCTGAGCTGCCTGTCCTGATCACCGGGCTGGTGATGTAAAAATTAATGTATTCATAGCCACTGCCGGCCTGGCCAACCAGCTCCAGATCGGAGATGATCTCCAGCTCATCCTTGGCCCGCCAAAAGACCAGCCGGGTCAGGTCCACAGGATCAATCCCGCTGACAACATTCTTGTCCAGGATATCCAGCAGGCCGGATTTAACCCGGTCCGCTGTAGTGGCGGCCACAGTGTAGACAACACCGGAACCTTCGAGGGTCAGGTAATTGTAATAACCGGAAGGAATAACATTGCCAATTTTGATTTCATGGCTGCTGCCGTCTTTTTGAAAAGAGCGCAGCACAGCCTGGGGTTCCAGCAGCCCGTAGGAGGCCAGGTCAGCCTGGTCCACATCACGGGCGATCTCCTGGCTGGCATAAAGGTTGCCGGCCACCCGGGCCAGATTTTCCAGGGCCGCTGAGGAGAAGGGGAAATCCTCCATGCCTTCAACTGACCAGATCAGGGAAATCTTGCCATCCTTGCCCTGGACTTCCTCCGGCAGGAGCCGGAAACTGGTCTCTTCATTGACCACTTCCAGATAACTGATATCTGTCATCTCCTGCTGCAGGATATTAAGGACATCCTTGGGTGCCAGTTCGGTTGGCTTTTCCTGGCCCATCCCGGGAATCAAGGTTGAGCCAAGCCAGGTCAAAAGCAGCACCACGATGAGTGAACCGAAAATTATCAGGGTCTTAAGCTGTTTTTTCACGTCTGACCGCTTCTCCTTTCCAAATTACAGGTGTTTACGTCTTCTGTAGACGATCATGGCGGCAAGGAGCAGCGAGCCGGGAATGAGCAGCATGACCACAACAGCTGTAAAGACATTGACATTGCTCGAGCCCTTGGACACGGCATGTGAAACCGGCTGCTTGGCCTGGATGTAAAGGCTTTCGTTTTCACTCATGTTGGCCAGGTACTGGATCGAGTAATAAAACAGTCCTGTGTTGTAAAGCTGGCTGCCAAATGTCTGCAATATGTTATCGCTGAAAAGGCTGCTTGAGCCAATCACCATGACCTTGGCCGTTTCGGTGACAGTTTTGCCATCAACATAGCCACTGTTTTCCACCAGCAGGGCAATATTTTGCCGGCCGGCTGCCGAAGACTTGTCCGGATCGCCGTTTTCTTCGGCAAAACCCTGGTCAGATGTGGTCAGGACCGGTTCAACCTCAATCCATTCCTTGACATTGGTCAGCATATTGATACCGCGGCTGTTGTCCACCAGGGTCCAGCCATCAACGGCCACATCAGTGACCTTGCTCCGCGGCGCTATGGCGCGCATGATATAGGCATCGTCCTGGAAGCGGTGGGCCGCATCCCCTTCACGCAGGCGCGTGTCGCTGATCTCGACATTATAATCAGCCAGGAGCAGGTTGAGCTCAGGATAGGTCGAGTTGCTGTAGTCGGTAAAGAACATCATGCTGCCGCCATCACGCAGGTAGCTGGTCAGGATCCGCCTTTCAGCAGTGGTGATGTCCTTGCGCGGGGCTGCCATGATTATAACCGAGGCATCTTCCGGGATCTGCTCGAGGCTGAACATGTCCAGCTCTTTTACGTCATAGTTGTTGTTCTCCAGGACAACGGCCAGGGTGCTGTACTGCTTTTGATAGTCCAGCTCATCATGGCCGGTGGTGAAATAGACCACAGGTGTCATATCTGATGTGACATACTTGATCGCCCCGGTGATGCTCTGCTCGGCCTTGATGCCTTTCAGGTAGGACTGGTAGCTTTCCGGGTCATAACCGACATCATAGATGTCGTAGTAGGCAATATTTTTACCTTTCTGGGTTTCCCGGCAAAAAACAACAAAAGTGCCTGTTTCCGGTTTCAGAAAACCTTCCGGGTCAATATCGAGCAAGATGGCCGGGGTGCGGTCCGGATCAACATAGCGCACAGACATCATGCCATTGCTGCGGCTGACATAGTCATCCAGCATCCGGCTGACCTGCTGGAAACGCGTGTCAATGTTGGGGTCGAACAAACCGACAACTTCGACCGGCTTGTCCAGGTCGCGCAGGATCTCAATGCTGACATCACCGATTGAATACTGGCCGCCCGGCGTCCAGTCCCATTTGAGTTTTTGGCCCAGCACGCTGTCAAAGACAATATTGAAGACCAGGATCAGGATTATAAAAAGGATTGTTGAGGCGATGGAGATCCTTTTCAGGTTCCTGGACCTTTTGTCCACCGTGCGGGAGGCCTGCCCCTTCGTCTCCCTGGGCTGTTTATTCTTCTGTTTTATATCCACTTTTTTACTCATCTTGGTCACCTCTGGCTCCAGCGCCGTTTTTCCAGGACCCTGTTTGTCAAGTAAACAAAGACCGCTGCCATGCTGACAAAGAAAATGATTGGCGCTATCTCAAATATTCCATTAACATAGTTGCCCAGCCGCGTCATTGGATTGAGCCACTGCAGGGCATCTGTCACAGCAGAGCCTGCGGCGGCAATCTGCAGGTCAGTCAAGCCAAAGAAGTTGATCTTGTCCAGCAAGGTTGCGGCAACGGAGCCCAGCATGCTGGAGACAAAATCAAGCAGCATCAGGACCAGCATGATGACAAAAGATATAACAGCTGCGATAATCTGGTTTTCAGTCAGGGCAGAGGCAAAACAGCCAATGGAGACATAGGCGACACCCAGGAAAACAAAACCGATATAGGCTCCCAGGACACTGATGTCGATCAGGCCCCCGTAAAGGGAGGTGATGATCACATGGGCGAAGGTCCCGGCTGTCATCAGGACAAAAAGGGCCAGGGCTGCCAGGTACTTGCCCAGGACAATCTCCATGGTGCTGGCCGGCGATGTGAACAGCAGCACCTCAGTGCCGTTGCGCCTGTCCTCGGAAAAAGAGCGCATGGTCATCAGGGGGATGATGATAAACAAAAATGACTGGATGAAGCTGATCTCACCGACGAGGTCAATATAGGAGCTGAGGATGCCTGAGGCGAAAAACAGCCCGCTGACAGCCATGAAGATGGCAAAGACCACATAGCCGATCGGCGAACGGAAATATGCAAAAAAGTCGCGTTTAAAAATGGCGTTAACCCTGTTCATGATTGTTAACCCCTCCTGCCTGTCTGGTATGAGCCGGTAACCTGGAGGAAGATATCTTCCAAGGTTGGATCAAGTGATTTCATCTCAATGATCGGCCAGCTGTTGCGCGCCATCTCAAAAAAGATCTGCTTGCGCACGTCAGTTTCCGGCTCATTTTCAATTTCAAATATGGTGATGCCGTCTTCTTTGGCAATTGTTGCTTCAGCATTTTTCACACCGGGGATCAGGCGCAGTTTTTGCACGACATCCCGGGCTGGTCCTTCCGCACTGAGTTGGACCCTGGAAGTGCTGGTCATCTTGCGGGACAGGCCCTGCGGTGTGTCTTCTGCCGCGATGGAGCCCTTGTTGATGATGACCACCCGGTCACAAACAGCCTGGACTTCAGACAGGATGTGTGAGCTGAGGATGACTGTGTGCTTCTGGCCCAGCTCCTTGATCAGGTTGCGGATCTCGATGATCTGCTTGGGATCGAGCCCTATTGTCGGTTCGTCAAGGACCAGGACCTCGGGCCGGCCCACCATGGCCTGGGCTATGCCGACTCGTTGCCGGTAACCCTTGGACAGGTTTTTGACCAGCCGGCCAGCCACATCAGTGATACGGACCAGCTTCATGATCTCTGACAACTGCTTGATCCTCTCTGCCGCCGGCACGCCTTTAAGCTCGGCAACAAACCTCAGGTATTCAACAACCGTCATATCCAGGTAAAGCGGCGGGCTCTCCGGCAGATAGCCGATCTGCTGCTTTGCCTTTTGCGGCTCTTCCAGGATGTCGAAGCCATTGATGCTGACAGAGCCTGATGTGGCCGACAAATAGCCGGTCAGTATATTCATGGTTGTTGTCTTACCAGCTCCGTTAGGACCGAGAAAACCCAATATTTCGCCTCTTTTCACGGTAAAAGTCACATCGTTGACAGCAAGTATGTCACCGTAGTACTTAACCAGATTGCGAATCTCAATCATGCCATATTCCTCCCCGCTTCAAATCTCAACTTGTTTGAAGCCCTTGATCTAACAGTTTGTTATTATAGCAAAAAACTGCCACTTCTTACACGGATTTCACAATTGTTCAAAATCAGGCCCGGCTGGCAGGGCTCAGCTTTCCCTGCCCTGCTCAAGGCCTCTTGCCTCAGCCTCGGCTATCCTGGCCCGGCCCAGCCACAAGGTGACCAGCCCACAGGCAAAAAGCAGGATCAGGCTCAAGATGCCATAGGAGGAGCGGCCGGTCAGGTTGACTGTCAGGGCGTAAAGGGCCGGTCCCAGCACAGCGGCGAACTTGCCGAAGATATCAAAAAAGCCAAAATACTCATTGGAACGGCGCGCTGGAATCAGCTTGCCGAAAAATGAGCGCGAAAGGGCCTGGATACCCCCCTGGACGGTCCCGACAAGGACAGCCATGCCCCAAAAGAGCCTGGTGGAGCGTGCGAGGGCAAGATCATAACCAGCAGAACCTGCCGGGATGCTCTCCAGGGAAAAGCCCATATAAAAGCCGACAACGCAGATAAGAAAATAAATCACAATCGCCAGGCGGATCATGCGCACAGAACCAAAGCGGCCGGCCAGGTTGCTGAAGATGATGGAAAAGGGCACAGCAACCAGCTGGGTCACCAGGAGGGCCAGGATCATGCCGGTGGTGCCCAAACCGAGAGTGGAACCGTAAACAGTAGCCATATGGATGACCGTGTTGACCCCGTCAATATAGAAAAAGTAGGCCAGGATAAAGATCAGCAGGGCCTTGTCTTGAAAAATATCACGGGCTGTCTGCAACATATTGCGCAGGGACTGCCGGATCAGGTCACCGGCATGCTGGTCAACAAAGTGGACCTGCTTGACCCGGCGCAGCATGGGGATGCTGAAAACAGCCCACCAGGCGGCACAAAGCAGGCAGGACAGCTTGACAGCCAGGGTGCCGTCTATACCCAGCCGGTCACCAAAAAGGATCAGGGCGATGGAAATAACAAAAGGTATGGTGCTGCCGCCGATGTAACCCATGGCATAGCCCCAGGCAGAAACCTTGTCCATGCGCTCCGGGCTGGTCACATCGGTGATGAAGGAATCGTAAAAAAGCAGGGAGCCGGAAAAGCCGATGTAGGACAGGATATAGCCGACCAGCATGAGCTGCCACTTGTCTGTCAGGGCCATACTGGCTGTGAAGACCAGGCCGATCAGTAAAAAAGCGGCAAAGAGCTTTTTCTTCATACCCCGGAAATCAGCGATGGCACCCAGGGCTGGGGAGAGCAGGGCCACAGCCAGGGTTGCCGCAGAGGAGGCATAGCCCCAGTAGACATCACCGGCCACACCGCTGCTTGCGGCCACCTCGGCAAAGTAGATGGGGAAGATTGCCGCCATGATAATGGTGGCATAAGAAGAGTTGGCCCAGTCGTAAAGGATCCAGCTTTTTTCCACCCGGCTGAATCTGCTTTCTTTTCTGCCCATATTCATCCTTCCGCCTGTTCCAGATCAGGCTCCAATTTTATTATATTTAATTTTACTGGGATTATAACGTTTCATGCTGCCAAGCATGCGCTCATCAGGCTGGAAGATGACCATGGTCCGCTCGCCCTTGTATTCGCAAATAAAAAACCAGTTGCCCGGTGCGGCTATATGCGGGGAAAAATCCAGCTTGACCAGCCTGCCACCTTCGGCATACTTGTAGTCATCGCTGTCCAGGCTGGCCATGATCTCAAATTCCCTGGCCTTGCCGCTGAAAACGCGCCGCCGTTTACGCCGGGCGATAATGCAGTCAATATCCAGCTCACCGTTTGTCACGATGTACTCATACTCTTTATTCATGCTGGTCAGTAGATACCAGAGCCCATAGAACAGGCCAACCAGCAAAAACGGCACCAGAAAACTGACGTAACCGCCAAACAGCATCAGGGCTGTCAGCAGGACAAAGCTGGCCAGCAAAAGACCGACTATTTTCATGTAGTCTTGTCCTGTCTTGCGCCTTTGCACGATTTTTTCCATAAAGGTATCATTCATTCTCAAGACCTCCCGGCTAGTATGTGTCTATTCTACCTGAAACTGGTCATCCTGCATACCGCCAGAGAAAAGCTCCCCTGAAAAAAAGAGGAGCCCGGGCCGGGCTCCTCTTTCCTGGTCTGTTTTTGAACCAGCTTGATCTACTCTTTTAGTACATGCCACCCATTCCACCTGGGCCACCAGCCGGCATCGGCGGTTCGGGCTCAGGGATATCGGCCACAACTGCTTCTGTGGTCAGTAAGATGGCAGCGATAGAGGCTGCATTTTGCAGGGCTGAGCGGGTGACCTTGGCCGGGTCAACAATTCCTGCCTCAACCATGTCAACATAAGATTCACTCAGTACATCAAAGCCTGTGCCTGCATCGCTGTTCTTGACCTTCTCGCAGATGACACTGCCGTCAAGCCCGGCATTGGCTGCGATCTGGCGAACCGGCTCTTCCAGAGCCTTGAGGACGATCCGGACACCGGTCTGGACATCACCACTGGTCTGGTCAATCAATTTCTTGATCTCCGGCAGGGCATTGATATAGGCTGTGCCGCCACCGGCAATAATGCCTTCCTCAACAGCAGCACGGGTTGCGGAAAGGGCGTCCTCAATGCGCAGTTTTCTTTCTTTCATCTCAGTTTCAGTTGCAGCACCGACACTGATCACGGCAACACCACCGGACAGCTTGGCCAGGCGCTCTTGCAGCTTCTCGCGGTC
>LSQX01259286.1_pt1 | contig 10005 bp, 11 predicted proteins | sample 654561 | NCBI WGS metagenome assembly LSQX01 (sample SAMN04489861, study PRJNA283612) | anaerobic digester metagenome | isolation source: 4 biogas reactors fed with cattle manure at either 37C or 55C with and... | place: Denmark: Kongens Lyngby | collected 2014 | reverse complement strand
ACATCTGCTTTGTTAAATTTAGGTGCTCCTATCCGGGTATCACTTACTTGAATGAATGCGATCGATACGCCGCCTCTTTGTTCGAGGCCAAAATTGGGTATATAAATCGTCTGTTTTTTTTCATTATAGGCAGCTTCTGCAATTATTTCAGCTACTGATTGTACACCCTGACCACCCTCACCAGCCAGTGCAATTTTAATTAATCCCATTATTTATCCCCCTTTCCAAAGGGAGTCTTTAACTCTCCGACCGTGAAATACTGTTCCATTTCATCTTCGAGAAAATGCCATGTTTGCTGAGCATTTGTTCTCCAGTTGGTTGGGCAAGTGGATAAAACTTCAACAAAAGAGAATCCATTGCCTTCTATTTGGTTTCGCAACGCATTACGCAAAAATCTTCTCAGCTGTTTGTATTTTGACACTGTGGCTCTTGCCACATAAGCTCCATCAGGTGTTAATTCGCTTATAAATTCCGGCCCTTTGGTGGGATAACCGGTTAACTCGGGATCGCGTCCAAAGGGACTAGTTTCGGTTTTTTGCCCCGGCAGTGTAGTGGGTGCCATTTGCCCTCCAGTCATACCATAGTTGGTATTATTGACTAGAATCAAAGTTACTTTTTCATTGCGTACTGCGGCATTGAGCAGATGTTGTGAGCCAATGGAATAGCCCCCTCCGTCACCCATATAACCAATTGCAATCAGTTCCGGACGAGCTCTTTTAATACCTACCATTACTGGTGTAGTTCTGCCGTGATGAGTCTGGGTACTATCACATGCAAAGAAGTCCCACGCCAACAAAGAACAGCCAATATCACATCCAAAGATTGTTTTGTCTTGAATATCAAGCTCATCTATCGTTTCACCCAAAGCTTTCAGCACAATTCCGTGACCACAGCCGGGACAGAATTTGTGCGGCTTACTGGGTAAATACCACGATTTTGGTGTTGCTGGTGCAACCATAATAATAATACCTCCTTATAGAAGCTTAAATGATGCTTTTCACTTTATTGATCAAATCATAGTCAATTATTCCAACTCCCGGCATAAACAAGGTTTCAACCGGTAAAGTCTGACCATATATTTCGTATTTCACAATGCGTTCAAGTTGTCCCATAGCCGATTCAGCAATCAGCATTTTCTTGGCATTGCTTTTATCTATCACAGCTAACAATTGCTCCCTGGGAAACGGCCTCAAGGTAATGGGCCTAAAGCAGCCTGCTTTTATCCCTTGTGCCCTCAGTGCTTTTACGGCATCTTCAGCAGCACGGGAAACAACCCCGTGAGAAATTATGATAATTTCAGCATCTTCACATTGCATTTCGCTAAATTCGACTAACTCTGCTTTTATAGAATCATATTCCGAATCATACTTTAACACTACATCATATAGTTCTTCTTCTAAACTATATATATTCCGTAAGTGCTGTGGTTCTCTGTCCTCACCAATATGACCTTCCAAACCAATTAAAGGAAAGGGCTTAATGATTTCAATGCCTCTGTCAGAGGGGTCATACATTTCCAGGGGTTCTCTCATTTTGGCCTGATAACCATCTCCAAGAAGGAAGGTGGGAAATCTATATTTCCAAGCAGTATTAAATCCTTTGATTGTATAATCATACAGTTCCTGATGATTAGCAGTGGAATAAACAATTCTATGTCCTTCACCATTGCCGCCATGGGCAGTAAGGGATACTTCCTGCTGTGAATAAATTACAGTACCTGACGATGGGCCGCCACGTTGTTGAATTATAGCAAAAAATGGCAGCCTCATGGCTTCTGCCATGCCAAAAGGTTCCTGCATCAAAACATTGCCAGGCCCAGCAGTAGCTGTAAAGGCTTTTAGGCCGGTTTGTAAAGCACCACATACGGTAAAACCAGCAGATATTTCATCTTCTGTTTGCAGAAAGTTTTTGCCGTATTTAGGGGCCAATCGAGTCCAATAATGCATAATTTCATTTTGCGGCGTAATAGGATATCCAAACATTATTTCAGCCTCGGCTGCCAAACATCCCCAGGCTATCGCTTCATTTCCTGTTAAAAAAGCTTTTTTGGTTTCACCAATAACCTTTTGCACTAAATAAGCACCTCCAATAAAAACAAGTTAAGACCATATTGCTTCAGGCATATATCTATTAATAAATTTAATAGGTATCTCAAATTCGTGTTGGTTGACTTCTTCGGCAAGTCTAATGTCTACTGCCATATATACCACTGGTAAATTATTCTCTTCTGCTACCGCTGCTATTTCGGTATTGCCTTTTTTGATTATTTCAACTGTAGTTTCATTTGCCAAGTGTGTATTAGCTATAATCCCGTCTATTCTGTCAAAGCTTTTTATATATTCTTTGATTCTTTCCCTGGAGTTAGTCATTGGACGGGTGTAGTTTATAACTAACAATATTTTCAACTCCTCTGATTCGTTTGCACCTTCCACCAAATTCAAAGTCTTAGCTCCGTGTATACCGTAGCCTATATCAAGAATTATGTCGCCTTCATGTCTTAATGCCCATCTGGCTTTTGGGTTTAGCATAGCCCCTGTTTCGCCTAGGCCAAAAGAATCTTTAGCGGATAAGCATATTAAATTTACTCCAAGGTTTTCTAATTTATCTTGCAGTGGTCTTAAAGTATAAAAAGGCTCTACTGTATCAAGATCCACTAAGGTCACTTGCCGACCTTGATTCTTAAGTTCCAGAGCCCTATTAATAGCCATCTCGCTTTTTCCACTGGCGTATTCTCCCACATATGCTTCTACAACTCTAGCAACATTTTGTTCCGTTACCCACACCTCCGAAAAGCTCTCTCTCTTAAAAACAATACTATTAGTATAAATTAGTGTTCAATTGTGCGTCAACAATTATATTTAATTGTTCAATTATAACTCACATTAAACTCAAATTATCATATGGTATATACTTTTTAATAATTACTATATTTTATTTTACTTATTGTGGCTATTTTAAAGTAAATTAAAACAAAAAAAAAGCTATTTTATAGCTTTTTATTAATTAATCTATTTTTAACCAACTAAAAGGGTAAAACATATTAATAATATTACGCCTGGTATACCTAGAAAACCAGCAATTAAGATGGTTAATATGTTAATTGGAATACTAAAATCAAAAAATGCGCCAATATAATTTGTCAATAGAAGTAGAATCATTCCAATTGCGGAGTTTATCAGCAGTTTCCAAAGTAGCTTAATGGGCTTAAGCGCAACCTGAGCAATTATGTACAAGATGACCAGCAAAAATAAGGCAGCAATAATAATATTTATATACTCCACTATATCCCCCCCCTTTTTAATTACCTTCCGTTTGGTTTTTCATCTCTCTGATCAGATAATCATACCTTTTTTCAGCTATTTTTATATCTAGTATAGCAATTTCTACCATCTCTGGATCTAAAACATTGTTAAACCTGTTATACGCATGGATTAAGTATTGCTGAGCTTCTATTATGTCTTCTTTTTTTTTGATTGTGGGGCAAACACTTTCTTTAGCAGAAAAACTGTTTAAATACCTCCTCAAAAGATCATTAATGCAATTCCTCATTATAAACCCCCTGAAAAAGAAATACTGTAGTTCTCCTACAGTATCTCTATTCCAGAATAAATTTTTTAATGCTAAAATTCATGTCGGCCTTCGATTGCTCGCCTAAGAGTAATTTCATCTGCAAACTCAATATCTCCTCCTACCGGCAGACCATGCGCAAGCCGGGTTACCTTAATATTGTATTCACCAGCAATTCCAGCCAAGTATCTTCCTAATATTTCCCCTTCAATGTCAGGATTTAGTGCAAGGACTACTTCCTGCACAATGCCGGAAGCCAATTTTTCTTTGAACTTGTCAAGGTTCAAATCTTCCAAGTCACTATCATTCATAATATTAAAGTCCTTATTGATAACAAAATACCGACCATTAAAACCTGTTTTCTCAATAGCTATAATGTCAGCAGCTTCTTCAGCTATACAAAGAACGCTGCTGTTTCTTTTATTATCGAGACACAAAAAACAAGGGTCTATGTCAGTAAGATAACCACAATTTGAACAAGGCGCTATTTTTTCCTTAGCCTCAGTAATAGCATGAGCCAGCTGCCTAGCGTCCGAAGCAGGTGCTCTTAAAATATATAAGGCCAGCCTTTGTGCTGTTTTAGGTCCTATGGTAGGAAGCTTCATTAATTCATCGATAAGATTTTCCAATGGTCTGGCTAACCGCATGTTATTCCTCCCAGATAAAATCAATACTTACCTTATCTTAAAACCCCGGGATTTTCATGCCACCAGTAATTTTGGCCATTTCTGAAGAAACCATCTCCTGTGATTTTCTTATTCCTTCATTTACAGCTGCCATGATTATATCTTCCAGTAATTCGATATCATCTAAGTCGATTACATCAGGATTGATTTTTAAGGCAATAACTTCTTGTTTCCCAGTTATTTTTATGGTAATAGCACCTCCACCTGAGGAAGACTCAATTTCTCTTTTTTCTAATTCTTCCTGGAGCTTTGCAATCTGTTCCTGCATCTGTTTCGCCTGTTTAAGCATTTTGGACATTGAACCCCCGCCCATGCCTGGGTTAAATACCATATTAATTCCTCCTATCGTATAATTCTAATAAGCTTTTATTTCCAGTTTAAAAGTCATCTATTAATTAGGAATCAAATTCTCTCAATCTTTTATCTCAACTATATTTTCTCCAAAATATTCAATAGCTTTTTTTGCCACTATATCATTATACTGGTCCTCATCCAAGAAAATAAACTGAATCTGAATATCTTTGTTCAATAATCTCTTCACAACCATTTCTACAATTTCCCGGTTTGCTTTTTCTTCCATACGTTCTTTATGGAACTTATACCCTTTTTTGAATCCGATATACAGGAAGTCATCTTTAACTCCAAGAAGTTTTCCCTGACATAGCAGTGCGTGAGTAGGTATTTTTTGTTCTTTTACTTCCTGTAATATTTTACTCCAAAGTACATCCCGGGCTTCATTTTTATTAGCTTTTGGCAATTCATTAGTTTCCGTAATTTGTTTACTCATAGCTTCTGTTTTTTTTCTATCCACAGTTTTTGAAGCTGTCAAAGTTGCGATGTCCAAAAAAGCAATTTCCAATAAATATTTATGTCCATCGGCAAATCTTAATTTATCCCCTGTATCCATCATAATTTTTAAAGCAGCAAATATTATCTCTGGTTTAACTTTCGTCTGTTGCTTTATTAGGGGTAAGCTTTCCTCGGTTATAACACTAAAATCTGCTTTTTCTCCCATAACAGAGTAAAGCATAAGATCACGCAAATAAAGAGAAGCTTCCTTTGCCAACTGTTGCGCTTCTTTCCCTGAGTTAAGAGTTTGTCCCAACATGCTTATAACTTCCGCAACATCTTGGGCAAATACCTTTTCCATAAGTTTAGCCAGAAATAGATCATCTACTAGCCCTAATACATCTAAAACATCCTCCTTATTAACCTTTTTCCCCTTATAAGAATATATCTGGTCAAGCATGCTCAAAGCATCCCGAAGCCCCCCATTAGCTCTCCTGGCAATCAACAGTAAAGCATCTTCCTCAATCTCAACTTCGTCATTCGCAGCTACTTGTTTCAAACGGTTAATGATTTCAGCAGCTGTAAGTCTTCTAAAGTTATATATTTGGCAGCGGGAACGAATAGTTGCCGGAATCTTATGGGCTTCAGTAGTAGCCAGGATGAATCTCACCTTATCAGGGGGTTCCTCCAATGTTTTCAACAAAGCGTTAAAAGCTTCTGTGGTTAACATATGGACTTCATCAATTATATATACTTTTTCCTTGCCCTGCGCCGGCAAAACCCTTACTTTCTCTCTTAAGTCGCGCATCTCATCAACACTTCTATTGGAAGCAGCGTCAATCTCAATTACATCCATAAAGTTTCCGTTGTTTATATCGCTGCAAGAAGAACACTCATTACATGGCTCTCCTGCTGCAAGGTTTTCGCAGTTAACTGCTTTGGCTACGATTTTAGCAATACTGGTTTTTCCAGTTCCCCGGGGACCGGTGAAAAGATAAGCATGTGTAAGTTTTCCTTCTTTAAGTGCGTTTTGTAATGCCGTGACTGTACTTTCCTGGCCGACAACTTCTCCAAACCGTTGAGGACGCCAGGCACGGTACAATGCCAGATAAGCCATAAGGGAACCTCCTTTGCCAAACCATTAAGTAACTGACTGATCTATAGTTTCTGTAAATATGTTTTCTTTCCTGCCTAAAAAGATTATAGGCAGTATGAAAAAAAGCAGGTTATACCTGCCTCCGATAATATATTAATTAAGCCGTGCACCTGGCTTCGAGAATACCTTCCAAGCGTTACTCAAGCAGTTAACTCCGCCCAGGCTGCCCTGCGTCACACAGGATTAATCTCTTAGTGCTGCTTCCTTCCGGACCTGACACGGTTCAAGATGTCCCATTGCGCCGGACCCAAACATCTTCGCCACTTACTTAAGCCAGACCTTACAAGATAAGCCCTCAGCTCAGGAATTCGACCCTGCTGGAGCGGGTTGCAGGTTACAGGGCACCGCTAATTCCCCATCTAGCACGGCAAATCTTAAGATAATAAAACCCTTTCTTCAAGGGCATTAAAGATATCACTTTTCAGTATTTACGCTCACTTATTGTACCTTTTTTTTATAGTTTATGCAAGTTGTAGGGCCGCCGCTTTAGATAACAATTACTGCCTGTAAAAATTTATTAAAGGTGATTTTACTCAGTGGTCGAAATATTTATTATCGAAGTTTTTTGGAGGTGGTAATAATGGCATCGGTCCTCAGGCTGTTTTCAAAACTAATAGGGGCAAAAATGGTACTATCCTTAAACAAACCACATAACATTTCCCTTGGACAGGAATTAGAGAAGCAAGCTGGCAAGAGACACAATCAACCTGCAATTCTTTTTGAAGAACGAATTATAACTTACCAGCAATTTAATGAGGCAGCAAACCGGTATGCACATTTATTTACACAAAAAGGCTTTAAAAAAGGCGACGTTGTTGCTCTTTTAATGGAAAACCGGCCGGAGTATCTGATTATCATAGCTGGTCTTGCTAAACTGGGAGTTATTATCTCGCTCATAAATACTGGTGTCAGAGGCAAAGTATTATCCCATGCCGCAAATATATGCAACGCCCAGTCAATTATTATCGGCAATGAACTCCTATCAGCTTTTGAGGAAGTCGCAGCTGAAGTAAACCTTAAGGAACCCGGTTATATTTTTATTGAAAATGACGAGAACCCAATAAATACAAATCTTTCAGTACAAGATCTGGAACCTTTACTAGCCTCAATGCCGGTTACAAACCCAGATACTACCAAATCTATTACTACTGAAGATGTTTTGTTCTACATATATACATCAGGTACTACCGGCTTCCCCAAAGCAACAGCCAGCAAACACCAGAACTGGTTTGCCTTAGGCTACGGCTCTGGAGGCTTGGGTTTAGAAATGATACCAGGAGATGTCCTTTATAATGTTTTGCCTCTTTATCATAACAGCGGAGCAAATATAGCTTTTGCCAGCTTCCTCACCCATGGCAGTACTTTTGCGTTAAGGCGAAAATTTTCTGCGCGAAATTTCTGGGATGATATAAGAAAATACAAAGCCAGTCATTTCATTTATATCGGCGAATTATGCCGCTACCTGAATAATCAGCCGGCTAAGCCCGATGATAAGGATAATCCGCTTGAGTATATCCTTGGCAATGGCATGCGCGGAGAATACTGGACTCAATTCAAGGAGCGGTTTGGGATTAAGAAAATTGTTGAAGTATACGGTGCAACAGAAGGAGTAGCACGAATTATTAACTTGAAACAGGTTCCTGGTATGATGGGGACCCTTACAGTGATCGGTATAAGAATTGGAGAGGTAGTCCAATATGATGTTGAAAATGAAAAAATCCTTAAAGGCGAAGATGGCAGACCAATTTTATGTAAACCCGGTGAAACCGGGCTGCTTATCTGTGAAATAAATTTCCGCGCAGCTTTTGCCGGTTATGTTAGCAATCCTGCTGCTACTGAAGCTAAGATTTTACGAAATGTTTTCGCTGAAGGGGATCAGTATTTTAATACTAGTGATCTGGTTAAGCTCCATGAAGGTGATTTTGTATCCTTTGTTGACCGCCTGGGTGACACTTTCCGTTGGAAAGGTGAAAACGTTGCCACAAATGAAGTAGCTGACATTCTGAACCAATTTGGCCGGATTGAAGACAGTAATGTTTACGGAGTAGAGGTAAAAGGTGCTGAGGGACGTTGCGGTATGGTTGCCTTAAAACTGCTGGAAGGTGCAAAAATAGATTGGGATGCTTTTGCTCAATATGTTATAAAGAACTTGCCGGTTTATGCCCGCCCTTATTTTGTCAGAATCAGAGAAGAAATTGATGCTACAAACAGTTTTAAGCAAATAAAAACCAATTTGCAAAAAGAAGGTATTGATCCAAATGTAATCAAAGATCAGCTATATTTTCTTGATCCGCGAAAAAATACTTATGTGCCGTTGACTGCAGAACTATATGAAGAAATTATTAACCATAAGATCGCCTTTTAGAATTAATCCATTAATATAAATATTACAAGAAAGTGCACGAACATGTGCACTTTTTATCTGAAAACAATCTGCCCTTTTTTCATTGTCTCAATTATAGCCAGTGATTGCAGATTCGCCCCTGACTTGCGTACTAAAGCTCCTCCTTCCTGAAAACCCTTCTCAATTACTATTCCCACTCCCACCGGATTGGCCCCAGCCTGTCTTATAATATCCATTAAACCTAAAACTGCACGACCATTAGCTAAAAAATCATCAATAATTAACACTCTATCACCAGCATCCAGATAAGACTGCGCAACCATTATTTTATATGTTGCATTACGGGTGAAAGAATACACTTCGCTGGTATATACTTGTTGTTCAATATTACTGGCTTGCCCTTTTTTAGCAAACACCACCGGTACTTTAAAATATTGAGCTGTAATGCAGGCAATTGCAATTCCTGATGCTTCTACGGTCAATATTTTGGTGACTCTTTCGTCTTTAAATCTTTGAAAAAACTCTTGACCAATGCTATTTAAAAAACTCACATCGATTTGATGGTTTAAAAAGCGGTCAACTTTTAAAATATCATTACCTATTACCTGGCCTTCGGCTAATATTCTTTCTTTTAAAAGCTGCATATTATTCTCCTAAACTTTAGTGTCCGTTAAATTTATATTTGCTTAATATACTAATCCATTATGTATAAAAAATGTTTAATTATTATGGTTCAGCAATAAGTAATTACAAGAAGATGTAGCAACCAATTTATCATGCTGGTTATAAGCTTTTGCAGTCATAAATACTTTTCTTCTGCCACTTTGAACAACGCGGGCAGTAATTGTAAGTTCATCTCCAGGAAATGCAGGGCGATGGTACTCAGTATTCAGGTTTATAGCTACACTATGAGGAGTACCAGTAGCCATATAGCAAAGCGGACCAAACACATTATCAAAAGCAGCGGAATAGAATCCTGCTTGCATCGACCCCGCAGGATTAGCATAGGTATTTAAAACAGGAAAAGAAATTGTCATACTTCCCTCTTCCGGCAGCGCGCTAATCATCCGGGATTGCATAAACAGACTGCACTGCGGCCATTCACCTAATGCTTGAAGAAAAGCCTCCTTTACATCCTTGCCTTTAGCTGACATCAAACCACTCCCAACGTTTATTAATAGTATGCTTTCCTTACAGCACCCCCTATTTATATAATTTAATATGTATTATTAATACATTATAATTATTTTTGCTAACATAACCAAACAATTACCAACAAAAAACTCTTCATTATTTTAAATGTGTACTTCTCATTAAATTATAAGGTTTTATCATAAATACGCTATTTCGTTCTTCTCAGATAAAATAAACACCTTTCGTTGTATTGAAGAAAGGTGTTATTTGTTAAATTTAAAAATATTAATCTAAACATTATCTTAAATTAATGGCGGAGAGGGCGGGAT
>LSQX01404604.1_pt1 | contig 10006 bp, 9 predicted proteins | sample 654561 | NCBI WGS metagenome assembly LSQX01 (sample SAMN04489861, study PRJNA283612) | anaerobic digester metagenome | isolation source: 4 biogas reactors fed with cattle manure at either 37C or 55C with and... | place: Denmark: Kongens Lyngby | collected 2014 | reverse complement strand
TCAGCAGGGTTGTGATGCCCGCGACTGCGCTGTATTTGAGACCGAAAATTCCGGCCAGGAGGATGGAAAACGTGGTACCGGCAGCCACCTCCGCCACGCTGATAAGGTCAACCTGTCTTTTTGTGATGGCGCTTATCTGCCGCATGACAATGCCCCTTTCGTTTCTATGCTGATGATACGATATCGCGTTTCGCGTATATTTACAATATACACGAAAATTAGGCATAAAAATCACCCCAAACGCTTGATATCTCTTGACGTTCAAGGCGCTTGCGCATAAAATAAAGCAATAGGTAAGGTTTATTCTTTTTTGGAATTATTTTTTATGGAGGGTTTTCATGGAGTTTTCCGGCAGATTTTTTTTAGCGGCTATTGAGGAAGACAATACCCAGCGTGCCCTGTTTCGTGTCCGACCCTTGCTGAGCGAGGAAGGCGGCATACCTCCGGAAGATATTGATACTTTAGGTGACGAGGGATTTTTGCGGGTCGTGCCCGACAGGGCGGAACAGCATAGCTTCAAGGAGCGCATGAGAGAACTGGGTCATCTGTGCCTGATCGATTTGCGCAGCGTACCTGCCGAGATCAGCAAGGTGCGCAATAACAAGAACTATTCGCCAAGCGCAGGCGAGGTGAACCGTTATGTGATTTACTCGGATGCTATACGTGAGCTGAGCGAGGCGGAGATTTACGAGGTGGTCGCGGAGGGCAGAGCGGCTCAGCCTGATACCGTCAATTACTATCTCCGCAAAGGCGGACATATTCAGGGGCCTTTTGACGCGGGCAGCGCAGAACCCGCGGCACCTCTGAGCTGTATTGCGCCTGATAACAGCCGGCTGTTTTGCGTGACGATGCCGGATGGGCGGGAGAAGCTGTATTATTGGCCTGCTCCGCTCATGAGCGCGAAAGCGGCGGATGACAAGCCTGCACAGGGAAATACCGAGGAACCGGAAGTAACGGCGGAAACGGAGAAACCGGCGGATGAGCATACCGAGGTTCAGGCATCCATTCCATCTGTGCAGACAAAAATCGCGGATGAAGCGCCTGCCCCGCAGATGAGCGCGAAGGATAAAATATTGGAGCTTCAGGCTGCCATTAGTCCGCTGCTCGATGTGAAGGATGAAGAACCCGCGGCTGAGGCGCCGGCAGCTGAGCCGCAGCCTGCGCATAAAGCAGCGAAGCTCTCCGGCGCCCCGATACGCGTCAGCGGGCATAAACCCGCCGTTGCCCGGCGGGATTCGCTCAGCCTGTCATCGGTGGTCGACCGCGAGGTGCGCCGCAGCGGCCGTCCGCAGGAGCCCTCCGTCAGCCTGAATAATTCTCATGATCTGCACCCCGTGGAAAACCCGGCAGAGCAGTTTAAACAAGCGCTCCGCCGGCTCTGGAATGGAAGTGAGAGCAGAAAGCAGGCGCTTGACAGCATCCTTTCGATGGACGGAGCCGCTCAGGCCTTGTGTGAGCAGCTGTCTGATGAAGGGTCAAAGGCCATGCAGGCGGTTGTTCACCAGCAGCTCAATGAGCTGGAGGCAGAGCGGCTGGCCCTGGTCATGGAACTTGATCGCTTGCAGCACAACCGCGCTGATATGCTCAAGGAAGCCCTATCACTGGGGGGCAGGCAGGCAGAAGAACTTGAGCATAAAAAGCAGGCGCTGTCAGAGGCAACGGAACTGATGCGGGGGCAGTGTGTACAGCTGGATGAACAGCGCGCGGCACTGATCAAGGAGATGAAAGCGCTCTCTTCCGGCGGCTGTTATGCCGCTCCCGGCTTTGGAGACGAATGCAGCTTTGAGAAAGCTTCCAAGCTTGTGGCTCAGGCTTTTGGCGGAGCGGGCTTTGCCCTGTCAAAGGTTGATGCCTCCAGCCTGTTGATCATGGCCATGAGCTTTCCTCAAGTCGCCTTTGAAGGCGATGATATTGGTGATGAGAGACTGGCGGCGCGCCTGCTGTGCCGCGCTTTAGGCGCGGCCATGGTTGAGTGCTCTGCCGGTGAGGAGCCTGTTATTCTGACCGGGGGCGACGCTGCCGTGTTTGCTCTGTATCAAGGAAGCCCGGATGTTTCAAGTAAAGACAGCGCTGTTTATTCCCGCCTGATCGTTGGGGACAGCTATGCCTTGCCGCGCGTTCAGGTCAGGCCCGCGCCCGGGTTTATGATGGAAATGGCTCTGCGTACGGGTACCTGTATCCGCAAGGAGTCGGTATGCCGTGCCATCAAAGAGGCGTACAGAGAGATCCCCGCGGACGCGCTGAGCCTGCTGGCCGCGGCAGAGACGGCCTTGAAGCGCCGCCTGCCGCGCAGCTTGAAGCGCGATGTACTCAATTATCTCAGTCCGGCGCAGACCTTGCTGGAGGGCGGAATCGCCTCGGCCCTTGACTATGCTTTTGCGGGATTTATCATCCCCTTTGCCAAACGTCAGGGGATGGATATGAATGTACTGCGCGGCCTGTGTGCCGCGATGCCCCTTTCTTCCTCACTGCTGTGAGGGATGTGATGCACATGACGGCCGCGCAGGTGAAGGATCTGCGCGGCCTTACAACAAGGGCGGAGCGCAGGAGGCAAGGGCGCTACCTGGCGGAAGGCGATCACCTGACGGGAGAGGCAATCCGGGAAGGCCTTGCGCTGTCCATCCTCGTGATGGAGGGCATGCAAACGCGTTTTGAAAGGTTCCTGCGCAGCGATCTGCCTGTCTATGCCTTGCCTGAGCGTTATTTTTTGCAGATATCGGATACCAGAACGCCTCAGGGAATCGCCGCGCTCTGCCGTTTGCCGCAAAACGCCTCGCCGGATGATCTGGGAGATCGGATCGTTGCGCTCAACGCGCTGCAGGATCCCGGCAATGTTGGCGCCATCATCCGCAGCATGGACGCTGCGGGCTTCACCGGCTTGATGACAGACGCGGACTGCGCTGACCCCTTCTCGCCCAAGGCGCTGCGGGCATCCATGGGCTCCGCCTTTCGTATCCCTGTTTGCGCGCTTCAAAGCCTGCCAGAGGGCTTGCGAAGGCTGGAAGGCTATGATATCATCGCCGGAGCCCTTGACGGCAAGCCCTTTTTCAAACGCGAGCGTACAGCGTCCAGAATATGCCTGCTGATCGGGAACGAGGGGGCGGGGCTATCCCAAGAGGTCGTGGATATGGCTTCGCAGCGGCTGAAGCTGCCGATGCGGGGCGGGGCGGAATCGCTCAACGCGGCCGCCGCCGCGACCGTCATGATGTATGATTATGTCCGGGTATGGGAGGAAATTGTTTGAGTCTTTCGCAGCGTTTTAAGCGCGCTTTTATTGGGGACAGGGCCTTTTACGCCATGGTTGTCAGATTGGTGATACCCATCATTATCCAGCTGTTTGTGACCAACTTTGTCAATATGCTGGATAATATCATGGTCGGCCAGCTTGGAACGGATGAGATATCCGGCGTAGCCATCGCCAATCAGCTGGTGATGGTCTTTAACCTATGCATTTTCGGCGGCGTATCCGGCCCCGGTATTTTCGGCGCGCAATTTTTTGGCTCGGGGGATATGGAAGGGGTACGCAACACATTCAGGATCAAGCTTTGGATAAGCTTTTCCATTGTGATCTCCGCCTTTGTCGCGATCCTGGGCTTTGGTCCTTCTCTCATCAGCCAGTTCCTTCAAGGGGACGGAGACCCCGCTTCAGCGCAAAGGATGCTGGGCATCGCCATCGATTATATCCATATCATCATGATCGGCTTTATCCCCTTCATTTTCACCATCGCCTATTCAGGCACGCTGAGGGAATCGGGGGAGACTGTTTTGCCCATGAAAGCCGGTATCACGGCTGTTTTGGTCAACCTCGTCGGCAACTATGTTTTGATTTACGGTCATCTGGGCTTCCCGCGCATGGGTGTGCAAGGCGCGGCCATTGCCACGGTAGCAAGCCGCTTTGTGGAGCTTGCCATCATCCTGTATGCTGTGCATGTGCGCGGAGGCGGACGGTTTGAGTTTTTGCGGGGCGTATACCGCACGCTGAAGGTACCTTTCCGGCTGCTAAAGTCTGTTCTGCGCAAGGGCGCGCCGCTTCTGGTCAATGAGTTCCTGTGGTCGGTAGGCATGGCAACGCTTGTCCAGACCTATTCCCTGCGCGGGCTTAACGTGCTGGGCGCGATGAACATCGCCACGACGATCAATAACCTGTTTAACATGTTTTTTCTGGCGATGGGCAACGCCATTGCCATTGTGATCGGGCAGCACCTGGGCGCCAACCGCATGACGGAGGCCAAACGGGATGTATGGCGCCTGATTGGCTTCAGCGTCGCGATATGCGCGGTGGTAGGCAGCCTGATGGCGGCGTTTTCTTCCTTGTTTCCCATGCTCTATACCAATGTAGGGCAGGATGTGCGTGACCTTGCGAGCAAATTCATACTGACCATGGCGGTATTTATGCCCATGTACGCAACTTCTCACGCCTGTTATTTTACGCTGCGCTCGGGCGGTTCAACGCTGATGACTTTCATATTTGATGCCGCCTATGTATGGGTGATCAATATCCCGCTGGCCAGGGTTCTTATTCATTACACAGCCCTGCCCATTGAACTTTTGTATCCCTTATGCGAATTGGCCGGAATAATCAAGCTTGTACTGGGCATCAGCATTGTGAAAAGCGGCATTTGGGTAAAGAATATCGTTGATAAGCAGCATCAATCCCCAGCAGCCGTTCCCGAACCTTAAGTCTAATCATTATGAATACAAACGCGGCCGGGAGAATGAACATCATTCTTCCGGCCGCTTGCATGAGGCTGCTTAATTTTTTACGGCGATCAGTACATCCATATAGGTGACGCCTTCCTTCTCATATGTCTTTTCAAAGCAGGGAAGGACTGAGGGATCATCGTAAAGCGCCTTGACAGCATTGATGCGCATATGCGCCTTGATCAGCTGATAGGCGTTAGGGATCAGCGTGAAGGGGGAGCGCATGGGATCTGTGATGGTGATTTTGAGGTAGCTCTGCGGTTTCTGGCAGATCACCTCCGCCTTGCCCTCAGGCAGATCCAGCCCTTGAGGCAGCAGCAGGGCGGCCGCGTATCCGTGCATGTTGTATACATTGATCTGCTCCTGAGAGAGGCAGGGAAAATCCCACCCGATGATCTCAGGCTGGCTTATTTTCAAATCCCTGGCCCAGCCCAGCACATGATTGATCGCGTCATCCTCTGGTTCACGGCTGATCACGGCGTAGCGGATATAACGAAGAGCCGGCACATCGGTCAATACAATGGGGGAATAGGAATCACTGCCCATGTTCATGTCCTCTCTGATCAGCTGGTCCATCGTGCAAGAGAACAAGGCGCACAACTCGATCAGCTTATCCATCTCGGGGTATGCGCTGTCCAGCTCCCATTTAGATACGGTCTGGCGGCTGACGCCCATCCTGTCAGCCAACGCTTCCTGGGTCATACTGTTTCTCATTTTTCTCAGAAACTGCAGGTTTTGTCCGAAGCTCATCCAAGATCCCTCCTCATCGTTGATGATCGCATTATAATGTTCACTGAGCGCGCAATCCACCAAGCCGCGCGTTCTCTTTTACAGCATGCCGCACCTTGAAGTTGCGAAAGACCCGAATGAGCATGTTTCATTCGGGCCTTTGGGATAAACCGGCAGGATTATTCCTTGGGGCCTATCTTTTGCAGCAGTTTGATAGAAACAAAGAACAGGGCGAGGATCAGGAACACGCCTGACAAGCCGATACCGGTGACAATTAAACCCTTTGTAAAAACAGCCATTGCTTTATTTACCTCCTGTCACAGCAGCATGGAAACCAGCGTGATCACCATGCCGCCGGCGATGATGGAACCCAGCTGGCCCGAAACATTGGCGCTGATGGCCTGCATGAGGATGAAGTTGTAGGGGTCTTCCTCCTTGGCCATCTTCTGAATGACACGCGCGCTCATTGGGAAGGCTGAAATGCCTGCCGCGCCGATCATCGGGTTAACCTTGTTCTTGCGGAACAGGTTGAGGAACTTGGCAAACAGTACGCCGCCGGCAGTGTCAAACACGAAGGCAAACAGACCCAGGCCCATGATCAGAGCCGTGTCCCAGCGCAGGAAGTTATTAGCCACCATGGTGGAACCGATCGAAATGCCCAGCAGGATGGTGACCAGGTTGGCCAGCTCATTCTGCGCGGTTTTGGACAGGCGTTCCAGCACGCCGCACTCGCGGATCAGGTTGCCGAACATCAGGGAGCCGACCAGCGGGGCGGACATGGGGACCAGGATGCCTGCCACGATGGTGACGATGATGGGGAAGAAGATCAGCGCCGTTCTGGAGGAGCGGCCCTCCTGATAATCCATGCGGATCTGGCGCTCGGCTTTGGTGGTCAGCGCGCGGATCACCGGGGGCTGGATGACAGGTACAAGCGACATGTAGCTGTAGGCGGCGACTGAGATGGGGGCCATGTAATCAACCAGCTTGAAGTGATTGGCCACATACAGCGTGGTTGGGCCGTCAGCCGCGCCGATGATGCNNCGATCATCGCGCCGACGGCGATAAAGATGAGCACAGGGAACAGCTCGTTGGCGATGCCCGCGTCAAACAGGACTTTCAAAAATCCGGGTTCTTCAGCTGTGCCAAGGACCGCGGCAACCGCCGTTCCGCCGCCTGCCATCAGCATAGGGGGCAGGTGAGCCAGGATGGCGCCGAAGCCGATGGGCAGCAGGAGCGCCGGTTCGTAGTCTTTCTTGACGGCCAGGTAGATCAGCACGCCCGCAATGATGAACATGACCAGCGTTTTGATGCCGGCGGCGCTGAACAGAAATGTGACGCCCGAGAACAGGTCTCCGAGTATTTCGGATAGGTTCATGTCGGTTCTTCCTCTCCTTCGAAATGTTTAATAACTTCGCCGTCCTGAGCCCTCAGGTTGTATTGGGGCCCAAGCGGGGCGTAACGCCTTGAGATCCATCTGCACACCCCTTCAAGACCGGGATAGAGCATGCGTTCGGAGATATTGATGTAGTCAAGCTTATCGCGTATTTCAAGCTTGACCTCGCGCGGGATCACGATGCGGGTAAAGGCGTTCCCGGCACCCGGAAGCCTGTCGATCATCGTTTCCGCGTCGCTTGACAGGGAAAACAGGGCGTACTGGTTCTCAATGCGGCTCACGGTCGACGCCGGCTCAAAGAACAAGCCGAATGGCTGATCGGATAAAGCTTTCAGCTTTTCAAGCGTAGGCGCTGCCCGGTCGAGCATTTCATGTGAAAACACGTTGGCCCCATTGGTTGACAGGAGATCTTTCAGCGCCATTGGCAGCAGGCTGTTGATCACTTCCATATCAGCCGCGATGATAGCGCCATCGCGGTTGTAGGCAGCGGTATCCTCGGTGGCAAAGTGAGCGGCCACCAAAGGGGAATAGCTCCAGTCAAGCAGGCGGGTGGGCAGCCCGAAGTGCTGTCCTGTAGCGAGCAGCTGCCAGAGAGAATCAGCGTTCCGGAGGTCTGCATAGCCATATTTGCGGAAGCTGCGCAGTATCTGCTTTTCCAGGCCCAGGTTGTGCCGGCACACCCGGTTGAGTGTGGGGATCAGATCCCAATGCATATCCTTGACGCCGCGAAATACACGGTTGTTGCGGTAGCGGCGTATGGATTCATCCCACACCCCGTCAAAGACGGCGGATTGCAGTTCATCCCAGCTGTGAATGATCCTGTTGTCCATCGTCCGCTCCTTTCCGCATTTGGCTATACCTTAACATAGACGGGGACGGCATACAAGCATGCCGCCCACTGGGTTTGTTCTATTGATGCATTCGCGGGAAGACTATACGCTGAGCTTTTCCATCGCCCGGTTTATTCTTGACAGCGTTTCCTGCTTGCCCAGCAGACAGGCGATCTCAATGGCTCCGCCGGGTGTGCTTGCCAGTCCGCTGATGGCGATACGAAGAGGCCACAGCACCGGGCCGTTTTTGCGGCCTGATTCAGCGATGGCCTGCATCACGCTGTCATGAATGACGCTTTCCTGCCAGTCATCGATCCCTTCCAGCACCGGCAGAATGAAACCAAGGGCCTCCAGGCTGCTTTCAAGAGAGGATTTTTGCTTCTTGTTGACATACAGCTCATTGTCATACTCGGGCATATCCTTTAAGAAGCGCACCATATCCGGCACCCGGTTGAATACCTCTGTGCGGCCCTGCATCAGTTCGGCCAGGCGGCGGTAGTCCATGCCGGTCCCCTCAAGCGCCTGGTCAAACCAGGGGGTCACCGTCTCCAGATACTCCTCGGGGGAGAGGCGGCGGTTGTACTCGGTATTAAACCAGACAAGCTTGTCCATGTTGAAAATGACGGGCGATTTATTGAGCCCCTTTTCATCAAAAGCCTCGATCAGCTCTTCCTTGGTGAAAAATTCCCTGTCGTTTCCGGGGCTCCAGCCAAGCAGCGCAATAAAGTTGATGATCGCGTCGCGCACAAAGCCCATGGCCAGCAGGTCTTCAAACGAAGGATCGCCGTAGCGTTTGGACAGCTTGCGCGTGGCATCCTTCATGACCACAGGCAGATGGATATAAACGGGAGGCGTCCAGCCGAAGGCCTGATACAGCAGGTTATACTTGGGCGCGCTTGACAGGTATTCGGTGCCGCGCGTCACGTGGGTGATGCTCATCAGGTGATCATCGACGACATTGGCAAAGTTATAGGTAGGCAGACCGTCCTGCTTGATCAGCACGTTGTCGTCAAGCGTTGAGCATTCCGCTTCGATATGACCGAAGAGAAGGTCGTCAAAGGAAGCGAAACCCTCTGCCGGGATGTTCTGGCGGATCACGCAGGGCTCACCGGATTCCATTCTGCGCCTGGCTTCCTCGCGCGGGATGCTGAGGCAGTGCTTGTCATACTTAAATGTTTCTCCCCGCGCGGCGGCAGCCTCACGCCGCTGCTCCAGCTCCTCCTTGGTGCAAAAGCAGGGATAGGCGTGTCCGGATTCTACCAGCTGGAGGGCATAGGGCAGATACATATCCTTGCGCTGGGTTTGGATATAGGGGCCGTATTCGCCGCCGACATCAGGGCCTTCATCATAATCCAGTCCTGCCGCGCGCAGAGAATCATAAATCAGCTGCACAGCGCCAGGCACTTCACGCTCCTGATCAGTGTCTTCAATGCGCAGGATGAACTTGCCCCCGTTTTTACGGGCAAACAGATAGGTGAATAAGGCGGTACGCAGACCGCCAAGGTGCAGGTAACCGGTAGGGCTGGGGGCAAAGCGCGTGCGAACGCTGGTCATCTATGGGGCCTCCTTATAGTTCAGGGTTTATAGCTGTCCTTTAATCCGACGGTGAGGTTGAACATGCTGTGCCCGTCTTTGGAATCCTTGTCATTGCAGAAATATCCCAGACGCAGGAACTGGAATGTTTCTCCCGGTTTGGCCGCTGCCAGCGATTTTTCACCAAAGCCTTCCAGCACAGTCAGGCTGCCCGGGTTGAGCCTTGAAATAAAGTCCTTCTTATCGGTTTCGTCATCGCCGTTATCGTCATTCAGGAGCGGTTCATACAGGCGGAAGGTGAGGGGGACGCATTCCTTCGCGTTGACCCAGTGCAGCGTACCCTTGACCTTGCGTTCAGCTCCGGGGCTGCCGGAACGGCTGTCCAGGTCGACAGAGCAAAGCAGGTGGCTGATGCTGCCGTCCGCGTTCTTGATCACTTCGTCGCAGCGGATAATGTAGGCACCCTTCAGGCGAACCTCGCCCTCGGGCCGCAGGCGGAAGAATTTCTTGGGCGGATCCTCCATAAAATCATCAGCCTCAATGTAGAGCTCCCTTCCGAAGCTTACCTCACGGCTGCCCATTTCAGGGTGGTCGGGATGGTTTTCCATCGTCAGGGTATCAGTCCTTCCCTCATCCCAGTTGGTTAAAATGATCTTCAGGGGCTTTTGCACCGCCATCACGCGGGGAGCCTTCCCGCCCAGATCATCGCGCAGGCAATGTTCCAGCAGCGCCAGATCCACTATGCTGTCGGCCTTGCTTAAGCCGATTCGTTCGATAAAATCGCGGATCGCTTCTGGGGTATAGCCCCTGCGGCGCAGGC
>LSQX01275181.1_pt1 | contig 10006 bp, 9 predicted proteins | sample 654561 | NCBI WGS metagenome assembly LSQX01 (sample SAMN04489861, study PRJNA283612) | anaerobic digester metagenome | isolation source: 4 biogas reactors fed with cattle manure at either 37C or 55C with and... | place: Denmark: Kongens Lyngby | collected 2014 | reverse complement strand
TCGTGCCGTGGCATAGGGGCATCGCGGAGCAAAGCTGCAATAATTGATTTCCTCCTGCATATTGGGAACTTCACCAGGCATGGTGTAAAGCTCTATGCCATCGTCCTGTTTTATCGAGAGCAACGAACCTAAAAGTCCTACAGTGTAAGGGTGTGACGGGTGGCGAAACAACTCAGTTGTAGGCGCCTCCTCGACTATCTTTCCGGCATAGAACACTAGAACTCGGCTGCATCGCTCACCTATGAGGTTGAGGTTATGGGATATAAGCACAACAGACATTCCCATTTCGGCTTGAAGTTCCTGCAGAAGGTCGAGTATTTCGGCCTGTACTGTAACGTCGAGCGCTGTAGTGGGCTCGTCGGCAAAGACAAGTTCTGGACGACAGGCAAGGGCAAGGGCGATGAGCGCCCGTTGACGCATACCTCCACTAAACTGATAAGGATATTCCTTAATACGCAGCTTCGGTTCGGGGAGGCGGACACGATTCAGCATGTCGATTGTTTTTTCTCTTATGACTTTTTTATTGCGCTCGCCCTGTATCTTGTAGGACTCAGCAATTTGCCAGCCTATTGTAAAAGCAGGATTGAGTGCTGTTAACGGCTCCTGAAATATCATCGACATGCTGCTACCGCGGAGTTTCCGCATCTCGCTACGGTTCAGCTTGAGTATGTCGGTATCGTGAAACCAGACCTCGCCTGCATCGATTTTACCGGGATGTTTTACCTGATTTAAGATTGAGAAAGCGGTGACGCTTTTGCCGCATCCGCTCTCGCCGACGATACCTAGCATTTCGCCACGTATTACATGGAAATCCACGCCGCGCACAGCACGAAGAACGCCTCTATCGGTATAAAAGTTGGTATGAAGGTCTTTTACACGAAGACACAGCTCTTGTTCATTGATCATAACTCAACACTCCCGCAGGCCGCCCATAAATCTTGGGTCAAGGATATCTCTTAGACCGTCGCCGAACAGATTGATTCCTAATACGGTGAACGCTATCGCGATACCAGGGAAGATAGAGAGGAAAGGCGCGTTCCACATGAACTGTGAGCCCTCGTTGAGCATGACGCCCCAACTCGGAGTGGGAGGACGCACGCCGATGCCGAGATAGCTTATAGCAGCTTCGTCGAGTATGACAAACGACATAACGAGCGTAGTCTCTACGATGAGAGGAGCAGTGCAGTTGGGGAAGATGTATCTACCAACAATGGACGCTCGACTTTCACCCGTTACCAGCGCCGCACCTACATATTCTTGCTCACGCACAGACAATACCACGCCTTGCATTAAACGGACAAACGTGGGAACGTATGCAAATACGAGCGCTATAATGATTACCTTTTCACCACCTCCGATAAGAGCGGCCACACAAAGCGCAACCATGACCCAAGGAAAACAGAGCATGACGTCAATAGCGCGCATAATGAGAGAACCCAAATGGGTGTCACGGTAGCCCGCAAGCAGACCAAGTGGCACTCCAATAAGTATGGACAACGTGGCCACTATGATGCCCATACGCAGTGATACGCGCGTGCCCATTATGACGCGCGAGAATACATCGCGACCGTAGTTGTCCGTCCCCATAATGTGTTCTGATGATGGGGCGGAAAGAGGAACCCCGGTGTTCATCTCATCTACTTTATATGGGGCAATAAGCGGAGCGAACAGCGCTATCACAATCAGAATCAGTATCATGATGAACCCAACAGTTGCCTTTTTGCTGTGCGTTATCGCCCGCCAGCCCTTTTTAATTTTGCGCCTAATCTTTTTCAACGGAAGGCCCCTCCAGATACAACTACTCAACTGGCCACGATCTCGTCAGCCTGTAATTCATACGACTAAGCAAATCCGCTTGTTTTTCGTTGATGATAGGCATCAGCTCCTCGATATCAACCCTTGTAGGTCTTCCGTTTTTTATAATGAATTCGCCGTCAACAAGCACACTATCTACACTACGCGATTGACTAGAGTAAACCAGAGCCATCAGGCGGTCACTGGACTTGGTCATTTCGGGGCGGAATATCGTGTGTATTACAATGTCGGCAGCTTTTCCAACTTCAATGCTGCCGCACTCGTCCGTAGCGCCCAAAGCCGCAGCGCCGTTTATCGTTGCCATTTCAAACGCTTCTTCACGTGTAAATACTGGATATTCGTTTTTGCACTCTCTGTGGCCGACGCACGCGAGATACATCTGTTGGAATATATCAAGCCCATCACACCAATTGCATGAGTCGGTGCCAAGGGAGACCTTTATGCCACGGTCCATCATTTCACGAAAACGTCCGACACGCATCGCGCCCAGTCCGTACCTGAAAGACGCGCCAGGGCAGTGCACCACACACGGTCTGCGTTTTTCCAATATGTCAAGGTCATGGTCAGTAGTGTGTATCACGTGCACAAGTGTGGTCTGTTCATCAAGCACGCCAAGGTCATCGTAGAACTCAATGGGCGTCTTGTTATACCGTTTACGGAACCAATCAATCTCGGAGTCATACACGCAGCTGTGTACCTGCATCTGGACACCGTACTTTTTTGAAAGTTCCTTTGCCGCAACCATTAGATCACCAGAGGTATGCTCCATGCCTGCAAGGCCGACCTGTGCACCTACACGGGCGGTTCGCGAGCGCTTATACATGGTAAGCTCCTCCTCGAAAAGCTCGATGCATTTCTCAAATGAGTATTCCATGATTTTGAGCTCGGGGGTATAGTCATCGCTTATACCATGGCTGGTGTAACCTTTTACACCTATAACGTTGGCGCCGGAAAACGCACCGTGCGTGTTGCGCAGGCCGCCTGTGTCGCCAAACATCGTGGTACCGTTCATCGCCATTTCAAGCGTGGCCAGTATTAGACTGTATTTTTCGTCGTCGCCGGTGATATGGTTTACTATGGGGTTTTCATACTTTTCCCATACCTCGGGTACAGAGAACGTGTCGGGCACTATACTACGGACAAGATGCCACGCAACATGCTCGTGAGCATCAATTAATCCGGGATGAACAGTGCCACCCATGCAGTTGTAAATAGCGCCTTCGTAAGCTCCAAGCACATCGCTGTTTTGCCCCACAGCAGTTATTCTGCCGTCAGTGATGGCGACAGCGCCATTTTCGATTATGCGGCGGGCGCTGTCCATCGTAATAAGATAACAGTCAGTAAGTATAAGATCACATTTGATTTTTTCCATCGTATACCTCCTAATGCGTTATCAGAAATCCAGTTCGTATAGCGTGCCGATGTCACCCGAGAGCACTTCTATACTGTTTTCACGGATGCAGATGCCTTTTTCCCACCGCACACCAAATTCATTGGTCGCCATAAATGTGTCAATCTGGAAACACATTCCGGGTTTGAAATTATAGTTCGAACTTGTTTCCACCCACGGAGCCTCGACCTCGCAAAGGCCGGTGCCGTGCATAGGACCGTACACGTAGTTTTCGCCGAAGCCGTTGTCAAAGTAGTACTGATAGGCCATCTTTGCCATATCTCGAGCCGGCATGCCCGCCTTTATCTGACTCTGCACCCAGTTGTGCACCTGAAGTCCGAACAGTACAACGTCGCGCCTGCGCCCCTCGAGCTTACCTAAAACAATAGGGAATCCGATGGAAGCGGAGTAGCCGTCTACCTTGGCTGAGAGGTTCAACTGCACAATGTCGCCACGACTGAACTTGCGATATGACGAACGTGATATGCAGTGACGGGTAGAGGCTTCCGAGAACACATACATCGGAAGTCCTTCGTATTCGGCACCATTTTCATATATAGCACGCTGGGCAACGCCCACCATCTCGAGTTCCGTTTTGCCCGGACGTATTTCGTTTATTACGGCTTGTGTAGCGATTTCGGCTATGCGATAGCCTTCTTTTAAGCAGGCAATCTCGGCTTCGGATTTGATGCTTCTAAGTTCTGTCATGATATACCCGGCATCCACGATTTCGGCCTCTGGGAAGGCTTTGCGTATGCCTTCCATAATGACGACGGTTGTGTCAAGAAAGCTTGCTACACCGATACGAAGCTTTTTACCAGTAACGCCTATGCCTGCGAGTACATCGTTAAAGGTTGCGCAGGTGAGTTCTGGATACTGTGGGTCAGCACTCTCACGGTATTCACGGAGCACAAACAATTTTTTGAGCTTTGAGCGGTCTGCGCCGAATTCTTTACTTTCCGGACCTACCATAAGTGCAGCATCGCCATCGGGAGCAATAGCCACACCGCTACGCTCAAAGAGTGGCCAGAAGTTCGAGAAATAGCGTGCGTTTGCGTAATCGCCGTCCGTTGAGTTAACGATGAGCACATCCAAGCCGTCGCGCCTAATAAGTTTTGCAGCATTGTTGCAGCGTGTAATAAACTCTTCATCAGGTATTAAAACTGTTTTTCTCATAGAACCCTCCTAATGCAATAATAATTACGTACTTACGTGCCGAACAGCCGTAGCTGTTTCTTCTGTTTTCTGTTCATTGGCTTTGACCTTGACAAGAGAATAGAGATAACGCTTGAGTTTGGCCTTACCAGTCGTGTACTGTCTTATTAGGTCCGATAGTAGATGTTAGCCCTCTAGGGACCTGAAAAGGACTACCGTATGCAAGAGTGTCCATCCACCTCCAAACATACATGTTTAGGCTGGTTGAGGCCGGCTCCTCGTGTAACGCGTTAGGATGTGGGTTTGTAGGATCAGGGTAGTGTTTGAAGGAACCCGAAATAAGATCTCCATTCTCTTGTCAAGGTACAAACACCTGTTCTCAACGGGCGGTTCTGTTGGTGTGCTCGCTCTTAGAGGGGGAATAAGCTATTCGCTGAAACCGGCAATCGGGTAGTATGCCATGTCCTTGCGTCTATCAAGCCTGCCGTAAAGGGCAACAATAGGTTCATCGCTCGTGAGTATTACGGCATATTGCCCCTTTGGTATACTGAATTTTTCTTCTCCCACGGGAAAATCCATACGAAAGCAGTTGACACGCTGCGCAGGCACTGTAAGATGCACACCCTCAACAGGAGCTTTGTCTTCAAAAAGGATTTTCAAGCTGAGATGCGCATCGCGCTCGCCGCTGTTAGCGACCATAAGCGCCTCATGACCAAAAGGTTCTTCATTTCCCTGTGGAGGCAGGTCACCGTCTGCAAATACCCATGTCTTTTTCCCGATTGCCATAACATTTTCTCCTTTTACACTTGTAATTAATGTTGTATTGTCGTATCTGAGGGTGTTTCCAGCAAAGCGCACAATGATCGTTTCCACCGTGTGATATCCGAACCTCATTCGGAATAAGATGTTAGTTTTTACAGGTCCTTGAGGTACATTTCATCGGCTTCACGGCAAAGCGGTTCACAACCATCCTCCGTAATGACGAATCCAGATTCAATTCTCGCACCATAAAGCGTGGGATGTCCGAAGAAGCTCACATCTATACATACCGTCATGCCTGGATGTAGCGCGTCGGCGCCATTTGGCCCGAAGAATGGGCTTTCTGCCTCCATGAGGCCAACAGTGTGAGCAAATGGGCACACGAGATATTGTATAAGACCGGCTTCGGTGAAGAGCTTGCGGGCAGGAGCGTCTATCTCAATTCCGCGCATACCGGGTTTCAGCATCGCTCTTGTAAGGCGGTATGCCTCACGTAGAATGTTGATGCAGTCTTTTTGCTCCTTCGTGTATTCACCTGATACAGGAAGCGTATTAGAAAAAGTGCCGGCATAGCCGTTGATGCGCGGAGCAAGACCGATCATCGCCCATTCTCCCGGCTCCATACGTTTGTTTATCGCCGTGGGTACCACGGCGTTGGTACGTACACCGCTTGCAATAATTGTCGAAAATGCAAAACTACTGGCGCCATTTCTGCGGCACAAGTACTCACCTTCTGCCGCAACCTCATATTCGAATACGCCCGGCTTTACCATTTTTTCCATGGCCTTGTAGGCATCAAACGCGAGCACAAAAGCCTTGCGAATGTTGTCCACTTCCCACGGAGATTTGCGATAGCGAAGCGCCTGATAGTCAGCCGTGATATCGACAAGTTCTACCCCTTTGAAACCTACTTCAAACTGTGTGTAGACGTTGTGAGGAAGGCTTGCCATTCCTACAATCCCCACTTTTTTGAGGATACAACCCTCTTCACGTAGTTCCTCGTACAGTTCAGCGAAATCTATTATAGTGGCGTTTGGATATTCCTCGTCCGGCACCATAAAAACAGAGAAGTTGCGTGTCTTCTTGATAGCACTACTCATTATGGCAAAGGGCTCACTTTCGGGGCCTCCTAAAAGCAGCGCGTCGCCGTGGAGCGGCAGAAGAACAGCGCCCTTCTCAAACTGCGGGCACCAACCAGTGAGATACCATCCGTCCGCTATATTGAGTTCATCGAAGTAAATAAGCGCGGCATCGAGGCCTTTTTGCTCTAGTATGTGTTTTACGGCAACGATTCTGTTCGCAGTCTCCTGTTCGTTGTAATAGTTGTAATAAGACATATGACCTTACCCTCCTAATGCAATAATAATCACGTACTTACGTACCAAACAGCCGACGCTGTTTCTTCTTCAACTCACATCTTAGTCTTTACCCTCCTTATATATACATCTGTATTGATGGACGCTTCTAAACCTGCAAACGTTTTCAGGTTTCGGAAAATTTTTAGTCTAGTTTTTTACAGCTTTCTTTTATATCAATGTACGGTTCAAGAAGTATCTTTTGCTTGCTGGCCTCTTCGGCATCAGAAAGGCGTTTTATTAGCAGTTCACCGGTGTATCTGCCAATATATTCCTCGGGCTGGCGAAGTGTTGTAATACCGGGCCTCATAAGTCCGGATCGGTCATGTACGTCGAATCCGAGTACGGATATGTCATCCGGTACTCGGAGACCGTTGTTTATGATAGCCTTCATTGCACCGTAGGTCATAAGTTCGGAAGTAACGTAAACCGCAGAGAACGGGTGTACATCCCTCGAGGCCAGAAGCTCTTCCATGCAGGCAAACCCAGAGGCCTCTTTGTAGTCACCGTATTTTATAAGTGCGGTATCGGTTGCTATGCCGAGCTCGCTCATTCGCGATGAAAAGCCCAATAAACGGTTGTAGCCGGTGGTTTCCGCTTTTGAGCCCAGTATTATGGCGATGTTGCGATGCGAAAGCCCAGTAAGATAATCAACAGCCATTCGGCTCGCTAGCTCATTGTCTATGAGTACGGCGTCAAAGCTAATAGAGAGGCGGGGCAAGTTGTCAACGAACACCACAGGAATCTCGTTCACAATAAGGGAGAGTATTTTGTTTGGTTCGGAGCTAACCGTAGCAAGTACCAGCGCGTCAACACGCCTCCTAGAAAACAAGTCGAGGTATTCATCCTCACGCTGGGGACTCTCGCCTGTGTCGCCTATTATTATGGAATATCCACTTTTGGCTATCACATCGTCTATACCTTTTATGAGTTGGGTGAAGAAGGTCTCGCGGATTTCGGGAACGATGACTCCTATTGTTTTTGTGACAGAGGTTTTAAGTGAGCGGGCAACATCGTTAGGAACATAGTTGTATTTTTCTATTGCGGCAAGCACCTTTTCGCGCGTCTCCTCCTTTACGTACCGCCTACCGTTCACAACGCGCGACACTGTCGATACCGATAAACCAAGCATATTAGCTATATCTTTCAGATTGTTCCCTTTGTTGCTATGTTTCTCCATAAACAATCCTGTTTTCTACTACTGCACACATCATGCTGAACAGCAAAAACCTGCAAACGATGTCTTACGCTTCGAGAATAGCATGCTAAATCGTGTCTGTCAACGAAAATTTCGAAAAATCGGCGAAAAACTGGCAATATCGTGCTACTCATGACACTGCAAGGCAAAGCATATAAAAACGCGTCTTGATTTCTAAACTGTGCTTTGCTATTCTAATATCAGCAAACGTTTTCATTTTTTGTATTATTCAACCAAGCATTATCTACTACACAAAAGGAGACAAAAACCCGTGCTTATTGGCGTTCGCGTGCGTGCATACAGACATCTATTACCCGATATTACTGAATTTTGTAACCCAGAGGAGTTGCTTGCAATCTATATAATCGCGTAGACTTAGTAGACAAGGTTGACCTGTCGGGAATATTTGATGGCTCCGACCAGATGACAGACAGCTTTGGACTTTACGACGAGCTGGGTCTTCCGTATCTGGAGCATCCGTTGCAGCGTTTTACCAATCCCATGATGTGCGAACATGGTCCGTTCTTCTGGATGGAGATAATCTAAATGAAGCCGCCGGGAGAACACGGCTGGGTATACAGGATGGCTAGCGAGCATATAGGTTCCCTACCTAAAGTAAAAGAAGAATACCTCCCGCAGTTCCTAAAGGAATTCCAAGACAAGTTGTTCTTCGACACGAATATGCTCGGCTATGATTTTTCAGCACCCATGGCCAAGCTGTTAATCAACTGGCACGACCGTGGAAAGATAAAAATGATAAATGAGATCATGTTGAAGAAGATATCTCGTGAAAACGCGATAAAACTACTTGTCCTGTAGGTAACTTACATGCTAGGGCGCATCTGCAAAAAATTGCTTTTACTTGCGGCTGTTGGACTTACCTTTTTTCTTGGATTCGAGGTAGGCGGCTTTCAGCTCGCCCTTCTTCGAGCAGGAACGGAATTTACGCTTACGAACACATCAATGGGATTTCTCGTAGCAGCCGAAAATGCGGCCATAATGATAGTAGCGATGCTCTTTGGCAGGATAGCCGACCGCTTCGGCAAGAAGATAGTGCTACTTTTAGGAGCTACGGTTTTTGCTACAGGGTGCGCAGCTATGGCATTTACGTCGAGTCCAGTGATGCTCGCCGCTTTTGCATTCGTAATTGGCGGAGGCTACGGCATGATAGAGTCACAGTGCTCGGCTGCCGTTGCAGACGTGTACCCTGAAAAATCAAGCAGATATATCAGCATAATACAGGGGTCGTATAGTTTGGGCGCGCTTGTTAGTCCGCTTTTACTCGACTTTTTTATGACAAACTGTGGGGCGAATTGGCGGTTGGCATTTATGATGTCGGCCGGAGGGATGCTGTTGTTTGTAATTCCGTTGATAATGGCTGACTTTACGCCTGCAATGTTGCGTCAGAATAAAGTTGAAAGGGACAACCAGCCGATAAAAACGCTTATGACTGCGGTGTTTGTGACATTGTTGATAAGTATGTTTGTGTATGTATGGATAGAGCAAGGCGCATCCTACTTCTTCGATTCATTATTCGCTTCAGAACATATATCGAGTGGATTTGGTGCAATAGCTATTTCACTCTTCTGGCTCGCTACAGGAGTTACGCGGTTTACTTTCGGTTTTCTACGCTTATCGGCGAGGAATGCACTCATCGTATGCTTTATCGTAATAACACTGTCGTTGCTGCCACTGGCTCTTGTCACCAATGCTGTGGTAGCACTTATTTCCTGCGTGGTGGTAGGGCTCGCGTGCGGTCCGATTTGGCCTCTTCTGCTTTCCGAGGCGACACGTTATTCTCCAGAGCGCTCCGGTCAGGCCGGAGGGTTCATGGTGGGCGCATCAGGAGGTGGGGCCACAATAGCTCCGATATTTACAGGTTTTCTTGCAGCCCAAGCGGGCTTTAGGGTATCCTACCTTGTGTTGGCGGCGTTGGGTGCGGGTTGTGCAGTGCTGTGTGCTATTGTGTTCTGGAAAACGAAAGCGTGAAAGTGTTGCCATAAATAACTGAATGGAGTTAGCATACCGCGTGGTTCTGGATCGCCTTTTGGATCGACCGACGAAAGCGCTTGAGTTCCTGACAATTCTCTTTTTTCATATCGCTGGCCACAAACTGCTCCATATCACGATTTTCCTGCATATAGCGTACAACCTCCTGGATTGGGGAACGGCTTGCACCAAAACGCTCCACCAGATTCATCTCCTTTTGCTGAACAGCAAACTCAATAAAACGATTAGATCAGGGGCTTGGGGCTTTTATTTTTATCAAATTTCTCGGTTATGGCATTGTATGCAAAGGCCTACATTGCACGCATCTGTCTCTTATACACATCT
>LSQX01237650.1_pt1 | contig 10006 bp, 10 predicted proteins | sample 654561 | NCBI WGS metagenome assembly LSQX01 (sample SAMN04489861, study PRJNA283612) | anaerobic digester metagenome | isolation source: 4 biogas reactors fed with cattle manure at either 37C or 55C with and... | place: Denmark: Kongens Lyngby | collected 2014 | reverse complement strand
ATAAACCAGGTTACAGGTACTTGTGCAAAAGCGCGTATTCGTTTACCGAATCAACTATCAGATACCCCTGGACAAGCTGGATATGATCCTTAAACGCATGGCTTTTTCTTGTTTTCTTGTATTCCTTGGGAGATATTCCGACTATTTCGTTGAATGCTCTGTAAAAAGTGGGCAGGCTGTAAAAACCGCATTCCTGGGCAACCTCAATAACGGGGGTATCGAAAGATTCCAGGAGCTGCTTTGCATGGTTAATCCGTACCATCTTCAGATAGAACAGTATGGACATCCCGGTTTTTTTCCGGAAGAACTTGCTCTGCGTCACCACATTCATATTCACGGCTTCAGCGATGGTTTCCAGGGACAGATCCTCTTTGAAATGCTTGTTGATATGGTTGATGATTGCAGTGACCTTTTTCAGGTCTTCACTCATTCTCGGATCGCTGGTTTGTGCCTTGTAATCGCAGTACCGGAACAGGCACCCGACAAATTCGTAGAAATATGACCACAGGAAAAACTTGTAGCCTTCCCTCATCCTCGAATACTCAATACCGATCCTTGCCAGCACCGATTTCAGCTTGTCGGCGGTTTCCTTATTCAATTTCGAGGCTGAGGTATTCAGGTTGAAGTAATAGGTTTGGTCTTTGCCATAGATCTGGTAGATCAGCTCGGGCACAAACTGGAGGACAAAGGTAAGATTGCCTTCGCTCTTAAATGAATGGATACGGTTGCTGTTGATGAGGATGATGTCGCCCGAATTCAGATCATATCTGGACTCTTCCACGGTGATCTGAAGCGTCCCCGACAATACGAAAAGAACTTCAATTTCTTTGTGCCAGTGCCCCCAAGACTCCTCAATGGCTGCGATAAAATGTTTTACTGGAATCTTCTCATGATATTCAATATCCTCGAAGATATAAAATTCATTCATTTCGGGTTTCATCTCCCTGAAGAAGTATCACAGCCATGGAAAATCATGAAGGATACTAAATATATGAATTTCAATTTAATGTTATCCCATTGCACTAATAATGTCAAATAACGGCGAATATTGGATAGGCATCCCGATTATTCAGACAACTTTAACGATACGCAAATAATTAAAAAATAAAGAGGTAATTTAGAATTTTTGGCGAATATAATAAATATATATCATTTATTGATCAGGAGGTGGTCCAAATACATTTTCGTATTGAATTAATCGGTAAAAATGAAATAAGGTTGCCTCTACATTATAATCACTTAATTCAAGGGTTTATTTACAAAACCATTGATAAAGAGCTCGCAGATTTTCTGCATAATAATGGTTACGGGCAGCATAGAAAATTTAAACTTTTCTGTTTTTCTAATCTTTTAGGCAAACCAATTATTCATGGAAATCACATCATATTCAATAAACACATGCAGTTAGAAATATCTTCACCAAACGAAAAGATTTGTGAGTCATTTGCGAATTCAATATTGAAAAAGACAGTAAGGCTTGGTGAAAACCTGCTGGAAGTAGGTAGCATACAAATTGACAGACAGGATGTTTTGGACAACAAAATCATTATTCAAACACTATCACCAATTACTGCATATAGCACGCTTATAAGACCGAGCGGAAGTAAGTATACTTGCTATTTTCAACCCGGCGAAGAAGATTTTAGCCGAATTGTTGTAGAAAATTTAAGAAAAAAGCACAGAGCATATACAGGGTTAGATTCTCCTGAGGAGACAGTATCCATTAAGCCACTTACACAACCAAGGTTGCACATCGTAAAATATAAAGACTTTATTATTAAAGGTTATACTGGAAAGCTTTCCTTAGAGGGGCCACGTAGCTTACTTCAAATGGCAGTCGATGCCGGCTTGGGCAGCAAAAACAGCCAGGGGTTCGGTTGTGTGGAGCTCGTAAAGTCTTAGAAATAAAAATCCCTCTAGCTTTACAAGATATTGAAAGTTGTAGTCCCTCGTTCAGCATTATAGATAACTTCTAAAAAATTTTTCGCTAAAAGACATGATATGTCCAAGCCGTATGTTAGTATTAAAACAGAGGTGGAAGTATCTTAAAAAGTTAATAGAAAGCTGGTGACGTTGTTATGATCGAAGCAATGATTGATATCGGAGAAATAGTGCTTCGGGATAGTAATTTAATTGATGAAAAAGTTACTAAGATACCATTGGAAACTAAGAATAATGAGAGCCGGTATGCAATTAAAATCGATTTTATCTTACAAAAGGACGAAATTAGGCTTGACATTGAAGAAATCAGCTCAGAGACAGCTAATAAAGTACTTCTTAGTTGGTCGTGAGGGAGGCCCCAATAATCCGCAATGGTATATCACGTTTGAAAAATGTAATAATATAATCTCACAATCACTACCGAACATCCAAAATAAAATGCAAGACTGTGTGCTAAAAGAGCAGATTAAGAATGTGATCAAAGTATTTTTCATTGATCATGGTGAAAATGTTGATAGCAAATACAGATACATCATCAATACCGATCATTACTTTCCAATCTCAAAAACGATTCATGATATTTTTCTTGAAACATCAAAGGATGATGCAAAAAATGCGCACAAGAAATTGTTAGATGCTCTTTCTAAAGAGGTTACAAAAGCATGCGCCAATGAATTGGAAATTAAGGTTGATCAAATTGGTCTATTTACAGTATGTATAAACGGTGAGCCTATAGCTTTAACCGAAGAGTATCGTAACCTTATTGAGGAATCTCTTGAAGAGAGAATAAAAATTGCCGATGATAGCTCAAAAGTTTGTTCAATATGTGGTTCAAATAAAGGCTGTACAAGCGATTTATCAGAAATGTCAATAAAGTTTTATACAACAAATCAATGTATATTCGCAAATAATATGAACAGGAAAAATTATACGAAGAATTTCATGCTGTGCACGAATTGCTATAAGAAATTATTATGCGCTGAAAATTTTATTCAGAATGAATTACATTCAAGAATTGCAGGATATGATGTATATATCGTTCCTCATATTAGCTATGGCAAAAATCTGAATAGAAGCAAAATCAAGAAGATGGCAGAGATCATTGATCCTCTAACAAACACAAGTAAGGCCATGGAAGCCATAGCTGAATATCGCGAAGAAACTTCAAGGAGACTATCCGCACTAAATGATGAAAACTATATTTTTCTTTTAAACTTTATCTTTTATCGAAAATTACAGGCAGCAACTAAAATACAAAAAATGATTAAAGATGTGAACCCATCGATTTTCTCTGATATATCCAACTCCTTTTTTAATGCACATGATACTTTTACAATGTTTTTCCCTGAAGGAATATGCGAAGGTTTGAAAAGAAAAATAGGCTTAGGGTTCATATATTATATGCATTCTGTTAAATTAAAAGATGGAAGTCCCACCCAATACCAAAAGATTTTAAGTACATATGAGAGTATATTCTGTAAAAAATCCCTTAAGTCTGATGTCGTATTTTCCAATATCATAGATGTTTTATTAAATATTTGGAGAGAAAAACCTGGCTTTAATACATCCTTTGATAAAGACAGGATTGATAGACAAAAGGCTTTTGATTTTAAAGTGATCGACTGCATGTTTTACATAAAATTCTTACAAAATTATGGGTCTCTAGGGGGAGGTGAGATAATGGATTTAGAAACGCTATGTATCAACAAGGATATGAAATCATACGTACAAACAATGGGCTACAATGAACAGCAAACAGCGTTATTCTTATTAGGCGTGCTAATTGGTGCTATTGGCCGTGAGCAAAGCAGCAGACAAAGAGAAAAAGAGCAAGAAGGCACGTACAAACCTATTTTAAACAAAATCAACTTTAGTGGGATGGACAAATACAGAATAATGAAGCTCTCTAATGATATTCCCAATAAGCTACGGCACGAAAAGATTCAAAAGTATCATGAAGCAACCTTTAGTGCTCACAAGCACCTGCTTGATAAGAATATTCAGCAATGGAAACTCAATAAAGATGAAAGTCTTTATTACCTGCTTTCTGGCTACGGATATCAGACCATGAAGAAGAAAATTGAAAGGGAGGATGAGAACAATGATCAACAATAGTCAAATGCTGTATTTGTATGATGCAAAGTTATGCAACCCAAACGGTGACCCCGATGAGGAAAACAGACCACGAATGGACTACGAAAGAGAACTTAATTTAGTTTCAGACTTAAGGCTAAAACGATATATTAGAGATTACTTGCTCGATAAAGGGATACCACTCTATGTACAAAAGGTAGATGGTTCTCCAGTAACCTCAGAAAAGAGGGTAAGCGCTCTGGACCAGAATGATATAGCAAAAGCAGCGATGGAAGCATTTATTGATATTCGTTTGTTCGGTGCCACTATTGCTGCAAAAAAGAATAATCATTCTATTACGGGCCCCGTTCAATTTAACTGGGGATATTCTCTAAATCCAGTTAAACTTCTTGAAAGCAGCATTACATCGCATTTTGCATCTGGTGAAAGTAATAAGCAAGGATCAATAGGAAAAGACTATCGTGTACAATATTCGTTAATTGCATTTTCCGGAGTTGTCAGTGGTAAACGGGCAAAAGAAACAGGCTTAAGTGAAAATGACTTGGAACTAATGGATGAAGCCATGGTTAAAGCGATCCCTCTGTTAACCACAAGAAGTAAAATAGGTCAGCAGCCACGACTATATTTGCGTGTCGAGCTCAACAACTCTGAAACCGTGCTAAAAGATTTGCGCAATTACATATCAGTTAAGGCTGTGGATACTTTGGATGATGTCAGAGATATTCGTAGTATCAATGAATATACACTTGAATTTGGTCCATTAATTGATTACATTAACGAAAACAATAATAAAATCAAAAAAGTATATTGCTATCATGATGATGACCTTCGCATTACAGCAAAAGGACGGGATATCAACATCGATGGTATTTTTAACAGTGATAAAATCGTAAAACTATAAAGGATGTGATAGTGTGAGAGGTGTAGTCTTTGACATAGAGGGAAGGTTTGCGCATTTCAGAAAAATATACACCAATTCATCCTCACTTTCCTATTTGGTTCCACCAAGAACAACTGTTCAGGGAATCTTAGCGGCAATGCTTGGTTATGAAAGAGATTCATATTACACCAAATTAGATAAAGAGGTTTTTATTGCTGTTAAAAAGAATTATCCTACATATATGATGACACATACTTTGAATTACATAAGGGCTGTATCAACAGGTGAGTTATCGAAGCCTAAAGAACATACACAGATCCCTTTTGAGGTAATGGCTTCAAGGCAAAAAGTATCATATAGAGTTTATGTAGGGGGTGATTCATTCACTGACATGGAAGTGCTAATAAAAAGATTAAAGTCCAATCAATTTGTATTCCCGCCTACATTAGGTACAGCTTTCTTTTTAGCGGATGTTGAGTTTGTATCGGAATTAGATTTTAAGGAGGTTAGAGTAGATGATTTTGTCCCGGTATCTACAGTAATAAATTCTAGTTTTGTTTACGAGCTCAAGATGGATGAAATGGTGCTGCTAAAGGAAAAAATGCCAAGAGCTTTCGGAAATGGCAGGAGCATAAAACCTGCAGAATCTTACTTTGTGGAAGCAGAAGGAAAACCAGTAAACATAAAGATTAGTCCAGAATACTCTTGCTGGTTGGCTGAATACTTTGGCAATACAGAATATGTGATGTTTATGTAAGGGTGGAGACAAATGGAGTTTTACTCCCATACAGATCCAAACAAAAAGTTAATAGAACATTTATGCGAAGTTGCTTCGTACAGTTTAAGGTTTGGCGATGAGAGGTTTTCAAAATCCCATGAAATAATTGGTTACACGCACGATTTTGGAAAATATACTACCTTTTTTCAAGAAGATCGCTTGTTTAAAACCATGATACATGGAGAGAAAGCCAATCACGCCTACCTTTCTGCTATTTTTGGTGCATACCTTTGTCAAAAAGACAATGTGTTGTCAAAAACAATGCTCCCTCTTTTGACATTTAGTTGTATCCTTTCCCACCATGGTGATATTAAAAACTTTACTTCATCAGATTACTTACCCTACATTTCACGAAATTCAATCAGATCCAAAGAAACAGCAGATAAATTGAAAACCATAGAATTACAAATAGAAGATATGTTAAAAAACTTAGAATACATCGTTGCTGATTTTACGCAAATTGGCCTGGGTGATGAGGTTAAAGAGTTCTTAACAACAGATGAGGTTATTAAAGACACAATCAATTTTTTAAATCGGAAAGCGTTGGAATATGAAGACACGCCTGATGAAAATCAATATTGGATTCATCAAATTCTCTATTCTGCCTTAATTTCTGCTGATAAAATGAGCGCTGCAAGGGTAACACCAATAGAGGGAAAATATATGTCATTCGTTTGTCTGAACAATCGAAAGAATTCAATTATTGCTAACAACAAACCGTGTAAATTAGATTGCCTTAGGAATGAAATATTTTCGTCAGTACTGAATAGTATAGAGGAAAAATATCGAAACGATTCCATATTTACAATTACCGCCCCTACGGGAACTGGCAAAACATACACAGGTTTTTTCTGTGCGAAAAAGCTTCAAGAAATGTTAGGCGACAACAAAAGGATAATATATGCTTTACCATTTACAGCGATTATTGATCAGAATTATCAGAGAATAGCTGAATTACATCAATTGAACGAAGACTTTTCTGTCAACAAGAGCAATTACCTAATTATACACCACCACCTATCAAATAAAGAATATATAAACAATAAAGATGATTATAAGACGAACCAAGCGGAGCTTTTTATAGAAAACTGGGATAGTGGCATTATTGTTACGACTTTCGTTCAGCTTTTGCAGACGCTTATAGGTAATCGAAATCGGATGCTTAAGAAGTACCATGTGATAACAAAAAGCATAGTTCTTTTGGATGAAATACAAGCGATACCAATTGAATATTATGAGCTTGTTAATTTTGCGATAAATAAGATGGTTGAGCTTTTTGATTGCAAAGTAATTCTTATGACTGCTACGAAACCATTGGTGTTCTCTAATTCCACAGAACTACTTAATGATTCAGATTACTACTTTTCAAAGATGCAGCGCACCACACTCATGCCAAAATTAGAAAAAATAACAATAGAACAGTTTTGTGATAATTTCAAAAAATATCAGGACCCAAATAAGTCGTACTTAATTGTTTGTAATACAATTGCCCAATCCATAAAAGTATATAATATTCTGTCAGACTACGGCGCAAAACCAGAGTATAAATATCTTTCAACAAACTTGATTCCATTGCATAGAAAAAAATTATTAACTGAAATTGAGGATAGTCTGCGCAAAGAAAAGACAATTCTCATATCAACTCAGGTTGTTGAAGCAGGTGTGGATCTTGATTTTGATGAGGTTATTCGAGATATAGGACCTCTAGATTCAATCATTCAATGTTCTGGTAGATGTAACAGGAGAGGGGATAGAGATAGCGGAAAAGTAATTGTAGTTAACATGGTAAATGAAACAGGCCATAGTTATGCTTCAAAGGTTTATGGTAGTGTAATTATTAAAATTTCAAGAGAACTATTATCGGATAAAACAGAAGTTGCGGAACAAGAATTTGGCTCTCTTATTCAGGACTATTACAACTTGATATTATCGGGGAAAATATCCATGCAAGAATCTAAGGACCTCATTAAAGCTATAAAAGACCTTGACTTTAGTGAAGAACATGGGATAGGAACATTTTCTCTGATAAAAGAAAACCCTAATTATGTTAACCTCTATATTGAGTTTGATGAGCATGCCAGTTCACTGATTCAGGGGATGAAAGAAGCAATACATATAGAGAACCCAAACGAAAGAAGATCAAAGCTAAAGGAAATTAAAAGGGAAATGCTAAATTATACAATTTCGATTCCTCTAAAGTATGCTAAACGGTACCAGGTTGTCAACATTGGAAATGACGATATTCTCGTTATACATGAAGACGATGTGGACCGGTATTATTGCATGAAAACAGGTTTAAAACGCGATGAGGATTTTGAGATGTTTTGCTATTAAATTTTGGAGCGGAATTGGAGGAATTATGTTTTTTGACCCTAACGAGTTTAGAATAACCGGTACATTTGTATGGTATTATTTCATCTGTACACGTGAAGTATGGCTATTGTCAAGAGGCATTACACCAGATCAGCAAGATGACAATATTGATATTGGGCGTTTCTTACACGAAAATGCATATTCGCGGGAAAAGAAAGAAGTGGATTTTTATGGGATGAAACTTGACATAATAAAAAAAGAAAATGATCAGTTAATCATCGGTGAGATAAAGAAGAGCTCCAAATACATGGAAAGCGCGAGGATGCAGCTATTACACTATTTGAACGAGCTTGAAGAACAGGGAATACATGCGGAAGGAGTATTATTGGTTCCTGAAGAAAAGAAAAGAGAAACAGTAGTCCTTAATGAAGAAAGCAGAAAAAAGCTATCTGAAGCGATAAAAGGGATTACCGAGGTAATTTCTGTTGATGTTCCACCAGAGCCTAAAAGAATAAACTATTGTAAAAACTGTGCATATAGCGAATTATGCTGGGCTTAAGGGAGAGTTACCATGAGGAAGAGTGCTTATATTTTTAATGATGGGGATCTTACTAGAAAAGATAATACCGTATGTTTTGAAAATGACGGTAGAAAAAATACTTGCCGGTGGAAGATTTACATGATATATATATTTTCGGCGAAGTCTCAGTAAGTAAAAAGTTTCTTGAGTATGCTACGCAAAAGCAAATATTGCTACATTTCTTTAACTATTATGGATACTATACTGGCACCTATTATCCAAGAGAGCACTATAACTCTGGGTACATGATATTAAAACAAGCAGAGCATTACATGGAGGCCGAAAAAAGGAAGGTTATTGCAAAGGAAATTATTGAAGGTAGTGCTAAGAACATTTTGCAGATCCTAAAATACTACATATCAAGAGGAAAAACAGAATTAACAATGATTCTCGGACAAATACAAGAATTGCTCAATTCACTCAATGAAAGCATGGATATTAATGCGATGATGGCGATTGAAGGGAACATTCGAGAAACGTATTATCAAGCTTTTGATATGATTTTACAAAACCATGATTTTACATTTGATAAAAGAACGCGCAGACCACCCCAAAATTATTTGAATACGCTTATAAGTTTTGGAAATTCAATGATTTATACAGCTGTTCTAAGCGAGATATACAATACTCATCTTGATCCAAGGATTGGGTTCCTCCATACGTCGAACCAAAGGCGGTTCACTTTAAATCTTGATATTGCAGAGATTTTTAAACCCTTGCTTGTCGATAGAGTGATATTTACTCTCGTTGGTAGAAAAGCGTTATCATCCAAACATTTTGATAAGAAAGGTAATGGGATCCTCCTAAAAGATGAAGGTAGAAAAATATTTATTCAAGAAATGGATAACCGCTTAAAGACAACCATTAACCATAAAAGGCTCGGTCGGAAGGTTTCATATAGACGTTTAATTAGAATGGAGTTATATAAGTTAGAAAAACACTTAATTGGCGAACAGAAATATGAGCCATTCATTAGCTTATGGTGATGTTGATATGTTTGTAATTATGGTATATGATATTGGAGAAAAGAGAGTTCAAAAGGTTCTGAAGATATCACGAAAATATCTTTACTGGGTTCAAAATTCTGTATTCGAAGGCGAGATATCAGATGCGAATTTTAAAAAACTCAAAGAAGAATTGAAAAAGAAAATAGATGAAAGCTATGACTCGATTCTCTTCTATACTTTTAGAACGACGAAATATTCTGCTCGAGAAAATATTGGGATTGTAAAAGGTGGCCAAGATTTGTTTCTCTGATCCGTCGATGTTAGATAAAGTAAAAAACCCAGGAGATCGACGGAAAGAGGAAATGAGTGTATTCAAGTGTTAGGAAGGTTTCGCTAATTAAATAGTAAAGCATTGCATTTTTGATATAGACTTATTATGCCTATTTGACGGGTTTTTAGACTACCTATGAGGA
>LSQX01077053.1_pt3 | contig 10006 bp, 8 predicted proteins | sample 654561 | NCBI WGS metagenome assembly LSQX01 (sample SAMN04489861, study PRJNA283612) | anaerobic digester metagenome | isolation source: 4 biogas reactors fed with cattle manure at either 37C or 55C with and... | place: Denmark: Kongens Lyngby | collected 2014 | reverse complement strand
CGATCCTGGCAGCAATCCTGTTCCCGGTCTTTGCGCGGGCGCGTGAGAAGGCGCGCCAAACGTCCTGTCTGAGCAACATGAAGCAGATCGTGACAGGCTCACTGATGTATGTCCAGGATTACGACGAGGTCCTCTTCGGCCACCTCCAGGGCACTCGCGGGTCGTTCTACCCGGCAACGTACCCCAACGGCGACCCCGCACTAACTTGGGCGCAGCAGATCTACCCCTACATCAAGAATGAGCAGCTCTACGTATGCCCATCGTACGCGAGCGGCGGATGGGTCTACGACGCCAATACCGCCACGCCATGGCCGAACCCGGACTACTACTTCGGCTACGGCATGAACTACTGGATGACGTGGTACTACTACTACTCCGCCACCTACAAGACCGAGCTTGCCGGCTTCCCGAATCCCGCCAGCACCATCTGGTATACCGACTGCAACTACTACGTGGTCTACCCGGCGTTCTACCTCTACACCTATCCCGACAACACCACCTACGGTCAGAACGGCACCGCGCGCCTGCAGAACCGGCACAACAACGGCGCGAACGTCGGCTTCCTCGACGGTCACGCCAAGTGGCTCACCGACTCGACGCTGGAGGGAGACATCGGCGGCATTCAGAGCACCTCGATGTGGTGGGGCGGCCGCGCGATGCCGTAGCGGTCCCTCGCCGTCACGACCTGTCCTGAGTACGCTCACAGACCCCGCAGGAATCCCCGGCGGGGTCTGTTCGTACGCAAGGTGGCGCAGCGATCGTCAGGCGGGGCCGTAGACATCCGCCGGCAGTGGCTCGTCCAGCGTCCCCAGCAGCCGCAGCCGGCGGTCAGGACTGAGTTGCTCATTGAGAGTGGCGACCATCTCCCGCGCCGTCAGCTCGGTCGCCAGGGGTGCGCTCACCTGCGAATCGGCCGCTGCCTCAAACTGCTCCAGCGCGATCGCGACGGGCATGCGGTCGTGCACGATGAGCAGCGCGTCGGCTATCCGCGCGCGCTCCTCCAGTGACATCGGGAAGCGCTCGAAGAACGCAGCGACCAGGCGCTCGTGCAGCAGGAGAAGCTCGCGGCGCCCCTCGCGGTCAAGCTCATGCGGACGCGGGTGCGGCCCGTGCGGGGTCTCAGTGACGGAGAGGCCCGGTGGGGGCGCGGCGGCGGCCGGAGGTGGTGCGGGCAGAGGGGTCGGCTGCTCCGGAACCGGCATCTCCTCCGATGCCGGGGGCGGAGCGTGTCGCGCGCGGAGCAGCAGCACCACGATCATCACGAGCAGCAGTAACGCGGCGATCAGCAGCAGCGCCATCCAGGTCATCGCAGCCACTCCTCAGGCGTGTCTCAGCGCGTGCGCGAGCGCACCTCCAGGGTGAACGGGAGGTTCGATCCCGCGGTCGGTATGATCTCCAGGGGGATGGTGGTCGCAACGCCGGGCGGCAGGTCGCGGCGGTCCAGCAGGTGCTCGCCGGCCGCATGGAGGTTGCCGCTGCAGTTGAGGCTGCCGCCGATCATCATCACACTGCGCGCGGCGCCGCCGCCTGCCCGAAGCGCCAGCTCAAGCACCGCCGGGCGCTCGGTTGGGTTCGAGACGTTGACGCGGATGCGGTGACTGACGCCGTAGGCGCCCGCGAGGTTGATCCCCTGCTCGTTCTGCAGCTCGTTGCGGCCGATGCTGAGGTGGCCGTAGCGCCCGCCGACCTCATGCGCGACCTCGTTGTCGAGGATCGCCGGGAACTCGAAGGGCGTCAGCGGAAGCTGCGTCTCCTGCCCGGGAAGCGCCTCTACACCTGCCGGCGCGGGGGTTGGCTCGCGGGAGATGACCTCCACGTAGAGGTGCTCGCCGGCGTCGGCGAGCATCTCCATCAGCCCGCTGACGACATCGTGATGCGCGAGCTGGACCGCGCTCGTCTCGAAGGAGGAGCGTGGCGGGATCGTCGCCAGGAAGCCCTGGCCGCTGCGCACGCTCTCCCAGTAGCGGACCATCGCGTTGAAGCCGACGAAGATCTCATCGCCGCTCGGCCCGGCCTCCGCCCACCCGACGCGAACCCGAGCGGGAGTGGAGCCCGCGTTCACGAGGCGCACCGACAGCACGACCGGGCGGCCGACGTAGTTCTTGTGGTGCCACATGAGCCGCGACGGGGTGTTCGGCGCGAGCGACTGGCGCATCAGGGCGCCGATGCCATCCACCTTCTCCGGGGCGTTGCTGATCATCAGCGTCTGCGCCATCGGGATCGGCGAGAGGCCGCCGCGGATCGACACGGGCAGGCTCTTCGTGACAGGCAGATACTCGACCCCGCTCGCGCGCACCGAGACCGTGCAGCCGCCGACAGTCGATCTGATGTCATCGAGGCGCACGCTCGCGCCCGGCTCCGCCCGCACGGCCGCCATGGCGGCGTTGAGCAGAGCGGTCATGCGCATGGCATCCGGAAGCCCACCCGGGAGCGTGCTCAGCGCGGCGGATGTGTCGACCTGCGCGGCCCACCGCTTCACTTCCACCGTGATGGCGTGCTGCAGTGCCCCCGCCCGCACGAGCACGACAGTGGCGCCTGTGTCCGCACCGCGCACGGTGGCCCGACCGGTCTGCTGCTCAACGGCGGCAACCGCGGGCGCCATGCTCTCGACGGTCGGCTTTGCGGCGATTGTCCCGCCGAAGCGGATGGTGCGCTGCTCACCGAAGGGCACAACGAGCACGTCGCGCGGGGTGACGCAGAGGTAGGGCTCAGTGAGCACCTCCGCGATCCGCGCGCGCCAGCTCTCGCAGAGGTCGCGGGGGGCGAGTCCGGATGCAGCGGCGGTCTCGGCGTCGGCGGTGATGATGAGCTTCCCGTTGCCCGTGACGCCCCACTCGCCGCCGATCTGCTGGACCGCAACGCCGCCGGGGCGCAGGCCCTCCAGCGCGAGATCGGTCAGGCGGGATGCGACGTTCTCCGCCTTCGCGACCAGCCCGCTGCTGTTGCTGGAGCGGAGGCGGATCACGACCATCCCATCACCGTTGACCTCCGCGGTGCGAGCGCCGCCGATGGAGCCAGTGGTGACAGTGAAGCCGAGAAGCTGGTCGGCGCCTGCAGGAAGCCCTGTCAGAATCAGTGCGGCGGCCACGAACAGCGCGCCGAGGCGCGCGTTGCGTTGGCCGCCGCTTGCGAGTATCCCTGTCGTCAACGTCAGCGCGGCGATCAATATCTCACGCATAGCTATCGCGGACTGCCCTCCAGATCACTGCTTCGTCTCGCCGAGGCGGGCACGAAGCTCCTCAACCGTCTGCTCCAGCTCCTTGATGCGCTCGACCAGTTTGGGCAGGCGCCGCGTGTAGGCGACGGCGCGTAGTTGCTGCTGGTGCGGGCCGGCCGGGTACCCGGAGTAGATGCCCGGCTCGTTGAGGTTGCCGAAGACGGACGCGCGTGCTGCGACGATCACGTTGTCGCCGATCTGCACGTGGTCATTGACGCCCGCCTGCCCGCCCATGACGACGTTGTCGCCGATGGTCGTGCTGCCCGCGATCCCGACCTGCCCGCAGAGCAGGCAGTTGCGGCCGAGCACGACATTGTGTGCGACATGCACCTGGTCGTCGATCTTCGTGCCGGCGCCGATCCGCGTGCATGCAACCGTGGCGCGATCTACGGTGGAGTTCGCGCCGATCTCACAGTCGTCCTCCACGATAACAGTGCCGATTTGCGGGATCTTGCGATGCCCGTGCGGCGTCTGCAGATAGCCGAAGCCGTCCGCGCCGACTGACGCCCCGGCGTGGAGGACTACGCGGTCACCAAGCTGGACGCGCGAACCGACGAAAACCTGCGGGTGAATGACGCAGTCTGAGCCGACAACGGCCTCGTGGCCGACGTAGGCGAGCGGGTGCACGATGGTGTTGTCGCCGATGATCGTGCCATCGCCGACGTAGGCATGCGCGCCGACGCTCACGTTCTCCCCGAGCGTCACGTTCGCCCCGACGACCGCCGTCGGGTGGACACCCGCGGGCGGGCGGATCTCAGGGGCGAAGAGTTCGAGGATCTTGGAGAAGGCCAGCCGCGGGTCCTCGGTGACGATGAAGGGCTTGTCCTTCACCTGCACGTCCGGCGGCACGATGAGCGCGGAGGCGCGGCTGCAGTCAGCCAGCGACTGCAGGCGTGGTCCATCGGCGAAGGTGATCTGTCCTTCGTTCGCGTCCTCCAGATGACCCACGCCGGTGATGGTGATGTCCCCGTCACCGCGTAGTTCGCCGTCAACGCGCTCGGCAAGCTCGGAAAGCCTGTATACGATCTCGCCCACCAGTGTCAGCTCCTTTGCTACCCACTGACCGCCCAAAAATCCTCAAGCTCTTCTGCGATGAATGCAGTCACGTCATTGCCGCGACGTGTGCCCCCCGGGATGACCTGCAGCGCGATGCCGTTGCGGTATGCAACAACCTCCGCCGCGGTCTCCGTGCCCTCTCTGATCTGCGCTCGCAGTCGCGCGATCGCCTCCGCCATCTCCAGTTGCTGCTGCACAGTCTTTGCCTGCCGCGCGGCCTCAGCCGCCGCATGCGAACTGCCCATCTCACCGAGGCGCGCGTTGGCCGGCTCTGCCTCGACCTCCGTCGCGACCCCGCCTGCCTCGGCCGTCGGCCACGGCTGCTCCATCTCCGCGATCATCCGGTCATACAACCCGGCCCCGGCTGCGCGCATGGTCTCGCGGCGCTCGGTGCTGATCTCCTGCGCCCTCTCGCTCGCGCGTTCCACGCGCTCGGCAGCCTGCTCGCGAAGCTCGGCTTCCAGTGCGGCGAGGTCCTCCTCGCCCCTCCGGCGCGCGGCATCGACCTCCGCCTCAATGATCGCCCAGATCCGGCGCGCCTCAGCCTCAGCCTCGGCGGCTCGCTGTGCACTGCCGATCGTGCTGTCGATGCTCAGGTTGGTCAGGCGCTCCTGGTAGTACTGCACGAGCGCCGCGCGCATCCGCGCGAGTTCGCGGCTCTCCGCCGATTCGGCCTCAGCCAGCCGCTCACGGACCAGCCGCTCCGCCTGCTCGCGCTCCCAGTCGATGCGCGCCTGCAGGTCCTGCGAGAGCCCGTTGCGCGGCAACAGCAGCGGCGGGTAGTCCGCCCGCCAGTCCTGGTTGAGCGCGGCCATGCGAGGGCCCGGATCGGCCACCGCGAAGCTGCCGGCGAACGTCAGGTCGCTGAACCGCCGTCCCACCGGCTCAAGAGCGGGCTCCCACCGGGCCGCGCCGAGCTCCTGCTGAGCGCGCTCGAGATCCTGCAGGGCGGCCCACAGCGGGTGCCGGCTGACGAGCATCGCGGTCCAGGCGTAGCCATCGACCGGCTCGTCAGGCAGTGGCACCGGCGGCTTCACCCGAGCACAGCCCGCGAGGCACAGTGCGAGCGAGGCCGCGACGATCAGACTGGCGGACTTAGCCGCCCTGGCCACCGGTCTCTTGCCCGCCACCCTCTCCACCTTGCTGCCCCTGCGTGGCTCCCGGCTCGGCCGGCTGCTCCGGCGCGGCCGGCGCTGGCGCCGGCGCGGGCTCAGTCAGACCGGTACCTGAGTTCAGAAGCTCGATGACGACGTCTGTGATGTCATCTCCGCCGAAGAAGACCATGTCGGCGTCGATGACGAGATCATACCCGAAGTCCTGAGCGGTCTTGTCCACCGCCTGCTGCACAGTGTCCATGAGACCTGTGAGCGCGGTCTCGCGGCGCGTGCCGAGGTCGTTGACGATGCTCTGCTGCACGGTCCGGAGCGTCGCGACGCTCGCATCGTAGAGGTCCTGGAGCGCGTTGAACTCCGCTGTCTCATCGGCCGTGCGGGTCGGCGTCGCTCTCAGAGCCGAGAAGCGCTCCTCGTTCTTGTCAGAGATCCGGCGCAGCTCGTCGAGCCGGGCCTGATCGGTCTCCCCGAGAGGCCTCGGCTTGTCCATGAGCGCTACGGCTTCCTCGAAGTCCTTTTTCGGCAGGAAGACGAAGTTGGTCAGTTCGTCATGGAAGGTGCGGCGCTGGTCGAGCCAGGCACCCAGCTCTGCCTCCTGCTCGTGCAGCTTCGTGTAGCCCGCCTGAACGCGCGCGAGGCTGACTATCGCGATCTTCGGTCGAGCGGCGTCATCCTGTGCGTACGCGCTGATCGCACAGACGGTTGCGAGCGCCAGTGCGGTGAGCGCCCGAGCGACGAACTTTCGTGTTTGACGCATTCATGACTCCCCTGTAGTTGCCTCAGCCCACGACCTGTCCCCCGGCATCGTGTACTTGGACAGTACCATCAGCAGGTGGTTTCGTGAGTGAGGGCATTAATACGATGCGGCGGGCGCCGCGCCGGAGGCCGGCACGGCGCCCGAGACTTCCTGGGCCAGCGCTTAGTAGGCGTGCCCGAAGCTAAAGTGCGCCTGGCTGCCTTCCTCTCCGAAGCCGAAGTCCAGGCGGATGGGGCCGATCGGGGTCTGCACGCGCAGTCCGGCGCCGACGCCAACGTGAGGCTGGAAGTCCTGATCGTCGGCCTGGATCTGGAAGCCGGGGACCACCGTGCGGAAGGTGCCACCGAAGGCATCGCCGACGTCCACGAACGCAACCGCAGTCAGGCTGTCGTTGATCTGCCTGCGGTACTCCGCGTTGCCAAGGATCAGTGACTCACCGCGGTAGCGGTCCGGCTCGTAGCCGCGGAGGGTGTTGGCTCCGCCGACGGTGAACGACTCGAACAGCGGCGGGTCGCCGAAGGTCGTGCCGCCCATGAAGCGGAGGGCGACCACGTCGTCGCCCACTCCGAAGTAGCGGCGGTAGTCCAGCGAGACCTTGCCGAACTCGGTGCCGCCGCCAAGCAGCGCGCCGGCCTGCTCGTAGGTGAGCTGAGCCATCGCGCCCCTGCGCGGGTTGGCCGGCACATCGCGGGTGTCATCGATGACGCCGAGCTTGAGGCTGTTGACGCGCCCGCCGGGATGCAGCGGCGCGGCCACGGTCACCGGCAGGCTGGTGTCGCCTGGCTCCGGATTGTCAGGGATCAGGTCGGGATTGCTCGGGACCGGGTTGTCCGTGTCGCGGCCGGGCATGTTCTGCGCCGGAGTGACGCGGCCGACGCCCGGCGGCAGGACCGTTGTTCCCTGCAGCGCCGAGCTGGAAACCTCGACCGAGCGGACAGTGAGGCTGACGCTGCGCCGGTCGGCGATCGGCGTGACGATGGTGAAGTCGCCGCCGGTGCGCCGCTCATCGAACTCATTCTCAGCAGTGCTCAGCGCCGCCCCACCGACGAACTGTCTGCGGCGCTCCGAGTCGTAGAGGTTGATGTCGAAGGTGGTGCCCTTGCTGTCGAGATACGGATCGGTGAAGCTCACTTCGTAGCTCTCGCGCCCTCCAAGCTCCAGGCTCACCGATGCGCGCTCGCCCTGACCGCGAAGATTCCTCTCCTCCGCGGAGAGCATCACGACCAGGTCGTCGAGGCTCGACCAGCCCAGAGCGAAGGCAGCGCGGCCGGTCTTCGCCTCAGTCACCTTGATGACCAGGATCACGTCGCGCAGCGGGTTCTCGACGCCCTGGCGAAGCTCCGTCTGCACGTCATCGAAGAGGCCCATCGCGTAGATGCGGCGGATGGCGGTAGCGACCTCGCGCTGCTGGAAGAGCTGTCCGGGCTCGAGTTCCATCTCCCGCCGGACGATCCACGGCTCGGTGCGCTTGAGGCCCTCGATGATGATGTCCTCGATACGCGCCTCTTCCATGACGAAGGTGAGCACGCCGAACTCATCCAGCCGCGCCTCGGAGACCTTCGCGATGTAGCCGCGCGCCTCGTAGAACTCCTCGATGCGGCTTACATCCCGGGCGATGGCCCCTTCATCGTAGATATGCCCTGGCTGGCTGATGATCTCGGCGGCCAGTTCCTCGTCGGAGATGACGGTGTTCCCGGCGAACATCACCTGGTCGATCCGCTGCTTCTCCACGACCGTGACGATGACGCGCACGCCTGCCGGCAGCGGCTCGGTGGAGATGGTGACGTCCTCGAAGTACCCCATGCGGGTGACCAGCCTCACGGCTTCCTGGCCCTTCGCATCGGTGTACTCCTCCCCCACCTTCAGGACATCCGCCACCGCCGCCATGATCGGCTCACGGGCGACAAAGTCGTTCCCCTCAACGACTATCTCCCCGATCAGCGGGCGCTCAGCCTGCGCCCACGCCCCCGTGCAGATCAGTGCGGTGAGTGCGAGAGCTGCTGCCATCTTCGCCATTAGCTTCATAGGGTCTCCTTGCTCGTCAAAGCTCCCCCGCCGGGGTGCCGGTGGATCGCGGTGGGCACCGGCCGCACCCTAAGGAATGTCCTCCAGCAGTTCCTCCAGCCGCTCCCTCAGGACGCTGCGCGCGCGGAAGAGACGGCTCTTCACGGCCTCCACGCTGCAGCCGAGGATGTCCGCAATCTCCCTGTAGCGCAGGCCCTCGAGATCGCGGAGCACCACGACCTCGCGGTACTCATACTTCAGGTTGTTGACTTCAGTCAGGACGATGCTGCGAAGCTGATCGTTCTCCGCCACCCGCTCCGGCGAGAGCGTCCAGTCCTCCACCTGGCGCGAGAGTTCGTCGCTCTCAAGCTGCACAGGCTCATCCAGCGAGTAGGAGCGGCGCGAATCCATCCGCTGCTGCTTCTCGAAGCGATTCTTCGTCAGGTTGACCGCGATCCGATACAGCCAGGTGTAGACAGAGGCCTCGTAGCGGAAGCGATCGTAGGCGCGGAAGGCTGCGACGAAGGTGTCCTGTGTCAGGTCGGAAGCTTCGTCCTGATCGCCCACCAGCCGGTAGATCACGCTGTAGATGCGGTCGCGATTCTCATCTATGACACTGTCGAAGGGTGGGCGGCTATCGTACATGACGGAGCCACCACCACCCTCTGTCAGGGGCTGCCAGTCCGCCTGGGCGCCCGTGTTGCCGTTCACTTTAGACAGCGTCTCCCCTTGGGGGTTGCGCCCTCAGGCACGTGGGTGTGGCCGAAGACTCAGAATTCACGCACATATTCCACGAGAAAGCGGTTGTCTCCCTCGCTGTCCGTCCCGTAGGTCAACTCAAACCGCCGATCGACTTTGTATGAGACCTCAAGCTCGTACTGCGTCTCTGCATGCCCCACCAGCGAGGTCTCGTAGGTGATCAGCAGGTTCTCGACGAGATAGCCACCGATCCGGACATCGATCGGCTGATTGAATGCGAAGCTCACCTCGAACACCGACAGTCCGAGCAGCTCCCTCAGATCCTCCTCGAAGGGCTGGAAGATATACGCCCGGAACGCGGCTCCGAGCGCCGAGACGAACTGCTCGTTCAGCACGTCCTCGAGATCTCCGCCGGCGAGCAGCGACCCCGCGCCGGGGAAGGGTGCGGTCCCAAGCAGCGCGTAGATCTGCTCATCGGCGAGCGGCGGGCTGGACGAGACCTCCACGAACAGGTGGTTCGGCAACTGCCCGCTCACCTGCATTCGGATGATCACGTCCTCCAGGCGCCGTCCCTGGATGACGGTCTCCTCGATCGTGCTGGTGGCAGTGATCGAGATCGGCCCGGTCAGCTCAAGCTCGTGCGGCGCATCGCCGATGCTCCCGAGCTTCCGCCGGACCATGAACTGCACGCGCCCCTGCTCGATATCCAACACGCCGCCGGAGACGCGCGCCTCGCCCTCCTGCAGCACGATCTGCCCCTGAACACGCGGCTCCTGCGGCGTCCCCTCAATCCGGATCGCGGGATCCAGCGGCTCCAGCGGCGCGGTGAGGCCGGTGGTGCGCACGCGCACATCGGGCCCGATCGCCAGCCGCACGCCCAGGTTCACCGCCGGGAAGTCCGATGACATCCCGTACAATGCCCCGGTCTCCGCGTCGGGCGTGAAGAGCGGGACGTTCATCTCCGCATGTGACAGCGTCATCGTCCCCGCGACGTCCACCTGCTCGCCAGGCGCGTCGTTGGCAACGTCTATCCGGCCTTCGACTGTACCCAGGAAGAGGTTACCGTATCGCGGCCGCGCCTCGTCGGCAATGATCGCGAGATCGACGTCGTTCTGCTCGGCATCAGCCAGCACGAAGGTGGTGATCCCGACCGTCCCGTCC
>LSQX01229686.1_pt1 | contig 10007 bp, 14 predicted proteins | sample 654561 | NCBI WGS metagenome assembly LSQX01 (sample SAMN04489861, study PRJNA283612) | anaerobic digester metagenome | isolation source: 4 biogas reactors fed with cattle manure at either 37C or 55C with and... | place: Denmark: Kongens Lyngby | collected 2014 | reverse complement strand
CATTTCAAACTGATCCGCATTTAGAATGTGGTAAGTTTCCTCAAAAATATTTGTCACACTGGTGGAATTCCAGACTATATCACCCGCCTCTACAATAACAGGAGTCGCTGTAGCCATCGGAGTCGGCGTAGCCATCGGAGTAGCGGTTCGTGCTGGTGTCGCAGTATTAGCTGGTGTCGGAGAATGAAAAATCATCGGTGTCGCTGTATTAGCTGGTGTGGGAGTCTGCATCTCAGTAGGTGTCGCTTGTGGAGTAGCCGTCTGTGCAGGAGTCGGAGAATGATAAACTGGTGGAGGAGTAGGCGTATTCATCGGAGTAGCCGTACTCATCGGAGTCGGCGTCCGCATCGGAGTAGCGGTTCGTGCTGGAGTCGCAGTATTGGCCGGAGTAGGAGAGTGAAAGATCATCGGAGTTGCGGTCTTGGCCGGTGTCGGTTCTTCTACATGAATAATCATCTCCGTCGCCGAACGCGGCGTCACAGTGGCGATCCCACTGCCATAGAGATATTGCGGCGTGGGCGTATACCCGCTCAACGGAACAAATTTCTCTCCATCCCACATATAGTAAAAAATACTGTCCAGTACCTGGACGATATCTCCACGCTGCCAGGCATACTCCTGCCCGTTGATGGTTTCCGTCGCTGCCCTTGGAACCTCCGCAAACGCAGGACTGGCAGAAAATATCCGCGCCTTGCTCGCCTTCCCAACCCACCAATGCCCCTCCACCCCGGCGTCGTCATACTCCACCACTACCGCTTCTTCTGGTATTTGGGCAAAAGGGAGTACTGTCCAGCAAAATGCAGGAATCAAGATCGGCAGGCAGAGATAGAGAAATACCCGTGGCGACATCGCTATGCTCCCGGATTAACCGGATTGCATCAAAAAACAAAATAACGCTTTCCCATAAATCTTAAAACAATTATGATCAAAATTCAAGTAATTCAGATATTTTTCTTTTGACCTCAAAATTAATTTATGAAAAAAAAACAAAAAAATGAAAATTTTCTCTTGACTTAGTGATTACACTATGCTAAAGTATAAGCATAGGCTACAAAATAAAGATTTAGGGGAATTCCTTATGAAAGTAGAAATGGATAGGCTGAATCTATATATCCCAGCTGAGATAAAAAAAGGGCTGGTGAACAATCCTGATGAGCTTCCTGTATCAATGCTGGCGGCAGAGCTGTTTCGTGATTACCTAAAAAAACCCAATGGGTTAGGAGTTCAGAGACGGGGGAAAATCAAATATCGGTATTACCGGGGAAGCGGCTGTAAAAAAATTAATACGTCAACAGATTAAGATATTATTTAACTAGGAAATTATAGGTAGTCTACACCGATGCACTTGCTTGCATCAATCTTCATCCAAATGCTTAGCCGCTCTCCCCATATAGGGCGGCACTTTTTGGAGACTCAACGGAAAGGGGAAAAATGAGCGAAAAAGAAGTTGAATTACTTAAAAAAGAAGTTGAATTACTTAGAAAGATAAACATTAAATTGATTGTATTACTTAGTAAATTACGCAAACTCAGAGATCAGATACGGCTGGAGTGTAATAAGGACTCAGAGTTGAAGCGTTTCCATGACCGGATATGTGGCATGGATGATATATCGCTGAATTAAAAGGTGAATTGTAAATATAAGTTTTTTAATGCAATAAAACTGAATACAATAAAACTNNTGAATACAATAAAACTGAATACAATGGAATTAAATGTAATGGAATTAAATGTAATGGAATTAAACATAATTTACTTAACTTAATAGACAGGAGATAAAAACATGAGATACGCAGATGTAACCATTAAAGGAGTTTCACCACTAGGATTTAACAGACGTGTGAAGGTGGAGAAAAAGGATAAAGAGAACCATGACGATTATGAACGTCGGACATGGCGTGAGCGAATGCATTACGACGAAAAAGGCTTTGTGTTTATCCCACCAATGGCTTTTAAAAAGTGCATTGAGAATGCCGCAAAGTATTTATCCATTCAAATTCCAGGCAAAGGCAAGGCTACTTATACAAAGCATTTTCTCAGTGGGATCATGGTACTGGACTGCATGAAACTGGATGTGAAGAAAGATGATGTGCCTTGTGAGGAACTGGACGTTCCTGCCGATGGTCAATCAGGAGGAAAAAAGCGTGTCACCAAATTTTTCCCCCGAATCGACCAATGGGGTGGTACTTTCCGAATCTATATTTTAGATAATACCATTACCGATTCTATTCTGCAACAGGTTATTGAAGAGTCTGGTAAATTTATTGGTCTGCTTTTTTTCCGTCCTCAGAATGGAGGTTTCTGGGGACGGTTTATATTAGAAGATATAGAGTTTGGTGAAGAGTGATTCAATGTAATTGAATTTAATTTAATTTAATTAAATCAAATTCAACCTAATATACCAAAACTTAATTAAATTAAATTCAATTAAATAGAATGGAATAAAACCTAATATACCGTAACTTAATTAAATCTAATTCAATAGAATGGAATCTAATTGAATGTAATTAAATATAACGGAATATACCATAACTTAATTAAATTAAATAAAAAAAGGAGTAAAAAAAAATGCCAAAAACAATACCTGAAATATCAATAGAAACCACTTTACTCTATGAGCGTTTAATGAAAATGCAAGCAGATGAAGTTATTTCTTATAAAGAACTTTCTAAATTATGCGGCAGAAACGTTCAAAAAGAAGCCTATGCTAACTGTGCAACAGCACGAAGGAAAGCAGAGCGTTCAGGAAATTTTGTTATAAAAGTGATTCCGAAAGTAGGGCTTAAACGCCTTCACTCCTTTAGTGAGTATGACTCACTTGCACAGAAAGAGTTAAAACACATCCGCAAACGTTCCAGTAAAGCCTTCAGGGACTATAACACTTTTCAAGGTTATGATGATCTTAAGCAGGAAGAAAAAGTAAAGGTACTTACTACTCAAACATTGCTTGCTTTCATCCATACCAGCACAGGGAAAAATAAACAATCAAAGATTGAACAAGTCGTTCAGCAAACTAATCAGAAATTGCCTTATACAAAAACATTGGAAGCTTTTCGTTAAGATAACAGAGCCTCAACGATCACACACCGTTTCAATATATACCCTGGGGGTGTTCCTTTCGACCTCCGTTACTAGCCCCCCCAGGGACTTTTTTGAAAGCAATGACGTGGACACCAATTTATAGAATAAAGGAGGAATCATGAACAAGAAAGAAATTGAAGAATTAAGGTGTAGCACCTTAGGAGGAATGATGGAAGTGATAAGTAAAGCCCATTTATGGCAGGCATATTATGATGCCAATGAAAGCCCCTATATTCTTCGAGAGAAGGCTGAAGATGTAAAGGAAGCGATTGAAGAGGTAATTGAGCGGCTCAATGAACTGGATATGAAAGTAAAAATAGGAAATCTTTAGGTGAAGCATGAGTTGACTATGAAGGAAATGAACGACTGCAAAAAGAATTAGAGGATAATAATGGTAACAGCCGCATTATGCAAGATTAAAAAGAAAAATGCCCCGCCTAAGAATAAAGTAAAGAGCGTTATGCGTCCTGATGCACGGTATGAGGTTCAACGCCTGATATTCGAACGCCCCAAGTATTCAGAAGGCTCAGGCGCACGGGTGGCTAATTCACAGTATGAAAGTAAGTGGGAATTCTTTGCTTCAAGTAATATATTGGAGATGTTCACTGATATTCCTATGCTAAGGGACGGCAATTACAGGATATATGACCGTCACAAAGGCATATACATAAATAACTTTAAATAGGAGAAAGAGACATGGATTTAACAAAGCGGATTGATCACATTAAGCGGACTATTTGTATTATCGAAGGTGAGCGATTATTCCTGAAGAATGATATAGATAAGTTGCAAGCCCGCTACGAAGAATTGTGGGAGCAGCAATGCACATTACAGGCAGAGGCGGATCGTCTTGAGGATGAACTGCACCGGCAACGTGTAGCGGAGATGATGCGGGGCGTTAAGGTCGAATGTGAGCAGAAATATGTGCCGCAGGTTAATAACGGATAAAATATAACCCCTGCTGATACAGGGGTACAGATTAAACACTTTCTTATCACGTTAAGGAGAGTTTACCATGCAAGAAGAACAGAAGCAAGAAGAACAGAAGCAAGAGGAACGTGACCCGCAGCAAGAGGAACCGCCGTACATCGATGAGGATTACGCACGGTGGCAGAAGGAAATCGACGCAGAAGAAAAGCGATTACAGAATCGCTTTTATGAAAGGTGGTAGATATGAATAATAGCCAGCAGATGGTAGTATTTGATGTGGAATCATCCATGAAGATGATTACCATTGCAGATAAATTATTTCAATCAGGATTATTCAAGAACGTAGAGAATGCAGCCGGGGCATTTGCTATTATCCAATATGGTATTGAACTTGGCATTCCACCAATGCAGGCGTTACAGAACATTAACCTCATTCACGGGAAACCAGTCTGCAATTCTCAACTGCTTCAAGCCCTTGCCAGACGAGCAGGGGTTACCTGGAAGATTATTAAATCAGACACAGAAATTTGTTCCGCAGAATTTAAGCGGGGGGAGGAAATTGCTGTTGTTTCCTTTTCCCTTGAGGAAGCCCGTAAAGCAGGACTGATTAAGCAGGGCGGGGGATGGGAGAAATATCCCGCCGATTTGCTCTTTGCCCGATGTATGACCAGAGGAATCCGCAGAATAGCCCCTGATATTATTTTGGGGATGTATACCGTGGATGAATTATCTGAAGGAAAATATCAGAATATCAGCGAAATTCCACAAGCAAACGTCTACGAAACCACCGCAGAGCCAGTACAGGAAGTAGAGCCGCAGATCGTTGATACTGAACTGGAATTGCGGACAATTCTCCTCACCATCGTTGACCCCTGGTATGACGAGGTTAACACGCTGCTTCAGGAGCAGGGAATAACTCAATTCCAGCACAGCCAGCACTACCGGAACTCCATTATCAAATACTTTGAAGCAAAGGAAATTCCACTTACTGACTCAGTGATTAATGGGGTGAAACAGAGGAAAGCAAGTTTCCTGAATCAGTTCATTAAATGGCATAAAGAACGTGAAGAAACAAAAGAATCAGAACTTGCCAACGTCGATTAGCGACATTCATGATCCTCTCTTTCGTGTGGACGTGGAAGATAAGGCGGCGATATTGGAGTACGACGCTGGACTTCCACGTCCTGAAGCGGAACGCAGGGCAATCCTGATGCTTTACGGGCAATGGAAAGATTACCAGCAAGGAGTATTGTTATGAGTGAAACTATCCAACTTCCTCATAACCTGGAAGCCGAAAAGAAGGTGCTGGGCGCGATGATGAGGGATCGTGAAGCGTTATCCAGGGGAATTGAACTGCTGGATTCTACCGATTTCTACCAACCTTCACACGCGACCGTATTTACTGCCCTGTCAGGATTATTTCAGGAAGAAAAAAGTATTGACCTGCTGACACTCTCAGAGAGACTGGAAGCCCTTAACTCCCTCGATCAGGTTGGAGGTTCTTTCTATCTTGCGGAGCTGGCAGCCAGCGTGGTAACATCTACCAATATCGAGCACCATGCAAAGATCGTCAAGAACAGGTCGAAACGAAGGAAGATCATAAACACCTGTAGGGCTATTGAGCAGAAAGCAGTAGAGGATAAACTAACTGACCCTGATGAGATTACCGCAGAAGCCACCACGCTTCTTCAGAATATCACCTTAATCAATAATTCTGGATTTGTCCCGATAGGTCAGGTAATCAATCGTGTGATTGATGCCCTGCAAGAAAAACAAAACCTAATTCGGAACGGTGGTGATGGCGTTGATGGATTACGTACAGGGTTAAAGGATTTGGATGATATCCTGCAAGGGCTGAAACCTGGTCGTGTTTATGTTTATGCAGCCCGGCCTAGCGTTGGGAAAACCACGATTGCCCTACAGATTGCCAACCTTGCCGGGCTTGAAAGAAAGAAGGTTGGCATCTTCTCTTTTGAAATGTCCAGCGAGGAACTTGCGGAAAAAGTTGTATCGAATCAATACAGGATAAACCCTACAGATGGTGGTGATTATTCCCGTATTTTCGTGCAAGCGGCAAGAGATTATCACAACATAGATATTCTACTGAATGAATCATGCCCTGGTCTGGAGAAATTAATTGCTCAGACAACCCGTTCCCACCTGGATAAACCATTTGATCTTCTGATAATCGATTACTTTACCCTCATTGAAAAGCACAGGCGGAAGGGGGAACTGGATTCAGAGCATTATGCTGCAATCTCCAGACAGATAAAGATACTTTCCCGCAGGCTGAATATCCCTCTGATTCTTATTGCTCAGCTGAATCGTGATTGCGAGAAGGAAAATCGTGAACCAAGATTGTCTGATTTACGCAGTTCAGGAGCAGTAGAGCAGGACGCTGACGCAGTTATATTCCTTCATCCATGCAAGCCGAAGGATGGCGAAGAGAATCAGGAATACACCACAGTAAAAGCGATTGTACGTAAGAATAGATTTGGGAAAAAGGGGTGCTGCTTTATCCAGTTACAGGGAAAGTACAGCAAGTTTGTGGATAGCACCGAAGGTCATTACGAACTTCCAGATGATGAAGATGTTCCATTTTAGTGAGGACAGATATGAAGCCACAATACAGCAGGGACGGCATTGAATTGTACTTAGGTGATTGTATGGAGATACTGCCGCAGTTGGGAACGGTTGATGCGGTGGTGACTGATCCTCCGTATGGGATAAAAAGAGATGGTCAAAAAAGAACTACTGGTGGACATGGTGGGAGAAAAGCATACGAACATTTAGGGTGGGATACAAGCCGACCATGTAGAGAAATATTCAATTTAATTTTAGAAAAATCCAATCAACAAATTATATGGGGGGGGAACTATTTTTCTGATTATCTCCCCGCAACTGGTAAATGGTTAGTATGGAATAAAATGCAAAGAATCAAGCAATCAGATGGGGAACTTGCATACACATCTTTAGATGGTGCTTTGAGAATATTTGATTGCAATCGTGTTGCATTGATGATTGATGGGGCAGTCCATCCAACACAAAAGCCCGTTGAATTAATGACATGGTGCATAAATCAATTGCCGCAAAATTGTAATATTATTCTTGACCCGTTCATGGGTTCAGGCACTACAGGCGTGGCTTGTATTCGATTGGGGCGGCGGTTTATCGGCATTGAGAAAGAACCGAAGTACTTTGAGATAGCGGTGAAGCGGATTGAGAAGGCGTTTGATGACACAGAACTTTTTAGACTGGCTGAATAGGTAAACAGATATGAATAAGGACTTTCGCATATCAACCGGATTTTTTGAGAATATCAAGACCATCAGGCTACAGAAACGGCTGGGGGCAGAAGGTATTATCTGCCTGCTCAAATTATGGCGGTATGTTGCATTGCATCGTCCAGACGGTGTGCTTAATGGCATGGATGATGAAGACATTGAACTGGCAGCCGGCTGGCAAGGAGAACCAGGAGAGTTCTTTAAAGTAATTACGCACGAAAAGACACGCTTTCTCCTGGTGCACAACGGAATTTATGAGATTAAAGACTGGGAGGAACATAATGGATATGCCGCACACGCAAAGGATAGAAAGGAAAAGGCAAGGAAAGCGGCAAAAGCTAAATGGGAGCATGCAAGAAGCAATGCTACGAGCATGCAAGAAGCAATGCTACGAGCATGCAACAAGCAGAACACAAGCAATGCTACGAGCATGCAAAATGAAGAATTGAGCAATGCCCCTTCTCCTTCTCCTTCTCCTTCTCCTTCTCCTTCTCCTTCTCCTTCTCCTTCTCCTTCTCCTATTCCTATTCCTATTCCTAATCCTACTACTACGGAGCCGCCGCATGAATTAGTAGATGAATTGATTCAATCCTGCCTGAAGGTTAGTTCATCCTCAGAGGCTCAGTTCAAATCAACCGTTCGATTCCTTCAGCAGATGTATCACGAATGCCCTGAAGTGGTGGAAAGGGCGTTAATGCACTTCCAGGCAAACAGTAACGGTAAGTGGAAAGCGGGAACTTTAACCGACATTTGCCGGAAGAAAGCAGATGAAATTATCCAGGAGCAGGACAGCAAGCCCAAGCCGATAGAGGATGAACTGGAGCAGTACAAGCGCAGCAAGATTCTGGAAGAGTTTGACAAGCGGATCAGGGATTTTCCTCATGCACCAGATCCGAAACTCTACATCACGAATCGAGAGAATTACCGCAGTATTCACAACCGGGAATCAGTTCAAATCATAGGGAAAGATCAATGGCAAAAATACTCCAATTTATTGAAATCAAAGGGGATAGACCCAAGAAATCCGCCGAGAGGTCAACCGATTGGAAAGACCGCCTGACGCAGGAGCAGAAAAATTACCTTGATCGGGCAAACATGGAATTGTACGGCAAACCATTCTTCAGAATAGGCGAAAAACGAGCGGAAACAGGGCAAGGATTAAATAATTAGGCTGCACCCTATACTTTGTACTCTTAAGAAAAAAAAATTGATTTAAGGCCCGTTTCCGGCGATATTTCAGAATTGAGGTTGAATATGCACCCAAGCAAGCGAAAAGGCGACAGAGTCGAGCGGGAAGTGGTAAACGCGCTGAAAGCTGAGGGATTCGAAGCCCAGAGAACCCTTTTACCAGCTCAGGCAGGTCGCCAGAACCCAGGGGATTTGGTAGTGGAAGGAATGAGGGCAGAGGTTAAGGCACGTGGCAATGGAAGCGGATTCTCCACCCTGCGCAAATGGCTGGGGGAAAATGATATATTATTTCTTAAGCAGGACAGGGCAAGCCCTTTTGTTGCAATGACTTGGGATACGTTTATTTGGCTAATGAAAGGCAGGGGAAAATGAAAAAAAAACACGCAGCGAAACCGAAGACAATACGCCAGCAGTGGACGAAGAAGGAACTGGAAGAATTGCGTAAATTTATCAAGAAACGCAATGTAAAGAAATGATATAGGGGAAACGAAATGAATAGCGTACAACTCATCGGGCGTTTAACCACAACGCCAGAATTAAAGCGCACCACCAACGCAAGCCTTGTGAATTTTACCCTGGCTGTTTCAGCATACTCAAAGAATGACGATGGAAAGAAGAATGTTGAGTTTATCAACTGCACCGCATGGAACCGCATTGCCGAGCTGATTGAACAATACTGCAAGAAGGGAACTTTAATTGCAGTTCAGGGATATCTCAAGAAAGAGGAGTGGGAGTTTGAAGGACGCAAGATCACCATGCAAAAAGTAATCGCCAGCAGGGTGGAGTTTCTGAAGAATGGCAAGTCAGATACCGAAGAAGAAATAGAATTAAATGAAGAATTACATGAATTAGAAGATGAATTGCCTTTTTAATACGGTCGACAATCATTGACAATATCAGTACAATTTACGGGAAGGGGGGATACAGGGGGGATGGGATTGAACACTGTATCCCCTTCTCCTTCTCCTTCTCCTAAACCGGATGAGGAGGAAAGCGAATAATGACCTCCGCCACCGCCGCCAGCCAATGAAACGCTAGCAGAAAAGATCATTCGGGATTATTCCGCAGAGATTGACGCTGGTGAAAGAAAGATACCAATCCAAAGATTATAATGTTATAAAATTATGACAATACTTACTTTAAATTGCCTTAAAACCGCTCTAAAAATTAAGGTCAAAAAAAAGATTGAATTTGATTAAAAAGCAATTTTTATACGTAGAATAAAACAGAGCCTGCCTGTTCGAGTACCATGTCCCAACCCCAGGCAATAGCGTGATGCTTAACCTGCCCTCTAAAATCCCGTATAAAGCCCATACGTCAACGCTGAGCCATTATTTTATTTTAAGCGTGGTTTCCATTGGTTTAAGGAAATTAAACGATTATGGGGCTTCTATGACGGTTGGAAAACAAAACCCAAAAAAAATTTAGAGAGGGAACGTTGAGTCTCACGTCCAGCCGGAGATTTTACCCCACCCGGTGGTCTCTTCTTTCCCGAAAACAGTACCCCTGTCTCTTATACACATCT
>LSQX01074117.1_pt1 | contig 10007 bp, 7 predicted proteins | sample 654561 | NCBI WGS metagenome assembly LSQX01 (sample SAMN04489861, study PRJNA283612) | anaerobic digester metagenome | isolation source: 4 biogas reactors fed with cattle manure at either 37C or 55C with and... | place: Denmark: Kongens Lyngby | collected 2014 | reverse complement strand
TCCACCAACCGCAACCTCTCCTATTCGCTGGGAATCAGCCTGTCGGTTCTCTTCTTCAACCTGGTTTTTGATCGCCGGTCAATCACGTTCGATTACCAGACCGCTTTCATGGACGCCCTGCACACAGTGCAGACCGGAGCGGGAATTCTAGTGGCTGTCACCGGCTTGCTGTGGGTGGCTTATCATCTGGGTCGCCGCCGCAGCCGGGAACCGATTCCTGAGCGAGATACAATCTGATCTGTTGCCCGTCCGGTTGCCGGGTCTGTGACACCGGTATAGAGATTCGTGATCCCAATTTAATTTAGTCATCTCCGAAGATTTTGAAATCTAATTACCCAACTATTCCGATCCTGGATCATCCATCTCACTGTATCTCCTGCCTCGGTAAATATAATCACTTTATTTTCGTAAAGTGTTTTATCCTTTTTAGGTTCGGCCAAGAATTTATCCATTTTGGGATCTCTGGTCAATTCATTGGAACGGTTCTGTAATTCCAGCAATATTTCCTCATCTATTATTTGATCCAGCTGCTAATTGATATTACAGAGGCCACCCGGTTGAATTATTTTAAGATCTCATTCCAATGATCCACAAGTACGGGGGGCCAGATAATGAGTTTACGTCCGTCTAATTGCACGATCAATAGGGCAGATATATGCGTCTTGCCCAACCTTACCACATCAGCAGGGCCCCCCCTCCATAGACTTCTATTTTCTTTTTCGCATCAATACTGCTTCCTTTTGGTATTGAAGAAGTTTAAATCCTGGTGGAAGATAACGATTCTTGGTTCAATAGCCCCCCTGATGCTACAGGTCAAATGATGATCCTGACTGACTACTTCAGGATAAGTTGTTGCCGGCCACCAAGGCCAGACTGACCGTGCCAAAGATCGGTATCAGGAAATGAAACCTGCACTCTGGTGCCTCCCTCTACTTTGCTGCTTATCTGGATAGTGCCTCCATGACCTTCCACGATGGCCTTGGTGATGGCCAGACCCAAGCCGGCCCCCCCTTCCCGGCGGGTACGGGAGGTGTCGCTGCGATAGAAACGTTCAAAGATATGGGTAATATGCTCGGGACCGATGCCTGATCCATTATCCTGGATGACCAGCTGTATCTTTTCGTGGGCTTTGAGCAGTGATACCCGTATGGTTCCCTCAAACGGATCGGTATGCTGCACCGCGTTCTGAAACAGGTTCAACACTACCTGCCTGATTTGATCGGGATTGTAGCGGCATTCCAAATCAGGCTGAATAGTGAGGACCAAACGACGCTCTCCAGCCAGGATGCGCAGCTGCGCTTCCATCTCCCTCAAGGTTTGGTCCAGAAATCCAACCTCTTTCTCCGCATCGGGAGACCGGTCCAGTTTGTTGAGCAACAGCAGGTCATGGACCAGTTTGTTCAGCCTGAGGGACTCGCTATACATGCTCTGCAGGGCTGTTTCCAGCTGCTCCGGTTGGTTGGCCGCCCCCCTCAGCAGAACCTCCAGGAATCCAAGAATTGAGGTCAGCGGGGTGCGTAATTCATGGGAAGCATCGGCGATGAAACGTCGCATCTGCTCCTGGGTCTCTTTCTCAGCGGCAAAAGTAACCTCCAAACGATGCAACATCCCGTTAAAGGATTCCGCCAGGCGATCAACCTCAACTTGTCCCTGGTTGATGAGAAAACGCCGGTCCAGGTTGCCGGCGTCGATCTGGGCGGCCGTATCCACCATGTTGGACAAAGGAACCAGAGTCCTCCGCAGTACCGGCAGGAACGCCAGCAAACCTATTAACAACGCCACCAGGGCCAGAGCCATGAATACCAGCATATGGCGCAGGAGCAGTTCTTTAAGAGGTGCGGTACGGGTGCTGATTACGGCGGTGCCCAAAGGCTGACCGGATTCGTCGGCCACTGCAGCGGTCACTACCAGTTGCTCTTCGGCTCCGGTGTTATCGAGTAAATAGAACTGGCGGCTGCGCCGGTCCGATAACTGCTTTCTTTGTTCCGAGGTCAGAGACGGGGTCTGGAATCCGTGATCGCTGATGAGCAGGGTATAATTACCCTCTTCGTCGATTAAAGCCAAGCTGGTTCCCGGCATGAAAATGACCGACGGTCTGGGTTCTTTCTCAGTCTCAGGGGCAGCACCGGTCAACAGTGTTGCCCATGTCGCGGGGGTTATGCTGTGAACCTGACCTTGCAGCCTGACCGCCATGTTTATGTAGGTGTTATCCCGCATGAAAATATACTGGATAATGCCTATAAAGAATAGCAGCACCGCCAAAATTATCAGTGAACGCGACAACAGCTGAAATTTCAGGGAATTGAATCCCCGTCTTGCGGAGACGGGTTTATTCGTGTCAGCTGTTTTCATATATCCACCCGATAGCCTGAGCCACGCAGGGTGCGGATGAGGCGATGGTCTTTATCATTCAACTTTTCGCGCAGAGAACGCACGTAGACTTCCACAATGTTGTCTTCCCCGCCGAAATCGTAGCCCCATACCTTGTCCAAAATAAGCTTTTTACTCAGCACCAAACCATGATTCAATACCATGTATTTGAGCAGTTCATACTCGGTCGGCGATAATTCCAGGATGCGATCGTCCAGCTTTATCTCCCGGCGGCGGTCATCGATACTAAAGGGACCCAAGATTACTTCCCCGAACAGATGGGGAAACTGGTTGCGGAGGCGGGCATTAATCCGGGCCAGCAATTCCTCGAAACTGAACGGCTTGACCATATAGTCGTCGGCCCCTATCGAGAGGCCTTTCACCCGATCGTCGACCTCATCCCGGGCCGTCAGCATGATCACCGCCACATTATCCATCTTCTTGAGCTGGCGGACCACTTCGAATCCATCCATGCCGGGCATCATGACATCCAGGATCACCACCTGGGGCTTAAAATCCTCCATAGCGGTGATAGCCGCCAGACCATGTTCGGCACAGCGGACCTCATAACCTTCATTCTTGAGTCCCAATTCCAGGAACTGCAATATATGGGGTTCGTCATCGACGGCCAGAATTCGGATCCCTTTTGATGGCTGCATAATCTTACCTCGTTTTCCGATCCCTGTTCTTATAATAGCCACTGTTGGGCGGAACTGTAAACCCTTGGAACGCTACTCGAAACGCAGGGCGTCGATGGGATTCATCCGGGCGGCCTTGTTGGCGGGATAATAACCAAAGAACAATCCGATGGCGGTAGCGAACCCCAAGGATAGGAGCACCAACCAGGGCGCTATCTTCATGTTCAGATCGGTAAGGCTGGTGATCGCCAGGCCTCCGGCCCATCCCAGAAGGATCCCCATAATCCCGCCGATCAGACATAACACCAATGATTCGATCAAGAACTGGGTACGGATGGCTCTGCCAGTAGCGCCAATGGCCATGCGGATACCTATCTCCCGGGTCCGCTCCGTTACCGACACCAGCATAATATTCATGATCCCGATCCCCCCGACCAATAATGAAACCGCCGCTATACCACCCAGCAGGAAAGACATCATAGCGGTAGTATCCTCAATTGTGGCCAGCAACTCGGTAGTGTCCTGGATGCGAAAATCGTTATCCGCCGTCTCGGCCAGTCGATGTCGCTGGCGCAGCAGGGTGGTTAGATACTCTTTTAATGGATTCAAGTTTTCAGCGCTAGCGGCCTGCACGCTGATGGAGCGAACACTTCCGCCTCCAATCATACGCTGCTGCAAGGTGTTCAGCGGTATATAGATAATATCATCTTGGTCATTGCCCATGGAGCTGCCCTTGTTCTCAAGGATCCCGATGATCGTAAAGGAAATTCCATTGATCTTGATAGTCTCCCCCACTGGAGTTGCCACTCCCGGCAGCAGATTTTCAACCACGGTTCCGCCCAGCACCGCCACCCGGTTTGACTTGCTGTTGTCTTCGGCGGTAAAAAACGAGCCCTGCACCGTGTCCTGCTCCTTGATGCTCATCAATTCCGGCCAGGTTCCATCCACTGTAGTAGACCAGGTAGCGCTTCCATAGGAGATTGTAGCAGAGGTACTCGACTCGGCCGCAACGTTTTTTACCAGGGGGAGGCTTTTGATGGCTTCGGCATCGGCGTTGGTAAGCTGAGCGGTAGTTGCCCCCCGGACAGGACCAAAACCACCGCCGGCAGAAACGGTGAGAAGATTGGCGCCCATGCTGGATATACTATCGGTGATCCCGGCGGCTGTTCCCTGGCCCAGCGCTACCATTATGATAACTGCCCCGACCCCAATAATCACCCCCAGCATGGTTAAGAAAGAGCGCATCTTGTTGGCCAGTAGACTCTGTGTTGCCATCTTAAGGCTTGATGTCAAATCCATAAATTTTCCCGCCAATCGTTCTTATTTAATGCATTCCACTGGCTATAGCCATGTCCATGACCAATGATTGGTCCATGACTATCTGTCCATCAGTCAGCTGGACGATCCGTTGGCAATGATTTCCGACCTCAGGTTCGTGGGTTATGATTACTACCGTCAGTCCTCGTTCCTGATTTAGTTTTTTCAGCAGGAGCATTATCTCCTCTGATGTTCTGGTGTCAAGGGCCCCGGTCGGTTCGTCAGCCAGCACCAATCCCGGGTCGTTGACCAGGGCCCGGGCTATGGCCACCCTTTGTTGCTGACCTCCGGATAGTTGTTTGGGCAGGTGCTGCTCTCTCCCGGCCAGACCCATCATACTGAGCATCTGACGGCCCCGCTTCTCCCTCTCTCTTGACGATTTTATGCCGGCATATATCAAAGGCAAACATACATTTTCCATAGCCGTGGCTCGACCGATCAGGTTGAAGTTCTGGAAGACGAAACCGATAAATATGCTGCGCATATGGGCCAGTTGATCCCGGTCCAGGTTCATCACGTCCTGCCCGGCAAAAAGGTACTCGCCCGTATCTGGTTTGTCCAGGCAGCCCAGCATATTCATAAGGGTGGATTTACCGGAGCCGGAGGGCCCCATAATAGCCACCATCTCTCCTTTATCGATATCCAGGGATACCGAACGCAAAGCATGGACCGGAGTGGCAGCTCCATAATAGGTCTTGTCTATGTCCCTGAGCTTGATAAGGTTTTCAGCCATGATTATATCTCCCCTGTACTTAAAATCCGCCCGGAGGAGGGCTCATGCCGCCCCCGGGCATACCACCCTGACCTCGATTGTTGGTTTGGGTAGTAAAAGTTTCAGATTCAGATGCAGACTGGGATGTTGAACCGGTGCCGATGACAACCGTATCACCAGAATTGAGCCCGTTTACAACTGCATAGTTGGTTCCGTCGCTAATTCCCAATTCAACGGCCTTGACAACCGGTTGCTGGTTTTCCATGACCACTACCGCTTGTGCTCCGGATGGCACCACAGAGGCTGGATTGCCGCGGAGAAAGGTTTGAGCATAGGAGATAGCCATCATCGGCACTGTTAAGGCATTCTCTTCCCGGTCCACTATGATCAGGGCCGAAACAGACATCCCCGACAACAGAACCCCTTCGGGGTCTTCGCATGAGATCAAGACCGGATAGTATTGCACATTGCTCACGGTTTGAGCTTGAGGAGTAATACGCAAGACCTCTCCATTGAATACCTTGGCGCCGAAGGAACTGCTGCTGAATTCAACCGCCTGCCCCACCTCTACCTCTCCGATATCGGCTTCGTTAACCAGGGCAATCATCTGCAATTCATCACTCATAACCGTCAGCAAGGTGCTGGAGGATGAATTGATGCCGTTTATGGAACCTACCTGACCATTCACCGCCCCGATCAACCCGTCAAACGGAGCAACGATGGTGGCTTCCGCCATATCCTCCTGGGCTTGCACCAGTTTGGCGCGGTCGTTGTCCAATTTGGCCTCGGCCAACTGGAGATCCAGTTCGGCTTTGGCATAGGAGTTCCGGGCGGTTTCCAGCTCAGTCTGAGAGATGGCGCTGGCGTCGAATAGCTGCTGTTGACGTTCCAATTCCTTGCGGGCGGTTTCCAAGCTCATTTGGCTGCTCTTCAAACTTATGCTATCCTGATCGACGGTGTTTTGGGCCTGCTGCAGAGCATTGCTGAGGGAGGCCGGATCCTGCTGGGCCAACACCTGGCCCGCGGTTACATGGTCGCCGGGCTGCACATTGAGTACAGTAATAATGTCGTCGTTCTTGAAACCCATATCAGAGGTGCGAACTGCTTCCAACGTGCCAGTGGCTTCAATTGAATTGGTAACTGTGCCTTGAGAAACAATAGCGGTAGCATAGCTAACCTGATTATCGGTGCCGGTCCACTTCTGGATACCATAAGCCGCCGCTCCTATCACCAAAATGGCTGCCAGCAGCAGGATGATTTTTTTACCCTTGGACATACCCTGGACCCGCTGGTCAACCAGGGCTTGTTTGACATGCTGAGCATCCAGGCTCACATGCTCTTCCCCGCTGGGTATTTCAGCATTTTCGATTAGAATGGGTTGATCGTTTCCTTTGATCGGGATATCTGACATACAATTCATCACTCCAATAAATAATTTCCTGGTTCGGTCTGCACTACATTATGTAATTACTATTAATAGTCTATGACCCATTATCCATATCCTACCTGAAAAAGACCTGAAAAGTCGCTGAAAAATCAGGGATGGATTGGGGTTATTGTTTTTTTAAAGCAAGCCAAGGAATAATAAGCGATATGTTACCGGTGATGGTGCGATTTGGGATGCTCATGATGATAAATACCTGTAATCTGATAGACAAAGATCTTCCCAGTTTGATCATGTTCCGGCAATCCTTTCGGCAAGGATTCTTGTACCGAGGATTGGCTCTTTATGTCTATTTCCAATATCAATACTGGAATATGGCCGGTTTGCTTTGACCTCTCCCGCCAATTAGTGATATAATCATCAAGCAAATGTGCGCCCGTAGCTCAGTGGATAGAGCACCGGCCTCCGGAGCCNNCGATTCCTCTCGGGCGTACCATTTTATCGATAACGCAGCACCTGTTAAACTGGCCGGTGCTTTTTTTGTGGAAAGTTTTCTTCCCTCCGAGGTTTTGCTAACCTATAGTGATATCTAGTGATATAGTGATATCACCCCGGCCATAGAGGCAGCCTGGAGTATAATTAGATCTATAAATTACATCTATGACAAATCTAAACCCCTGACCACAGTCAGTTACGGACAAGGCGAGAAAGTAGCTTTCAGTTACGATAATGGCGGGAGCCTCTGGGCTTGGGTATATGACGAATATGGATAATTAGAAGATAGAACTACTGCCCAAAGCAATATTCCGGTGCTAATAAACACCCTTAATGATATATAAACCGCAGCCGCCCCACGTCATGACTCCCGACGGAAGATGGAGAACATGCCCGCCGGGTCCCTGAACGCCAATGCCAATTTCGAGATGGAACTGGCCTACAACTCCCTCGAAGACAGCATCCAGCATTGCCGGGGCATATTAGGTCCCAGCGAATTCAACACCAATCGCCGGCGGCGCGATATCGAATCCTAACCGACCCCGCACCGGCGATAATTCTGGTTTCCCTGATCTGCCGGACCTTGGCGGGCCCAGCTCTATGGTGCCCAGTCAAACACGTTTTTACATTTGGGGCAGGTCACCTTTATCGAACCGCGGTCAGTGGGCACCCGCAGTCTGCTTTGGCACTGTGAACACTTAACTACCCGATGATCCACCAACTGCAGTATCCGGGCCTTATCCAATCCGACTACCACGTCATCGCCGATAAGAAAGGCGGGAACCCCGCGCAGACCGCGCCGGGTAAATTCTGCATTGGCCTCAGGGTCATTGTTAACATCCTTTTCCATGAAGCCGATATTTTGCTGGGAAAGAAACTCTTTCGCCGGCCGGCAATGGGGTCAGGTTTGGGTGGTGAACAACACTACTTTCTTCATAAGAATATCGCCTCCATCGATAATTTGTTCATGGTAAATTGTTGATTATATCTTAAGTATTTTGACCCCGAAATCCGCCGGCCGGCCATAATACATGGCGGATGTGACAATCGCATCCACCCCGGTGTGGGCAAAGGGGCCCACATTGTCCTCTTTGATGCCGCCAGCCGCCAGTATGGTCACAGCGGGACTGATGCTCCGGATCTCCTTCACTGCATCTGTCAGCAGATCAGCATCCACCTTGTCAAACTGCACCCCGTCCACTCCCGCCGCCGCTAACCGCAGTCCTTCTTCGGCAGACTTGGCTTCAGCGATGATCTTCTTCTCGGGATTGCTCTTCTTCATTCGGTCCACCATGCCCAGGAAACCATCCAGACCCCCGGTAAAGATGGTATGTTGTTCAAACACCAGTATTGTTTCTGACAATCCCAAGCGGTGCGGCCACCCCCCCCCCGCTATTACCGCCTTTATGGCCAATTCCTTGGTGCCGGGGATAACCTTGCGGGTAGAGACGACTTGTATATCCGGATTGAATTCCCGGGCGCGGGTCACCAGACGAGCCGTCGAACTAGCCACCCCGGAATAATACTCGAAGAGATTCTGACATACCTTCCAGGCCCTGTGCAGGTCAGCCGAGTACCCTTCGGCCTCCAGCACTATCGTATTGGGGTCGACCCGGGTCCCCGATGTCATGCGGTATAAGGTTTTGACATTCAACTTGTGCAGGATCCGCTCTGCTTCTTCACTTCCGCAAACCACCGCCTCTTCACGGCAGTGGAAGCTCATCCGGCCCCGCTCCCCGCCGATATCCAGGGCTAGGGTGGTCAGGTCAATATAGGGCACGTCTTCCTTCATCAACCGGTCCAGTGTATCGTCGCTAATATAAACCATTTCGTCCTCCCTTGCAGAGATTAATTAGGTCGGTCCAATCGACTATTTCCAGTGTATGAATGTTCGTCCAGCCGATTGGTTTAAGGCCGCCCACCGGCAAAAGCCATACCACCCTAGTTTAGATTATAAACCATATCATAGTATTTGCCCTCTTCCCCGCTCCAATGTCTGCATGACCGGCGTATTTTTCCGGTCATCTCAAGGGAGATCTGTCGGTTCATCTCCCGGTTGGGCCGAATTTGGCTCCGGCAAAATTGTACTTAAGCACCTATACCCTGTTATAATTGGTATAATCAGTATAAGCAACAGATTTAACTGAACATCAACCGTAAGGAAAGAAGATTGGAATGCAAAATAGTTTTGAAGATCTCGGTATTGCCCCTCCCATACTACAGGCGCTCCAGGATATGGGTTTCGAAGCCCCCACTGAGGTACAAACCAAGGCCATCCCGCCTATCCTCAACGGTGAAGACCTGATCGTCATGGCCAAAACTGGCACTGGTAAAACCGCGGTTTTCGGTGTCCCCATCCTGCAGTTGACCGACGCGAAAGCACCGGGGCCGTTGGCTCTCATCCTAACCCCGACCCGCGAGCTGGCCGTGCAGGTGGATAACGACCTCAAACTGATGGCCAAACATCTACCCCATAAGACTACCGCCGTATATGGCCAACATAACATGAACGTGGAAATCGAGGCCCTGCAAAAGGGGACCACGATCGTAACCGGTACCCCGGGCCGGGTTTTTGACCATATCAGCCACGGTACTCTCAAAACCAAGAATATTCGCTTCCTGGTACTGGATGAAGCCGACCGGATGCTGGATATGGGGTTCATGGACCAAGTCAAGCGGATAATCAGGACCGTCCCCAAGAACCGGACCACCTTGGTTTTCTCGGCTACCATCCCCCCTGACATCCAAAAGATTTGCCGGGATAATATGAAGCACCCGGATACCATCGAGATAGAATCGCCCACCATGACGGTGGACACCATCCAACAGACCTATTACCGGACCAGTGATAGGGAGAAAAATGAAGCCCTGCACCGTATCCTGTGGCTGGAACAGCCCGAAAGTTGTATGATCTTCTGCAATATGCGGGTCACGGTGGACCGGGTGCAGCGCTTCCTGGCCAACCATGGCTATGATTCCCAAGCTCTGCACGGCGACATCCCCCAGGTAAAACGGCTGAAGACTCTGCAACAGTTCAAGGATGGCAAATTCTCGCTGCTGGTGGCTACCGACGTGGCCGGGCGCGGTATCC
>LSQX01044951.1_pt1 | contig 10007 bp, 11 predicted proteins | sample 654561 | NCBI WGS metagenome assembly LSQX01 (sample SAMN04489861, study PRJNA283612) | anaerobic digester metagenome | isolation source: 4 biogas reactors fed with cattle manure at either 37C or 55C with and... | place: Denmark: Kongens Lyngby | collected 2014 | reverse complement strand
CATTATTTTGGAACATACAATGGCGCAGCGGTTATGTTAATTGAACCCAACCGTTCAGTTGGACTGCTTGTCGGTTCCGTTGAAGTTGCAGGATATATAATAGAAACAAACTCGAGCGATGCACCTGTATTTGTTTACAAGGACGGCAAATTCACTGAAATCGAAGAAGCGTATGAAAGCGGTATGCTTTCGGAAGCGGATATTGCCTATATAGCTGGGCAGACAAGCCCTTACTAATATCGCAACGAAAATTATATTAGGAATCAAAAAAATGAAACTTAAAAAAAGCCAAGCTATAAAAAATAAATCAAACTAAATAGGCATACGCCGTGTTCTACTCGCTACCTATCGATGGTGAATTTACTGGAGTTCGATTTATTTGCTTGGGTACTTACAATGGTGCAATAGCTATGTACTACTAATCTTTGTTCGGCTTTGATGCATCAACTGGTTATGGAACAACAAGTATGAATGGCAGTCAATGGATAGGAACAATACTTTGTTTGACTAAAAAATAATGCTGGTTTTGTATTGTGAGAATTCGCTTATAGGCAAAAGCCTTTTCTAATCCCCTTTTTTCACCAAAACCAGTTTCCCGTCTTTTCCGAAAGCACTTACGAGGTACGCTGAAACTCCTACACAAATCATTCCAATAATCTGCGCATTAAAAACATCCGGTTCTGATAGGTAAAGGCTTACGATTCCTAAAACCTCTAATAAAACGGTTGCGCCATAAGCGAGAATCGGTGCAACACAAACGCAAAGCAGGGACACAAAGGTGCGCTTTTCTGTTAGTGCGATTGGGAGTATTATTCCGATTAGCCCCCAGAATTCGCCGCCTACATAAAGGCTTAGGGCTACTTGCGCCGCAGCAATTAAAATAATTGCAAATAAAGCCACTGAAAAGCCTTTTTCGCCCCTTTCAAAGCTGCCTAATAGCATTACAAAAATCAAAAAAAGCGATGCAGGATTTAGTACGAATTCGGGAACGACTTTGACCGAAAGGGTGTTTAGAATAATTGCCGAAAAGCAAAGCATAAACAGCCCGAATCTCGAAATAGAAAAGCGTTTTTCGAATCTTTCTGAAACTCCTGTGATTGTTAGAATTCCAAGGCATACGAGCGCTAAAACTCCGATTTGCATTACTTCTCCCCCATTTTTGTTATGGGTTTATTGTTACCTAAAATGCGAAAATAAATGCTAACAAAAAGAGGATTATTCGAAAAAGGACATTATTACATAACCTGCCAGAGAAATTCCAGCAACTGACGGCACAAAAGCGACAGAGCCGGGAATGCTTCTGCGAGTTGTAGATATTTCTAAGGGCAACGGAGCTTTTGGGGTTTCCAAAGAATATGCAACTGTGAGTTTATTTATATTTAGCTTGCGTAGTTCCCTTTTCATGGTGCGAGCGAGACCGTCTCCGTTCACAGAATATAAATCTCCAATTCTTATTGCCGTTGAATCGGTTCTGTTTCCCATTCCCATGCAAGAGATTATTGGAATATTGTTTGCGTTTGCGTACTGCACAAGGGCAATTTTGGCTGTGATTGTGTCTATGCAATCGATTATGTAATCGGTGTTTTGGGGAACAACATTGCTTACATTGTCTTTCAAAACAAAGACGCTTTGCGTGGTTACGCTTGCATCTGAAATTTCTTCGATTCGCTTTTTCATGGCATCGGTTTTAAGCTCACCAACGTTGCTTTTTGTAGCGATAATTTGCCTGTTGAGATTGCTTTTAGAAATGCGGTCGGAATCAACGATATGCAAACCGCCAATGCCGCTTCGAGCCAAGGCTTCAATGCAGTTGCCGCCTACTCCACCTATTCCAAAAACCGTTATATGCTTGCTATTTAAAAGTTCCTGCGAGCTTTCGCCTAATAGCATGGCAGTTCGTATATTGCTTTCTTTAATCATACATATATTCTAATAAAGAAATGTCAAAAGCTCAACCGAAAATTTGATTATGGCGATGAATAGCGGTATAATGAGGCGTGAAAGGAAGAGTTAGAAGAAAAATATGCACGAAATGTCGCTTATGAGTGGAATGTTTGAAATTGCCGCCGATGCTTTGAATGGATTGCCCGTGAAAAAGGTAAACACCATTACGCTTTCTGTCGGTGTTTTGTCGAACGCCTTGCCTGATGCTTTGGAGTATGCGTTTTATGCTTTGGCTGAAAATACGATTTTTGAGTGCGCAAAGCTAATTATAATCAAAGCAGGCTTTACAGTTAAGTGCTATGAATGTGGGAGTGAGTTTTCTGCTTACGAATTTCCAATAATTTGTCCTACATGCTTAAAAGCCAGCTATGCGATTGTGGGCGGCGACGAGGTGTATATCGAGTCGATTGACTATGAGGAGGAAAAATGCCAAGAATAAATGTGAATAAAGACGTAAAAGACTTGAATAGACAGCAAGCGGAGAAAAACCGAGAAATTTTCTTAGAAAATGCTGTATTTACGATTAATATTATTGGCTCTCCCGGTGCAGGGAAAACAACACTTTTAGAAAATATTTTGCCGATTTTGGCGAAAAAGTATAGAATATGCGTAATCGAAGGCGATTTAGAAACGGACAACGATGCTGAAAGGATAAGAAAAGCAAACATCCAAGCCGTTCAGATTAACACGAATGGTGGCTGCCATTTAGATGCCTTTATGATTGCAAAGGAGCTTAAAGCGCTTGATTTGGCGAATAAAGATTTGCTGATTATAGAGAATGTAGGCAATTTGGTTTGTCCAACTGGTTTCGATTTGGGCGAGGACATGCGGATTGTAGTTATGAGTATTGCCGAGGGCGACGATAAACCGAAGAAATACCCCGTTGCGGTAGTGAATACCGATGCTATTGTTCTCACAAAGACGGATTTATTGCCCTATATCGATGCTGATATTGAGAAAATGCGTAAAACGATTTTTGAGATAAAGCCCGAAATAAAGCTGTTTGAAACAAAAAAGGCAAGTTCGATTTACGAAGCAAACGAGCTTATTGCACATATCGAGAAAAGCATAAACACAAAGAGCAGATGAAACGCTATTCGTTATTAGTTGAGGGGATTGTGCAGGGGGTGGGGTTTCGTCCCTTTGTTTATGCGCTTGCAAAAAAGCACAATCTCTTTGGTTTTGTGAAAAATACCGCTGATGGCGTGTATGTTGAGATACAGGGCGATGAAAACTCATGCAAGAGCTTTTGCGAACAGCTTGAAAAAACTGCTCCAGAGCAGGCGATTATCAACGGTGTTTCTGTAAATGAGATTCCTATTAAGAATGAGAACGATTTTGTAATTCAAAACAGTAGCACAGGCGAGCATAATGCGCTGATTTCGCCCGATATAGGCGTATGTGATGATTGTTTGAATGATGTTTTTGATTCTGCTAACAGGCGTTATGGCTATGCGTTTACGAATTGTACGAACTGCGGACCTCGATTTTCGATTGTTGAGGATATACCCTACGACCGCAAAAATACCACTATGAGTGAGTTTGTTCAATGTGAGAAATGCCAAAGCGAATATGATGACCCCATGGACAGGCGGTTTCACGCTCAACCAAACGCTTGTGGGGCTTGTGGACCAACTCTCGAATATTCAAATGGCGCTGAAAGCTCCGATGCCCTGCAAAGTGCGGTTTATGACATAAAGCAGGGAAAAATTGTGGCAATAAAAGGCTTGGGCGGCTATCATTTATGCGTTGATGCGTTTAATTTTTCTGCTGTGGAACTTTTGCGAGAGCGAAAAAACAGGGAAGAAAAGCCCTTTGCTGTAATGATGTCCGACTTGGAAACGGTTGAAGAATATTGTCATCTAAGCGAATCGGAAAAGCGGTTGCTTTCTTCCTCAAAAAAGCCTATTGTGCTGTTAAAAAAGCGTGAAAAGGGCTTGTTTGACAGCGTTTCGCCAAACAATAATTCGTTGGGGGTTATGTTGCCATACACTCCACTACACGCTCTATTGATGAAGCATTTTGAGTGCTTAGGTTTCACGAGTGCGAATATTTCTGATAGTCCAATGATTTATGAGGAATCTACAGTACTTTCTCTAATTGCTGACGGGGTTTTGTCGCATAATCGAAAAATTAAGCGTAGGGTTGACGACAGCGTAATGGTTGTTGTAAACGATATTCCGCATTTTTTTAGACGCGCGAGGGGGTACGCGCCGGCTCCTATCCCTATAGATTGCGACAAAAACATTCTTGCCTTGGGTGCGCAACAGAAAAATACCTTTTGCATTACAAAAAGCAATAAAGCTTTTTTGAGTAGCCATTTAGGCGAGTTAGACGATTTGGATACTATTATAGAGTTTAAGAGCGAAATCAATAGCTTTTGCACGCTTTTCGGTGTGAAGCCAAAGCTAATTGCTTGTGATATGCACCCCGATTATTTTTCTTCGCAATATGCAGATAGCTTTGATTTGCCTGTAGTGCAGGTACAGCATCACCATGCGCATTTTGCTTCTGTGCTGGCTGAAAACTGCATTGATAGAAGCATATTTGGTTTTATTTTTGACGGAACAGGTTACGGAACTGACGGCTCAATCTGGGGCGGTGAAATGCTTTTTGGTCAAGTTTCGGACTCAAAAAGGATTGGACACCTAAGGCAGTTTCCCCTTTTAGGCGGTGAAGCGGCAATTAAACAGCCTTGGCGAATAGGTTTAGGCTTGCTTGAAATTGCATTTGGAAAAGATATGACTAGTTACTTTCCGAAGCATATAAACGAGTCAAAAATATTGCTTAACGCTTATAGCAAGGGCATAAACTCGCCGCTTACTTCGAGCATGGGCAGGCTTTTTGATGGAATTGCAGCAATAATAAATCTAAGAACCGAATGCTCATACGAGGGTCAGGCGGCAATCGAGCTTGAGCAAATTATGTGTGATGAGAGCGTTTCTGCCTACAGTTTTGAAATCGTACTGGAAAATGATATTATGGTATTCGATTGGCGAGGGCTTGTTCGCAACGTGGTTTATGATATTGAAAACGGTGTGAGCAAGGCAATAATAGCTAAAAAGTTTCACAACGCTTGCATTGATTTGGTTGTGGATGCTGCTAAAATTGCTTTTGAGAAATACGGCATAAGCGAGGTTGCGTTGTCTGGCGGTGTGTTTATGAATGTGTATTTGCTGAGAAATTGCCAAAAACGACTTGAACAGGCTGGCTTTACCTGTTATGTGAATACGCTTGTGCCTACTAATGACGGCGGAATATCTTATGGGCAAGCCGCCGTTGCATCAAAGTTTATTAAGGATGGAGAGTTATGTGTATTGCAATCCCAGGAAGAATAAAAGCGATTGAATCAAACGAAGCACAAATAGATTATGGCGGAGTTTCAAAAACGGCAAGCATTCGCCTAAATCCTGATGCCAAAATCGGCGATTGTGTGCTTGTCCACGCTGGCTTTGTAATCGAGGTTCTAAACGAAGAAGCGGCGTTAGAATTCGAAAAAGCTTTCAGTGAGTTGGAATTCGATTGATGAAAGAATATCAGGACATAATTGATAAGATTTTTTCGCTTTCAAGGCAACTTGGAAACGTGAAGATAATGGAGGTTTGCGGAACTCACACGGCAAGCATTTATAAGTATGGAATTGCAGAAATCTTGCCTAAGAACATTGAGCTTGTTTCAGGTCCTGGTTGCCCTGTATGCGTAACCTCTACAAACGATATTGAGCAGGTTATTTCGCTTTTGAGATACGATTCAGTAACCGTTTGCTGCTTTGGCGATATGCTTCGTGTGCCTGCTGGCGAAAATAGCTTGTATAAAATGCGTGAAAAGGGCTTTGATGTGCGTATGCTTACATCGCCTTTGGATGCTTTGAAAATAGCACAGCACAATCCCGATAGAAAAATCGTTTATTTCGGTATAGGCTTTGAGACGACTGCCCCACTAACGGCAACTCTACTCGAATCTGCAAAGAAAAGTGATATGAAAAACCTGTTTGTGTTTTCCTCTCATAAAACAATGCCTAATGCTTTGCGAAAGTTATTTTCAGCGAAAAGCGAAATAGATGCGCTAATTTGTCCCGGTCATGTGGCGACTATTATAGGTAAAAAGGGCTTTGAATTTGTTTCAAGCGAACTGAATTTGCCTGCCGTAATTGCAGGCTTTGAGGCGAGGGATATTCTGATTGCAATTCTCTATATTCTGAAAATGCTTGCGGAAAATAAAACTGAATGTATTAACGCATACCCCAGTTTCGTAAAAGAGAACGGAAACGAGGTAGCAATTTCGCTTATGCAAAAGGTATTTGAGCCGTCAAACGCAACTTGGCGAGGGCTTGGGGTAATTGATAATAGTGGTTTGAAAATAAACAGCGATTATTTCGAGTTTGATGCTTCAAAGTACTTTGAGATGCAAGCAAATAGCAGTTCAAAGCCTACCGTTTGTATTTGCGGAGAAATTCTTACAGGCAAGAAAAAGCCTATAAACTGCACATTGTTCGGAAATGCTTGCACACCCTACTCCCCTATTGGTGCTTGCATGGTGTCATTTGAGGGGAACTGTGCTTCGTATTATAAATATCGTTTGGAGGTCGAAAATGTCTGATTATATTACACTTGCGCATGGCTCGGGCGGAAAAGCATACAAGGAGTTGATAGAAAGCGTATTTCTCCCTGCGTATTCAAACGAATATTTAGACAGGCTTACGGATTCGGCAATTTGTTCTGGCGCTGAAAAATTAGCCTTTACTACGGATAGCTATTGCGTTTCACCCCTGTTCTTTCCCGGTGGAGATATAGGCAGGCTTAGTATTTGCGGCACTGTGAACGATTTATCCACAAGCGGTGCTATTCCTAAATACATTAGCATTGGAATGATTATTGAAGCTGGGTTTTCGATTTCTATGTTGAAAAATATATGCGCTTCCATTGCATCAACCGCAAAAGAAGCAAATGTAAAAATCGTTACAGGCGATACAAAGGTAGTTGAAAAGGGCAATGCTGACGGGATTTACATAAATACGGCTGGGATTGGGTTGTTTGACTCCGTTCCAATTTCACAAATAATTGAGGTTGGCGATGTAATTATCTCAAGCGGACAGATTGGAAACCATGGTATTGCAATTATGTCTGCGAGGGATGATTTGGAGTTTACGCCACCTATAAAAAGCGATGTTGCACCACTGAATTTTTTGGTTCAAGCGGCTATGAGGGTTTGTCCTGAAATTCATGCAATGCGAGACCCCACAAGGGGCGGTGTTGCACAAACGCTTTGCGAGTGGACTACCAAAGACATTGATATTGCGGTGCATGATGAGAAAATTCCAAAGAACAATGCAGTTTCTGTGGCTTGCGATTTGTTGGGGCTTGATTTAATGCACATTGCAAATGAGGGCGTTATGCTGTTTGCAGTAAAGAAAAAATATAGCGGCTTGGTTGTAAACGCTTTAAGAAAAGAAAAGTACGGTGAAACCGCTTGCGAAATTGGCGAGGTTGTTCGTGGCAGCGGGAACGCTTATGCAGTTACAAAATTAGGTTCAAAGCGCATTATTCGTATGCCTGTTGGCGAGCTGTTGCCGAGGATATGCTAATGCAACCAACAAAATGGCGAGAAACAATCGACCCTTATACTATCAACTTCAAGCATTTTAAGCTGATAAATATTTTGGGCTACCCTCACGCAGGCAACGATGTGTTCTATGTAGAGGGCGAGTACGAGGGCGAAAGATTAAACGCATTTATCAAGGTTGAGCGTCAAATAGGTGCGGACATAGAAAACGAGATTGAAACACTTATGGCTTTGGATTTTCCGTTTACACCTACAATAATTGAGTATTCGCTTGTTGCTCCTAAGTACATTATTACAAGGGAAGCCAAGGGTGTTAGACTTTCCACAATCGTAGGGGATAACAAAAATTTTGAGTCAATGGACTATTTGTACCACTATGGCGAAACATTAGGTTTGTTCCATCAATCAAATATTTCCGCAAAGCCTGTTAAGCACAGGCGATTCTTTGAAATTCCTGATAACGAGTATTTCTCTAAACACGGATTAGAGGATGTTGGCGAGTTTTTGAACAGCAACAAGCCACAAAATTGTTCTAAATGCTTTGTGCATGGCGATTTTCACTATGCTAATATTCTTTGGAAGGACAAGAAAATCTCTTGTGTTCTCGACTATGAGCTATCCGGCATTGGAATTCGTGAATTCGATATGGCATGGGCAATAGTATTGCGCCCCAGTCAACGATTTTTGAAAACCGCTAAGGAGCACAATAAGTTCTTATCTGGCTATTCCTCAAAGCAAAGCTATAACGAAAAAACATTTAGGTATTTTTATGTTTTGATTGCCAGCCACTTCTATTCTATGGGCGATGATGATTACAAACAACAATTAAAAGCAATCATACAAGATTTTATCGCCTTTGAAACTTTCTAAGCGAAGCTACAACGTTGTTTATCACATCGGAAACTTGGTCAATTTCTTGCAAAGTAGTATTTGAACAGAGGCTAAAACGAATTACACAATCCTTGCGTTCTTGCGGAATACCCATAGCATCCATTATTCTGCTACCCTTTTTGTGAGCAGAGCAAGCAGAGCCGGTTGAAACAAAAATGCCCTTTTCGCTTAGCACATTAAGTAATACCTCGCCGCGCACTCCCAAAAATGATGCGTTTAAAATATGCGGTGCGCCGTCCTTGGGATCGCAACCGTTAATCGTTGTATGTGCGATACTCTTAATGTTTTTTGCTAAGCGCAATTTACACGCGTACATGGATTCTATGTACTTGCTTTGATTTTTCATGTAGTCTTCAATCGCCACGTCCATAGCCATAATTCCCGGAACATTGGTTGTCCCCGAGCGCATACCCTTCTCTTGTCCGCCACCTATAAGGCTTCCGAAAAACTTTGTGCCTTTAGCGACATAAAGCGCCCCTATTCCTTTTGGTGCGTGAATTTTGTGTCCGCTTATGGAGTACAAATCGCAATCGGGAGTTGAAAATGGTAGCTTGCAGTAGCCCTGCACACCGTCGCTGTGGAAAATTGCGTTGGGTGCAAGAGATTTTATCATGGCTCGGCATTTGCCTATATCGTTGATTGTGCCTGTTTCATTGTTCACTTCCATAATTGAAACAAAAGACGTATTCTTGTTCAAAAGCTCTCCGAATGCGTTCATATTCAGGCTTCCGTCTTCATGAACAGGCGCAAATTTTACCTCATAGCCCATGTTTGATAGCATAACGAAAACCTCATACACAGACGGATGCTCTATTGTTGAGCAAATAAGTCTGTTGCCCAGCTTGGCATTCTTAATTATGGTGCCTAATATTGCCGCATTGTTGCTTTCCGTTCCGCCTGAAGTATAGATTATCTCATCAGCAGTACAGTTTAACGACTTCGCAACTTTCTCCCTGGCACTTATTACATCACGCTCGACCTGTACAGCCACCGAATATGCACTTGCGGGATTAAAAAAATTCTCCGTCATATACTTTTTTGCAACTTCCGCTGCCTTATCGCTTACCCTTGTTGTTGCACTGTTGTCTAAATAAATCATCGTTTTCTCCATACTCTTTATTATGCCCGAAGGCTTGTATAATATAGTATATGCGTGTACTTTATAATCTGCGAATCGAAATTCATCTGCACAAAACTTTTATAGCCTGTACTTTATCTATCGCAAGCTGGCTTTTCAAGTCGTTTGCATCCACAAACTTTCTTTGGTCCCGCAGGCGTTCATGAAACTCTATGGTGATTCCCTTATCGTAAATATTCTCGTTAAAATCGATTATATAGGTTTCTATGGAGAAAGGCTGGTTGCCGAAGGTCGGATTGTTGCCTACATTCGTTACACCGAGATATATTTTGCCGTCAACATAAGCCCGTGTGGCATATACTCGTCTGTTTTGAATAACCAAGCCATAGATTTTATACGGATTTATCAGCCTTTTGTTTGCTGCTTCTATTCCGCCGCTATCTATTGCGTTTCTGATTCATGTGCTTGAAACGGTTTCGCCCATAAACACAACTGGTGCGATTTTTTCTACTTGAAAATCGTACTGTTTGCC
>LSQX01102422.1_pt3 | contig 10008 bp, 9 predicted proteins | sample 654561 | NCBI WGS metagenome assembly LSQX01 (sample SAMN04489861, study PRJNA283612) | anaerobic digester metagenome | isolation source: 4 biogas reactors fed with cattle manure at either 37C or 55C with and... | place: Denmark: Kongens Lyngby | collected 2014 | reverse complement strand
GGTACTCCTATATATGGTATGCCTATTTTAAATGTTGATCATGCCAAAGAGGTTATTATTTTCAACTTCGATTTGAATCCAGGTTATGCAGGAGTAAGTAATCCGCTATACGACCGTACTGAGGGAGTTCATCTAAAACTGGGCGATGCAAAAGAGACATTGCAAGGTTTATTGAAAGAGTTGATACTTATTCAAAACAGTGGAAATGTTCAATAAAAATTAGTAGCCAGATTATCAAAACACGAAAAATGTTCAATATTCTTTAAGCAATATTGAGCATTTTTCTTTTTACAGCGCCTTTTAACTAATAAAACAAGAGCAAACTAAATTTTTGTTTTATATTTGCTTTAACAAAAGTTGTTCAAAAACCTTAGTTCTTAAAAGGGAGACTCCTTTTCAAAGCTAAACACAGAAAACTAGACAGTTATAAATAATTTAATAATTAATAAACCTTTATGAACCAAAATAAAAACAACCCCGATAATCAATTAGAGATAGAATTGTCAGAAGAAATAGCACAAGGCACTTATTCAAACCTAGCTATTATATCGCACTCTTCATCCGAGTTTGTATTAGATTTTATACGTGTAGTACCAGGTATACCTAAAGCAAAAGTAAAATCGCGTATTATTCTCACCCCCGATCATGCTAAGCGTTTGCTTGCTGCATTGGAAGAAAATATTGAGAAGTTTGAGAAGATGAACGGTACAGTTTCTATTAATAACGAGAATCTAGGGTTTATGCCGCCTCTTGGAGGTATTGGGCAAGCTTAAGCAAGGGATAAGAGACAAGAGGCTAGGGGGAAGGGATTAGAGATAAGAAATAAGAAACAAGGTAGAAGGGACTTGAAAATAGTAACAAGGTACTTCTGCTCAATACTTACTCTTCACTATTTGCTGATCAACTCACAACCAATAATTTACACATCATATGGCTAAAACAAAAACAAAATTCAATTGGTTCAAAATGTTCTGGGAGGGGTTCACTAATATGACTACTCTTGGTAAAACATTGTGGATAATTGTTATCATAAAATTAATTTTTATGTTCCTTATCATGAAACCAATATTCTCTCCCAACTATTTAAACAAGAACTTTGATAGTGCCGAGGAAAAAGCCGATCATGTTCGCAAAGAGTTAATTGATAAGCCTTAGTAGAGAAAATATAAACAAATAGTATAAACAAACAATATAAAACAAACAGAAAAATAAACTGTAAATAATTTATTGCATATGGATTTATTTGATTTTTCATCAGTTGTCGATTGGTCACGACTGCAGTTTGCAATGACAGCAGGCTATCATTGGCTTTTTGTACCATTAACATTGGGTCTCGCCGTAATAATGTCTATTATGGAGACCATTTACGTTCGTACTGGAAAAGAAGAGTGGAAATTAGCAGCAAAATTCTGGATGAAGATATTCGGAATAAACTTTGCAATTGGTGTTGCCACTGGAATTATTCTTGAGTTTCAATTCGGAACAAACTGGTCTAACTATAGCTGGTTTGTAGGAGACATTTTTGGCGCACCTCTTGCTATTGAGGGTATAATAGCCTTCTTTTTAGAAGCTACTTTTATCTCTATCATGTTCTTTGGATGGAAAAAAGTGAGCAAGAAAGCGCATTTAACTGCCACATGGCTAGTTACTATTGGAGCAACACTATCTGCTCTTTGGATTTTAATTGCCAATGCTTGGATGCAACATCCAATAGGAATGGAGTTTAATCCTGAAACGGTTCGTAACGAAATGGTCGACTTTTGGGCCATTGCTCTTTCGCCTGTAGCAATCAATAAGTTTTTCCATGCTGTACTTTCGGGTTGGGCTACTGGCGCTGCATTTGTAGTTGCTATAAGTTCATGGTTTTTACTTAGAAGACGCAACCAAGATTTTGCTTTTAAAAGCATTCAAATAGGCGCTATATTTGGTTTAATCTCTTTTGTACTGCTTGCAGTTACTGGCGACGGGTCGGGCTATGAAGTAGCACAAAAACAACCCATGAAAATAGCAGCAATGGAGGGGCTCTACAAAGGTAAAGAGGGTGCAGGATTGGTTGCAATAGGTGTTTTAAATCCAATGAAAGCAGACAAATCAAACTACGACAAAGGCGAAGCTTTTCTATTTAAAATAGAGTTGCCAAAACTATTGTCTATAATGGGTTACCGACAATTAAATGCTTTTGTTCCTGGTATACAAGATATTATTGATGGAGGCTATACTATGCAAGATGGAACTACTGCACTATCATTTGCAGAAAAGAAGATGCGTGGCGAAAAAGCTATTGAAGCATTGGGCAACTATCAAATAGCTAAAGATGAGGGCCGTGATGATGAGTTGGCAGGATTTGAAGCAACTCTTCAAGAGAATTTCGATTATTTTGGATACGGATATCTCGACAGACCCGAGCAAACAATACCCAATGTACCTTTAATGTTCTATACTTTTAGGGTAATGGTCGCCATTGGTTTCTACTACATTCTTCTGTTTGCAATAGTTTGGTATTTGCATCGCAAAGAAAAACTTGAAGACAAAAAGTTTAGATGGATGCTTCATGTTTCGCTTTGGAGTTTGCCATTGGCTTACCTAGCGGGTCAAGCTGGTTGGATTGTGTCTGAAGTAGGCCGTCAACCATGGGCCATTCAAGATATACTTCCCGTTCAAGCTGCCATATCTAGCTTAGAGGTAAGCTCAGTAATCACAACATTTATGTTGTTCTTGGTAATGTTTACCCTTCTTTTAATTGCTGAAGTAAGAATTATGGTAAAACAAATAAAGAAAGGTCCTGAAGAGACAGATAAAGAATCGGGATACTAATTGATTAGTTGAATAAATAAAAAATATAATATTATGTTTACATATTCATTTCTACAACATTACTGGTGGTTTTTGATATCGTTGATAGCGGGGATATTTGCTTTTCTGCTTTTTGTGCAGGGAGGGCAGTCAATGTTGTTTTCTTTGTCGAAAACAAAAGATGAGAAAAAACTCATTGTTAATGTTCTTGGTCGAAAATGGCATTATACCTTTACTACCCTTGTAGTTTTTGGTGGTGCATTTTTCGCCTCGTTTCCTCTGTTCTACTCTACAAGCTTTAGCGGTGCATACTGGGTGTGGATGGTAATCTTGTTTTGCTTCACATTGCAAGCTGTATCGTATGAGTTTCAGTCTCTACCAGGCAATATGTATGGTAAGAAAACCTACAAAACATTCTTATTCATCAATGGTGTTTTAGGAACATTCTTGGTAGGGATTTTATTGGCAACATTCTTTACTGGATCAGAATTTACAATGAGCAAAGGCAACATTGCTGGTGTAGGTTCGGTAGGGTTTGTTATTAGTCAGTGGCAAAGCCCAGGCATGGGGTTCGAAGCATTGCTCAATTTACGCAATCTTGCTTTAGGATTCACCGTGTTGTTTTTGGCTCGTACAATGGCTACCCTCTACTTCATAAACAGATTAGATCACGAGGTGCTGCAAAAAAGAAGTCACAAATATCTACTCCTCAATGCCATACCATTTGTGGTATTTTTTCTTGTATTTGTAATATGGACTTTAGTTTCAGAAGGCTTTGCCGTTAATCCTGAAACGGGTGAAGTATATATGGAGAGCATGAAGTACTTAAACAACTTCTTGCAAATGCCTATTCTATTGGTTGTATTCTTAGTAGGAGTATTATTGGTACTTTACGGTATCATTATTTCTCTGCTTAAACCCAAATACAGAAAAGGTATCTGGTTTGCTGGTCCAGGAGCTATTCTTACCGTTACTATGTTGATTTTTATTACAGGAGTAAACAACACAGCTTTCTATCCATCTGTATCAGATTTGCAAAGCTCGCTTACAATTCAAAATGCTTCATCAAGTAAGTTTACGCTTAATGCAATGGCTTGGGTGTCGCTCTTTATACCAATTGTGATGGCTTATATAGCTTATGCATGGCGTGCACTTGAGAAAACGCACACATCTATAGAAGAGGTGAAAGGAACTAAATCTTATTGATGTAGTTTATTGTACTATTACATTTAAAAAAATGCGCTATAGGGAAATCCTATGGCGCATTTTTTTTCTACAAATTTGTAACTTCTTATTCAGTCTAGCCTAGAGGCTATAGCGGTATCACAATGAATATTTAACCCTCTGTAATACATATGTTCATCCACAATGTGCCACTTATTCAATACATCCGTACAATTACAAGTACACATTTCAATAGAATATAAGCCATTCATCCAAATCACCGATATTGTGCTTTGCTAACAGTAAATGGATAGTGCGGACTTACAGCCGCAATACAATCTGTAACACCTTTGCCCCTTATTCTTTGTTTCTTGTTCCTAGTTCCTTGTCTCTATTTCTCTTTCTGAAGGCGTTTTATCATCAACTTCATCTCTTCAATCTCTTTTCTCTGTGCTTCAATAATATCGTCTGCCAACCTCTTTACCTCTGGATCTTTTATAGCTGCACGTTCACTCGTTAAAATTGCAATAGAGTGGTGGGGTATCATTGCTTTCATCCAAAGTACATCGCCAACAATTGGTTTTTGCGCTCTTACTAGTCCAAAAGCAGTAACAAAAAGAATAATACTACCCAGAACAATAGCAAGGTTTTTCTTCTTGTTTTTATACATCTTGCGCATTGTAAAAAACATAATCAGGGCCATTGCAGCAATGCCCAAACAAGTCATGTATAAACGTGTAAGACTAAAATAAACATGATCTATTTGATAAGTATTCAAATACATTGTAACGTACATGGCTATGAAAGAGCCAGCAAGCATTACTATAAACTTAGTATAGTTGTTTTTGCTCTTTTTCTTGTTTGTTTCTTCTTGATAATTCATTTTGTTGATTTTATTAGTTGATTCAAATTGAAAATTAGCATTACCATAAACCAATCAAAAGAGGTCTCTTTTGTGAAACCTCTTAAATTTGGAGTAGTAATAATTTATCTGTTACAAAGCATCAATTACCTTCTTTAGTTTAGCACTAATTAGCGTTGCAACCTCTGCTACTTTACTGTTTTCTACGGCTTGCATACTAGCTGTTGCGTTGATAGCTGCAACTTCAATTTGTCCGTTTTCTAATTCTTGCAGAATAACATTACAGGGCAACATTGTTCCTATTTTGTCTTCAGCTTCTATCGCTTTGTGAGCAAATTTTGGACTGCAAGCTCCTAAAATTTGATACTTTCTAAAATCGATATCTAGTTTCTTTTTAAAAGTTGCCTGCACATCTACTTCTGTAAGAATGCCAAAACCCTCTTTTTCTAGTTCTGCAATTACGTTTTTCTTTACTGTTTCGAAATCCGATGCAATTGTTTTGTTGAAATAATAACTCATGTCTGTATATATTTAAGTGTTTATAAATTTGTTGTAGGTAGTTTTCTTCTACAGTACCATCTTTGCGGTGTGTTTATAGATTCTGTTTGCCAACTCTTTGTTGCAGAGTTGTAAACTACATCTGTTATAACGCATTGAAGTGGGAAATAGTTTTGTAACCCATGAAACGTTAAATGATGAAAAATAAGGAGTTATGAATTTCATGAAGCGTTGTAGAAGCAAGAACAATTTCAAATCGACCCGAGTAGAGCAGTAAAAAAAGGGAGAAGTATTTTGATATACTCTCCCTTTTCGTAATTCGTAATCCAACATTCGAAATAGAATAAGCTATTCCATCTCTGTTATTTTAAATGTCCAAGCATCGTGGCTTGGTATCTGGTTGTATTCAATAGCTGATAAGTCGATAGTAAGTTCTCCGTTTTTATAAGTCCAAGGTAATGAACCATCGCGACCCAACAGACTTACCTGCGATGTAGCGGGAGGGTTCGGAACATGCAATACAAGCTCCTGGCCAGGCCACTCAAAACTAATAGCATACAAGTTGCCATTGTTTTTGGTGTAAGCAATATGCTGACGCATCGATTGATACAGCGCCTGCAATCCATCGCCCTCTTCTTTATCCATTGTTGTATAGAGATTTTTTTGAGGAACAACTTCCTCTGGCATAGACTCTGTCTCCCAAGAAAGGATAGCCTTAGCAGCCATTTGTTTTTCGCTATACTCTATTTTTATAGGGTAAAGCTTACCTTTTTCGAGCTGTATCTTACCTTTAAGGTCTGTTCCAGAAGATTCGCGCATTGCTTCGGAGAAAGTCCCCGTCTCTTTACCATCCCATTTGCTAAAAATAAGCTCATCGCCAATTGTTAGTTGAATACCATCATCGCCATCAATGTTTCCATAAAATGTATACTCATGGGTAGCGTCAGGTTTAATAAAACCATTCCACTCGGCAGTAAAGTTATCTTCAGAGATTGGATATCCAGGAGAGTTTCGCACCCAGTTGAAGTTGATTTGCGCATCTATACGCTCCAATTTTACAGGCTTATCCTCACCCGATTTCTCCCATTTAGTAGCACCATATATAGCTTCGCCGTTTATTTCTAACCAAGAACCAAGAGCCTCTATACGTTCTTGCTGAAGCAATGGAATTTTACCATCGGCTGCAGGTCCCACATTAATAATTAAACCACCACCATAAGCCACAGTGCGAGCAAAAAGATGAATCAACTCTTTAGAAGTCATATAAGCTGATAGTTTTTCGTTTCGATTAAGACCAAACGAGCGACCCAAACCCCTTACTTCGGCCCAAGGACGATCGGTGTCTAATCCTCCCGAACTATACTCAGGAGTTTTAAAACCAATATCTGCGCCATGTCCCCAACGGTCGTTTACAATAGCATCGGGTCCAACCAAATCGTAATACCAAGCAATTAATTGACGAGCATGCCAATCTTCTGCTGTATTCCACCACTCACCATCAGTAAAAATAAGGTCGGGACGATAAGTTTCAACCACTTCTTTAAATTGAGGAATCATATGTTGGTCAACATAATCGGCAATAGAGTCGTTTGGATCTTCGTACCAATAGTGCAAAGGATTGTTCCACTCGGGGAGCGAGTAGTATAGACCAAATCTTACATCTTGTTTCCGCACAGCAGCAGACAGTTCGCCCACTATATCGCGTTTAGGTCCAACATCTACAGTGTTCCATCCCTTCGCATATTCGCTTGGCCACAATGCGTATCCATCGTGATGTTTAGATACTAAAACAATGTATTTAGCGCCAGAATTTTTAAATATTGTAGCCCATTCGTCAGCATCAAAAAGCTCTGCTTTAAAAAGAGGAGCAAAATCGCGGTAAGTAAAATCTTCGCCAAAGGTCTCTTTCATGAAGTTTACATTGCTTTCGTTTCCCATTCGCAGGCCTCTTAAATACCACTCTGCATACGACTCTGCGCCACCATAAGAGGGCACAGAATAAAGTCCCCAGTGAATAAAAATACCGAGTTTAGCATCGTTAAACCATTGCGGATAAGGTCGCGATTGCAATTCTTCCCAAGTTACCTCTTCAAAGCTTTGCTGTGCAAAAGCAACAGGTGCAATAGCTAGAAAAGTAGCCACCAAAAAAGCTATAAAGTATTGTTTGAAATTCATAATCTAATGTTTTTTATATGTTATTTGTGAGTTTGCTTTTACAAAGTTAGAATAATAAATCAGTTTTTAGGAATATATAAAGACCATAGATAGCTGTTTTACGCCGCATTTATAAAACACATTCAATAGCACTTAAACCATATCATTTATATATCAAATGCTATTATTGCCTTCTATCACACCAAAAAGAACCATAGTACAATCATTTGAGAAAATAGTTATAGTAGATTTTTGCTTGTTGCAGTACCTTTGATTCAGAAGAAAAGCATGTAAATTTACTAATTCAAAAACTAAAACAATATGAAAAAGAAAATATTATTAATTGCAGTTATACTTACCAGTTTTGGAGTAAGTCATTCCAATGCGCAGTTTTTGAACAAGTTGAAAAAGCGTGTGTTGGAAAAAACTGAAGCGCTGGTTATTGATAAAGCAGCCGACAAGGTGGCTGATAAAGCCGCCGATAAAACTGGCGAGGCTATGGATAAACTATTGAATCCCGATTTTGGATCAATGATGAATCCAATGGGAAAGAAGGTTGATATGTCCAAATTGCCAGCCTCATACAACTTCGACTATCGCTATGCTATGAAAATGACTACCGAAGAAGGAGCTATCGATATGGAATATTATCTTAGCAAAACAGAACCCTACATGGGAGTGAAAATGTTTATGGGCGAAGACAAGAACATGAATATGTCGATGGTATTCGACGAAGGCAATAAAACTCTCTTCACCTATGTAAATGGCATGGCAATGGCCACAGAAATGGATTTAAGCGATGCTGTGGACGAAGAAGACACAGATATGTATAAAGATTTTACTTTCAAAGAACTACCCAATCGTCAGTTTCTGGGTTACGACTGTATTGGACGCGAAATGGAAAACGATGAGTATAAATTTACCATCTATATAGCTCCCGATATGGAAGCGGGCTTTGGTAATATGTTTAAAAGTAAACATGCCAATATTCCTCCATCAATGCAGAAGTTCTCTAAAGAATACGAAAACGGCCTCATGATGTATATGGAAATGGTGGATAAGAAAAGTAAGAAAAAGAAAAACTCGAATGCTACCATGGAGTGTGTGGCTTTCGAACCAACTAATTTGGTTATAAATACTAGACAATAATTAAATGAAAAACATTGATTGTTAGTTATGATTGTTAGAGGTAATTGTTAGTTATGATTGTTTTTAGGTTGTCATTTAGGTTGTCATCTATACGCTAAGTATAGGACTAACAAGCTGCCCTTTTGCAGCTTGTTTTTTTGTTGAGTAAATTCAGAATGCTTGTCCTTCCCAGGGGAGTATTTATTATGCTAAATTCAAGGTATTTCATATGGTAGGTTTGGTCTTTCAATCTTTGATTTTATTCTTTTGGTGTGAACGTTTGTAGCTCAATGATGGAGTAATAAAAGCAATAGATCCTTTAAACTGGTTCTGTTTTTTAGCGTACTATATTTGTTGTTTGGCCTATTAATGCTTTTTTTTCTCCCTTGTTTCTTATCCCTTATCTCATGTCTCTTGTTCCTAGTTTCTAGTTTCCAGTCCCTTGACACTCATATCTCTTGCCCCTTTGCAATTAGATTGGTAATCAAATATTTGTTAAACTTCTACCTTTCTTTCTCAAAACTGCAATTTTCCACCAAACTCGGGTATAATAGTAGTTGTGACAATAAATAAATTATTTAAAACTTACAATTATGACCAAACACGCTAATTTAACTCCTGCGCAAATAGAAGAGAATGAGAGTATTAGAAAACTAAGACAGCGCTCCTTTCTTGAAACATTGCTCTATCACTCACTTATAGATGAACTAGAAGAGCATCTTATAACCAATAAAGAGCCTTATCTACTTAAAACTGCCGATGAGTTAAAAGAATATCCAGAAATATTGGGCTATCTTTCTTTAGATGGATCCACGCCAAAGAGTGATAAAGATAGGTGCTATTTCCACTTAGAGGGTGTTGAAATTGAACCAAACAGTAAAAACCGAAAGTATACTGCAGAGGATAATATGCATAAGAATATTCAGCTTACGATTGTTTATTCGTAAGGAAAAAGAAGCGAGAGTAATGATTAATTGTTTATTATAAGCGGTCAGCTAACAGCCACCCCCAACCCCTACCTGTCACGTCAGTATTGCGGGAAAGGGGGCTTTGGAGTGTATAGGGCTATATGGTGTGCATGTTGAACAACCCTGTCATACTGAACGTAGTGAAGTATCTGTTTATAGATTGCAGAATGCCGCTCGCGCGGGAAAAACTAGAACACGGATGACGTGGATGCGACTGATAAGAACGGATAAAATGCATGTTGATTAATGGTTGTAGAATTGTTTGACGGATTCCTCACTCCTACTACCAATGACATAATTTTATAATATGCTGTTATTTATACAATTACATTTTTTATGCCAGGCTTTCAGCCCTCGAAGCAAACTATTCGACTTTACCCCAAGGCTACATCTAGCCTAAAGGCTAGACTGAATTATACCAGCCCTTCGGGCCTCAAAACA
>LSQX01035962.1_pt1 | contig 10008 bp, 11 predicted proteins | sample 654561 | NCBI WGS metagenome assembly LSQX01 (sample SAMN04489861, study PRJNA283612) | anaerobic digester metagenome | isolation source: 4 biogas reactors fed with cattle manure at either 37C or 55C with and... | place: Denmark: Kongens Lyngby | collected 2014 | reverse complement strand
ATACAAATGTAACTATTGATACAAACGTGACTGACAATACAAATGTAACAGATGACACGAATATGAAAGATGACACAAATGTGACACTTAAAGTGAATATTATCCCTGTGATTTCCCTGACCGTTTCACCGGATTCACTTGATTTCGGGACGGTTTCTCCGGGTACGCCAAGCGAGTCACTGCCTCTTGCCCTCAAGAATAATGGAGGCATCAGTATAAAAGTGACAGCTGAAGTGCATGACCAGGAGAATGGGCCCTTTGCAACGGGACTTCTACTGGACCAGAATATCTGGTCGAATTACAGCAAAGTTCTGGCTGCAGAAAGTGCGGAAACCTCTCAGGCTCAGCTTGACCTCCCGCTAAATTATTCATCAACAGGGCAATTCCAGGGAACCCTCAGTTTATGGGCAGAAGCAGCTTGATAAGGCTGTTTCTTCATTTTTTCGGCTCTGAATATTGTGAACTCATAAAAAATTATGAGTTCAAGCCGAAAAACTCTTATTTTTTGTATACTGCCAGACTTACGGTTTTTTCTCAAAACAAGCGCACATATTAAGAGAATATTTTTTTACTCTAAGCAAATATTTTTTACTCAATGAGCTCATCCCGAAACCTATTTTTTTCAGACTTTCAGGACTTATATCCAGGAAGAGTTAAGAGACGAATACTCTGTTTAATAAATTCCGAAGATGTAAAATGACAGTTATATAAGAGAAAATTGGAAAAAAATTGGAAGAAAAATTTAGATGGCAGAGAAACAAATAAGCTTATCATACTTTTAATGGAAAACTCTGAAGTTAGCCCGTGCTCTAACATATTAACATTTAAAACAATGAAATTACTGTAAAATGTATTGAAAAAATAAGGAGGAATAGAGAAATGAAAGCATTTTACAGAACAGTAATTGCGGTGAGCTTTTCCCTGGCAATTCTTTTTCTAATTGCAGGAACTGCTACCACCGGTTATGTCAGTCCCGGACCCCCGGCAACAGATACAGGGTTAAAACAGGTACCATATGATATCACCGGCGATTTTACAACATTTTCAGGTATCACTTATGATTCTGCATCCGGTGAATTTTCCGCAGAGAACTCAGGAGAAGATTATACAGTCACTCAATATGACAGGCTGTTTACGATTATGGAGGATGACTCCTGCTCTCCTCTGTTCTTTGCTATTGACGATAAACACGGCAAGCATTTCTTCAGCTATGAAAGTGAAGGGGATACCAGAGCGTACCGAAGCGGCATCATAAGGTCAGATGACATTTTCTCAACGAGAATGATCTCCAGTTCAGGAGGTGTTGTTACGGTCCGGACGGCTCTCGCAGTACGTAACGGAGCAGAAGTTCCCTGTGACAGAAAGCCGATTCCTGACCTCATGGGGACGTGGACAACTGCCCAGAACAGCGTTTACGAAATAGACAGTCAGGAAGGAAACGTTTTCTCCGGTAAAATCACTGCACATGGGAAAACAACATCCACGCCTTTCGCCGGATACATCGAAAAAATCGCCGAGGATGGTACAATCGAGCTTGTTATGCTCTGTGAAAAAGGTAACTTCATCCTGGGCAATATCGACCAGAACACGCATAATATAACCATCTCATATGCTCTCTATGTTAATGGTAAAATCTCATCCCTGCCCCTGACAGGGGACGGAACTGAGTGGGCGGAAACTAACAGAACATTGACCGGGGAATATACTGCTGTTTTGAATGGTGACGGAATTACAGAAGATACATTGACACATTTCAGGCTGCTAACAGTCTCTGATGAAAAAGCAGGGCAGTACAATCTGACTTCCGATTCCGACGAAAACAAAATTATCGGAGCTGTTCAGAGAGAAAATTCATTCATCGAGTATTCTCCAGAGACAGGCCTCATCCGCGGTTTCGTTAAAGGTAACCAGAAATATGATTTCCGGGGACGACATGACCTGGCAGAAGTCTCGGTTTATAACTTGAGGCAAAAGGAAAGAATAAGAGGAACTCCAGATTAAACACCGAATCTAAAAAATTAATTTTAAAAATTCCCCTGAAAAAAGGGAATTTTTAGATTTTATCCTTTAAAACTCAAAAATGATATTTTCAACCAGCTCTCTCAATGAGTGATATACCAGCTCTCAATAAATGATATATCACTCAGGAGCTTCACTATCCGGAATTGGTGTAAGCCCTGTTCCGTTTGATCCCCAATAGTACGTAACAGTATAATCATAGCCTGATTCCAATTGAGTATGTCCACTATTAGTTGCCTGGATTACACGGTACCATGAACATACCTCCTGAGGATATGATATTCGGATATATTCATCGACAATTCCAGTAGGAGTTGTAACTGTACGATTTTGCTCATTAAGAATATTCACTTTGAAAACTGGTTCTCTGGAATCTGCCTTTGTCCACACCACCAGGATATCTTTTCCAACTTTATTTATTATGTTAAGATTAACGCCATTGGTGTATACTGGCAAATAATCTTTAATTTCCTTACATTCCGGCCCTGCGGGTGCAGCAGAAGTGCTTACTGACCCTGATATAAACTGCCCGAAAGCTCTGGGAGTATTTCCTGCAGGCACCGTGGCTATGACAATATTGCTAGCAGTGTCAATAACAGATACATTGTTGCTGCCACTGTTTACCACATATACCTTTTTTCCATCCGGCGTGACTGCAACTCCAGAAGGATCGCTCCCTACATTCACCGTAGCTGTAACAGTATTATTTGCCGTGTCAATCACAGAAAGATTATTGCTGACATTCGTCACGTATACCTTTTTTCCATCCGGGCTTACTGTAATTCCAACAGGTTTTGTTATGTTCACTCTGGCTGTTATATTGTTTGATGTCGTGTCAATAATAGAAACATTGTCACTGCCCCAGTTTGCCACATATACCTTTGTTCCATCCGGTGTGACTGCAACTCCGTAAGGAATCCCTCCGGCAGTCACCGTGGCTATAACATTATTTGAAATCGTGTCAATTACGGAAACCGTGTTATTTTCATTGCCAATATCGCCATTTGTCACATATACCTTTTTTCCATCCGGGTTGACTGCAACTCCATAAGGAATTCCTCCGGCAGTCACGCTGGCTGTAACATTGTTTGTAACTGTATCAATAACAGATACATTATTGCTTGCAGAGTTTACCACGTATATTTTTGTTCCATCCGGGCTAACTGCAATTCCTCTCGGATTTATTCCTGCATCTATCGTGTCCGTAACGCTGTTCGTGGCCGTATCGATTACAGAAATATTGTTACTGCCCATGTTCGCCACATATACCTTTGTTCCATCAGGTGCAACTGCAACTCCAAAAGGATCGCTCCCTACATCCACCACAGCTATAACAGTATTATTTACGGTATCAATTACCGAAACATTGTTACTGCCGCCGTTTGTAATATATGCAAACGGAGCCGAACTTGAAGAAGGAGTTTCTTTTATATCCATTGATATGGATTCCGGATTTGTTCTGATTTCTACCTGATCTATTTTGAATCCATAAGCGGTTTCATATCTGTTAGTCTCAAGTTTGACTTTGATTGTATTTCCTGTATACCACTCTGTCCAGAAATCTTCATTATTATAGTCTTTAAAAGTTACAAGCTTGTTTCCATCCTTATCTAAAAGGATTAGCTTGTCATCAAAATCAAGCTCTAATTTCGTAAAATGAAGACGCATCTGAGTTGCTTCAGGATGACTTATCTCAGGCCAGATATAATCAAAATTATTTGCATATGCGTGGTCTGATTCTACCAAAATATTGGTCAAAGCTGTTGTAGTCGTAACAAAGCCTGTTAGTAAACACATTCCTGCTACTAACAAAATTATCATTTTGGTTATTTTATACATTTAATCCCCCTGAATTTCCCATTTTTTCCTAATTCTATCACCATGGATGTAATGTGCTTTTATTCTTCACATTAAATTCATGCCAGCGTTGATTATGAATCTGGAAATTCCCTTGACTTTAACGGACTATCTACCAAAAACTACTGTTTTCAGTATCTGTTCGCCCACATAAAACTCTGAATTCAGACTCTGGTAAAGAGCTCCTGGTAAATCATGACATTTATAGATAAGAATAATAAAAATATTGACAGCATTAGAAAGCGAAAATATTAAAATTATATCTTCATCATATATAATAATCATTTGAGTATAAATCGTTATTCTGTATCTTAAAAAGATAAATGAATTATCATTTAATCAATATTGTCTAAATATATTTATTAATATAAAATTAAATCTTAAATTGACGTTGTTGCAGACACAATAAAATTGTAGACAATAATAAAAGTGAAGCTTTATAAAAGTGGTTTCAGGCTAAATATTTCTCTGAAAGAAACTAAAAAGGACGTCATTTCCCTTGATTCATCTATTCACAGAGTAAGCAAAAAAAGAATTTTTATTCAGTATAGTTATTTTATCATGAAATTAAGAGCTTGCAGGCTTCCTTAAATATTTCCATTATCAGAGTTGAGCCTTCCGAACAGCAGCCAGACCTTTCCAATCTTCCAGATCGAGATCAGGCCTTTCAGCCTTATATTTCGCATACAGTGCTATTCCCGCAGGGTCTTCAAGGATATCCACTTTTACTCCCTTTTCACGCAGCATCTGCTCAGTGCCCGAAGCATTCGTGACATCGCCGATTACAACGCGGTCAAACTGGCGCATATATATTAGTGTGGCGCAAACATCGCAGGGACTAAGAGTTGTAAAAATCGTGGCGTTGCTGAAATCCTGCCGTCCAGCATCTCGTATGGCTGAAGTTTCGCCGTGGTTGTAAGGGTCATTATCCTGCACAAGCGTATTGTGCCCTTTGCCGACAATCCGGTGTGTCTTGCTATCGATAATTACACCACCGATCGGGCAGCCTCCTTCATCATAGCTTTTTTGTGCAAGTAGAACTGCTATGCACATAATATCACGATCGCTCAGTTTAACGAAGAACCCATCTTCAACTATCCCAGGAAGGCTTTTCGTGGGCAAATAAGCGATGACATTGAGAGCTTCTTCCGTAACAGGCGTTTCCTTTGCAATAAAATGTTTCATAAGATCCCCCTTTCAAATCATGCTGCATTCTTTTCAGCAGTATTGAAATATTTAAAGCCGTTTAATTTAATATGGCTTCTCTTATTTAATTAAATTAACAGCTTTAAAGTAATTCCTGACAATCATTATTAATTTTTATGTTTAGATAGAGAAATCCGACATTTCACAACTGCAATTCTCATAGAAACCCTTTCTTTTACTCCTGGGGACTTTCACGCTGGAACTTCATCTTAATGAAATTATATCATCCCAATGAAATTATAATTACATTAGGTTCAATATTAAATGGTTCAATATTACATATTACTGTAACTTTTTAATATACATGTCAACAATTTAATTCGGGCAAGATTCTGGACGATGCTCATTGCCAGGGCACTCACCAGTCTCAGGAGAACAGAGGGAGGAGTAAGCAATGTTTAAACGTATTGACCATGTGGAGATTTTACCGGGTAATTTCGAAAAATCGATGGCGTTCTATCAGAATGTACTGGAGTTTCGTCTGTTATCCCGGAAACCAGTGAATACCGGGCCGCTGAAGGAGACCGCCTATCTGCAGCTGGGCGATACCGTCATTGAATTAATGCATGTGAAAAACCTTGCTCACATGCCTTCATCCATGACTGTGGGCTGCCGCGCGATTGCCCTGGAAGTAGAATCAATGGAAGGAGCGATTAATTACCTTCGTGGTCACGGCGTCTACATTACCTGGGGGCCTGTGGATCTGGGCACATCAATTCGAGCCGAGATTAAAGATCCCGACGGCCTTGCTATAGAATTGCGGGAATGGAGGCATAAATCCTGGTGAATCCTGGTGAATCCTGGTGAAGAATCTATCATGTCATGCTCTACCAGGCACAATATTAAATTATTTTTATTTTATATAAATAATTGATGTGTGGAAAAGAAATAGGAAGAAGTAAATGTTAAAAAAGTAAATATAAAGCTCAGTTCAAGCTCACTTAATCAAGCTCAGCTTAAATTAGAATGAAGTTATTCCAATTTATTCAGGTCATGGAAATTTGATAGACTTTTTCTCTTTTCATTCTTTAAAACCGCAAAAATAAACAGGTTACCCGCTTTCTCCTGAATTACTCGATGATCAATAGTGCTTCATAAAATTTCCAGTTTCTCTCCATGAACTTTAATCTACCGTTTTGCTTTTTTCCGTTTAAAAAACAGACCAACAACAGCTAAAACCACAACTATGAAAGCCCAAAAAATAATAACTAAAGGGTTAAGTGGTTTTTTTAGCAGATTCATTTTCTTTTTTATCATAAGCCAGTTCCGCTAAATTTTAATCTTTGCTAAGTTTTAATCATTATATCCTGAATTCGTAAATATCATCAGGAACCTAAAATTTCTCGTAGATTTCTTTTTCTGTTAATTTCATATTCTGTTATTTCTTTTTCTGTTATTTCATATTCTGTTATTTCTTTTTCTGTTATTNNCTTTTTCTGTTATTTCTTTTTCTCTTCATTAAGCTTTTTCTGTTATTTCTTTTTCTCTTCATTAAGCTTTTTTTGTTTTAATTCTCCCACACCTGCATTCTTTAAAGTGAGCAGGTACCGGGTTCTCGCAGGAAAAATGAATAAATATCGTCTCCAGGTCATCGGGAAAATCGACAACGAGTTAGATCAGGCGTATATAAAACAGGCGTATATGGAACATCACTGTTTGAATAGTATCTATTTGAGAAATGTCAAAAAAGTTGAGGAATTGCAGCCAGAACAGGAAAAGAGAAATAATGCCGGAGTAAATAAGTCTTTATCTGTATGCTATAATTATCTGTATGCTATAATTCTTATCAAATAGGGCAATTGATATCTTTCATGTATTTAACATCTCTTTTTTCTTTCAAATAGGTGAATACTATGGATAGGAGACAACGTTTTGAAAAATACGACTGGTTAATCTCAAAAACTCAAAGCATACTTAAAAATTATGAATGTCCAGAATCATGCAACGCGAGCTGCTGCAGACATCATATTATTGATTTTCGCAGAAAAGAATATGAGAAAATCTTAAAAAATGTAGATAAAGAAAGTGCCAATATTTTAAAATCGAATGCAGTAAAATCAGAGCTGGAAGGATGTTATAAAGCAATCGTCGGGCAGTGCCCATTATTGACAAACTCGAAATGCAGAATATACAATAACAGGCCGGAAGCATGTAGAAATTTCCCGTTTGTAATTTTTCCGGACCCGGAAGCAGGATTTGGTTTAACATTGTTATTGTGCCCGATATCTGTTAACATAATTCAGGATTATGCGCAGTGGTATAAGTCCGTAAACTTAACAATGTATAACCAGCTAACTGCCGTGTACGAACAGTATAAAAACATAGGCGAAAATAATGATTTTTGTATTCAAATGAAAGAGCAGAATTTAGATTCGTTCATAGAGTTTCTTGAAAAGAAGTAATTGTTATAATTGTTATTCATTTTCTTTTTAAATTTCTTTTCAATATACTGAGGTTCTGCATAAAATATACTCCCTCTCTGCAAGAAGTGTACTGCTGGGATTAGATATTGAAATATACCTGTTATTTTTCTTTTTTCCTTCTAAGTATACCAAGTATCATATCCAAACTTCCTATACACCCCCACATCACAGCTATAGATATGTAGGGAGAATATCCACCGACAAAATATGCGATAATAAAACCAATTGCCGCGACATAACATAACGAGGCAATTATAAACCATATGTTTTTGAGTTCGATAAATCGCTTCTCGATGTGTGCCGTTGATTCCACAGATGTCAATTAGTCTTAATGCTGTATAACCTTATTTAACCGGAAACTTAAATTTTTCTGCTATTTACTAAGATGTGTTTTCGATGGAGTTTTCAAGCTCGATGTGAGTAAATTAAATTAATCTGAAACTTTCCTCCACGCTCGCATGCTCGCGAAGGGAATAGATATCGAGCGACATCTGGATAAAAGAAAAAAGTAAAATCGATAACTTTATTCACAAATCGATAGCTTTATTCACAAATCGATAACTTTATTCACAGATCCCCTTGCTGAGCAAAAATTGTGTTGCGGAACAATATTATCAAGAATTTCTATGAATCAACGAACTCACTCATTCCAGGCCCCACTTCTTTCTGAACTCAAGCTTCTGCTGGCTGTTCATCCAGTGGCTGCCGTCACAGTAGGGCTTATTCTCTGACTTTCCGCAGCGGCAGAGGGTTACTCTGTTCCGGGGTTCGTACATGCTGCCGTCTGCAGATTCAATGGGAACACCGCCTCGAACCCAGAGAGGGCCTTCACAACCTTTTTGTTTGTCGTGAACCAGTATAATAGACGGATCAAATTCTTTTTCAAAGGGTTTGCCTGTCTTTTTGTCCCACAGGACCAGCCGCCCCGACGGGCAGATCATGGCTTCCTCTATGGCGGTTTGTCGGGCTTCCGGGTCGTCTGATTTTTGTATGAGATCCCTTATTCCTCCAGACCGCTGGCAGAAACGGGAATGATCACAGAGCTCGTAGACATCAGTGAGTTTTAAATCAGGACCTTCAAACGTTTCCGCTTTTTCCAGGTAAGGCGTTCTGCTGGCTGTTTCGCTACCGTCAAAACCGACCTTACGGTGTGCCCCATCACAGAAGGGCTTGTTTTCGGATGAGCCGCAGCGGCATAAGATATAGGCTTCCCGCCGGGGGTATTCCTTTATATCAATTAAATCTCTCGTGTGGCCATCGTCGTCTGTAACAATTACCTGTTCTAAAAGCGGCACTCCACCCGTAACCCGATACGGTCCATCCTTGATTATCTTAATCCTCATTTCTTTCTCATTAGCTGCCATAATCATAATCCCCATTATCTCATATAATGCGGTACTGGATATTTAGTCTGACTGTTCGCATCTTTGATGATTTTTATGTTTTCCCGATTTATACTGTATCCAATAAGAAAGCGTGTTCTAGGATTGGTCAGGTCCTCCAATCAGGCAATAGATGATTACTGCTGTGGACGTATTAGATAGCTATCAGACTACCTGACGGTTTTAAGACATGTCTCATTTCCTTAAGTGCTTTCAAAGTAGGTAGGAATCGAACAAAGGTAAAAGTTGTAACAATCAGAGTTTCGTTACGATGATTTTTCCACATATACACGCTCAAAGACTATTCCGGTCTGGACTTCAGATATCTTCGTAATTAAGAGGACAGTCATGCAACTATTTTCTGAGTTTATTGGAAGTCAAAAATAAGGCTTGTAAGTGTAAGGGTTTCAAGGCTGAGGGAGAGGGATCAGAGACAGATGATTACGGATTTCTAAATCTCACTTCTCCACCGGAGATAAAATAAAGTTTAGCAAGCCTGATAGTGCTGGGTGAAACAAAAAATCTTTTAACTTTTTAAAACATATAAAGAAGAGTGAACAATGAAAGTGCAATCATTGGTTCCGGTACAGGAGAAATAGAAGTTACGAGTCATGCTGTAACAACGAGTCATACTGTAACATTATATGGGATACCGGTTGTTTACATTGTTATTGTAGCATTATTTGTATTACTTATTTTATATTTATACTGTAGAATGACAAGAAAAGAAAGACACTGTATGAGTAAATCGAGTTACTTAAAATTGTTTTTTGTTTTATTTATCCCGCTATTTTTTTATAATCTGTATAATATGTATAACAGTTCATGGTTTTACAATGTCTATGCCAAATCGTGGTGTAATACTTTCTGGTTTACCCATACTATTTTTATTATTATGAATGCGAGTACTGTATCTATATTGGAATCTATCTTTCCGTATTTATTCATAACTCTGAGTATATTAATAAAAAACTGTTATCGTAAACCAGCTTAGAGAGGGTCTTGAAATTAAATTTTTATTGTAAAAACATTTGTTTAGACTGTCATACACGGATATAACGGTAATAATTTCAACGGTGAAAAATATGAGAGTTTTAGGTGTAAAGACCCAGCAGCGCCTT
>LSQX01376656.1_pt1 | contig 10009 bp, 12 predicted proteins | sample 654561 | NCBI WGS metagenome assembly LSQX01 (sample SAMN04489861, study PRJNA283612) | anaerobic digester metagenome | isolation source: 4 biogas reactors fed with cattle manure at either 37C or 55C with and... | place: Denmark: Kongens Lyngby | collected 2014 | reverse complement strand
TCTAATGTTTTTGTTGTTTCTAGAATGGTTTGGTTTGTTTTTGTGTCCACCTTTGGTTTTCTCCAGTGCTTGATTGGGGTTTATTGTTCTTGTTTGTTGTGTTTGTTAACCTTTTAATTTTTATATATGCATTGTGCTACTAAAGTTGATTTTGGGGAAGCGGAGAGATGGGTATGAAGAAACTGGTTAAGCTGTCGGTTGCGTTTCTGTTAGTTGTTAGTGTTTTAACGGTTTTTTGTGGTGTGGTTGCTGGGTCGGCGTCGGTGGTGGTTGCTTCTGCTGATGCGGCTGTTGAGTCTGCTTATGAGGCTATTGTTTTGGCTGATAGTGTGGGGGTGGATACGGGTGAGTTTGTTGTTTCGCTTAATTTGGCTATTAATTTGACTATGCAGGCTAAGGAGTTGGTGTCTACTGATTTGGTGGCTGCTGAAGGTTTGACTGATCAAGCTAGGTTGTTGGCTCTAAATGTTACTGATCATGCTAATTTGGCTGCTGAGGTGGCGGTTAATACTGTGCCTTTGGTTCCTATAGGGGTGGCGGTTGTTTGTGTGGTTGTTGGTGTTGTGGTTTTTTTGTTTGGTCCTAAAGTGTTGTGGAGTGTGTGGTTTGAGTTAAGGAAGGATTACAAGGTTGTTTTGTCGGGTGTGTCAAAGAAGTGTGAGCCTTTGTTTTTGACTGCTGAGCAGTTGTGTGCTTTAATTCTTGCTTTGTTTTTGCTTGTTGGGTTTGTTTCGGTTTCTGGGTTTATACTTCCTGTGAATAGGGGTGAACAGTTTTCTGAGTTGGGTATACTTGGTCCAAACATGCAGCTTGGTGATTATCCGTCTAGGGTTGTTGCGGGTGAGACTGTTTTGTTGTATGGGTATGTTGGTAATCATATGAGTTTTCCAGGGTACTACACGGTTTTGGTAAAGTTGGGTGATAATGAAACAAAGGTTGATCCTGCGGTGGCGTCTCCGGTTTTGGAGTGTAGTCAGGTTGTTGCTCATAACGAGTCTTGGGTGTTTCCGATGAGTTTAACGTTGGTTGAGTCGGGTGATAATCAAAGGTTGATATTTGAACTTTGGATGTATAATCAGAGTTTGAATGCAGTTGAGTATCATGGGCGGTGGGGGCAGGTTTGGGTTAATGTGACTGCTCCTGCGTCGTAGGTGTAGGCAGAGAAAATGTGGGTGTTGGGTTTTAAACTGTTGTTTCGAAAGAAGGGTTCTGCCTCGGCTGTTTTAGCTGTTGCTCTTTTGGTTGCGTTGCTTGCTTCGGTTGGTGCTTTGGTGAATAATCTTAATTCTCAGGCGTCTCTGCTGATGAAATTAGGTGGCGCGGGTAATGCTTATTTGGTTACTTCTGAGGGGTCTTCTTCGTTGTTTGATAGTGAAGTGCCTTTTAGTGTGGTTGAGTTGTTGAGGGGTGATTCGCAGGTGTCTTCTGTTGTGGCTCAGCAGGTTTTGCAGGGGTTTTTGATGGTTGATGGTGGTGGTTTGAGTGTTTTTGTTCGGGGTGTGGATGATGTTGGTTTGTATTTGAAGAATTGTAGGGCTAGTATTAATGGTTCTGTTAGTGGGGAGAATCAGGTTAATGTGGGTGTGATTCTTGCTAGGTATGCGGGTGTTAGTAGGGGTGATTTGTTGAATTTTACTGTAGCCGGAAAAATGGTGCAGTTTAGGGTTTCTTCTGTGGTGCAGGCTAATCAGCAGGTTGATACTCAAATTGTTATGCCTCTTTCGTCTCTTCAGGTTTTGACGCAGGATAGTGGTGTTTCGCATGTTGAGTTTAGTTTAAAGGATTCTGGTAGGGCTGGTGAGGTTTTGGGTAATTTGTCTGGGGTGTTGCCGGTGGGTGTGGAGGTGACTAGTTTGCAGCAGGTGTCGGTTTTTGCGGCTGATGTTAATAGTCAAACGAGTGTTTTTGTTGGTGTGTGGTCGGTTGCGATTTATTTTGTTGTGGCGGGGGCTTCTTATCTTGTTGTTGCTAGGGTTGTGAGTGAGTCTTGGTATGATTTGTTTGTTTTGCGTACGATTGGGGCGAAGAGGTTGGGGACTTTTGGTTTGATTTTGTCGTATGCTTTGATGCTTTGTTTTTTGGGTGGGTTGCTTGGTTTTTCGCTTGGTTTGGTGGGTTCTCAGGTGGGGTCGACTTTGTTGCGGTGGAGTTTTGGTAATGTTTTTTTGGCTCCTTTTCTTGAGGTGGGTCAGGTGTTAGAGTTGTTGTTGTTTGTGTTTGTTGCTGCTTTTGTGGGTAGTGTTTATCCTGCTGTTAAGGCAGTGCGGTCTCTATCCGACTCTGGATCTGGGTCTGGATCTGGATCTGGGTTTGGAGGCGGAGACGGAGGCGGAGGTGGGGTTGGTGGTGGGGGTGGGGTGTGTGAGTCTTTTTAGGTTTGGGTATTTGTGTAGGCGGCGTGCGTTAGTGTTGGTGTTGATTTTGACGTTGGCGTCTACGCTTTTTTCTGTGACGGCGTATAGTTTTCTTGGTTTCTACGATGGGTTTAGTAATTATGTGGGTGAACAAAACGATGTTGTAGCCGTCTATAGTACGAGTGGTAGTACGCCCTATACTGGGGTTGTTCCTTTGAGTGTGGTTGATTTGGTGGAGGATCAAGTGGGTGTGGTTGTTTTGAGTCCTGAGGTGATTGCGCCGTGTACTGTTGGTAGTCAGTCTGTTTTTGTGAGGGGTGTGATTCCAAGTGTTGTAGCTGAGCTTGGTGTACCAGTTGTGGTTGAGGGTGAGTTTTTGGATTTGTCGGATATGGGGTTGTGTGTTGTTGGTTCTAATTTGGCGAGTAGGTTGGGTTTGGAGGTGGGTGATTTTGTTTTGGTTTTTGGTGTTATGTCTCAGCGGTATGTTGAGTTGCAGGTTAAGGGTGTGGTTTCTTTTGGGTCTGCTTTGGATGATGAGGTGTTGGTGCCTTTGTATGTTGGTCAATGGTTGAGGGGTATTGGTTATAATTTTGGTACTCTTGTTCGAGTTAAAATTGATCCCGAGCAGACGTGTGCTGAGCAGTTGTTTGAGTGTATAAGGAATCAAACGGTGTCGTCTGTGCCTGGTGCATCAGTTACTCCTGGGCCTTCTAAGGATAGTCAGGCTAAGCGGCAGCTTGAGGTGTTGGTGCCTTTGGTTCAGGCAAACATTGATGTGGGTAGTATTGATTTGGCGGAGTCGCAGGAGTTTATGCAGTCGTATTTGGGTCGTTTTGGGGTTAGTAAGGATGTGTTGATTGTTTTGTCTTTGGCGGTGTTGGTTTTTGCGAGTGGTACGGCTGTTTCGGCGGTTAATTTGTTTGTTAGGCAGCATTCGTCTGATTTTGAGACTCTTAGGTGTATTGGTGTTTCGCATAGGAAGTTACGGTTTGATTTGTTTGTTAGGTTGGTTGTTTTGGCTTTGGTTGCTACTGTTTTGGGTACTTTGTTTAGTGGTGTTTTTATTTTGGTTTTTCAAAAGTTGGGTTATTTGTTGGTTTTGTCGCATACGGTTGGTTTTGGGGTTGAGCCTTTGGTTGTGGTGGCTAATTTTGGTTTGCTTTCTGTTTTGATTGGGGTTGCTGTTTGGAGGGTGGGTTGGCGTTGAGGAAAGTTTGTGTTTGTTTGTTTTTGGTTCTTTTGTTTGCTGTGGGGTTGCGGCTTTATCCGACGTTGGTTAGTGATATGCCGTTTTCTACTGATGCTTGGCCGTTGATTCGCAACACCGAGTTGTTGTTAGAGTTTTCGCCTGTGTCTTTGGTTAGTGGTGTTTTTGATGCGTACAACAATTTTTGGCCTGCGGTTCAACTTTTTGGGGCTACGTTGTCGTTAGTTACGGGAGTGTCTGCTGTTGGTGCGTTGGCTGTTGGTGTTCCTTTGGTTTCGGCTTTTGCGGTTTTGCTGTTTTTTTTGGTTGCTAAAGAGTTGACTGGGAAAAATAGTGTGGCATTAGCTGCTTGTTTGATGTTGGGGGCAGCGTTGTCTTATACTTTGTATACTTCTGGGGTTACTAAGGAAGCGTTTGCTAGTCCGCTTTATTTTGGTTTGATTTTGTTGTTTTTGCGTAGGCATGATAAGCGGTCGTTGTTGTTGTTTTCTGTTTTGTCAGTTGTGTTGGCGATGACTCATCATTTTACTGCGTTTTTTGTTACGATTGTTTTGGTTGCTTTGTCGGTTGCGTTTTTGGTTGGTAAAAAAAGTGTTGGGCAGGGGGGTAATTCTGGGGTGTCTAATTTTGTGTTTGTTGGTGTACATTTGTTTATTACGGTTGTGTATTTTTTGGTTTTTGCTTCGCCGCAGTTCAATTCTAGTTTTACATCAAGCATGTTGTTGACGGTTGTTGCTTATCAGGTTGTTTTTGTTGCGTTAGGGTTGTGGGTTGTTTTTGGTCCAAAGAAGCCTTCGGTTAAGCAGGTTTTTGTTCGGTTTGGTGTTGCTTTGGTTGTTGGGTTTTGGGTTGTGTACACTGTTTTGTATACGTGTACTTTGTCGGGTGCTTTTTGGTTTTATGCTTTGCCGCTTGTGGTTGGTTTGCCGTTGGTTGTTTTTGGGTTGTTAGAGTTGTATCGTAGGGAGTCTTGGCTTGTTGCCCCGTTTTTTTGGTTGGTTTCAGTGTTGAGTTTTACTGGTTATACGGTTTTTGCTAATTTGCCTGGTGCGTCAGATTATACTTGGCGTTCTATGAATTTTATTTTGCCGCCTTTACTTGTTCTTGTTGCGTTGGGTGCTTATCGGTTGGTTGTTTTGCCTAAGCGTGTTGGGTTTAGGCGTTTTGTTAGGCCGTTGGCTGTTTTGTTGATTTTGGTGGTTGTGGGTGTGAATGCTTATGGTATGTATCGTACGGTGTCGGTGCAGGATTCTTCGCTTGGTTATTTCTGGGTTTACCATAAATCTGATTTTGCAGCGTCTGGTTGGGTTGCTATGCATTCAGCTAATCAAACGGTTGCAGGTGATGCAAGGGTGGATTATTTGTTGGGTGAGTATTATGGGGTGCCTGTTAGTGTTTATCAGGGGTTGCGTTATCTTGGGGGCGAGGGTGTTGCACCCGAAATGCTATATATCTATAGTCAAATGTATGAGGCGGGTAAGGGCTATGTCTTTGGCGGGATACCTGTTGGTCTTCCAGCAAACTGGACGAGTCAGCTCTGTGATTACAACGTTGTTTACGTCAACAATGAGGTAGTAGTTTATGCTAAACGATGATTACATAGTGGAATTGGCTTGTGTTAACAAAGGGTTTGGAAAATCCACCCTGTTTAGGAACGTGTGTTTAGGGGTTAAGCAGGGTGATTTTGTTGTGGTTAGGGGTAAGTCTGGGGTTGGTAAGACGACTTTGGTTAAGGTTTTGGGTTTTCTTGAGGCTCCTGATGTTGGGGTGGTTAAATGGTTTGGGAAAGATGTTACTAAATTGAGTGATAGTCAGCGTTCGGTGCTTCGACTGAGAAACATTGGGTTTGTTTTCCAGTTTTTTAACTTGTTGCCTACGTTGAGTGTGGAGGAGAATATTGAGTTGCCTTTGGCTCTTGCTTCTGTTAAGAGTGGTGTTAGGAAGCAAAGGATTAATGAGTTGTTGAGTTATTTTCAGTTGCAGCATCTTGCTGGGCGTTTTCCGGCGAATCTTTCGGGTGGTGAGAAGCAGCGGGTTGCGATTATACGGGCTCTTGCTAATAATCCAAAGATTCTTGTTGCTGATGAGCCTACGTCGAGTATTGATGATGAGAATACAGAGTTGTTGATGAATTTGTTTAAGAAAATTAATAAGAATCATAATGTTACGATTGTTATGACGACGACTGATTTGTATGAGACGTATCCTGTGAATAAGGATTTGACGTTAAAAGATGGGTGTTTGCAGCAGACGTTGTTTGGTAGAGAACGGTTGGCTGAGAAGACTATAAAATTGTAATTTAAAAATCACTGTTTTATACGCTTAATCTTTATTTTATTTTATTTATTTGTTTATTTTGTTTTGTTTGTTGTTCCATTTTATCCAGGCGTTTGTACTTAACATGTCTATTGCTTGTAATGGGTGAATAAGGTTTTTTTTGTTTGTTTGATTCCTTTGGTTTTTACCCACTTTATGTTTCCTCTCTCAAATGTGTTTGTTGTGCTGTTGCATTTATAGGTTGAGTGGTTTAGGTTTGGTTTTTTATTCTCATATTTTGGTGGGTTTACCGTTGTGTACTGTATTCTACGTGTTGGTTGTTACTTGTGTCTGGTGGGGTTTCTAAGTTTGTGGTTAAGAGGCGAGTTTTTGTTGGTTGTAAAAATTGGGTGTTTAGATTTATTTAATTGGGTAAATTTTTTTGTAATTGGTGTTAAAAAATTGTTGTGTTCTTATTGTTTTTGTTTTTGAATGCGTAATTGTTAAATATTTGTTGTAAATTTTGTAAAATAGTTAAAAACATTGGGTGTGCAGGTGGAAAACCTTTTACCACGTAGATAAGTATTTCGCAACTTTTATAATGAGTTATGATCATTATTAAAGTGTGAAAGGTAGATTCTTATGGCAATAGACCCGATAAAGGAAAGTTCGATCTGTTTACATCCTATACGCTGGAAAATATTAAATACGTTAGCATCAGGAACCCCTCTGTATATTGATGCGATAGCAACTGAAATCAAAGAAGAACGGCGACTAGTATCATTCCACTTAGTTACATTGCAAGAAAACGGTTACCTTGAAAGTGAGTTTAAGGTTGTGAAGGAACCACAATCTAAAGGTAAAGCAGGTCGATTCTTCAAGATTACTCCAAAGTTTGCCCAAACAAAGGCACAGCTTTTGGAGAAACTAAAATCCTAATTTTATTTTTTTTATTCAGATAATAATTGAAGAATGCTAAGCAGGAACTCTGTAGCGTTCTCCATAATTTCATCCATATTAGTCTCAACTTCTTTTGCCTTTTCTTCTGGGAACAAGTCTGCATCAAGAAGTAAGATGCTTGTTTTTGTGAACCCAGCCATTGTATTATTCTTTGTTCTGATCTGATAAATGCATAGGCGATCTTCGGTTGTATGATAGATTTCTAGTTCTATCCATAGCTGGGGATAACGCTCTAGACGTGCATCAGGGTCTACATTGAGCAGTTCTTCTTGACCATCTTTGTTAATGAGGCTGCTGTTTTGTTGAAAAATAAGTTTTTTAGGTTTATTTTAGATTTGTTTTGTTATTTTCCATATTTCAGTGGGTTGGTCATCGTGTAGGTTGTAGATGTTTCTTTTTTGTTTGGGTTTGGGTTTTTGTTGTTTGGTGTATGGAGGTTTTTGGTGTGTAGTGTATATGCGGGTTGTTTGAGTGTCTTTTGGTTTGGTTGGTTTGTTGGTTGTTTTAGTTAGTTATGGTGAGAAAACTTTTATTAACTTTGTATGTAGTAATGTGTAGATTTACATTCGAGGAGGGGCTTGTATACACCAAACGTTTAAGCTATTAAATGGCAGCGCTTTTAACGCAGTGAAGGGTAAGTTGACTAGGGCTTCTGACCTTGTTTTGGTTAAAAAAGTTGCGTTAAGACGTGGCGTTTGGTACCGAGCTCTGAATCGTCTCGAACGTGGCGTCATAGATTTAACAGTTAAATACGTAGATAGCATCCGCAGTTCAAAACTAGCCACTTTAGTGACGGCTATACTTGACAAACTCCACGCAGCCTCAGAGAGTATGTTGGATCGGTTGACGCGTTCGGTTGGTTTCTTGTGTGCAAAAAAAATTAGTGAAGTCGCAGTTTGTTGGGGTAACTTTTCAGCGGGTTCTTGGGTGTCTGATGCTGGGTTTGCACGATACTTAGCTGTTGCTCATTTGAATTCTGGTGGGCAGGTTAGCTAACTTTTGTTTATTACACGGGTAACTATGGAAAACTTTATTTTTGAATCCTTTACTTGTGTTGATGGGTAAGCTGAATTGATGACTGAGGTAAGTTTAGATCAAGTTTATGCTGAGGTCAAGCGTATGCGCTTGGAAATTAAGTCTTTAGAGCAGTCTTTTGATACTCTTGCTGGGTTGTTGATTCCTGAAAAAAACGTATGTTCTGCAGAGTTGAGGGCGTTAAAGGCTCTCCGTAAAGAAGCCTTGAGCGGTGAGTGCGTTTCTTTTGAGTATGTCCTTAGGAAGCATGGGGCAAAAACAGGTGCTTAATGTCGCCTTGTTTTTCGTCGCAAAGCAGAGAAATCTAGATGCTCTGACTGGAAAAATAAAGGGTCGTTTGCTTGATGATGTCGGTTCCTTGGCGAATTTTACCGGTTTTAAAACTGATTTGGACATTGTTAAGATACAAGGGCAACACAATTTCTATAGATTAAGGACGTAGGGGCTAAGGACAATATTTTGTGTTGAGGCTAAGTCCAAAACTATAATTATTTTAAAGATTGAGAAAAGAGAGAATGTTTACGAATAGATTTGGGTCGAAGGAAATGGTTATGGCGTCTTTGCTAGACATAAACATGGGTGAAGTTCTGGGGAAGGTTGAGCGTCTTGCTCATATAAAGTTGCCACGAGACGTTATTGAAGTATGTTTAGAGCCGAAACTAAAAATCCTCTGCATCAGATTTTGCAAACCCACTAATTTAGAGTTGGGTGAACCTGTCAGCCCAGGAATTCATTTGTTCACTGATAGAGATACTGAGGCAATTACAGCAGTAGAAATATTGGACTTAGAAAAGTTGGTGCCGTCTGCTAATCGGCTAGAATTTTAATTGGACCGATTGGTCCACTCCTATGTAACCCGCCAAGGAAACAGAAGAGTGAACCCATGGTATCAGTCCAAGCACAAATAGAGATTAAAGGCGATTTAAGCCTTACCAGCCTATCCCGTGAACTAGCAGAAGTAAACATCCCAGGAAGAATCCTCAAATCAGCCCTAACAAAGCTCCAAGACGAGCTTGTGTTGGATCTATGCGGACCAAAATACGAAAGAAAACCTCACAGAGAAGTGATAAGAGCTGGAACAACTAGCAGAACCCTTTGGACCAGGCATGGCAAGGTAGAGTTCAGAGTTGTCAGAGTGCATGATCTGAGAAATGATTGCTACTTTAGGCCGCTACTTGTCTATGTTGGTGTTTTGCCTAGACAGAGGATAGTTGATGATTTAGTTTTGGAATGTGCAGAACTAGCGACTTATCTGACGTATCGTGATTCTAAGATGATGATAGAGAACCTGACTAGCGCTGAGGTTTCAAAGTGCAGGATTCATGGTTGTGTGCAGAGAGTGGGCGCATTTATGAATAAGGAGCGCAGAAAAGCCCAGGTGAAGGATCAGGATTTGATTTTGGGAGATGGAACCAAATGCCACGGATTAGGCGGAAGGAAGAATGAAATTAACGTTATTTTAGGAAAGGATCAAGCTACGGGTGAGAAGAGTCTTTTGGGGCTTGATGTAAACAAAGACTGGAAAGAAACGTTGGAGCAGTTCAAAGGTAGAGCTGACATTGCAGTTTCAGATAACGAGCCTTCTTTGAGGAATGCTCTTTTAGAGAAGGCAGCCAATTACCAGGCGTGTGTTCGTCATTGTGTTGGTGATGTGCGGTTTTATCTTTGGAATGCTGGTTTGCCAAAGGAGAAGCGCAAAGAAATTGCGGATAAGCTTGTAGCTATTTTAGGGGTACTTCATAGGTCGGTTAACAAGCACGTTGTGGATAGGGATTTTGAGAGGTTGAAGTTGAGAATTGAGTGGACGCTTTCGAAGCTAGAGGAGCTTAGCAAGCAGTTGTTTTTGGATGGTTTGGATGTTGTTGCTCGTTTTGTTAGGAATTCGGCTAACTACATGGTTACTTTTGCCCGGTTGGCTATGGCAGATGTTAGTGTTCCTTGGACGAATAATTTGGTTGAGCGTTTGATGGGTGAGGTTGCTAAGCGGATTAAGCATAAGTGGATGCATTGGAGCACTAGGGGTCTTGAGAATTTGCTTAACATTTTGCTCGTTAGGTACTGCAACAAACGTGTTTACAGTGAAATGAAAGAAAAATACTTAAGCCCAACTAGAACAATCGTTAGAATAGCGGTAACATAGGGAAAGCTAGCCGATTAGGAGACACAACCAAATATTTAAAAGTCATTTTAAATG
>LSQX01250947.1_pt3 | contig 10009 bp, 9 predicted proteins | sample 654561 | NCBI WGS metagenome assembly LSQX01 (sample SAMN04489861, study PRJNA283612) | anaerobic digester metagenome | isolation source: 4 biogas reactors fed with cattle manure at either 37C or 55C with and... | place: Denmark: Kongens Lyngby | collected 2014 | reverse complement strand
TGAAATTTTTGGGTGATTAAAAATGAGAGATAGTTGAAAATAAAAACCACAATAGTAAAGTTTAAAAAAAACTAAGTGACCTATGTGCCTATGTGGTTCAAAAGGTGGAAATGAGGAAAGATGAAAAGTGAAGTATCCAATAACCAATGACAAACTGCTAATAAGCTGAAGCCCAGCCGGTTTTGAATCTGTAGGACTCAGAGCCATTAGCATAGGACAACGCCTATGTATAAAATAACGGGCGTTTCCATTAAAGCCCTGAAGGGGCGAAAGATTCTCACGCCTTTTTAGGGCTCATCAGCGCTCGTCCCTCTTGGCGAAGGGGGATTAAGGGGGATTGATTTCAGGCAGGCGCAAATTCGTAAATTTGCTGATTCCTGCTTGTCGCCGGCGGCTTGTGCTGTGAGTTTTGTCTGTCAACTACAGTTCAAACTTGTAATTCCCCAGATCGCTCAGTTCCGATACCCGGATAAATTCTGCATGGGCTTTCACCTGCGTTTTTGCAAAAGTGATATAATTCAGTGTTGAGCGCAGAAACAATTCATCCCGGTTGCTGTCATTTAGCAACAAGTAGCTCATGATGATATGCCCGGCCATTTCTACCAGGCGGCGAGCATGAAAATCAACAAATTCGTTGTCATCTGCTGAAGTAACTTTTTTCACTGCCTGCTCAAATTCATCGGTTAGAATAATCAGCGAGCGTTTCAGGTATTCCAGCTTGGGCGAAACCTTTTGAGATTCATAATATCGGATGCGCTCCAGATATCCGCCTGTGGTAACGCCGCGAATTGCCGCCACAACCTGCAACTGCGTGGTTCCTTCATAAATGGAAGTGATGCGTGCATCGCGGTAAATCCGCTCCACCGGATAGTCTTTCATAAAACCCGAACCACCGTGAATCTGAACGGCATCATAAGCAATTTCATTACTGAACTCACTGGACATCCCTTTCACAAGGGGAGTGAAAATATCAGCCAACTTTTGATAGAACTTCATTTCATCCCGTTCTTCCTTTTCCAAAGTTCGCTCTTTTGAGATGTGCTGGTAGGTTTTGTAAATATCCACAAATCGCGCAGTTTCATAAAGCAAAGTCCGGGAAGCGTCCAGCTTGGCTTTCATTGTTGAAAGCATTTCAAAAACTGCCGGAAACCGGATGATTGATTTCCCAAACTGAATACGTTCTGTTGCATATTCGAGCGCTTCACGGTATGCCGCTTCGCTGATTCCCACAGACTGAGCTGCAATTCCAAGTCGTGCCCCGTTCATCAGCGCCATCACATATTTAATGAGTCCCAGTTTTCTGGAGCCGACCAGCTCTGCACGGGCATTTTTGAAAACCAATTCACAGGTTGGCGAGCCGATGATTCCCATCTTATTTTCAATCCGCCTGACGGTTACCCCTCCATTTTGCTTGTCATAGATAAACATGGAAAGCCCGCGTCCATCTTTTGTGCCGGGTTCGGAACGTGCCAAAACCAGTGAAATATCACCATCGCCGTTAGTAATGAAGCGCTTCACACCATTTAGTAGCCAGGTTTTTTTCTCCTCGTCCCAGGTTGCCTTCAACTGCACAGCCTGCAGGTCGGATCCGGCGTCAGGCTCTGTCAGGTCCATAGCCATCGTATCATTTCTGCAAACGCGAGGCAGGTATTTTTCCTTCTGTTCATCCGATGCAAATTCATTAATGGTTTCCGCACAATCCTGTAATCCCCAGATGTTTACAAATCCGGCGTCGGCGCGCGAAACAATGTCGGCTGCCATGATGTAGGGAACAATGGGAAAATTGAGCCCTTCATATTTATAGGGAAGCGACATGCCCATCAGTCCTGCCTGGCTAAGCGCTTTCAGGTTTTCTTTGGTGCCGGCGGCGTAAATCACGCGTCCATCCACCACCTGGGGACCGTCAGCGTCAACACTTTCAGCATTTGGCGCTATAATCTCGCCGCAAATTTCACCCACAATTTCCAAAACGCGTTCATAGTTATCCATTGCATCCTCATAGTCAAAAGGTGCAAATTTGAACTCATCCTTAAACGAAAAGTCACGCTCTTTCAGCTGCACGACTTTTCCCATCAACGGATGATGCAGATGAAATTTCAGCTCCCTGTTATCGATAAAAAAATTTGCCATGTTGTCTGGTAATATTTTAGAAATTATTTCGTGTTCTTTTTATAATATTTAATCATTTTGGGAATGATATCGGTAATGTTTCCGGTGATTACATAGTCGGCAATGTAATTTATCGGAGCTTCGGGGTCGGTATTTATGGCAATAATCTGAGCCGATTGCTCCATGCCTGCACGGTGCTGAATCTGCCCGGAAATACCGCAAGCGATGTATAATTTCGGACGCACCGTAATTCCTGTCTGCCCGATTTGCCTTGCAGCATCGACATATCCGGAATCAATTGCCGCACGGGATGCCCCCACTTCTCCGCCAAGCACTTCAGCCAGTTCAAACAACAAGTTGAAGTTCTCTTTTGAACCGACACCATATCCGCCGGCGACAATGATTGGAGCGCCTTTGATATTCAGTCTGCTTTTTTCCATATGCCGTTCAATAATTTCCACAACAAAATCGGAATCATCCACATAATCCGGCACATTCAGCTGAACCACCTTCCCTTTATACTTTGGGTCAAGAATGCTTTTTTTCATTACCCCTTCACGCACAGTTGCCATTTGCGGTCTGTGGTCGGGATTAATGATGGTTGCGATAATATTGCCACCAAAAGCCGGGCGAATCTGATACAGCAAATTTTCATAGTTTTTGTTTGCCTTTTTATCAAAATGGTTGCCGATTTCCAGGCTGGTGCAGTCGGCAGTCAAGCCGCTGTGCAATGCAGAAGAAACGCGCGGGCCCAAATCCCTCCCAATGGAAGTGGCACCCATTAAAGCTATCTGCGGTTCCTTTTCCCTGAACAGTTTCACAACTACCGAAGTGTGCGGCAGGGTCTGATACGGATAAAACCTTTTGTCGTCGGCAAGATAAAGCGTATCCACCCCGTAGGGAATCACTTGATTGGCAATTTCTCCAAGATTATACCCGACAGCTACTGCTTCAAGGCTGCAATTCAGTTCGTTGGCAAGGTTTCTTCCTTTTGTCAGCAGTTCAAGGCTCACTTCAGCCACCTGTCCCTCTTCGATTTCGCAATAAACAAATACGTTATTCATTTTCAATCAATTTCAAATAAACTTAACCGATGACATGACTGTCAATCAGCTCAATCATCATACTTTCAATGTCGGCGTCGGAGTCCGAAATCACTTTTGAATCCTTTGCCTGAAGCACCACGTTGACAATGGTTTTCACTTTTGTCGGCGAGCCGGTTAATCCAAGCTGTGATGAATCAGTTTCAATATCATTAACCGTCCACTCAGCAATATTCAAATCAGCCCTTTCATTGTAGAGGTGGGTGTAATCTTCATTTTCGCGCTGCAATTCGGTGATTGTTTTAGCCCGTTTATACTGCATCAGCAACTTGGCATTGCGCACGCGGCATTCAGGGGCTGTTCCGTTAACGGTCATCACCAGCGGCAATTTGCATTTCACGGTTTCCACTCCCCTTTCCAAACGGCGTTTTAATACAATGGTGTCATTTTTCAACTCCACAATCTCCTCAACATAGGTAACCTGAAGCATATTCAGCTTTTCGGCAACCTGGGGCCCAACCTGGGCTGTGTCTCCGTCAATTGCCTGACGTCCGGCAATAATCAGATCAATTTTGCCCATTTTTTTCAACGCCTGACTGAGTGCATAGGAGGTAGCCAGCGTGTCGGAACCGGCAAAAGCCCTGTCGGTGAGAAGAACTCCGCCGTCGGCACCTCTGTACAGACCCTCACGGATTATTTCTGCTGCACGCACCGGTCCCATTGTCAGGATTTTTACCGTAGTTCCCGGATACCGGTCTTTTATTCGCAAAGCCTGTTCAAGGGCATTCAGGTCCTCCGGATTGAAAATTGCCGGCAAAACCGCGCGATTGACCGTCCCGTCGGCTTTCATGGCATCCTTCCCCACATTGCGGGTGTCGGGAACCTGTTTGGCCAATACAATAATCGAGTAATCTTTCATGCTATTCAAATTGATAATTCTCAGGATATTTACATAGAATCAGCATTACAATCAGGAACTGTTGTGCCAATGATATTCATGCGTGTTCAATTTTTGATTTAAGCTGCCAAAAGTAATAAATTTATTTAATCCCCCGGTAATAGCTCCTCCTGTGAGCGCTTACCTGAAGATTGACAGTCTTCATTTTTCGAATTTTCGCAGTTTTAAATTCAAATTTTTGAAAGTGATTTTATCAGGATTTTCACTGTAAGTTGAAGGCTGGTAAATTTTGAATTTACAACATTCAGCCCTCAACTTTTGCCAATACAATATTGTGTACAGCCTTACTTCTTTTCTTTAAGCGAGCATGAGTTTATTCCAAAAAGTCTGAAAACCGGACAGAAACTAACTGCACTGGTTAATATTAATAAAACAGCAAAAACTAAAAGCACTATACCTAATGTACCTGTTATTGTTCCTGTAAAATAGAGAACTCCGATAATTGCAGCGATTATTACTCTAATAATCCGGTCTGCTGAACCAATATTCTTTTTCATTTCCAAAAAATTTAATTCGTTCTTTTGCATTATTGCCCTATAAAGGTATGAAGTGTTCAGTTACTATGCAATGCCTGTGGTCACCACTCAGCAATAACTTAACACACTGTTACTCTTTTGAAATTTCAGTTCCTTTGGAAAATTCCCTGACAATTGATTCTTGCAGCATCTTGTCAACCAAATCAGGTGAAAAAACCTAAATAACTTGCGTTCGATTGTTCTTTGGTTTTAGGTTAAAAATCCGTACTTTAGTACCTTTGATGTTAAATATTGTTAAGAGCATTTTTAACAACTTTTCATTAAAATTATCTTTGTCGTATGAGTAAAAAAATGTTGTGGACCTTAATTGTTCTGATGACATTGGTTCTTTCGGGTTTAATCCTGATTCAAACCAACCTCATAAAGAGCGCCTCTGAAATCCGGGAAGAGCAATTCGACCAGATGGTAAAAGGTGCTTTAAAAAGGGTTGTTGACCAGCTCGAACTTCATGAGGAGCGCGTTGCCCGCGAGAGCGCCCGCGCCGGCAAATTACCCGGAGAATCCAATGCCCCGGGAAATATTAATATTTTCCCGCGCCAGGAGATTGGGCGTTTTTCCGGAAGTTTCAGATTTCATCTTTCTGAAAGCAAAATTTTCGGAAATTTCCATGAGGAGTATCAGGTTATTCTCTCCGATTCAGTCCCTTCCGGGCAAGGAGCTTCCAACAGGATTAACAAAGCAACATCATTTGATCAACTGCACGAATTCAACCTGAATATTGAACGACGAATGGAAAGGTGGATTGCAGATACGCACTGGAGAAACTACAAAATTTTACTGGAGGGGAGGCCGCTCCGCGAACGAATCGATTCCCTTTTTCTTGCCGAAGCAATCGACACCATTTTTCAGGAGGCAGGAATCCAGCTTGACTATAAATATGCAGTACGAAGCTCAAATCTTGGAGAAGACAAATTCATTATGGGAAGCTCTGTGTATTATCCTTTTCGAAAAAAGGAGTACACCAGTTTGCTTTTCCCCTATGATTTTGACGGGCAGCAGCCCAACTATCTCTACGTCTATTTTCCGAAAAGAAGAGGTTTTTTGTTGAGAACAACCGGTTTTACAATCATTCCCACATTTATTCTGACAACTTTACTGATAGCAATTTTTGCCTATGCCATTTTTGTCATTTTCAGACAGAAGAAACTTTCAATGATTAAAAATGACTTTATCAACAATATGACCCATGAACTTAAAACTCCAATATCAACTATTTCTCTGGCAAGTCAGATGCTGGAAGATGGAAGCATAACCAACACTCCAAAAACAATTGAGCATATTTCCAAAATTATTAATCAGGAGAGCAAGCGGTTAAGTTTTCAGGTAGAGAAGGTGTTGCAAATGGCAGTATTTAACGAAGGACGCCTTAAATTAAAATTTAAGGAATTTGATATCAATGATACGCTGCGAAATGTAATTAACAATTTTGAGATACGTGTTAAAAGCAAGGATGGTGTGCTTTTGTCAGAACTGAATACCGAAAGTGTAACTATCAAAGGAGACGAAGTGCATATCACCAATGTTTTTCTCAATTTGCTCGACAATGCAATGAAATACAGCAACGGATCTCCGGAAATTACAGTTACCTCTGAAAAGAAAGACAACATGGTCAACATCTCATTTATTGACCGGGGTATTGGCATTGCAAAAGAGCATCAGTCACATATTTTTGACCGGTTTTACCGTGTACCCACAGGCAACGTGCATAACGTAAAAGGTTTTGGACTCGGGTTAAGTTATGTGAAGAAAATTGTGGAACTGCACAATGGAAAAATAAATATTGAAAGTATCATAAATAAGGGGACAAAATTTAGTATATTGTTACCTGACATAAGTAATGAAAATGGAACAAAAGACAAAAATATTATTGGCGGAAGACGACGAAAACCTCGGGTTATTGCTTAAAGAGTATCTTGTTGCAAAAGGCTTTGACACAAAGCTCTATCCCGACGGCGAAGCCGCATACAAAGGTTTCATGAGGGATTATTTTGACATCTGCATTTTGGATATCATGATGCCCAGAAAGGATGGGTTTTCTTTAGCCAAAGATATTCGGGCAGTGAACACCGAAATCCCCATTATTTTTCTCACGGCCAAAAATCTGAAAGAAGACGTCATTGAGGGCTTCAAGCTTGGTGCTGACGACTACATCACAAAGCCATTCAGCATGGAAGAGCTCATCTTCAGAATCGAGGCTATTTTGCGAAGAACATCCCAGGATTTGCTAAATGCAGGTGATCCGGTTTTTACTTTAGGCAGATACACCTTTGACACCCTGAAACAAACGATGACCGACACAGAAAAAACAATAAAGTTGACTACCAAGGAATCTGAATTGCTAAAATTGCTGTGTCAGCATGCCAACAAAGTTCTGGAAAGAAATTATGCCCTCAAATCCATCTGGATTGATGATAATTATTTCAACGCCCGAAGCATGGATGTTTATATTACCAAATTGCGCAAGCACCTGAAGGATGAACCCTCAGTGGAGATTATCAACATACACGGAAAGGGCTATAAACTAATTGTATAGAGCCGTAGAAAATTTATTTTTTTAGCGAAAATCGAGGGGTATCAACTTTTTAATCCAACTTCAGAACTGCTAAGAATGCATTTTGTGGCACTTCCACGTTACCCACCTGTTTCATTCTCTTCTTCCCTTTCTTTTGCTTCTCTAAAAGTTTACGTTTCCGGGAAATATCTCCGCCATAGCACTTTGCCGTAACATCCTTTCTAAGAGCCTTTACGGTTTCACGTGCAATGATTTTTGAACCAATAGCTGCCTGAATTGCAATATCAAACTGTTGCCTGGGAATCAGTTCTTTCAGCTTTTCGCAAATACGGCGGCCAAAAGGATAGGCATTGTCAAAGTGGGTTAGTGTGGAAAGAGCATCAACCATTTCGCCATTCAATAAAATATCAAGCCGGACGAGCTTAGCTGCTCTGTATCCGCTGATATGATAATCAAATGAAGCGTATCCGCGTGAGATACTTTTTAGCTTGTCGTAAAAATCAAAAACAATTTCGCCAAGCGGCAAATCAAAAACCAGTTCGGCACGCTCTGCCGTCAGATAACTTTGGTTTACCAGCGTTCCCCTTTTATCAAGGCAAAGATTCATTACCTGCCCTATATATTCAGAAGCGGTGATAATACTTGCCCGTATGTAGGGTTCTTCGATGGTGTCAATGTAATTAGGACTTGGCAAGCCCGACGGATTGTAAACATGTACCTGACTGCCGTCAATTAAATTCACCATATACGAAACGTTGGGAACGGTTGTGATAACGTTCATGTCATATTCCCGCTCCAGCCTTTCCTGGATAATTTCCATGTGCAGCAAGCCAAGAAATCCGCAGCGAAATCCAAAGCCTAAAGCGGCAGAAGACTCCGGCTCAAAAGTAAGGGAAGCATCATTCAACTGAAGTTTGTCCATTGCATTTCGCAGATCTTCATAGTCATCGGCATCGATGGGATACACACCTGCAAAAACCATTGGCTTCACCTCTTCAAATCCTGAAATTGCCTTATCGCACGGACGGTCAACATGTGTAATCGTATCACCAACTTTCACCTCCTTCGCAGTTTTTATTCCTGAGATTATATAGCCTACGTCACCGGCAGAAAGCATGTTGCGTGGCGACATGCCAAGTTTCAAAATCCCAATTTCATCTGCGTCATACTCTTTGCCTGTTGCTACAAACTTCACCATGTCTTTGGTTTTAATCATGCCATTGACAATTTTAAAATAGGCAATGACTCCGCGAAAGGAGTTAAAAACCGAATCAAATATTAATGCCTGTAGCGGTGCCTTCGGATCTCCGGCTGGAGGAGGTATTCTTTCTATAATTCTCTCCAAAATGGTCTGAATACCCATCCCGGTTTTGCCACTTGCATGAATAATATCATCTCTGCTGCATCCGATCAAATCAATAATCTGATCTTCTACCACTTCGGGAATTGCATTCGGAAGGTCCATTTTGTTGAGTATGGGAACAATTTCCAGGTCATGTTCCAAAGCAAGATAAAGATTTGAAATGGTTTGAGCCTGAATTCCCTGCGTTGCATCAATTATGAGCAATGCTCCTTCACATGCAGCAATTGAACGGGAAACCTCATAGGAGAAATCAACATGCCCGGGTGTATCAATCAGATTAAGCTTATAGTCAATTCCGTTTTGTTGATAATCCATCTGAATTGCATGGCTTTTTATTGTAATACCTCTCTCTTTTTCCAAATCCATATTATCCAGCACCTGATTGCGCATGTCTCTTTCTCCAATAGTATTGGTGTGCATGAGGAACTGGTCGGCAAGTGTGCTTTTCCCGTGATCAATGTGTGCAATAATGCAAAAATTGCGAATGTTGTTCATATACCCTTTGTCATCTATTTTTTTAATAATTGCCGGCTGCTGCAAATTTTTCACAAAGATACCTATTTTTTGAATTCTACATTTTGGGGAATTCCGACAACATTAATATTTCAAACATAAATACATTGTTGAAATTGATGTAAAAAAACCTTTAAGCTAAGATGAACAGAACTCTCTATTTTGATTTTTTGCACAAATTTATTTAAAAAAGCACGATTTTTGTGATTTTCTTACTGATAAACTTAATTTTTATGGCTTTTTGGCACAGTATTTGATAATTATTAGTCAGACATGAAAACAATTAAATGAGTTCTAAAAGTTCATTTTAAGGTAGTAGTTACATAATACATAATTTGCTGTTTTTTCATAAGTTTGGTTTAGTTAGGTTTAGTTTTAACCCCGGGGCAGAGGCTCCGGGGTTTTTCTTTATCTACTCTGTATGTGAAAACAAAAAGTCCGATATTTTAAAATATCGGACTTTTTGCTTTAAACCTCTTCCGGAACCACGTATGGTCTTCTATAATTTCTGGTGAGCATCATATCGGCTTCAGGATCATTGGCAAATTTCTCATAAGCACCCTTGAATGTAAGTTCTCTTTTCAACAAATAGGAGATATTTGCAATTATTGGGAGTGAAGATGAGTAGTGTCCTTCGGTGATATCGCAATGCAAATTATAATTGCTGCCTGAGCGGATAGCATCTATAAAGTTGGCATAGTGCTCGGTTCCTCCCGGAGGAGCCAGGAAAGTCGGATCTTTTGGCACATCGGAGCTCTCTTTGGAGGAGCCGGCAAATGGCTCTGTTTCCCTTTTCCTGAACGCTTTCCATGTGCTTCCGTTTAGCTCAAGGTAGCCGTCGGTTCCATAAAACATATTTCCGATTTTAATGTCAAGGCTTGATTCGCCATGTGTGAATCTTCCCCGGGTTTCAAATTCCAGTATTTTCCCATCCTCGTATGTAAACAACGAAGTTTGCGTATTTGGTGTTTCCTG
>LSQX01170618.1_pt1 | contig 10009 bp, 8 predicted proteins | sample 654561 | NCBI WGS metagenome assembly LSQX01 (sample SAMN04489861, study PRJNA283612) | anaerobic digester metagenome | isolation source: 4 biogas reactors fed with cattle manure at either 37C or 55C with and... | place: Denmark: Kongens Lyngby | collected 2014 | reverse complement strand
AGCCACCGTTTAAGCAACACTTCTAATGAATTTTCAGATGTTGAAGACGGCGCAGCTATAACAGTTGGTGGCATGGTCAAACGAAGTCGTGCCTTGGTTACAAAAAAAGGTGACGACATGGCTTTTGTAACCCTGGAAGACAACTTTGGTGAAATAGAAATTGTCATGTTCCCGAATGTTTGGGCAAAGTCCCGCCACATGGTTGAACCTGGCTCGCTTTTGGTCATTGAAGGCAAAATGCAACATCAGGAACGTGGCGACTCGATTATCGCTGATGCGGTCGCGCGTATTGAGGTGGACGAAAACCTGGCACCGCCCACAACCAGCCAGGAAACGCTGTTTGAAAAACTGCTGGATAACTATTTACCTGATATGCGCAAACTTTCCCGCTATCGATACCCGCAAAACGGCTCAAAACCAGCAATTGACCCAGGTAATTTGACCATACAAGAGACCGACCCGGAAGGTGATTACGCCATAGATGAGGAGATTTCATGGTTCGAAACTGAGGAACTGAGCGATCCTTTCTTTGATATGGATCACCCGCTTGGCGTCTTGCAAAGTCTTGAAGAACCTGAATTCGAAGCTGAGGCAGAGGGTTTTTCTTCGCCGCTTGTGAACGACCAAACCCATAGCACAGGCACTGAAACATCAGCAGATGAAAGCTTGCCAGAACAGCAAAGCCAGCAAGAAGCAGCCGCGTCCAATCATCCTGCATTTGATATAGACACCATCATCTTTGAAGATGACGATGATGAGCCTGCCATTTTCCGTCAATGGCTCAAGATTACCATCCCCAACAACGGGGATCGTGAACGTGTGCTCAGGCATATCGCCCATATTTACGGCATTTTGCAATCCTACCCGGGCAAAGACCAGTTTTCTTTTAGCATCCCAGGAACCCACAAAGAATCTGAGGTCATTTTCTTCCCCAATGATGGCGTTAGAATCAACCAAGCGCTACTCAACAAACTGCGTGGGCTTTTGGGCGATGAAAACGTTAGCATCCAAGACCCTTTGGATTATTAGACCAAGTATTTCCAGACACAACGAAAAGAAGCTTCATGCCACACTATTTGGCATGTTTGGCTATAATAACAAAAACGAGTAACGAGGTTGGCATGATGAGAGACGTTCGCTTAATGTTAATTGGTTTTGGAAATGTGGGTCGCGCTTTTGCGAGCCTTTTGATGCAAAAGGAAGAAACGCTACGCAAGGACTATGGCATCCGCGCCAAGGTTACCGGCATCATCACTGCCCGTCATGGGGCATGCATCAACCCAGATGGCATCCAACTCACAGAAGCCCTCCGCCTGGTCGAAAACAAACAAAGCCTGGCAAGCCTGGGCACACAGACCTTTGAGGGGAACACGCTCGACTTTATCAAATCCTGCCCTGCTGACGTGCTCGTCGAAACCACACCAGTCAATCCTCAGGCTGGAACGCCCGCCATTGACCATTTACACGCCGGGTTCGAGCAAGGTTTGCACGGCATAACCGCCAATAAAGGTCCTGTTGTTTATGCTTATCAAAAGCTCAATCAACTGGCGCAATCCAAAGGTTTGAAATTCCGGTTTGAATCCGCGGTTATGGACGGCGCGCCAATCTTCTCGCTCCATCGCAAAACACTGGCGGGTGCCGAAATCGAAGGCTTTGTAGGTATCCTCAACTCCTGCACCAATTTGCTGATTGAAGCCATGGAGGTTGGCACGTCGCTTGAAGACGCCATCCTGCATGCCCAACAAATAGGCATTGCCGAAAGTGATCCAAGCAACGACGTGGACGGCTGGGACGCTGCCATCAAAGTAGCTGCGCTTTCCACCGTTTTGATGAACCACCCCATTACACCTCTGGAAGTTGACCGAACCGGCATCCGAGGCATTACCAGCGAGATGATCGCTGAGGCAAAAGCCAAAGGCAAACGCTGGAAATTGGTCTGCAGAGGTGGCTGGCAAGAGAACAACTTTATCGCGCAAGTAAAACCAGAAATGGTTTCGGCTGATTCCCCGCTTTACAGCGTGGCTGGCACCTCCTCATTTGTCAGCTTCGCGCTGGACGTGCTCCCAGGCTTAGGTATTTTAGAATCAGACCCAAGCCCCAAAACAACCGCCTTTGGCGTATTGGCAGACCTTATCGATATCTATCAGGGTGTTGAATGAAGCAAGTTTTCCTGGGACTTGGTACAAACATCGGTGATCGCATGGCTAACCTGCAAGAGGCGCGAACTGCCTTGAAAGCCTTTGCGAAAATCAAGACTTTTTCATCCGTTTATGAAACAGCCGCTTGGGGTTTTGAAGACCAGGATGCATTTTTGAACCAGGTGATTGAAATCGAAACCGACCTTTCGCCATACAAACTCCTCCGCAGGCTAAAAAAGGTAGAAGCAAGTATAGGACGGGTTGAAAGCTTCCGATGGGGACCACGTTTAATTGACCTTGATATTTTGTTTTACGGCAAGCGCATCGTGCGCCTTCCAATGCTCAGCATCCCACACAAAAACCTGCACAACAGGGCTTTTGTGCTCGTCCCTTTGGCAGAAATAGCCCCAGACTTTGTGCATCCCGTTCTTGGAAAAACCGTCTTGGAACTGCGCGATGCTTTACCCCAAATTGAAGGGATTGAAAAATGCAACTAATCCAAATCTTCCGCACCGTTTTGGCATTTCTTGCCCTTTTATTGCCTGGACTCGCCTTTTGGGCATGGTTTCAAAACAAAGAAGATGACCCCGCGCAAATTCTGGCGCAAGTTTTGGGTATCAGTTTTAGCCTGATTGCCGTTGGTGCCCTGCTCTTCCACTTGATTGGCTTACAGGTCACCGGCTGGATTTTGGGCATCTTCTTGGTTTTATGTTTAGGCGCCGCTTTGTTTGGCATCATCAAGAACAAGCCAAGGTTCATTTGGTGGCATTGGCTGGTCATGTTCCTGATTTTAGGCGGTTTTGTTTTTTGGCGTTTCTGGCAAGCCAAAGCCTTAGTCCTGCCCAATTGGGTTGATTCGCAACATCATGTATTGATTGTGCGTAAATTCATCGAAGCGGGTGGATTGCCTGCCAGCCTTGAACCTTACTTGCCGGGTCCTTTCTACTATCACTTTTCTTTCCACAGCGTAACCGCTTTCTTCGCCAGCATCAGCGGACAGAACGCGGCACAAGCTACGCTCATGCTTGGGCAAGTCTTAAACGCCTTTATTGGTTTGGGCATTTACGCACTCACAAAGAGCCTCACGAAAGACTGGCGACCTGCCCTAATGGCTGCGATCTTTGTCACTTTTGTAACAAAGATGCCTGGCTATTACCTAACCTGGGGTCGCTACACCCTGCTCACCGGCACCTTCTTGCTGGCTTTAGCCATGGCGTTCGCACAAAAAATCCATAAAGGCGACCGCTCTTTGGGTAACACGATCACTTTAGGCTTACTCACCGTGGGATCCTTGTTAAGTCACTATTTAATTGCTTTTTTGCTGGCTTTCTATCTGGTTATTCTTGGCATCGATTGGATTATCCAAAGCCTAAAAGCAAAAAAATGGGAAGCCAAAGGTTTGCTCGCCTTGCTCATACCCTCTCTTGGCGGTTTTCTGCTGAGCTTGCCATGGTACTTGCATGTCATTAGACTTTCTTCGGGTCGCTACAATATTGGCGTTAGTGCTGAACGCAGTCATTTTTGGCCAAAGCCTGAGGATTGGGAGTATGTAAAGTACATTTTAGGTCCGGTGGCGGCTTATGCGCTCATCGCCTTGGCTTTAATTGCCCTCATCTTTGCCTTCATCAAATCAGATTACCGCAAATTTGCGGTTTGGTCTTTGTTGGTTATGTTTTTTACTGTGCCAACCGGCATTGAGTTTATGGGTTTTCGGGGTGATTATTTTGCCTTGATTACTTTTATCCCCATTACGATTCTTAGCAGCTTGCTCTTGTTCTGGCTCGGTGAACAAGTTCAAAAATGGAAACCCAAGAAGCACTACGGCAACATTTTTCTCGTTCTTGTGGCAATAGCGATGCTCCTTTGGGGGTCTAACCAAAACAAAAAAGCCATCAATAGCATCACAATCATTGCCAATAAAGACGATGTTGAGGCAATGGATTGGATTAATACGCATTTGCCTGAGGATGCCCGCTTTTACGTGAACACCACTTATTGGGGCTACGGGATCTATCGCAGTGTTGACGGTGGTGGCTGGCTTTTACCCTACACCGGACGTTTTAGCGTGGCGCCAACAACTTTCTTCCCTTATGGAATGGAAGCAGAAAACGCTAAAACATGGATGTCCTGGGGCGAAAAAGCTTCCAAGATAACGGAATGTGACGAAAGCTTTTATAGTCTCCTGGCAGAAGTAAAACTAGACCATATTTACGTGAGAGACGGCGTTAGGCCTAATAACCAAAAAGAGCCGGCTGGCATTCAAACAGACACTTTATTAGGCTGTCCTGGTTTAACCCAACTTTATCAAAACAATAGCGTCAGTATTTGGAAACTGGATTAGGTTTTTAAAAGAAAACGCTCAGAAATAAGCTATGGGTCCCGATTTTGGTTCAGGCTTTTAAGCCCTCGCGCAGGCCTTGCCAGTAAGCTTTAAGGGCTTCAGGCTTTCCTTTTAACAGCAATCGCATGGTCCACAAGAAAGCACTAACCGCGCGATGCGTCCAAAGAGGGATAGCGTTGAACCATTTTGTAGCACGTTTGCTATATTTCATCAACGAGCGGGCAGACCAATAGCGTTCCTTGGGGTTTAGATAGCCGCCACTGCTTTGGGCTTCTTTGTGCCACAGTTTCGCACTGGGCACAAGTCCTATTTTGATGCCAGCTTGCCTGGCACGCGCCATATAATCCAGGTCTTCATAGTACATAAAAAAATCTTCGTCAAAGAAACCAAGCTTCTCAATGGCCAATTTGCTAAACAGCAAGCAACAACCAGTCAAAAAACTGCGTTGGGTATTTACAGATGGCGGATTTTTGCGATGATGCGCGTTGAGGGGCAAACCAACCACCTGGCAGATATTCCCACCAGCAGACCAGACCTCATTTGGGCTGTTATGATAAAAAATAAGAGGCGCGCTTATTGCAAAACCTTCTTTTTGGCTTTCCTCAAGCAGCGTTTCCAGCATTTTTACATCCGCGATTGTGTCATTATTAATAAGCAAGACATAGTCAGCACCCAGTTCCAAAGCGCGTTTCATTCCCGCGTTGGCACCTGCTCCAAAGCCCAGGTTCTTATCTGTTTCGAGCACTTCGATATCACTAAAGGGATTACGGGAAATAAAAGAAGGCTCTTCATCAGAGCCATTCTCAACAACAACTATTTTATTCAGGGGCAAGCTTTGAGCTTTTAGAGATTGGACACAAGCGATAGTATCTTCCGCGCGGTTCCAATTAACGCTAACTCCAACAAGCCTTGATGCCTTCAAATCCAATGAAACTCTTTTACAAAGCTTTAGGGCACGTAAATCGTTCCCATATCCAGGGTTTCGTTCGCCACGGCATTCACCCAGAGGTAATCTCGATTCTCATCAACTTCACCATTTTCTACCAAATGATGATTGCCGCCTGGTTCAAAAAGCAAGATAGCATACTGATCCACTGGCACTTCTTTGAAAACAAAATAACCGTTTTCGTCCATCCTGCCCCTAGGGCTTGATGTGTATGAAAAGGAAAAATAGGGGGGCAAATCTTCATCATTCGCTGTAACATTTCTTGCCAGGTAGACTGCATTTTCAGGTGATTTACCCGTTTCACGACTAAGAAGCCGTCCTGTAACCACAGCAAAACCATCTACAGGTGTGGGTATTTCAAGGCTCGAATCGACTTCCTGATTGGTTGTTGGAGTCTCAGTATCTGTTTTTTCTGGTCCAATTGAAGGTTTGCAACTTGAAATAAGCATTAAAACGATAAGCCCAATAGTAACGACTAACAGTGGTAATTGTCTTTTTTCCATGGGCATTATTATAAACGATTTTCTTTAATCTTGTTAGATATTGAAAAGCCATAGACATCATTGGTTGATGTTTTGTGTGTTCCAGACATTCAGTAACAAGACAAAAAAACCTTCTGACATGTTTTCATCAAAGTAATTGTGTTTTAATTATGAGTTAAGAAAAGAGGCTGCCCTTTTTAGACAGCCTCTTTAGCTTGTTTAGTCTAAGGCTTAGGGAACGATGAAGCCTTCGTAAACGAGGAGGGTATCTTTACCAGTCCATCTGGCTGAGTTTGCGAATTGGTTGGCAGTACCGATAACTTTACCACCGGTTACCGAACAGGTTGCGCCACCAACGAAACCGTCAGCCAAAAGGTCCTTGTGTTCAAGGGTCCAGCTTGCGCCGACTTCAATGGCTTCATCGTTTTTGAGTGTCTTGGTAACTTCAGCACCGTTACCATCTTTACCGGTAACTTCACAAACGATTGCTTCTGCAGCAATTTCACCGTCGCCAACGTTGACGATACTCCAGCTGGTGAAGTAATCCCAGTTGCGATCCATAATCAAGGGGTAAATAATACCGCTACCACCCTTGGCAGGATCGAAAGCGTTATAGGAGCCACCTTTCTTGGTATTGGTGTTGAGTTGGTTCACAACAGCAACCAATGGTTCACCGCTTTCATTTTCGGTTACAGCGGCAGATCCAACAAACACTTCACCTTTGGTACAAGTAGTCTCGCCTACACCCTGAACAAAAGCGGGTTCACCAAACTTATTGGATTCGCCAGCTTTAATGGTTTGGGTTTCGGTACAGACAGTGCCAGACAAAGAAGGCGTATAGGTAACGGTAACCTTAGTATCATTAGCGCCAACGTTTTGAATTTGGACACCGGAGAAGTAGCCCCAGTGGTTTTCCTGAACCAATGGCATCACTGGTTTCAATGAGCCTGCTGGGAAGCTGTTGTATGCAAGCAAGGTGGGGCCATTTTGAGCAACGGTCACAGCGATATTTTGGTCAGCTTCAACGGTTGCAGCAAAGACTTTATCAGCGTGCTCTTCGTCAACCTGGTCAAATTTAGCAGAAGCACCGGGTTTTACAACTGCGGTTTTTTCGAGACCATCGCTGTATTTAACAGTGATATTAGCATCAGCTGCGCCTAAGTTCTGGGCATAGAAGAAGGTGTCATAACCCCAGTTGTCTTTCATCAGGGTGGGCAGGTAGACTTTTGCAGCACCGGCATCGAATGCGCTAAAAGCAGCGTAGGTCATCACATCATCAGCTGTTCTCAAACCGTGGAGGTTGGACATACCAGCGGTAGGAACGTTGGAGGCAACAACAACGCTACCATTAAAGCCAGCGAAAACGGGCATCGAAGTGCGCAAGAAGCTAAGGGTTTCATTGGGGCCAATGTCCTCTTCGGCTGTTTTTACCAAATGGCCATCAAGATTATAGAACGCAAGTGTAATGGCACCAGCGTCACCAGAAAGGTTGCGGATTTGAATACTGGATTCAAAAGCGACAGGTTTTTGGGCTTGTGCACCAGTAACAGGCAGGATTGCCAGAACGAGTGCGAGTGCTAAGAAGATTGAGAAGAACTTTTTCATGTGTATTACTCCTTTTGTAGTTTATGCCCCAAGTATAGCCTCCAGACCGCTTGCAAATCAATAATACATTGGGCTTATTTATCAAAAATGACCCTTTTTTCATTAACCCAAAAGGATTATTTTTGGTTTTCATCGAGTAAAAAACGCCGTGGAGCTCATCCACGGCGTTTTTTTGAACAAAACTTCCGCTAAAGTTTATACTCTGCGCCACGGCGCATAGCTTCCACATTTAAGGGCACAAATTTCTTTAGTTTTTCACCGGTATTGGCTTCGAGCGAACGCTCAATGGCGCCCTCTGGCAAGATCTGCAAATTGGCTTCCAAAGCACCCAGCAAGACCATGTTGGCAGCCCGTTCATTGCCAATTTCGCGCGCGATGGTATTCGCAGGCACCATCACGATGTTGATGTCTTTACGATCTGGTACACGATTGACCAGGTCTTCATTAACGATCAGCCAGCCACCACTTTTCACCATAGGCTCGTATTTATCAAGCGAAGGCAAATTCATGGCGATTACAGCTGTGGGATGTAAAGAAGTGGGTGAACCAATTTCATCCTCAGAGATGACCACAGTACAGTTGGCAGTACCACCACGCATCTCGGGACCGTAGGACGGCAACCATGTTACATGTTTGCCCTCATCCATACCACCGTATGCCAATACCTGGCCAGCGTACAAAGTACCTTGACCACCAAACCCAGCAATTAGGATTTCATATTGCATCTTACTTTACCTCCTTCATAATTCGTTCGGCTTCTTCTGAAACCTTAAAATCTCCCACTGGATAGTAAGGCAGCATATGTTCCTTCAACCACTCGCGCGATTTGGGTGTGCTCAAACCCCAGTTGGTGGGACAAATGGAAAGCATTTCAACCATCGAAAAACCCAATCCGGCTTTTTGAATTTCAAAAGCAGTGCGGATGGCCTTTTTAGCATTGCGGATTCCGCGTGCGTCACCCAAACTTCGGCGCACCACATAGCTGGCACCGTCCAAGGTGGACAGCATTTCAGCAGTGCGAATGGGGTAACCCTGGGTTTCCACGTCTCTGCCAAGCGGTGAAGAGCTTGTTCTCTGTCCGGGCAGGGTTGTGGGTGCCATTTGACCACCAGTCATACCGTAGTTGGTGTTGTTCAGGAAGAAGATGGTAATTTGCTCACCACGTGCGGCAGCAGCCACGGTTTCGCCCATACCCATGGATGCAAGGTCACCATCACCTTGGTAGGTAAAGACCAAGCGATCAGGCAGCGTGCGTTTGATGCCAGTTGCCATGGCGGGTGCGCGACCATGTGCTGCTTCAACAAAATCAAAGTCGAAGTAGTTATAAGCAAAAACAGCGCAACCAACCGGTGCCACACCGATGGTGTTGCGTAATTCTCCCATTTCTTCAAGCACTTCAGCAATCAAGCGATGTGCAACGCCATGCGTACAACCCGGGCAATAGTGTGTGGTGCGGGGGGCAAGACCAACAGGGCGATCGTATACCAATTTGACGTCTGTATCAGTCATCTTTATGCTCCTTGTCCAATCATTTCGCGCATTTGCGCCAACCAGTCATCTCGTCCAACATAATCATTTGCAGCTTTGGCTTCAATCATGTCATTAATCGCGCGGCCAATCTCATCAGGATAAGGCACCATGCCACCCATGCGTCCGTAAAAATGCACAGGTGCGCGTCGCGCAACAATAGAAACAACATCATCCAACATCTGGCCATTGTTCATTTCAACAACCAGGAAACCTTTAGCGCGGTCAGCCAGCTCATTCAAGACTTCGGTGGGATAAGGAGAGAGGCTCACAGGTCGCAAAAGACCAACTTTAATGCCTTGTTCGCGTGCTTCGCGCACGGCAGTCAGGGCAATGCGACCACAAGTGCCAAAACCAACCACCACGTATTCGGCATCTTCAAGATAATAGCCTTTATAGCGGACTTCATTTTTGGTAATTTCTTCCCATTTGGTCATTTGGTGAATGTTGAGTTTTTCCTGAGCGGGTGGATCGATGTTGATGGAGGTTAAGAAGCGGCGTTCGCGTCCTGGTTTGGGCGCAACGGCATAATCGGGTGATTCCATGTTGACTTCTTTGAAAGGTGGCAACTCACAAGGTTCCATCATTTGACCCAGGAAACCATCCATCAAAATCACTGCCAAAGTGCGGTACTTTTCTGCGAGGTCAAAAGCTTCGCCGGTCAGGTCGATAGCTTCTTGAACCGATGAGGGAGCTAATACGATGAGATGATACTCACCATGACCACCACCATGCACAATTTGGGTGTAATCTGCCTGGCTGGGTGCAATATTACCCAAACCCGGACCACCACGCATAACGTCTACCAAGACTGCGGGCACTTCTGTACCATAGATATAAGAGATACCTTCGGTCATCAAGCTTACACCAGGGCTTGAGCTAGAGCTCATCGTGCGCAAACCGGTGCATGCGGCGCCATAAACCATGTTGATTGCGCCAAGTTCGCTTTCAGCCTGCACAAAAGCACGGC
>LSQX01136351.1_pt1 | contig 10009 bp, 8 predicted proteins | sample 654561 | NCBI WGS metagenome assembly LSQX01 (sample SAMN04489861, study PRJNA283612) | anaerobic digester metagenome | isolation source: 4 biogas reactors fed with cattle manure at either 37C or 55C with and... | place: Denmark: Kongens Lyngby | collected 2014 | reverse complement strand
TGCTGCGGGTTTCGGTCGTTCTCCTCTCACCGGAGCTTTCACGCATCTGACGCTCTACACGCACGGGTTGGCCGATGGAGCCGCCGTAGTAATTGGTCTCCTCGGTACGGCTGGTGCTCGTGCGCTGCGTTGCAGGCGCTGTCTGCCGGGTAGGCGTTTGTGTCGTGGTTGTCCTTTCGGTTGCTGTGCGGGTGGTGGTAGTCCTGCCGGTGGCTGTCCGGTTGGTGGTCCGGTTGGCATCACGGCTGGTGATTCGTCCTTCTTCGGCATTACCGAGGCGGCTTAACTCTTCCGGTGTCGGGGTTGCACGCTGCGACACCCTGCGGCTGACCTCCTGCTGTACGCGCCGGTCGTCGGTAGAGTATTTGAAGTTGCGCCCTTCGCGGATGCTTCTGTCACCCCATTCGCGGGCACGATCCCGTTCGTTATTCTTCCAGTATACGGCCCGTCGCCCGTTCTCGTTGTATGCCCTTACATAAGGGATGTTGCTGTAATCGTAGTAGTCAATATAATAATACCGCGGATAATGTGAGTTGTAAAATTGATGATGCATCCACGGGTCGTATATGCTGCGGTCGACGATGACCACAAATGCATTGCCCAGGTTGAACGTGGAGTAGAAGGGGGGAAGCGACCTGGCAAAAAGCCAGCGCCCGTTATTGAGATAGACGAAATTGCGCGTTGCCAGATCGTAGTACGTTTCGATGTCAGGGAAGTAGAAGTAACGCGTTCCCGCGTAATAATCGGGTGCCCATACCGGATTGTAGTCGTAATAATTGTCGTAATAATCATTTCCCGAGGCACCATAATAGGATGTTCCGCAATTACTGAAACCAAGTGCCATGATGAGCATCGTGAGAACGACCGTTAATTTCGCTGTAACTTTTTTCATATCATTCGTCTTTAAATGGTTCATAATGCTTTTAACTTATTCCTTTGACTGAAAAAAACAGGGATTGTTTATTATGGATCCCTCTTTTTATCCATATACCCTCGAAGGTGTCGGTCTGTGACGGTAAACTATGCCACGATCTCAGCGAAGTCCTCCAGGTTCTCATCCACATACTGTGCGATGATATTGGTCTCCTCCTCTTCGATATAGAAGAATTTCTCCTCCAGCTCGTCGAACTGTTCAAAATCGACATACATGGCCGCGAACTCCTCTTCAGTGGTCTCACGCTCCAGCTCCGCACGGTGCGCGTCGAAGATCTCTTTCGCCTTGTAGAGGATCTTCGACAGGCCGGCGGCGCCCATCTGTCTCAGCGCCTTGGCGACGGGGTTGTCGAAGATGTAACCGCCGTAGCCGTTCTGTATCAGCTGTACGAACCCTCCCTGGTTCACCTCCTCAGAGAAAAAACGAAGCGCCAGCAGCGTATGCTGATATCCGTTCAACTTCTCCATATTCTCTGCGGTGATATCTCCTCCCACTGCTTCGAGGTAGGCATCGGTAAACACCTTCAGGAATTCGTCCATGCCTTGTTCGGCGGCTTCCACAATCTTACTTTCAGCTATTTGTATCATCTCTGTTTGATTATCATTTATAAAGAAACAAATGTAACTGTTTTTTATCAAATCTCCTTTGCGTTGTTCTTTTATTCGGGATAAAAGAATTACATTTGCGTTTATAATTTAGTAACATCTGACATAAAAGAAACGGGCTGTTTAAACCAAAAAAAATAGATTCACCCGGGTGGGAATGATCATGACTGCTCGTTTCACACATAATTGATATAAAAAATTCAGTCGAATGAAAGTAAAACCCTTCAGAGGCGTACGTCCGCCCAAAGCATTTGTTAAAGATGTGGCATCGCGCCCCTATGATGTGCTTAATTCCGAAGAAGCCCGCAGAGAGGCAGAAGGAAATGAGAAATCACTTTATCGTATCATCAAGCCGGAGATCGATTTCCCGGCCGGGAAAGATGAACATGACGAGGATGTATATGAGAAGGCAGCGGAGAACTTCCGGATGTTTCAGGAGAATGGGTGGCTGCTGCAGGATGAGAGAGAGTACTACTACGTCTATGCCCAGACCATGAACGGCAGAACGCAGTACGGGCTGGTCGTGGGTGCCTGCGTGGAGGACTACATGAGCGGGAAGATCAGGAAGCACGAGCTGACGCGCCGCGACAAGGAGGAGGACCGGATGAAGCACGTGCGGGTGAATGATGCCAACATTGAACCGGTATTCTTTGCCTATCCCGAAAATGGGGTGATCAACGCGATCGTTGAACGGGTCATCGCACATTCACCCGAATATGATTTTGTCTCGGTGGATGGTGTGGGACATCAGTTCTGGCTGATACCGGATGAAGAGGATATTCGCCGTATCACGGAGGTTTTCGCCTCCTTCCCGGCCTTGTATATCGCCGACGGTCATCACCGTTCTGCCGCGGCAGCACTGGTGGGTGCAGAGAAGGCAGGGAACAACCCCAATCACAGGGGTGATGAGGAGTACAACTACTTCATGGCGGTCTGTTTTCCCGACAACCAGCTGACGATCATTGATTATAACCGTTTGGTGAAGGATCTGAACGGGCTGACACCGGAGCAGTTTCTGAGGAAGCTGGAGAAGAACTTCGTGGTTGAACCCACAGGGACGGAGATACAGAAACCGAAGAACCTGCATAACTTCTCCATCTACCTGGATGGACGTTCTTTCAGCGTGACCGCCAAGCCGGGAACCTACGATGACAATGACCCGATAGGACAGCTCGATGTGACCATCACCTCCAGCCTGATCCTCGATGAAATACTGGGGATCAGTGACCTGCGCAGTGACAAGCGGATCGATTTCGTCGGGGGTATCCGCGGACTGGGTGAGCTGACGAAGAGGGTGGACAGCGGTGAGATGGCGCTGGCGCTGGCGCTTTATCCTGTCTCCATGAAGCAGCTGATGGATATCGCCGACACGGGCAACATCATGCCGCCCAAGACCACCTGGTTTGAACCGAAACTGCGCTCAGGACTGGTGATCCATAAATTACAATGATAATGAATGAAAGAGAGGTCCTGAGGGCCTCTTTTTTTCAATTGAACTAAATGGAGAGGATGATGGATAGTACCCGTATCATACAACAGGAGGCAGCGATGATCTACCCTGAGGTGGTCCGTCACTATCGCTGGCTGCACCAGCACCCCGAGCTCTCCTACCGGGAGAGGGAGACGGCGGCATATATCACCGCTTTTCTCGACAGTGAGGAGATTCCTTACCGGAGCGGGATAGGGGGTTACGGCATTATGGCCCGGGTGACAGGCGAGAAAGGGACAGAAGCAGGTCTGGTGAGCCCGCAGGCCGCAGTGGTGACACAACAGAAAAAGGAGGAGGGGAGATGCATCGCCTTCGTGGCCGATATGGATGCACTGCCGGTGCAGGAGGAGAACAGGGTGGAATACCGGTCGGTGAACGATGGGGTCATGCACGCCTGCGGGCATGATGCCCAGGCCGCTTCGATGATGGGAGCGGTGAAGATGGTGCATGCACTGCGGAGTCACTTTGCAGGAACAGCACTCTTCATCTTCCAGCCCGGCGAGGAGCAGTCGCCCGGCGGCGCCGACCTGATGCTGAAGGATGGTCTCTTCCGCGATTACACACCTGCCTTCGTGGTGAAGCAGCATGCCTACATCGACCTGCCGGCAGGGATGGTGGGATTCCAAACAGGAACGATCATGGCGTCGGCCGATGAGGTGCACATCCGGGTGAAGGGGCAGGGGGGCCACGGAGCACTGCCGCACCAGCTGAATGATACCGTGCTGGCAGCCTCCCAGGTGGTGGTGGCCATGCAGCAGCTGGTAAGCCGCAGGCGTGATCCGTTCAACCCGATGGTGCTCTCTTTTGGCAGGTTCATCGCCAACGGTGCCACCAATGTGATTCCCGGTGAGGTGATCCTTGCTGGCTCCATGCGCTGCATGCACGAGGAGGAGAGATACAGGATGCTGCAGCTGATACCGCAGATTGCCGAGTCGACGGCGAATGCTTATGGTTGTACCTGTGAAACAGCGCTGCCCGAAGGTTATCCCTCTGTTGTCAGTGACCTAAAGATCACGGAGGAGACGCGTAGCCGGGCCATTGCCTACCTGGGCGGAGACAGGGTGTCGGCATTCCCGCAACGGATGACGGCAGACGATTTTGGCTTTTTCACGCAGTACTATCCCTGTTGTTATTACCGCTTTGGTGTAGCAGGTGTGGACAGGAAACCGGGGGCACTCCATTCCGGCACTTTTTTGATTGATGAAAAATCGTTACGTACCTCATCAGGTCTATTCGCTTTTATTACCTTAAATTCGTTAAAATAGGGGTGAAATAATCTCCTTTCTTTCTGTGAAAAGGAACTTTTTATTAGTTTTGTACTATACAACCTATTTTTGTAACAAATTAAAACCAAACCAATGGCACAACATGAATTAGATGAACTAGATGAAAAAATACTCAACCTTATTGTGGGTAATGCCCGCATCCCTTTTCTGGAAGTGGCCCGAGAATGTGCTGTCTCCGGTGCCGCCATTCACCAGCGGGTGCAGAAGCTCACCAACCTGGGTGTGATTAAAGGTTCAGAGTTTGTCGTTGATGCGGAAAGGATAGGTTATGAGACGTGTGCTTTCGTAGGTATTTTCCTCACTTCTCCTTCCACTTTTGATTATGTGGTGCAGGAACTGGAAAAGATTCCGGAAGTGGTGGAATGTTATTATACGACAGGACAGTATGATCTGTTGATAAAAGTGTACGCCAAGAATAACAAGGACCTGTTGCGGATTATTCACTCTGAATTGCAACCCCTGGGTCTTTCCAGGACAGAAACGTTGATGTGTTTCAAGGATGCATTTCGCAAGAAATTGCCCATCAACTTTGTCTCTCACCTCCACAACGTCTGAGAACAGGCTGGGTACACTGCTGAACAGGAGCAGCGTTTGCTTGTGCTTATGATTCTCTGCACTGAACAGATTCAGCAGAATGAATGACGGTAATGAATTCCACACGTGAGTTCAACCGTTTTTTATTTTATATTACCAATTGAAAATTTACATATATGACAACCAGAAGAAATTTTATCAAGAATACAGCTCTCGGGATGACGGCCTTAGCCGTGAACCCTTCATGGGCAGCCTCCTCCGTTAGAAACAAAGCGAAGAGTGCCAACTATGTTTCAAATCGTCCCGTACCAGCCAGCCGTAATTTCAGGTCAGCAGCTGTGGAACAAACCATATCAAGGGTGAAAGCCAGGATCAAAGACCCGAAGATGGCTTGGATGTTTGAGAACTGTTTCCCCAGCACGTTAGACACCACGGTGTTCTATAGTACGAAAAACGGCAGACCCGATACCTTCGTGATCACAGGTGATATCAACGCCATGTGGCTGCGTGACTCCACAGCCCAGGTGTGGCCCTATATGCCCCTGATGCAGTCCGACGTCAAACTGAAGAACCTGATTGCCGGCCTGGTGAACAGACAGACAGAGTGCATTCTTATAGATCCCTATGCCAACGCATTTAATAATGAGCCACACCCCGATGGTGAGTGGATGAGCGATAATACCGATATGAAGCCGATACTCCATGAACGGAAGTGGGAGATTGACTCCCTCTGTTATGCTGTCCGCCTCTCTCACGAATACTGGAAGAAGACTGGCGAAACATCGGTGTTTGATGACGACTGGACAAAGGCGATGAACCTGGTCATCAAGACCTTCAGAGAGCAACAGCGGAAAGAGGGGCCGGGACCTTATCAGTTCCAGCGGAAGACAGAGCGTCAGCTCGACACCCTCAATAACAATGGTTACGGAAACCCCGTGAACCCGGTAGGGTTGATCGTCTCCTCATTTCGGCCTTCAGATGACGCCAGCACCTTCGGCTTCCTGGTGCCTTCGAACTTCTTTGCCGTCACCTCACTGAAGCAGATTGCGGAGATTGCGGAGAAGGTGACTAACGACATGTCACTGGTAGCCGAGAGCAATGCCCTTGCCGAAGAGGTGAGCGATGCTCTGCAGAAGTATGCCGTGGTGCAGCATCCCAAATATGGGAAGGTTTATGCTTTTGAGGTAGATGGATACGGCAATGCCTATTTCATGGATGACGCCAACGTGCCCAGCCTGCTGGCCATGCCCTACCTGGGGACAGTGGATCTGTACGACAAGGTGTATCAGAACACCCGTAAGCTGGTGCTGAGCGAAGACAACCCCTACTTCTTCAAAGGGAAAGCAGGTGAGGGTATCGGTGGTCCGCACGTGGGTTATGACATGGTGTGGCCCATGAGCATCATCATGCGTGCACAGACAAGCAGTAGTGATGAGGAGATCAGGCACTGCCTGCGCATGCTGCGTGACACCGACGCCGACACCGGCTTTATGCATGAGACATTCCATAAGGATGACCCTGCCAATTTCTCCAGGAGCTGGTTTGCATGGGCAAACACGCTGTTTGGTGAGCTGATCGTGGAGCTCGAAGCAAAAGGAAAGTTGAATCTTATTAATAACTTATAATAAAAAGACGATGAACAAATTTGCCGCCACGCTGATCTTGCTGTTGTTGGTGGGCACCCTTGGAAAGGTGTCGGCACAGACCTTTAACGACCCGGTAGATTATGTGAACATCCTGATGGGTACACAGTCGGAGTTTGCCCTCTCCAACGGGAACACCTATCCGGCCATCGCACTACCCTGGGGAATGAACTGCTGGACACCGCAGACACGGAAGATTGGTGACGGCTGGCAGTATGTCTATACCGACAATAAGATCAACGGTTTCAAGCAAACACATCAGCCCAGCCCCTGGATGAACGATTACGGACAGTTCTCCATTATGCCGATGGTGGAGAGGATGGAGTTTGACCAGGAGAAACGTGCCAGCTGGTTCTCAAGGAAGGCTGAGGTTGCAAAACCCTATTATTACAGTGCTTATCTCGCCGACTATGATATCACCACCGAGGTGACTCCCACTGAGCGTGCTGCGATCTTCCGCTTCACGTTCCCCGAAACGGAGAATGCATACGTGCTGGTAGATGCTTTCGACAGAGGATCCGCCGTGGAAATCATTACAGGGAAGAACGCCATTATTGGCTATACCACCCGTAACAGCGGTGGTGTGCCCGAGAACTTCAGAAATTATTTTGTGGTGGTCTTCGATAAACCGTTTGAGGTGAATCATGTGGTGAAAGACAAAGTGATTGTGGAGAATGAGACAAAATCAGTGACAGATCACTCCGGCGCATTCATCGGCTTCTCAACCAAACGGGGTGAGAAGGTGATTGCCCGTGTAGCCTCCTCTTTTATCAGCTATGACCAGGCATGGGAGAACCTGAAGGAGGTGACAGGCAAGGATTTCGACCTTGTGAAGCAGGAGGGACGCAACAGCTGGAACGAGGTGCTGGGAAGAATTGAGATTGAGGGTGGCAACCTCGATCAGCAACGGACCTTCTACTCCACGCTCTACCGCTCCACGCTGTTCCCGAGGAAATTTCATGAGATCGATGCGCAGGGGAGGGTGATGCACTACAGTCCCTACAACGGGCAGGTGCTTCCCGGTTTCATGTATACCGATACGGGATTCTGGGACACCTTCAGGGCACTGTTCCCACTGCTTAACCTGATCTACCCGTCAGTGAACAAAGAGATCCAGGAGGGGTTGGTGAACACCTACAAGGAGAGCGGCTTCCTACCCGAGTGGGCCAGTCCCGGGCACAGAGGCATCATGGTCGGTAACAACTCGGCATCGGTGGTGGCCGATGCGTACCTGAAGGGGCTTAGGGGTTATGACATTGAGACACTCTACGAAGCGATGCTGCACGGAACAGAAAATGTACATCCGGAGGTTTCTTCCACCGGACGTCTCGGTCATGAGTACTACAACACGCTGGGGTATGTGCCCTATGATGTGAAAATCAATGAGAATGCAGCACGGACGCTGGAGTATGCCTATGCCGACTGGACCATTTACAGGCTGGCCAAAGAGCTGAAACGCCCGAAGGCTGAGATCGATCTCTTCGCCAAACGGAGCCAGAACTACCGCAACCTCTACTCAGAGGAGTACAAGCTGATGCGCGGTCGGAATAAAGATGGCTCCTTTCAGTCGCCCTTCAGTCCCACGAAATGGGGTGATGCATTTACTGAAGGTAACAGCTGGCACTACACCTGGTCTGTCTTCCACGACCCGCAGGGGCTGATTGACCTGATGGGCGGGAAGAAGGAGTTTACCGGTATGCTGGACTCGGTCTTTATCATGCCTCCTATTTTCGATGACAGCTACTACGGAGGGGTCATCCATGAGATACGTGAGATGCAGATCATGAACATGGGTCAGTATGCGCACGGTAACCAGCCGATACAGCACATGATCTATCTTTATAACTATGCGGGAGAGCCCTGGAAGGCGCAGTACCGGGCACGTGAGGTGATGGACAGGTTGTATACGCATCATCCCGATGGCTATTGCGGTGATGAGGACAACGGTCAGACATCGGCATGGTATGTCTTCTCGGCACTCGGGTTCTATCCTGTCTGCCCCGGCAGTGATGAGTATGTGATTGGCTCACCCCTGTTTAACAGGATGACCATCCACCTCGAAAATGGCAGGAAGGTTGAGATCAACGCCCCTGATAATGCAAGTGACAAAAGATATGTCTCTGATATCAGGATGAACGGGAGCACACATACAAAGAACTATTTCTCCCATCAGGAGCTGATGAAAGGTGCGAAGATTGATATCTCCATGTCTGAAGAACCGAATAAAAAGAGAGGAACCAAACCATCCGATTTTCCCTACTCTTTCTCGAACGAATTGCGGTAACACGCATGAATGGTTAGGTTGAGAGGTGCTGAGATGAACGGAGAAGTTTATTTCAGCACTTTTTCTTTCTCCACATAGAGATTGCTCAGCACCTCATCGGTGGATTTGGCAGGGATAAACAAACCATAGCGGTTGAACGGCAGATGAATGGGTACAAAAGGTTTGAATGCCCACTCCTGAATCTCTACCTGGGCTATTCCCTGATGCAGCATTTCCAGTTCTTTCGCTGCCGCATAGGAGAGGTCGATGATTCTGTTTCTGTTGAACGGTCCTCTGTCTGTCACCTTCACCACGACGGACCTGTTGTTCTTCTTGTTTTTCACCTCCAGCAAGGTGCCAAAAGGGAGGGTCCGGTGGGCACAGGTGAGGCTGTCTTTGTGGTAGGGGCTGCCACTCGACATTTTTCTGCCATGAAACCGATGCGCATAATAGGAGGCTTTTCCCGATTGCTGAGAAAAGCTGAGTGATGTGAATGTGCATATTACTAGTGCGATAAGCAGCAATGCCAGTCTTCTCATCTCCACTGGGTTTTGAAATTCCATCTGCAAATAAAGTGAAAATTCTTCATTGACGCACATTTTAAATGTTAATTTGTGCGTTTGTACGTTTATTGCACACGGTCATTCCTTCCGGGGTGAGATCAGATTGAGATGGTTGAGACAGGAGGAGCGTTGTTGTTCAGAGAGGGACTCCCTGTACCCGGAGAGGATGACAGGGGTGTCCATAAAAAAAAGGAAAGCGTTGAAACTTTCCTTTTTGTGTTGCGGAGGCAAGACTCGAACTTACGACCTTTGGGTTATGAGCCCAACGAGCTACCAACTGCTCCACTCCGCGATATTTTTTCCCTTAATGGGAGTGCAAAGATAGGGTATTTTTTTTAAAAGACAAAATATTCCTCAAACTTTTTTATTTGTAGGCGAAAAACAGTACTTTTGAATTAAAATTCGCCCTATGTCAGACAGCATTGTAATTATCCCTACCTATAACGAGAAAGAGAATATTGAAAATATTATCCGGGCGGTTTTTGCGCTGGAGAAAAGCTTCCATGTTTTAGTGATTGATGACGGTTCTCCCGACGGCACGGCTGCCATCGTCCGCCGGCTGATAACAGAGGAGTTTGCCGGACGTCTGTTCATTGAGGAGAGAAAAGGTAAGCTGGGGCTCGGCACCGCCTACATCCATGGGTTCAAGTGGGCCCTGGCACGTACATACGACTATATCTTTGAGATGGATG